>Ga0070708_100000168_pt1 | contig 46393 bp, 39 predicted proteins | sample KBSK5503metaG_FD_65469 | JGI IMG/M metagenome (GOLD analysis project Ga0070708, IMG submission 65469) | Corn, switchgrass and miscanthus rhizosphere microbial communities from Kellogg Biological Station, Michigan, USA - KBS K5-50-3 metaG | ecosystem: Host-associated > Plants > Roots >... | reverse complement strand
ATAGCGAGCGCGCGTAGGTCGGGTCGTTCACTGTCCACACGTGCGTTGGCACGTCGCGCGCCCGGGCCAACTTTGCCAGACGCCGAACCGGGATCGGAATCCCTTTGTACCACGGCGGAATACAGAGCGCCGAGTAGGGCAATGTCTGCGGCGCACGGCCGACGAGCGCGCGCGGCAGCAGGCCGAGGACGTCGTCGAAGCAGGCGCCGGTGAGCACCGACGACTGACGAAAGGGCACCAGCGCTTCGAGCGCCATCGAGTCCATGAGTACTCGCTCGGCACTTCTGTGGTATTCGATCGCGCGCCGAGCCGGCTCCGACGCGGTAGCGACCTTGATCTCGATTAGCAGCGGGATCGATTGGTAGCGACCAAGCAGCTCCTCGAGCGTGAGGATCTGGAGGCCACGACCTCGCCAGGGAAAGGTCCTGCCGTCACGCGTAAACCGCGCGCCGGCATCCAGCGACTTGAGTTCGGCCAGGGTGAGCTCGGCGACCGCGCCCGTCCCGTCCGTGGTGCGGTCGACCGTCGGGTCATGGATGACCACGACCACGCCGTCCCGTGAGACGCGCAGGTCGAACTCGATTGCGTCGACGCCGAGCGAGACGGCCTGGTCGAAGCCCGCGGCCGTGTTCTCGGGAAAATGTGCCGCCGCGCCGCGATGGCCAACAACGATGCGCGCGGCGGGGTCGCTGAGCACGTTCATGCCCGACGACCCCGCCGCTTCGGGTCCATTGTTCCGGATCAGTACTGGTACTGAACCCTGGTCATGATCATCCGGCCGATAGCTGGCACGCCGACAAAGGTTGCGACCTTGTTGTCGAGCAAGTTGGTGGCGTTGAGCGACCAGCGTGGCGAACCGGCGACGGGAAGCAACCACGAGAACCCGGCATCGAGGAGCGCGTTGACCGGCACGGGCGGATATCGCACGGCTGTCGGCGGCAGTCCGTACGAGTTGAAGACGCCCGAGTTGACCGGAAATGCGTCGGTGTACCGCCCGCGAATCTCGGTCGACCACCCACGGAGTTGACTCTCGTAGCGTACCGTCGCCGTTGCGCGATGCTTTGCGGTATTGGCCGCGAGTGGATTCGACGCCGTCGCCCCCGGCGCGTTGGGGAATACGTTCTTGCTCAAGTTCGAGTAGGTCGCGGCCACCGACCAGCCGCGGTCCAGCAGGACGTCGGCGGCGAGGTCGAAGCCGTTCACATTGACCGAGCCAGTCGCCTTTTGGTACGAGAACACGAGGTACGGCTGGTCGTACAGAGAATTGGTGAACGCGGTTGCACCGACAGGAATGGCAGCCATGAGCGGTGTGAGCGCCGCCGCCGCAGCCTGCGCGGTTGCCGCCGCTTGCGCTGGCGACTGGCCCGCCGCGATCAGTCCCTGGGCGATGCCATTGCCAAGGAAGGCAGCAAGTTGTTGTGGATTGAACAGAACGCCCGGATTGATGATCTGCGCCGTCGGGTCTGCCGGACGCTTCTGGAACCACGCGTCGGCCGAAAAGCTGAGCCGATTCCCCAGGAATCCTTTGTACCCAGCTTCCCACGTATTCGCGAAATCCGCGCTGAGTGGGGCATAATCGGTCACGCTGGCGACCGGGTTCCTAGTATTGAGATCGACGAGTACCGTTCCTACCTGCGCGTCGGTGGGGCGAAGTCCGCGAACGATCGGACCAATCTGATTCAACAATCCCAGCAATTGCTGGCGCGCCGTTTCGCCTCCAGGTCCGAACGAGCTCACCGGAAGCCCCTGAACGATCGGCACGAGCTGCGACGCGAACCCTACGTAGGCGGCGGCGGCCGACGCCGGCGGAAGTGCGCCCGGGATGTACGGAGAGCGCATGCAAAGCCCGCCACCCGCGCCGCCGGTGCACGTCCTCGCGAAGCTCCATCCTTCCTTGGGCGGATTGCCCAGGATCTGCACCGGCATTCCGGGAGCCGGTGTCTGGCCGGAGAACTGGTCGAGGAAGAACGAGAACGACGTCGGCGAGCTGTACGCGCGATTGAACGTGAGCCGGAATGTGTTGTTCGAGTCGGGCTTGAAGATCAGCGCCGCACGGGGCGAGAATTGCGATCCTTGAATGCGCGAGTTCGCATCGACGCGGGCCGCGGCGAGGAAGTCGAGCTTCGGCACAAGCGACGTGGTCGTCTGCAAGTATCCGCCGTACTCGTTGATGTCGTCGCGCGATTCGTTGCGTCCGTCGATCGTGCCCTCGGTCTGCGGACGGGTCGCCAAGTATTCGCCACCCACGACCAAGCGCGTCCGACCGTACTCCATGCCTTGCTGTGCTTGTCCCGCCAGAATGCTCGATCGATCGACGACAGGAATTCCCGTGCGCAGGTAATACGTGCCGTTCGGATCGGTGCCGCTACTATTGCCCGAATTCGACTTGTCGTAGAACACCTGGGCGAAAAACTGCTTGTGATGCAGCCGCTCTTGGAGATTGAGATAACTCCAATTTTTCACCTGGGCCGCGCCGAACGTCGTCGTGATTTCGCGCCCGCTCCCAATGAGCGAATAGCCACCGGTGCTGATGAGCTGCGTGTTTTCGGTGGGGTGATAATCGAGCCGTGCTTCGCCCGCGAACTTGCGCAGATCGAAGTCGTGCTCGACCGGCTTTCCGCGTCGCTCGGGCGGAATGCGCGTGTCGGTGCTCGAGTACACCGTGGGTTCGTTTGGGTCGATGTACTTGAAGTCGGTTGCCGTCAGGTATTCGCCGGAGATCTTATAGGCGAGCTTGTCGTCGGCGAAGATGCCGGCGTTGCGCAGGCTCCCGCGGACCATGGACCGCTCGCCACCATCGACCGTCATCGTCGTCCCCGCGGATTGAAATGGGGACTTCGTGATCACGTGGAGCACACCGTTGCCCGAGTTGGGGCCGTAGATCGCCGCCGCCGGTCCTTGAAGCACTTCGATGCGGTCGATGTCTTCATTCGTTCCCGTTGCCAACAGCGGCACGTTGACGCGCAGCGACGGCACGCCCGCATACCGATAGTCCTGGAGCATCAGCATCTGTGTCGAGAACGCGTTGTTGAAGCCGCGTGAGACGATGTTCGCTTGCGCGATACCACCGGTCGAAATCGAAAGTCCCGGCACCGACTTCAGGTGATCGGTAATCGACGCCGACGGCCGCTCGGCGATCTGCGATGCGGTCACGACCGAGATTGGGTTCGGCGAGTCTTGAATTCGCTCGGGCTGGGCACCGCCCGTGGCCGTCGTGACGACTTGCTCTAGCTGTCGCGCGATGGGAGACATTGCGAGCACGAGGGTCGTGGTCTCACCCGCGCGGACGACGACGCTGTCCACGGTTCGCGCCGCCAGTCCAATTCGTGCCGTGACGTATACGGTATACATGCCGGCCGGAAGGTTGGTCAGCTTGTACGCACCGTCTGCCACGGATTTAGCCGACGCGGCCCCTCCGCCACCCGAGCGAGATGCGGTTACCATCGCTCCGGAGAGCGGCTCGCCGGACACTTTTTCGGTCACGCGACCGCTAATGCCGCCGGTTTGAGCCGCCGCGGGAAGAGCGCCGATCGCGATGACGAGCGCTGCACACCAAGCGCCGCGGAACAGGCGAGGTTTCAATTCGACAAGACCACGTGAGACGAATGTCGTTGACATGCACGGCCTCCAAGGAGGGAACACACGGGCGGACGGTACGCCGGCCGGAGGGGCACCACGATCTTACGGTTCAACGGGAGAATTACAAGTACGTATTGTGTCGTAGTCATCACATGAGTTGGCACACATCTGGCCCACGCGCGTTGCACATATTCCGATGGCAAGTCTCCCGGACCCATCTCAGACATTCATGGCCCCATCAATCGGTGGCGACGTAACGATCACGGCCCGACCAACAGCGCACTCGGCACGCGTCCTCACGCCAGAGGCGCTCGAGTTTGTTCGTCGGCTCCATCGCCAATTCAATCCGACACGCGAGCGTCTGTTGTCCCGGCGCGACGAGCGCCGCGAGCGCATCCGCCGCGGCGAGCGCCTCGACTTCCTCGCCGAAACCACGAGTGTTCGTGAAGCCGAGTGGCGAGTCGACGCCGCGCCACCCGATCTCGACGACCGGCGAGTGGAGATCACGGGGCCGGTGGATCGCAAGATGATGATCAACGCGCTCAACTCGGGCGCGCGCGTCTTCATGGCCGATCTCGAGGACGCGCTCTCACCGACCTGGGAGAACGTGATCGAGGGGCAGTACAATTTGATCGACGCGGTGCGTCGCGAGCTCACGCTCGACACCGACGACGGGAAGCACTACCGCCTCAATGAGAACATCGCGACGCTCGTCGTCCGGCCGCGCGGCTGGCATCTGCTCGAATCACACGTTCGCGTCGACGACGCACCGATCTCAGCGAGCCTGTTCGATTTCGGCCTCTACTTCTTCCACAACGCCCGAGAGCTGATCGACCGAGGCACGGGGCCGTATTTCTACCTGCCGAAGATCGAAAGTCATCTCGAGGCGCGACTCTGGAACGACGTCTTCAACGCCGCGCAAGACGCGCTCGAGATTCCGCGCGGAACCGTTCGGGCCACGGTGTTGATCGAAACAATCCTTGCCGCGTTCGAGATGGAGGAGATTCTGTTCGAGCTGCGCGAGCATGCGGCGGGGCTGAACGCTGGACGCTGGGATTATTTGTTCAGCATCATCAAGACGTTCAGAACGCGGCCCGATTGTGTGTTGCCCGATCGCGCGCAGCTCACGATGACCGTGCCATTCATGCGCGCCTACGCGCGGCTCCTCGTCCAGACCTGTCACAAGCGACGCGCCCACGCCATCGGCGGGATGGCGGCATTCATTCCGAGCCGCAAGGACGCCGAGGTCAACGCGCGCGCGCTCGCCAAGGTGCGCGACGACAAGGAACGGGAGTCCAGCGACGGCTTCGACGGAACGTGGGTCGCGCATCCAGATCTGGTCACGGTGGCGCGCGAGGTATTCGATCGCGTACTCGCCGACAAGCCAAATCAGAAAAACAAAGCGCCCGGTGAGACTCGCGTCACGGCCGCTGAGCTCACCGATCTCGCCGTCGCGCGCGGCGCGGTGACACTCAACGGAATCGAGACGAACATCGACGTCGCGCTGCAATACATTGAAGCCTGGCTGCGCGGGCAGGGAGCCGTGGCGATTCACAACCTGATGGAAGACGCCGCCACCGCCGAGATCTCGCGCTCGCAGCTCTGGCAATGGATCCGGCACGAGGCGGCGATCGCCGACGACGGCACGATGAGCGTGAACGGCTACAAAGACGTCCGCGATCGCGTACTGAACGCGCTGCGCGCTGGATCAACTGACGACGCACGGTGGGACGACGCGGCCGCCCTGCTCGACGTGCTCGTCCTCGGCGAGTTTCAAGAATTCCTCACGATTCCCGGGTATCGCGTGCTCGAGGAGCGGTCGGCGCGATGAGGCGTCACGGGTCGAGAATAAAACTCACGTAGGCGCGAACGCGCTTCCGAAACGGCGCGTCCAGCGACTCTCCGACGCCAAGTTCCGCGCGGGCGGCCGGAGTGCCGGCCACGGCAATCGCGGGAACCGCCGCAGACCAGTCAGCTCCGATCACGCGATTCCACAGCGAGAATCGTTGGCCAGCGGGCGCCGTACTTCCGCCGTAGAAATACAATGCCAACGGCCGCGCGTGCAGCGCGATGCGATATGCGAATGCTGATGTATTGATGCTAATCCCGCTCGGCAACACCGGCATGGGGAATCGTTGGCCCAAGAGCGCGCGATCGATCAACGGCGATGTCATGCCGCCGAGTGACAACTGCTCGAAGAGTGGTGCGTTGGATCCGGTGCGCCCGTACGATGCTGTCGCAACGACGGGCAGCACAGCCGCGCCAGATGAGGCAACACTTACGGACGTGACGCTGCGGGTGAAGCTCCTGCCCGAGCTTCGTCCGACTGCGACGTTCGCGCCGATCGATTCCGTCACCGTCGAGTGATCGCCGCGTTGCGCCAAGGTCAGCACACCGTCGCCGAACCCGATGTCTCGTCGACTTGTCGACGCGGGAACGTCAGCGCTCGACGGAATGTCGAGGTGAATCCGGCTGACAGTGCCACCGAGTCGGTACCGCGAACTCCAGGTGTCGAACGAGCGGCTGCCGTCGAGAGCAAGCTCGCCGCCGGCAATTCTCGAATCGAGCGCGACCGGAATGGAGACGTGCGTACGACTGGCGCTGAGTTGTTGCGCGGCGTCGAACAACTGTAGTCGAACTCCAGGCCGCGAGCCGCGCCACGAAAAATTCAGTGCGCCGCCGCGCCAGGTCGCTCTGTCGCCCGTCGCGATTGTCGCGAGGAGCGTGCTCCGCCCAATCACGTCGCCACTGAACAGGGCGAGCGCGGCACTGGCGCCGTCGGCGTCGAGCTCCGGTTGCGGAATCCAACGAAACAGGCGTGTCCCGAGCCCGAATGGACGAGGCGCGCTGACGCTATTTGTCGTGAATCGTGCTTGGTCCACGGGGGCGATCGGAACGGCCGGTGCCAGTTCTCGGTCGAGCGTGACGACCGCGGGCGTGCGCGAGGGCGGGGCCACACGCCGCACGTCGTAACCTCTCGAGTAGAGTGACAGAAACCACACGCTACTATCCGCCGGATTCGTCTCCGGCGCGACGGCGGCCCCGGTCACGTGCGTGAGCGACGTCAAGACCTGAGTCGCGAGATCGATCCGTTCGATGTTGGCGATCCCACCGTCTTCCGACACGAGTACGAGTGTTGATGGATTTGCCCACGAAACATCGTATCCATTGGCGACGGTTGTCGCCGGGCCAGGACGCGATGCAGAGTGCAGCGCGTGGATCACGACGCGCCAGCCATCGCGGGTGTGGACGCCAACGGCCACGCGCTGTCCGTCGGGCGACACGCGCGGACGATAAAAGGATTCGTCCTGGCTACCCCGCGACAAGACGGTCACGTCGCCATTGGTAAGGTCGATCGCCACGAGGTCGCACCAGCCGCCACGGCAACGAGTGGCCACGGCCGACCTTGCGTCCGGACTCGGATCGGCGTCCTGAACCGACGCGTCGTGTGTTACCCGACGCACCCTGCGGCGGCGATAGTCCCATATATAGAGATCTGGCACGAGCGAGCCGTCGCCGCGTGACGCATTTCGCCAGAGTAGAATGCGCCCGTCGCGAAGGAAGCGTGGTGATTCGTAGGGCGCACCACCCGTCGCCCGAAGCGTCGCCAGTGGCTTCTTCGGCGGCGGATAGATCGTACGCGACGGGACGTCTTCTGGATCTCGCGCGAGCAACACCGAGTCACGCCGCGTGCGACTGGTGTCTGGCTCGGGGCCCGTGCTCCATACCACGACGCGCGACGGAGTAGTCGGTGAGCGCTGCACGAGCGCGATGCGTTGTCCGTCGCGCGAGATGGCGGGGTCGCCGGTGCTCCACGCGAGACGTTGCACGATCTCGCCGGTGTCGCGAGCGCCCGACGCACGGATCGCTCGCTCAGCGGCGAGCGACCGCCCAGTCAGCTCGGCGGTGAAGCGGCCGTACATGGCGCGAGGACTCTCGCCGAACACGCCCGTGAAGGCGTCGTCGAACGTGCGGTTTTGCCTTGCGCTCAGTCGCCGCCAGACGGCGACGAGGCTCGAATCGCCGCGCCGCTGCACGAGCCACTCGAGAAACGCCGAGCCGGCGAGATACGCGAACTCTCCGCCGGCATACGTACCCGAGGCGTTGAGCTGATCATAGCGCGGCAGCTGGCCTTCCAACGCCCACTGCCGCAGCATGGCCGGACGCCAGGTGCCGTGGGGTCGCCCAGAACCCGTGACGCGCCCCTCGACATACGTCGCATAGCCTTCAATCGCCCAGCGCGGCGAGCGCAGGGCGATCGGCCCGACGTCGACCGGAAGCGATTCCCACAGACGGCGCATGAGCGCATTGCGCGACGGACGCGTGAGGTGCGCGATGTGAGTGAACTCGTGGGAGACGAGCATCTCGCCCCAATCGCGATACTCTCCGATGTCGTCGCGCGGGTCCGGTGGAGTCGCCCAGAGACTGATCACGGGGCGATTCAGAAAGGGCCAGGCCGACCCATTAGAGATCGCATATGGGTCGTCGACGACGACGTGCGTCCGCCGCCCCGGAGCGTAGCCGACAACCCGAGCGACGGCACTGTCGATCGCTTCGACGTGCGCCGCGATCGATTGCGTCCAAGCTTCCAACGCGACTGGGTAGTGGAAGGCGAAATGCGCGGTCTCGATGGTACGCCACGGGAGCCACGACCGGACGACGAACTGGCCGCGCGCGGCGCTCGCCGGAACAACGACTGCCATCGCGGCGATCGTCACGCACCAACGAAAAAGGACGGGGAGCGTCCCCGTCCTCGCGCGAGCGGTCATGAGTGGTGTTGGCCGCGAGACGCGTCGGTGACGCGTCAGCTGTTTGATTCGGTGCGGCGCGGGCTCAGGCGGTCCATCAACCACGTGGCGGGGATAATGAACAGCGGCGTGAGAAAGAACCCAAGCAACGTGTTCAACCAAATCAGCGCGATGTAGAAGCAGCCGAGGCCAAGGCCGACCCAGAGTGTGCCAAGCGGACCATGCGTTTCCAAGCGAGCGCTCCAAGGGCGAGGACGGTAAATCGAACGCCGGAAGTATAGCGGGCCCGATTGGCGCCTTCCAGGGGCGCGCGACCACGCGAAAGGCGCCACTGAGGCTACCTTTCCCACGTGAGTCTCCGCGACACGTCGTCAGTGCGTCAGTCAGTCGCCGCCGCCCTTCGCCCGCACGCGCGGGTGGTTTTGGCCGTCTCCGGTGGACTCGATTCGATGGTCCTGCTCGAGGCCGCGGCGGCGTCCCTTCCGCGCGAACGGCTAGTCGTCGCCACGTTCGACCACGGCACGGGGGCCACGGCAACGGCGGCCAGGGCGCTCGTCGAACGGTCCGCGATCTCCCTCGGCATTCGGTGCATTGCCGGACGTGCGACGGGACCGCTCGCCAACGAGGCCGAGCTCCGCGACGCGCGATGGAAGTTTCTGCGCGATGTGGCATCCGAACACGGCGGCCTGGTCTCAACGGCGCACACCATAAATGACCAGATTGAAACGGTGCTCATGCGCGTGCTTCGCGGCGCCGGCGCACGCGGACTCGCGGGCCTCTATGCGACGAGCGACATCGTGCGCCCGCTCCTTCGCCTCACCCGACGGGATCTGACGCGGTACGCGCGAGCCCGGGGCCTCACCTGGCTCGAGGATCCATCGAACGAATCGCCACGCTATCTCCGGAACCGTCTTCGTCACGACCTGCTGCCAGCGCTTCGCCGTGCGCGACCGTCGATCGATCGCGAACTCATCGCGTCGGCCCGGAAGGCGGCGCGATGGCGCGCCGACGTCGAAGCATTCGTCGCCGACCATATCGAGGTGCGCCGCATCGGCTCGAGCAGTATCGTGGGCGTCGACGTTGCCCTGTCGTCTCTCGAGAGCTTCTCGAACGAGCAGGTTGCGATTCTTTGGCCAGTGATCGCTGCCCGCGCCGGACTCGCACTCGACCGTCGCGGGACGGCGCGTCTCGCCGCGTTCACCGGGCTGAGCCGAGTCGGGGCGCGGATCCAACTGTCGGGCGGCTGGGAGGTCGTTCGCTCTCGTGACGCGTTCCAGCTTCGTGCGTCGGGACACCGACGATCGATGGAGGAGCCCCTAGTCTTGTCGTCGGCGGTGATGTGGGGTTGCTGGTCGTTTCGTCCGGTAGGCAACGCTGTCGGCGTGGACTCGTGGTCGGCGTGGCTGCCGGCTGATCGTCCGCTGACGGTCCGCCCATGGCAGGCCGGGGATACGATGACCGATCGCGCGGGCAAACCGGCGCGAAAGGTCAAGCGTTTCCTGAGCGACGCCGGCGTCACTGGACACGAACGAGCCGGCTGGCCCGTAGTCTTGGCCGGGGATCAGATCGTGTGGATTCCTGGAATCCGCCGCGGCGACGCGGCGACCGCACGATCCGGCCAGCCGGGTTTAGCTTACATCTGTGAATACGTCAACCGCTGATCCGCGGCTTCTCGGTCGAGCAGTCCGTCGGATTGTGTATGAAAAAGAGCAAATCGCCGAACGCGTGCGCGAGCTGGGTGCCGAGATCACGGCGGCGTACCCGGATGGCGATTTGCTCGTGCTGGGCCTCTTGAAGGGTAGTTTTATCTTTCTCAGTGACCTGGTGCGCGAAATCAGGCGTCCGTTGCAGGTCGATTTCCTCGTGGCGGCGAGCTACGGGGATTCGACTGTTTCGAGTGGCAACGTACGACTACTATATGATCCAGAGACCGAGCTCGAGGGAAAACACATCCTGCTGGTCGAGGATATCGTCGATACCGGACGCACGCTGAGCCGGCTGATGGACCTGCTACAGGCACGGAAACCGCGTTCGCTGGAAATATGTGCGTTGTTACATAAGCACGTCGCGGTCGAGCTCTTGTTCCCTACGCGTTTTATCGGTTTCGATGCACCAAATGAGTTCCTCGTGGGGTATGGATTGGACCACGCAGAGAACTTCCGGCACCTTCCGTATATAGCGAGCTTGCAGTAATGCCAGTCATTCCTCCGAAAAACAAGAAAGAGTTCAGTTGGGGCCGGTTCTCGAAAACCCTGTCCTTCTGGATTCTCATCATTCTGATCCCGGTCGTCCTGATTCAGTTATCAGGGAACAAGGCCGAGGCATCGAAGCAGGTCACGTACACGCAGTACCGTGACGAGCTGGCGCACGACAACATCTCCAAGGTCACGATCACGGCGGGCAAGATCGTGAATGGTGTCTTTCGCCAGCGGGTGAACATCGGCGGTCAGGACACCAAGAACTTCATGGTGCGTCTGCCGGTCGAGAATTCCGAGGCCGAGGTCGCCGCGCTCAACCAGCACAACGTCTCGATCGACGCGAAGGACGCGGGCGTCTCGGTCACCGCGTGGGTGCTCAACTTCGTGCCGTGGTTGTTGCTCATCGGCTTCTATCTATTCCTGTTCAAGCAGATGCAGGCGGGCGGCGCGAAGGCGTTCTCGTTTGGAAAGTCGAAGGCGAAGCTGCTCACCGGCGACACGCCGAAGATCACCTTCGCCGACGTCGCGGGCGCGGACGAGGCCAAGCAAGAGCTACAGGAGATCATCGAGTTCCTGCGCGACCCGCAGAAGTTCACCAAGCTCGGTGGACGTTTGCCCAAGGGGGCGTTGCTCGTTGGTCCCCCGGGCACCGGCAAGACCCTGCTCGCCAAAGCAGTCGCCGGCGAAGCCGCGCGCCCATTCTTCTCGATGTCCGGCTCGGATTTCGTCGAGATGTTCGTCGGCGTCGGCGCGAGTCGCGTCCGCGACTTGTTCGAGCAGGGGAAGGCGCACGCGCCCTGCATCATCTTCATCGATGAGATCGACGCCGTCGGACGCCATCGGGGCGCCGGCCTTGGTGGCGGCCATGATGAGCGTGAGCAAACGCTCAATCAGCTGCTCGTCGAGATGGACGGATTCGAGTCGAACGACGGCGTGATCCTGATCGCGGCGACGAACCGGCCCGACGTGCTCGATCCGGCGCTACTGCGCCCCGGTCGGTTCGACCGGCAGATCGTCGTCGACGCGCCGGATCTCCGTGGACGCGAGGGCATCCTCAAGGTGCACCTCCGCAACAAGCCGATCGCCGAGAATGTCGACATCACGACGCTGGCGCGCGGCACACCGGGCATGTCGGGTGCAGACCTTGCCAACATGGTCAATGAAGCCGCCTTGCTCGCCGTTCGCGTGAACCACGACAAGATCTACATGTCGGATCTCGAGGACGCGAAGGACAAGGTCATGCTCGGCGCCGAGCGCAAGTCGATGGTGATGAAGGACGAGGAGCGCCGACTCACGGCGTACCACGAGGCGGGACACGCCATCTGCGCGATGCGCGTGATCGGCAATGATCCGCTGCACAAGGTCACCATCGTCCCACGCGGCCGCGCGCTCGGACTGGCATTCACACTGCCCGAAGACGACCGCGTGTCGATTACGCGGCAGCAGCTCGAGGCGGTGCTCGTTATGTCGTACGGTGGCCGTGTGGCCGAAGAGTTGATCTTCGGGCACGACCGGGTTACCACGGGCGCGGCGAGCGACATTCAAAAGGCGACCGTGATCGCGCGCCGCTACGTCACGCAGTGGGGTCTCTCCGACGCGATCGGGCCAATCCTCGTTGGCGACAACGAGCAGGAGCTCTTCCTCGGCCGCGAGATCCAGCATCGTCGCGAGGTGTCGGAACAGACGGCGCAGTTGGTCGATCGGGAAGTGAAGCGCGTCATCGACAACGCGTACGATCGGGCCAAAGCCACGCTCCAGGCGAACGTCGACCTGTTGCATCAAGTGGCGGCGGCGTTGCTCGAGCGCGAGACACTCACTCGTGAGGACATCGAGATCCTGTCACGCGGCGACGCATTGCCGCCGCGCACCAGCGGCGCGCCGCCGAGCGCGGCGGCGCCGGTCACGCAGCCAGTGCTCGAACCCAAACGAACGAATCCGCCGTTGCTGGGCGGTCCGGAGCCGAGCCCGGCGTAACGATCTCCACTGGTTTCTCAAGTCGAAGCGGGAATCGCCACGGGCGGTTCCCGTTTTTTTTCTCGGACTGGATGCCCGAGCCGAATAGGTTTCACGGATGCTCTGGCATCATGCAACAGGTGCGCTCGCACTCGACCGGCCGCGAATTGTCGGTATCGTGAACGTGACGCCGGACAGCTTCAGCGATGGCGGCCGGTTGCGAACGGTCGACGATGTGCGACGTCACGTGGAGCGGCTCGTGGCTGACGGCGCGGACGTGATCGACATCGGCGGTGAGTCCACGCGGCCGCAGGGGGCAACGCCAGTCGATCCTGAGGAGGAACTGCGCCGCGTGATCCCCGCCATCGGAGCGATCGTGGCGGATTTTCCCGAGATTCCGATTTCGGTCGACACCGTGAAGGCCCGCGTCGCCGGCCACGCGCTCGCCGCCGGCGCGTCGATCGTCAACGACGTGTCGGCATTTCGCCTGGACGCCGAGATGGCCGCGGCCTGCGCGCGCGCCAAGGCGGGGGTTGTCTTGATGCACTCGCGGGGCGACACTGCCGACATGGCGACGTTCGTGCATGCGCATTACGGTTCGGACGCGGTGGGCGACGTCGTCGCGGAGCTCGGCGCGGCTGTCCAATGCGCGGTCGACGCCGGCGTCGAGCGACAGCGGATCGTCGTCGACCCGGGCATCGGTTTTTCGAAGCGGGGAGCGCATTCGCTTGCGATGTTGGCGCAGATGAGCCGATTCACGGCGCTTGGCAATCCGGTTCTCGTCGGGGTCTCGCGCAAGCGGTTCATCGGCGAGATTACGAAGGGCGCGTCGCCGTCGGACCGCGACGCCGGAACCGTGGGGGCGAACGTCGTGGCGCTGGAACGCGGGGCGCGCCTGTTTCGCGTGCACGACGTCAGGGCGTCGCGCGACGCGCTCGACGTCGCATGGGCCATCATGCAGAGCGGAACCGTATGAGCATTCTCGAACAACTGAGGTTGCTGCATCCGGGGTGGCGCGATGCCCTCGAGATCATCGTCGTGAGCTACGCGATCTATCGTGTCCTCGTGCTCATCCATCGGACGCGGGCCATGCAAGTTCTGGCGGGCATCACGGTGCTGGCCGTGGCATACGGCGTCGCCTACGTGCTGCAGCTCAGCATGATCATTTATCTGTTGACCCTGGTCTTCAGCTACGGCGCGATCGCGCTGCTCGTGGTGTTCGCGCCCGAGCTTCGCGCGGCGCTGGCGCAGATCGGGCGCTCACCGATGTCGCGATTCTTCGCGCATATGGGCGAGAGCGAGATCGGCGATGAGGTCGCCGAGGCGGTCGAACGATTGAGTCGCTCCGGGATTGGCGCGATCATCGCCATCGAGCGCGAGGTGTCGCTCGACGAATACATCCAGTCGGGGTCGGAGATGCAGGCCAAGGTGTCGGCCGATCTCCTGGCGACGATTTTCACGCCATATTCGCCGCTGCACGACGGCGCGGTGATCATTCGCGGCGACATGATCGTGGGAGCGGGCTGCATTCTGCCGCTCTCGCAAGCCGCGATGATCGATCGCTCGCTCGGAACGCGGCACCGCGCCGCGCTCGGATTGAGCGAAGAGACCGACGCCCTCGTCGTCGTCGTCTCGGAGGAGACGGCGATGATCACGGTCGCGGCGAACGGGCGGCTGTGGCGTGATTTCGCGGCCCCCCAAGTACGCGACCTTGTCGCCGGCCGGCCGTTGGCGCAAGTCGCTCAGTCGGCGGGTCTCGAAGTTCACTCGTGACGGTGCGGCGCGCGGCATCGCTCGCGGGCGCCGTGTTGCTGGCAGTCTACGTCGCAACGCTCGCGCCGAGCGTCACGTTTTGGGACGCGGGGGAGTTCATCGCGGCGGCCCGAGTGCTCGGCATTCCCCATCCGCCCGGCACGCCGCTGTTCGTGGTCGCATTGAGCACGTGGGCGCGACTATTTTGGTTTCTGCCGTTCGCCAGCGCGACGAATCTCTTTTCAGCGGTGTGCACGGCAGGCGCGGGTGGACTGACCGCGTTATGGGTCGGTCGCTCGACCCGCTCGCCATTAGTCGGATTCGCCGCGGCGCTTACCGCGGGCGCGATGAGCTCCGTATGGCAAAACGCCACCGAGACGGAAGTCTATTCGGCGTCGTTGCTGCTCTCGGTGGCGGCGATCGCCGTCGCCGATCAGGCGGGGAAGACTGGCGAGCGGAAATGGACCGTCCTCGCCGCATACCTGCTGGCGTTAGCGCTGCCGGTGCATTTGAGTTCGCTCGTCGCGGCGCCCGTTGTCATCCTCCTTGCCACCGATCACGTGAACGCGCCGCGCGCTTGGAATGCCGGCTGCGCGTTGCTCGGTGTGTGCATCGCCGTTGTTGGGTTGAGTCGTGTCTCGCTGGCCTTGACGACAGTCGGCTTAGCGGCGGCAGCGGCCAGCGCCGTCGCGCCAGGTGGCGATACCCGAAGCGATCGAGGCAAAGCCGTCGCGTCGATGATTGGAGTTGGCGTCGTGGCGTGTAGCGCGCTGTTGTTGCTCCTGCTGCGCGCGCGACACGATCCACTGATCAACCAAGGCGATCCCAACACGTGGCACCGACTGGCGTACGTCGTTGGACGCCAGCAGTACGACGTCGCCGGGATGTGGCCCCGCCAGGCACCCGTCTGGTTGCAGCTCGCGAATTGGTTCGAGTATGCGGACTGGCAGTTCGCGCTTTCGCTCGGACCAACGGTGATCCCGACGGTTTGGCGCGTGCTCGCGACACTCGTGTTCGCGATGCTGGGATTATTCGGGTCGCGCTGGCATCGACGCGCCGATCGGCGTAGCTGGCGCGCGGTGTTGCTTCTGTTTCTCTCCGGCTCTCTCGGGGTGTTGGTGTACCTCAACTTCAAAGCGGGCCGATCGTTCGGCTGGCAATTCGTGCCTCAAGATGCGTTGCACGAAGCGCGCGATCGCGACTATTTCTTCGTACTGGGGTTCTGGGCGTGGGGAGTGTGGGTGGGAATGGGAGCAATCGCCCTCGCGCGGCGCTTCGCGCTTCCCGTCGCGATGGGGCTCGTCGTCGCCGCGCTCCCGGTCGTGCTGAACTGGTCGGCTGTCAGTCGTCGTTCCGAGCCCGAGGCAAGTTTGCCTCGCGAGGTGGCGACCGCGCTGCTCGAGACGCTCCCGGCCCGCGCGGTGTTATTCGTGGCCGGCGACAACGACAGCTATCCATTGTGGTACGCGCAGCAGGTCGAAGGCCGGCGACGCGACGTAACCGTGGTGACGATGCCGCTGCTCGCGGCGCCGTGGTATGTCGAGGAGCTCGGCCGCCGTCACGGGTTGGTCGTTGGAGCGGCTGTCGACGACATCGACGGGCTGGCGGCCGCCGTGGCGAGCGCCGCGCGGGCGAACCGGCGTCCCGTAGTCGCAGCGCTCACGGTGCCACCGATCGATCGAAACCGTCTGTCGTCATGGTGGAGGGTCGCCGGGCTCGTGGCGATTGATGAGACGCCGGTCGCCGAACACGGCGCCGCCGAACCAGCGCCGGCGATCGCGATCGATACGCCGGCGACGCGGGCTGCCGCCGCCGCGATCGATCGGTGGCGGCGCGGTCGCGTCGCGCGGCCGGCGCTCGATGGGACCGATGAGTATTTTATGAATGTGCTTTCGTGCCCCGGCCTGCTAGTCGCGCCGAGTCTGTCCAGCGTCCAACTGGCGGCGCGCGACTCGATTTGCAACGTGCGAAACCGATAACGGGGCACCAGCCAGCCCGGGCTTGGCGCCGACGTTGGTGCGACGGAACGTCACCTTGATGTTGCTCGCATCGGTTGTTTCCCCACTAGCTTACGGATCGTCGAACATTCCGACGAGCGCTAGTTGAATCACCCTGTAACCCCCGGTAAGTTGCTACGTTATGCCGTTTCCTGACTTATCGGACCGGCTGCGGGAAATACGCGACCGAGTCGACGCCGCCGTGCGGCGCGGTGGTCATGGACAGGCGGTAACAATCGTGGCAGTCACGAAGACGCACGGCCCCGACGCAGTTCAGGCCGCATGGGACGCGGACATTCAGGACGTCGGCGAGAACCGGGTCCAAGAGGCGCTTCCGAAAATGGACGCCGTCTCGGTCCCAGTGCGATGGCATCTGATCGGGCATCTGCAGCGGAACAAGGTGAAGTCCCTCGCCAAGTTCGACCTCCTCCATTCCTTGGATAGCAGTAGGCTCGCCGACGCCGTCAACGCGTTCGGCTTGGGCGCGAACACCACGGTGAAGTCACTCATGCAGATCAACGTGGTCGGCGAAGACACCAAAGGCGGGTATGCCCCGGCGGACTGGGATCGCGAGGCCGAGCGACTCCGAGCGCTCGCCGGCGTTCGCGTAACAGGAGTAATGACGATGGCGCCATTGGATGCCGACGAGCCGACGCTCCGCAGCACGTTTTCCGGGGCTCGTCGAGCGCGTGACATCCTGTGCGCGGCAGGTCACGAAGCAACGGAGTTGTCCATGGGAATGTCCAGTGACTACGAGGTCGCGGTCGAGGAGGGTGCGACCTACATCCGCCTCGGCACGATTCTCTTCGGAGCGAGACCCGCATGATCGACGAGACTTTCCACCTCACGCCGCTCGATGTCCGCCGATACGAGTTCGGCAAGGCGATGCGCGGCTATGACCCAGAGCGCGTCAACCAGTTCCGCGATCAGGTTGCCGAGGAGCTCGAGCGGCTCGGGCGCCTGAATCAGGAGCTCGATGCCAAGGCGAAAGGATTTCACGAGCAGCTCCGCGCCTTTCGCGAGCGCGACAAGGCGATCAACGAAGCCCTCATCTCAGCGCAGCAACTGCGCGGGGAGATCCGAGAGCAGGCGGAGAAGGAGGCGCAGCTGATTCTCCGCGAAGCGCGCGCTGACGGCGAGAAAATCGTCGAGGATGCCCGCTCCGAGATTCGCCGGTTGCAGGATCAGATCGTGTCGCTCGACCGGTCACGACGCGCGTATCTCGCGCAGGTTCGTCTGCTCATCGAGCGCCAGCTCTCGGAAATCACCGTGGCCGAACAGGCGGCGCCGACCGAGGTCGGGGTGCGTGACGGCTCGGGTTCGCCATCTTGGATGGGATCGCTCGTCAAGGAATGACCACGCTCGGATCGGATCTCGCGACGTCGCCCGAGGCGACGTCGAACGCGCAGTCGTCGGATGCGGTCGAACACGCAGCCGACGTGATTCGCGCACGCTTTGCCCTGCGACCGGATGCCGCGATCATTCTCGGCACGGGTCTTGGTCGTCTGGCCGTCGAGGTCGACGCGCATGCTGTAATCGAGTACGCCGACGTCCCCGGTTTCCCGCTCTCGACCGTCGAGTCGCACACGGGCCGGCTTCTCTGCGGCACGCTTGGCGGCAAGACGGTGATCGCGATGCAGGGCCGCTTTCACCGCTACGAAGGTTATTCGCTGCAACAGGTGACCTTCCCGGTGCGCGTCATGCGCGCGCTCGGCGCGGACTCCTTGATCGTGTCCAATGCGTGCGGCGGACTCAATCCACTGTGGTCGGCCGGCGACCTGATGTTGATCGCCGATCATATCAACTTGCTCGGTGACAGCCCGCTCATCGGGCCGAACGACGACCGTCTCGGTCCGCGCTTTCCGGACCTTTCCGCGCCGTATGATTTCACACTGCGCGATATGGCGCGCCGCGTCGCGGGCGAGAGACGAATCACACTTCGTGAGGGTGTCTACGTCGCCGTCACCGGCCCCAATCTCGAGACGCGCGCCGAGTATCGCGTCTTGCGCGCGATCGGTGCCGACGTGGTCGGGATGTCGACGGTGCCCGAGGTCGTCGTGGCGATTCACGCCGGAATGAGAGTTCTTGGGTTGTCGATCATCACCGATATGTGTCTCCCCGACGCGCTCGAGCCGGCCACGGTCGAGCGGATCATCGCCGTGGCCAATCGTGCCGAGCCGCAGTTGACGGAGCTGGTGCGCGCCGTCTTGGAGCGCATGTGACCGCGCCGAGCATGACGAAATACCAGGCGCTGCCGCCAGATCGCCCGGCGGACGAGGTCGAGCGCGAGCTGCTGGCGCGGTGGGACGACGAAGATCTGTTCCGCCAGACGCTCGACGCGCGCGCCGGTGCCCCGACATTCGTATTCTTTGAAGGACCGCCGACGGCGAATGGGAAGCCGGGGATCCATCACGTGTTCGCGCGCACGATCAAAGATCTCTTCTGCCGCCACCGGGCGATGAAGGGATTCCGCGTGGCGAGGAAGGCGGGATGGGACACGCACGGCCTGCCCGTCGAGATCGAGGTCGAGAAACAACTCGGCATCAGCGGCAAGCAGCAGATCGAGGCGCTCGGCGTCGCGGAGTTCAATCGCCTCTGTCGCGAGAGTGTGTTCAAGTATCGCGGCGACTGGGAGAAGTTGAGCGCGCGCCTCGCGTACTGGTTGGACTATGAGCATCCGTACGTCACGTACACGAACGACTACATCGAGAGCGTCTGGTGGTCGCTAAAGACGCTGTACGACAAGCGGCTGCTCTATCGCGGGCACAAGATCCTGCCGTACTGCTCGCGGTGCGGCACGGCGCTGTCGAGCCACGAGGTGGCCCTCGGGTATCAGATGGACGACGATCCGAGCGTATACGTCGCGCTCGATCTGGTCGATGACGGCGATGCGCGCGACAAATCCGTTCACCCCCACGTGGGCCGACGGATTCTCGTGTGGACGACGACGCCGTGGACGCTCGTCTCGAATACGGCGCTCGCCGTCCATCCCGATCTCGACTACGTCGAGCTGATCCGGCGAGATGACGGGAAGGCGCATGCCGATGGAGCAGTGCTCGATCAGAGAACGCTCATTCTGGCCGAAGCGCGTGTCCATGAGGTACTGGGCCAGGACTATGAAAATCGGTGGGAGTTCATTCGCCGCCTCAAGGGGACGGATCTGGTGGGCGCGCGGTATCGCCGGCCGTTCGACTGGGTCGAGTTCCCCGACGCAACGAATCACGAGATCATCGTCGCCGAAGACTTCGTGACGGCGACGGATGGCAGTGGCGTGGTGCACATGTCGCCGGCGTTCGGCGCCGACGACTACGAGGCGGGGAAGCGCCACGGACTCGCCTTCCTGCAGCCCGTCGGCTTGCGCGGTGAGTTTCCGTCGTCGATGCCGGTCGTTGGCGGGCTGTTCGTGAAGGACGCGGACCCGCTGTTGATCGAGGAGCTCAAACGGCGCGGCGTGTTATGGAAATCCGGGCGCGTCTCGCACGAATACCCACATTGCTGGCGCTGTGGAACGCCGTTGATCTATTACGCGCGAACATCGTGGTTCATCCGGACGACAGGCGTACGCGACGCGATGTTGGCTCGCAACGCACGCGTCGATTGGCATCCGCCGTTCGTGGGCGAGCGTCGGTTCGGCGCGTGGCTCGAGAACAACATCGATTGGGCGATCTCGCGCGATCGATATTGGGGCACCCCGCTCCCTGTATGGATCTGCGAAGCGGAGGCGTCACACACCGACTGCATCGGCAGTTTCGCGGAGCTTGCCGAGCACGCGGGATCGACGCTGCCGCACGACTTCGATCCGCACAAGCCGAACGTTGACCACTACACATGGGCGTGTCGCGTGCCCGGCTGTAAGGGAACCATGCGCCGCGCGCCCGAGGTGATCGATACCTGGTACGACTCCGGCTCGATGTCGTTCGCCCAATGGCACTATCCGTTCGAGAACCGTGAGCAGGTCGCCGATCAATTTCCGGCGGATTTCATCGCGGAGGGCGTCGATCAGACGCGCGGATGGTTCTACTCGCTGCTGGCCATTGCGACGGGACTTGGCGATGCGTTGCCGAACAACGACGCGTCGTCGTCGGCGTCCCCGTACCGCGCCGTAGTCGTCAACGATCAGGTGCTCGACGAACACGGACTCAAGATGTCGAAGAGTCGCGGCAACATCATCGATCCGTGGACGGTTATCGAGCGGCACGGTGTCGATGCGGTGCGACTCTTCTTCGTCGCGTCGAGCAATGTGTGGGTGCCGCGGAGCTTCGACGAACGCGTGCTTGTCGAACAGGCCGGACGATTCCTGCGAACGTTCAAGAACGTGTACAGTGGAATCTTCGCGCAATACGCGAACTTTGGCTGGTCGCCATCGGAGCAGGACCCGCCGCTCGCCACGCGTCCCATGATCGATCGCTGGATGATCAGCCGCCTCGCTTCGCTCGAGCGAGCGGTCGACCAAGCGCTCGAGGCGTACGACGCGACGACGGCGGCTCGCGCGATCATCGCGTTTGTCGACGACGACCTCGCCAACTGGTACGTCCGGTTGAACCGGGGACGCTTCTACGACGTCGACGGCGAAGACAACCGCGCCGCATTCGCCACGCTCCACGAGGTGCTCATCTCAGTGTGCCGCCTGCTCGCCCCGATCGCGCCCTTCGTGACAGACTGGATCCATCGCGAGCTGACGGGCGAGTCAGTGCACTTGGCGCCTTTCATCGCGGCGCGATCCGAGCGCGTGGACCCCACACTCGATACGGGGATGGACGCGATTCGGACCCTGGCGAGGCTGGGCCGGGCGGCGCGAGAGGAGATCGGCATCAAGGTGCGTCAGCCCCTGGCGCGGATGATCTGCGTGGCGCCGAATGTGGCCGAGGAGGCCCTCGAGCCGCTGATTCCGTTGCTCGCCGCTGAGCTCAACGTCAAAGAGGTGGATTTCGCCAGCTCGGGCGACTCGCTCGTCACGCTCGAGGCGAAACCGAATTTCCGTTCGCTCGGTAAGAAGTTCGGGAAGAAGACGCCGTTGGCGGCCCAGGCCGTTGCGGCACTTGGAAGTGAACGGCTCCGACTCTTCCTCCACGGGACCGCGCTGGTCGTTAGCGTTGAGGGAGAGTCGCACGAGCTGGGGCTTGACGACCTGACGATCATTCGCCGCGCGTCCGGCGCACTCGCAGTTCAGGAGGACGGAGGGTTCTTCGCGGCGATCGATCCGACGGTAACTCCCGAGCTGAAGCTGGAGGGGCATGCCCGAGAGCTCATCAGCCGGGTACAACGTATGCGAAAGGAGTCGGGGCTTTTGGTGAGCGACCGTATCGCGCTGACCGTCGCCGGCGGCCAGGAGGTTAGGGCCGTGGTCGACGCGCACGGCGCTCGAATCGCGGAAGAAGTGTTGGCAACCGAGCTCGTGTTCGCGGGCGCGGCGGAAGGGCGAGAGCAGGACATGAACGCCATCGATCTCGACGGGATTACGGCCTACGTGGCCATCAACAGGATACAGTAGCAATGGCGACCATCAACGGCGTGAAGAAGCCGAAGGGCATGAACAAGAAGTCATTGCAGCACTTCGAGAAGCGGTTGCAAGAAGAACGAAAGCGCGTTCTCAAGGAGTTGGGCCGAGCCGACGAAGCGTTCGGCGCGACACCGCAATCAGCGGACGGAGATCTGAGCAGCTATTCATTCCACATGGCTGATCAGGGAACCGACGCGATGGAGCGCGAAAAGGCGTTCCTGTTCGCGAGTCAGGAAGGCCGCTTCTTGTGGCACATCGACGAAGCGCTACGCCGGCTCTATCGCGCGCCGGAAAGTTTCGGCAAGTGTCATCAATGCGGCAACGAGATTGCGTTCGAGCGGCTGGACGCGCTTCCACATGCTCGCTATTGCATCGATTGCAAGCAGCGCGAGGAAGATGCAAAGAAATAACGCGGGGCTGTTCTGGCCTGTGCTGGCGTTGGTGGCGGCGATCGACTTCGGAACGAAGGCGATCGCCTCCACCCGCTTGATTCCGCAGGGATTGCCGCACGCGATCTACGGCCGCGAGTGGATTCGCTTCACGCTCGTCCACAATCCGGGGGCGGCATTCGGACTGCAAATGGGGAATCCGGTGTACTCGCGATGGATCTTTATGGTGTTGACGATCGTCGCCTTGGTGATTCTCGGCCGACTCTACACCGTAACACGAGCCGGCGACCTCGTTCGCACGCTGTCGCTGGCGCTCGTGTGCGGCGGCGCGATGGGCAATCTGATCGATCGCGTGCGCTCGCAATCTGGCGTCGTCGATTTCATCGACATTGGTTTTGGCGACTCACGTTGGCCGACGTTCAACATCGCCGACATGGCGGTCAGCCTCGGCGCGTTCCTTCTCGCGTGGGTATTGTGGGGCGAAGACGCGGCAGCCGACCGATCGGGTGTCTCGGCGCCGGCGGCGATCGCCAGCGAGTCAGGCGAACTCTCGTAAGCGGGCTGACATGAGCGCACGGGGGCCGGGCAACAACGGCCGGGTTTTCTGGACGACCGCCGCCGCCGTCATCTGTCTCGACGTCGCCACGAAAGTGCTCGCGGTCAAACACCTCGACGTCCACGTCCCGCGCCGCGTGGTGGGCGACGTCGTCCGGCTCACGCTGGCGTTCAATCCCGGCGCCGCGTTCAGCATGTCGCTGGGCCAATTCTCGCGCTACATCTTCGGGGCGTTTGCCGTAATTGCCCTGTTCATCCTCTGGCGTTTGTACCGGACGACCGCCTCCGGGGACACGACGCGCGTGTTAGCGTTGGGACTCGCGTGGGGCGGCGCGGCGGGTAATCTGCTCGACCGCTTTCGGTCGGCGCGAGGTGTCGTCGACTTCATCGACATTGGAGTTGGCGACGTGCGCTTCTGGACCTTCAATGTTGCCGATTCAGCGGTGACGGTAGGAGCGCTGCTGCTCGCCTGGGTTCTCTGGCAAGAGGATCGGGCGGCGAGCGCCGCCGCGCGGGCAACGGCTGCGGCGGCCGAGTCGACCCGTGAGGGCGGCGAAGCTCGTTCGTCGCCATAGGCGCGAATGCCCAGCACCCACCACACGATCGACGCGCCAGACGACGCTCCTCGTCTCGACGTTTTGGTGGCAACACACCTCGACATATCACGCAATCAAGCCGCAACGTTGATCGCGGAGGGTCATGTCCTCGTTGCCGGCCGCCGGGAAAAGGCGAGCTATCGCGCTCGGACCCGTGAACGCGTGACGGTCGAGGTCCCGCCGGCGCCGGGACGCGAGGTGTTGGCCGAACAGATCCCGCTCGCCGTCGTCTATGAGGACGACGACGTGCTCGTGGTCGACAAGGCGGCGGGGATGGTCGTCCACCCGGCCCCGGGTAACTGGTCGGGGACGCTGGTCAATGCGCTAAAGGGCAGGGGCGCATCGCTTTCCGAGATCGCGGACGAGGGGCGTGAGGGAATCGTCCACCGCCTGGACAAGGAAACATCTGGCCTGCTGCTGGTTGCCAAAACCGATCGAGCGCACCGGCGGCTCGGCGCCGCTCTTCAAGCGCGGGAGATCGTGCGCCGGTACGCCGTGTTGTCGTGGGGACATCTCACCGAAGACCGGATCACGGTCGAAAAACCCATTGCACGTGATCCGCGAGACCGAAAGCGCATGGCAGTCGTCAGTACTGGACGGCCGGCGAGGACAGACCTCACTCGGCTCGCGCGCTTCGACTCCGGTGATCTGCTTCGCGCTCATCTCTTTACGGGACGCACGCATCAGATCCGAGTACATCTCGCGTCGATCGGACACCCGGTCGTCGGCGACGATACGTACGGCGGGGGCGGCGGCCGCAAGCTGATGGGGCTCCCGCCGCGTCGACACTTTCTGCACGCGGCGTGGTTGATCTTCCGTCATCCGGTGACTGGAACGACGATCGATCTCCGCTCGCCGCTGCCGGAAGAGCTGCACCGCGCGCTCGTCGTCGCCGCTGGTCCCGATGTCTCCATCGCTGATATCAACCCCCTCGAGTTCTTTGGCTTCTACCGCGTCGATATCTGAGGCGACTCTCGCTCCCACGCTGCTGTTTCGGGTGGGGGGAGCGACGTACGGCTGCGATATCGAGCCCACCCAGGAGATCATTCCGCTTCGTCGCATGACGCGTGTTCCCGGCGCGCCGGCGTATGTGCGCGGGTTGATCAACATGCGGGGGACGATCGTCACGGTACTCGATCTCGGGATGCGTCTCGATCCATCGAGCGCGCCGATCGTCGAGGGGTCGATCCTCTTGCTCCGGCATCGAGATCGATTGGTGGGAGTGGTTGTCGAGGAAGTGATCGACTTGCGCACGCTCGAAATCGAAGATGGCGACGCCGCCCAGCGCGGCGGAGGGGGGACCATCGTGCGCGGAATGGCAACGCTGGATGATGCACCGGTCGTCGTGCTCGATCTCGACGCACTGATCAAGCAGGTCCTGCTCTCTTAGGGAGGCGTTACTTGAGTCACACCGTTCTTATTTGCGACGACGCGATCTTCATGCGCACCATGGTCGGCGACATCCTCACCCAGGCGGGGTTCGAGATCGTGGGGGAGGCGGAGACTGGGTTGCAAGCAGTCGAGAAGTATCAGCAGCTCAAGCCCGACCTCGTGACGATGGACATCGTCATGCCCGACATGGGCGGCATCGACGCCGTGCGCGAGATCTGCAAGCAGGATCCGCAAGCCAAGATCCTGATGTGCAGCGCGATGGGCCAACAGGCGCTCGTCGTCGAAGCAATCCAGGCCGGCGCGAAGGATTTCGTCGTCAAGCCGTTCCAACCGAGCCGGGTGCTCGAGGCCGTGCAGCGCGTGCTGGGCTGAGCGCCGCATACGCGACGTCGTGGATAACGCCCAGTACGCGGAGCTTTTTCTCACCGAGAGCCGAGAGCACATCGCCGGTGTCAACAAGGCGTTGCTCGAGCTCGAGCGCGATGCGACGGGACCGGGTGCGTCCGCCGCGGTCGCGTCGATTTTTCGCGGCGTTCATACCATCAAAGGCATGGGCGCGACGATGGGTTATGCGATCGTCGCCGAGTTGGCGCACGAGCTGGAGACGGTGCTCGATCGTATCCGTCATGGCGATTTGGCCATCAACGTCGCGATCATGGACGTGTTGTTTCGCGCGACGGACGTCCTCGAGAAGGCGGTAGAAGCGGCCGTCGCGGGTCGGGACGGCGAGGTCGTCGCCACCGATCTTGTCGCGACGCTTCATTCATTCGGCGCGACCGCGCCGCGCCGCTCGAGCGGAGGATGGACGATTCCGGCGCCGGCGGGCGCCGGCATGCTCGTGCGCATCCGCCTGGCGCCCGACACGCCGCTCCGCGGCGTGCGCGCGTTCATCATTATCAAGGCGCTGGGCGCGCTCGGCGAGGTGACGAACACCGAGCCGCCAATCGAGCAGATCCAAAGCGACGGCTTCGACACGGACTTCGCGGTCCGTTTGGTGAGCGCGTCACCGGCGGCAGAGGTCGAGGACGCGATTCGCAAGGCGGGCGACGTTGTCTTCGTGCGCGTGAGTGAGCCGCAAGCCGCTCCGCGGCGCTCGGCGCCCGTCACAATCGAGACCGCCACGGCGCCCACGTCCGCGCCGGCCGTCGATACGCGGTCGGTGGTCGGGCAAGCACGCCACGTCCGCATCGACGTTCGTCGTCTCGACACGTTGATGAATCTGATCGGCGAGTTGTTGATCGCGCGCGGGCGACTTACGCAGCTCGCGGGTGAGCTTGGCGATTTGACCCTCGAGGAAACGGTGACGCAATCCTCGCGGCTCATCGGCGAGTTGCGCGACGAGATCACGGCGAGCCGGATGGTCCCGGTGTCGCACGTGTTCGATCGATTCCCGCGCGTGGTGCGCGACGCGGCGAGAGCGGTCGGCAAGCAGATCGATTTCGTCGTCGACGGAAAAGGAATCGAGCTCGATCGGTCGATGCTCGACGAGATTGGCGACTCGATCGTGCATCTGTTGCGCAACGCCGTCGATCACGGCATCGAGACGCCCGAGGCGCGAACGGCCGCGGGGAAATTGCCAACCGGCCGTCTGGTGTTGAGCGCGGCGCGCGATCGTTCGGCGGTCGTGATCAAGGTGAGCGATGACGGCAAAGGCATCGATCGTGAGCGCGTCCTGGCGCGCGCCAAGCGCGATGGACTCGTCGACGCGAGCCGGAACGATCTGACCGAGGACGAGCTCCTGCGTTTGCTTGCGCGCCCCGGGTTCTCGACGGCCGAAAAAGTGACCGACCTGTCCGGTCGCGGCGTCGGCGTCGACGCGGTGTACACGCGCGTGCGCGCTCTTGGCGGCGCGATGGACATCAGGTCCGTGCCCGGTCAGGGAACGACGATGATTCTTCGCTTGCCACTGACGCTGGCGATCGTCCGCGCACTTCTCGTCCGCGTGGCCGACGAAGTCTACGCCATTCCGCTCGCGCACGTGAGCGAAACGATCGAGCTCGAATCGGAGATTCTGCGGACGGTCAAAGGACGCGAGGTATTGTTGGCCCGCGACGAAGTGCTTCCGCTCATGCGGCTGCGCAACCTCGTAGGGCTGCCGGCGTATCAACCGCCGAGCGAGATCGCGTTGGAGCACGTCGTGGTGATCGACCTGGGCGATCGTCGCGCGGGCTTGGTGATCGACGAGCTCACGGGGCAGGAAGAAATCGTAGTGAAACAATACGACGCGGTTCGTGAAGGCTTGCCGTTCTTCGGGGGCGCCACGCTCCTGAGCGACGGCAGCCCATCGCTCATCGTCGACGTCAGCAGTCTCCTCTGAGGATGCTCATGGAAGATCTCCGTTCGCTGAAGGCCATCCAACTGGACGCACTGCGCGAGGTTGCAAACATCGGCGCGGGTCATGCCGCCACGGCGTTGTCGCAAATGGTCGGTGAGACGATCATGATCGCCGTGCCGACGATCAACATCGCCCGGCTCGAGGATGTCCCTCCGCAAGTCGGCGAGCCGGATCAACCAGTCGCGGCGGTGCTCATGCACATGCTGGGCGATCTGACGGGACGGACGCTCCTCGTCTTCCCGCGACGCACGGCGGTCCGCCTGGCAGAGCTACTGCTGCATCGCAGCACGCCGGGCGAGGATTTCTCCGAGATGCAGCAATCGGCGATCAAGGAAGCGGGAAACATTCTCAGCTCCGCCTACATGAACGCGCTCAGCGATTTTATGGGCATGATGCTCTTGCCATCGCCGCCGAGTCTCGCGATCGACATGTCGACGGCGGTGTTGACGACGGCGTACCTCCAGTTCGGCAGCGACAAGGACTACGTCTTCTGCGTCGAGAGCGAATTTCGCATGAGCGACATCGGCGAGAAGTTGTCGGGCTATTTCCTGCTCCTCCCCGATCCCGCGTCGCTGCAAGCCATCCTCAAGGCTGTCCGCGTCGCCTGACGTATGGTCCTCACGTCCGAGCGTGACCGCGACGTCCTTCGGTCGTTCGCCCGCCGGATCGATCCGTCGGACGCCGGGGCGCATAACAACCTCGGCGTCCTGTATTACAACAAGGGGTTGTACGAGGAGGCCGTTGCCGCGCTGATGAAGGCGCTGGAGCTCGACGGCAAGATGCAGGTCGCCCGCCGCAACCTCGAGATCGCGTACTTCAACACCGGGTATTACGATACTCGAATACCGGAGCTTCGCGAGCGATTGCGATCGCGGCCGGAGGATCGCGACGCGCGGTGGGAACTCGGGCGCACGTTCGCCCTGCTCAGTCAACACGAGGAAGCGGCTGAGGAGTTTCGCGTCCTGCTCCAGCACAACGCGAACGACGTCGGCGCATTGCTGCAGCTCGCGCTGGCCGAAAAGCAGGCTGGCGACATGGAGCGCGCGCAATCGTGCGTAGAGCAGGCGCTCGTACTCGATCCCGAGAGCTCCCTCCTCCAGTTCACGCTCGGCGAGGTCCTGTACCATCGTGGGTTGAATGAGGAAGCGTTGCGCGCTCTCGAACGGGCGATCGAACTCAACCCCGAGAATCACGACGCGCTGTACCTCATGGGGTTCGTCCTCGGCGACATCGGGCGGCACGAGGAGGCGCAGGCGGTCACACGTCGGGCGATCAAACTCAACCCGACGCTTTCGCGAGCGCACGCCAACCTGGCGATCGATCAGCAGCGCGCGGCACAGACGAACGGCAACGAGGCCTCGGCCAAGAAGGAGCTACAGGTCTCGGGCGAAGGGCAGCTCGCCCGATACAACTTGGGTCTCGCCTTTCGGAGCAAAGGCTACTACGCCGAAGCGCTTCGCGAGTACCGTGTCGCACTCGAGCGCGGCGAAGAGCGCGATCTCGTGCTTCAGGCCATGGCCGAGGTCCATCTGCTCATGCGCCAGCCCAAGGACGCGCTGGTGTTGTACGACGAGCTGCTCGAGCGACAGAGCGAGAGCCCAAAGCTCTGGAACGAACGCGGTGTCGCCCTCCACCAGCAAGGTCGCGTCGCCGACGCGGAAGAGAGCTATCGCCGGTCGCTGCAATCGGAACCCGAGTACGCCATCGCGCACAACAACCTTGGCGTCTCGTTGTATCATCGCGGAGCCGTGGACGAGGCGGTCGCGGCATTCCGGCTCGCGCTCGACGAAGAATCTGGGTTCGCGAAGGCGCGCCTCAATCTCGCTCTGCTGCTGAGTCGTGCCAAGCGATTCCCACTCGCGCTCGATGCATACCGCCTTGTTCTGAGCTCGGCGCCAGAGCATCCGGTCGCCTGGAACGGCATCGGTGTCGTGCTCGCCGAGCTGCGGAAGTTCGAGGATGCGCGCAACGCGTTCGCGCGCGCGATTCAAGCTCGTCCCGAGTTCGCCGAAGCGCATTACAACATGAGCTTCACGCTCTCCAACCTCGGCGATTTCGAGGGCGCGCTGCGCGAGACCAAACGTGCACTCGAGCTGGACCCGTATTACGTCGCGCAGAAGTTCGAGTTGGCGATGGATGTGGAGTATGAGGATCCGGATCTCTCGATCCAACCGGATCTCGGCGGCGAGCGCGCGGCCGACGCGGCCATCGCCGACTTCGCGTTCGACGCGAAGACGTTGGACTCGCTGTTCACGGAGCTCGCGCCGGTTGTCGAGACACCTCCGCGACCGCGTAACACCGACTCGTCGCCGTATGCGATGGCGACGGACTATCTCTCGAAGGGGCTGTTCGATCGCGCGTCGGCCGAAGTGAATCGCGCCATGGCGCGGGGCAATGAGCGCGCCGAAGGCCTCGCCTTGCTCGGCGAGGTGTTCGCCAAGCAAGGTCTGTTCGGCGAAGCGCTGGAGCGATACCGGGACGCGCTGCAATTGCAGCCCGATCTCCGCGACGCGTCGATCGGCGAAGCGTGGTCTTTGGTGCGTCTCGGTCGCGCGACCGAAGCGCGCCCGCTCGCCGAGCGGTTGGCGAAGCAACATCCGGACGACGTCGACTTGCTGATGCTCGTCGCGACGGCGTGCGCCGATTCGGGCGATCCCGCGGCTGCCTTGTCCGCGCTGGAGACGGCGCGGCGCGCCGCGCCGATGCGCGCCGACATCCATCAGCGCATCGGTGACATCGCCGACTCGCTCGGCGACAGCGACGGCGCGGTGTCGGCATACCGGCAGGCGTTGGAGTTGGATCAGGACTTCGCGGTCGTGCGATTCCAGTTGGCGCGGCTCCTCCAGTCGAAGGGCCACGATCGTCAGGCGGAACAGGAGCTCGTCGCCGCGTTGGACGCAGTACCGACGTACGCCGAGGCGACGCTCGAGCTCGCGACCCTACGCCGGCGTTTGGGTCGTCCCGCCGAAGCACTGACGCTGCTCGTCGATTTGCTTCACCGCGATCCGTACCACTTCGACGCGCTCATCTCGCTCGGCGAGACGCTATTGGCCCTCGGACGCAAGCGCGACGCCGTGCACGCCTTCACGCGCGTGCTCCGCTTCGATCCGTCGCACATCGGCGCGCTGTTCTACGAGGGCGCGATCCTCGTCGAGCAGCACCGCTACCGCGACGCGATCACGCGGTGGGAAAAGGTCGTGGAGCTCGGACCGGCGAGCGAGTACGCGCGTCGAGCGCGGCGCGATATGCGCACCGCGGCAGACCTGCAGCGAATCCTCTCGCCGCGAGTGAGGGCCTAGCGATGGCGATCGAGGGACCGCTCCGCGAGCTCGGCATCCACGACGTATTTCAGCTGCTCGACCTGAGCCGAAAGACGGGGATGCTGCGCGTCTCGTCCGAGCTGCGCGAGGACGAAGGGCTCGTCTGCTTCGACGGCGGGCGAGTCGTCCAAGCGACGATTCGCAGCAAGACGCTGCCCATGGAGATGGTGCTCCTGCAGGCGGGCCGAATCACGGAGTCCGATCTCGAGCGCGCGCGCGCGAAACGTCAAAACGGGCGCGCCGGACGCGAGATCGTGCACTTACTCGTCGATGTCGGCGCGATCACGCACCGGGAGCTCGAGCGCCAACTGCGCCTGCAGCTCGAGAGCGTCGTGTTCGAGCTGATGTCGTGGCGCGAAGGATTCTTCTCGTTCGAGGAACGCACGCGTGGCGAGATGCCGGGGGAGACGTTGATCACCGTCTCGACCGAGTCGCTGCTCATGGAAGGTGCCCGCCGCATCGACGAGTGGTCGCGCATCGCGGACATCGTTCCGAACGTGGCGGTGATTCCGGAGCTCGCCCCGATCGACACCGCGCGCGATGGCGCGATGCTCGATCTCTTGCCGCACGAATGGCAAGTGTTGACGATGATCGACGGCGAGCGCGATTTGCGAGACATCGCGGCCGTGCTGGCTCGCGATGAATTCGAGATCGCGAAGATCGCGTACGGTTTGGCGACGACGGGAATCATCACCATGCATTCGCCGAAACGCGCGACGCCTGAACCCGATCGCAGCGGAATCGAGACGCGTCTCGCGGCCGCACGCGCTCACACCGCCGCCGGCCGCCACGCCGAGGCGCTCGATGAGCTCAAGCGTGCCGTCCAGGAGGATCCGCTCACGGCTCGCGCACATCTGGATCTCGCATTCGCCGCCGCGCGGACCGGCGATTTCGCGTCGGCTCGCTCCGCCTGGGAGCATTTCCTTCGCTTGACGCCGCGGGATCCCGCGGCGGCGCTCGTACACAGAGCGCTGGACGCGCTGACAGAGATGGAGCGAGTGCTCGAGGTGCACGCCCATGGCTGATGATATCCGTCGCTGGAGCGACGAGCTCGCGCGCGATCCATCGAGCCTGGTGTTCCTCCAACTCGGCGAAGCGCTGCGTCGCCAAGGGCAACTGGACATCGCGCTCAAGATCGCCCTTCGCGGACTCGAGCGGCATCCGCGTCATGTCGAGGCGCACGACCTGGTGGCGCGAATCGCCGTCGATCGGCTCGACTTCGCGCGTGCGCGCGAGGAATGGGAAACCGTCCTTCGACTCGTGCCCGATCACGTCGGGGCAATGAAAGGGCTCGGCTACGTTTACTTCCAGCAGGGTCGCTTCGACGATGCCGAGGCGTACCTCAATCAGGCCGCCGCCGGCGGCGCCGGCAGCGACGTGTCGAACGCGCTGCAGATGGTTCGGCGGTCGTCTGGCATCGCGCCGCCCTGGGTCGTTGACCAAGCGCCCGCGCCCGATCTACAGCGCCTCTTCGCCGATCTTTTGCTCGACGACGGCCAAACGGCCCTGCTGCTCGACGGCAGCGGCTACGTGCTCGGCGGTTTGTATCTCGATTCGATGGGCAACGACGTCTCGCAGGACATTGGTGCGCAGCTCAGCGGAATCTCCGACGAGGTCGAGCGCTCGATGCGCCACCTCGACATTGGAAGTTGGCGGTCGATCATCTTCGAGACGCACGCGGCGGTGGTCGCAATGGCTCCGACGGCCGACGACAGCCTGGTCGTCGTCGCGGCGTCGCGCTCGACACCCCTGGGCCTCCTGCGACGGTTGCTCGATCGCTGCGCCGCGCGGGCCGCAGGCTGGCTCGAAGGCGGGAAGCGCGCATGACGCCTTTCACGTCCATTCTCGAATCGCTGAGCCGCCAACGTGGCGTGCGGGCCAGCTTGGTCGTCTCCGAGAACGATGGGCTAGTCGTCGATTCAAGGCTTCGGTTCGGACAAGATGGCGACCGCGTGGCCGCGCTGGCCGCGTCGATGTACCGCAAGGCGCGGTTATCGGCGCGGGCGGCGCGGCTGGGCGCCGTGGCGTTCCTCCAGCTTGACGCCGAGCGGGGGCGGGTGTGCGCCGTGGGTGGCCGCAGTGATCTGGTCATCGTTGTCGTCGCGGACCCGGCAGCCAACGTGGGTCTGATACGCGTGGAACTCTTCAAGGCGCTGGAGTCGCTGGAATGAACATCGCGACCGTCGAGCCGTGGGTCGAAGCGCCGCTGAGGCGGTTCGTCGATGACGCGCGCGCCCGACTCGCGCTGCTGTTGCATCCGTCGGGACAGGTGATTGCACAGGCGGGGTTCACGCGCGAGGTCGACGTGATGAGCGCGTGCGCGCTCGCTGCGGCGTCGCACGCGACGGCAGGAGAGCTGGGCCGGCGCGTGGATGGTCACGCGTTTCGGAGTCTGCACTACGCCGGACCGGAACGACAGCTCTTTCTCTCGCCGGTCGAGACGGCGCGCGGGGCCTACATTTGTCTCACGGTCTTCAACGCGGAGAGCTCGCTCGGGCTCGTCCGGATGTATTTCGAGGAGCTTTGCACCGAACTCGCCGCGGCGGCGCCGCCGCTGCCTTCAATCCGCCAACCAACGATCGCCGCCGACTTCGAGCTCGACCTCAACCGGAACCTGGCGGCGCTGTTCGGACGGCCTGTGACCAGCTAGCGAACGGACGCTCCTCCAACGATTTCACAGTTCTCATCTACATATTCTGAAGCCTGTCCCTCGTAGTCTCCACCCGTAACGCCTCCCGCATCGTCCTGTGTCGCTCGTCAACTACGCCACCCGCGAGATCACGTGCAAGATCGTCTACTACGGACCTGGCCGGTCCGGGAAGACGACCAACCTGCACTACATCTACGGCCAAGTCCCGGACGACCGCAAAGGCCGCATGGTGTCGCTCGCGACGCAGACCGACCGCACGCTGTTCTTCGATTTCTTGCCGCTCGATCTGGGCTCGATCTCGGGATTCACGACGAAGTTCCAGCTCTACACGGTTCCCGGTCAGGTCTACTACCAGGCCACGCGCAAGCTCGTTTTGCAGGGCGCCGACGGCGTCGTGTTCGTCGCCGATTCGCAGGCGCGACAGCTCGATGAGAACATCGAAAGCTTCCAGGACCTCCACGCGAATCTCGCCGAACAGGGAATCGATGCGCGAACGGTTCCACTCGTGCTCCAGTACAACAAGCAGGACCTTCCGCGCGATCTCATCCTGACCACGGCCGAGCTCTCCGACGCGATCAACTTCCGCGCGGTGCCCGAATTCCCGGCCGACGCTCTCCATGGTCCCGGCGTGTTCGAGACCCTCCGCTCGATCGCCGAGGTCGTCCTGAAACGCCTCAGCGCCGGCACGAGTGCCGGCGTCGTGGCCGGCGCACGGGGATGAGCCGGATGCAGATCGACTCCCGGCTGCGCTTCGACAACTTCGTCGTCGGCTCGGCCAATCGGCTCGCCGTCGCCGCGGCGCGCGCGGTCGCTGAATCGCCGGGAGCGGTCTACAACCCGTTATTCGTGTACAGCAGCTCGGGGCTCGGCAAGACGCACCTCATGAGCGCGATCGGCAATCAAGTCGGCCACCGGAGGGACCTCGTCGTGGAGCTCGTGACGCTCGATGATTTCGTCGAGGAGCTGCACGAGGCGATTGCAGGCGGCCAGTCCGAGCGGTTCAAAGAACGCTACTTGAAGGTCGGTGTGCTCTTGATCGATGATATGCAGTTCCTCACGGGTCATCGCGAGACGCAGACCGAGCTGCTGCGCATCTTCAATGCGCTGCAAGCGGATGGCCGACAGATCGTCATGACGAGCGATCGGCCGCCGACCGAAATCGCGGACGTCGACGAGCGTCTCATCACGCGGTTGTCGGGCGGGTTAATCGTCGACATGGGCGCGCCTGATTACGAGACGCGCATGGCCATCCTCAAGGCCAAGTGCGAAGAGCGCGGCGTCCGGTTCCGCGGCGGCGTGATCGACGAGCTCGGGCGGCTCGAGTTCAAGAACATCCGGGAGCTGCAGGGCGCGCTCAATCGACTGATCGCCTTTCAGACACTGGGCGGCGAGCAGGTCGAACCCGAGGCGGTACTCACCATTCTCGGTGACCTCGCGGACCAACGCCCGCGCTCGCCAGCACCGCGCCCTGTTGGCGGCGAATTCGCGAACTTCTTGACCGACATCGCGTCGGCGGTCGCGCACCACGTCGAGCAGTGGAAGACGCGCCTGATCGAAGGGATCGAGTACTGGAAGAGCGAAGGCTATCACACCGGCGCGCTCGAGCGAGTGCTGGCCGATCGCACGCCACCGACCAGCGTCGAGACGGTGCTGCGCGAGTACGAGGCCGGCGTGGTCAAGCTGCGCGATCTGCAGCGTCAGCTCACACGGCTCGACGCCGCGCTCGCCGCGCACGACGCGTTCCGCGATCCCGACCGGTTGAGTGAAGCCGAGGATCTGCTCGAGCGCGCGCTCCGCACGTCGACGCCGCCGCCGGGTCCATCGGCGGCGTTCACGCGCGCGGGATTCGAGGTCAGCGTCAGCAACCAGCTCGCGGTTCGCGCGGCCGATGCGATCGTGGCGGTCCCGGGCTCGCGATACAATCCGTTGTTCATTCACGGACCCAGCGGTGTCGGAAAGACGCATCTCCTGAACGCGATCGGCAACGGGCTGGTGCAAACCGCCGAAGCCGGGTCGGCGGTCGCCTGTGTGCCGGCGCAATTGTTCATCGACGAGCTGATCGGCGCTCTCCAGGAAGGCACGGTCGATCGTTGGCGGGCGCGGTATCGTGCGGCATCGGCGCTGCTCCTCGACGACGTGCAATTCGTCGCGGGCAAGGAGCGCACGCAGGAAGAGTTGTTTCACGTGTTCAACGCCCTCTACGCCGAAGGAAAGCAGCTCGTGATCGCGAGCGATCGTCCGCCGCGAGAGTTGTCTGGACTCGAGGAACGGCTGCGGTCGCGGTTCGAGGGCGGGCTGGTCGTTCAAATGCAGTCGCCCGATCACGCGTTGCGCGAGCGGCTGTACGCGCGCTATCTCCGCGAGCTGGGCGTCGAGCCTACGCCCGCGATGATCGAGTACTTGTCCAGCCGGCCGGCAATGAGCGTTCGTGAAATCATCGGCACGGCGAACCGTGTCGTCGCGTCGGCTGAGGTGGCGTCAGTGCCCGTGACGATGGAGTTCATTCGCGCGGCGCTCGAGCCAGACGACAGCGGCCCGGCGGGCGCGGCGGTCAAGCGCGCAGCGGCCGACGGCTTCTTCCTCGACCGAGAGAAGGTCTTGTGGGAATGGCCTGACGCATCGACGCGGCTGATTGAGGAGCTGCGATGAGGAGGGCCGGCTAGATGGCCATCCGCGGCAGCCTGAAAGAGGCGAGCCTTCCCGACGTGCTTCAACTCCTGTCGATGGGGAAGAAGACCGGCTGCTTGAGCGTCACGCATCGCTCGAGCTTCGGGAACATCTACTTCGAGCGCGGCCGAATCAGCTACGCGTCGATCGTGAATCGCCGCGACCGCCTCGGCGACCTCCTCGTGAAGAGCGGCGCGATCTCGCAGTCGCAGCTCGACGCGGCGATCGCGATGCAGGATCGCCGCCGCGACAAACGCCTGGGCGAGCTGCTGGTCGAGATGGGCGCGCTTCGAATCGAGGAGCTGCACGACGCGATCGAGGTGCAGATTCGCGAAGCGGTCTACTTCCTCTTCACCTGGAACCAGGGAACGTTCAACTTCGAGGCCGACGTCGCCCCGGATCAGCTCGACCACGTCGTGTCGATCAACCCGGAGTCGCTCCTGCTCGAGGGCGCGCGCCGCGTCGACGAATGGGGACTGGTCGAAAAGAAGATCCCCACTTTCGACCTCATCTTCGAGGTGGACCGGCCCCACGCGTCGGTGAGCGAAGTCGAATTGACGAACGAGCAACGCGCGGTGCTCGACCTCGTTGACGGCTCGCGGGACGTGCAAGCGATCGTCGACAACTCGGGACTCGTCGAGTTCGAGGTGGGGAAGGCGCTGTACGGGCTCCTGACTGCAGGCTTCATCCACCGCATCGGCAAAAGCGCGGGTCCGCCGCAGGCGTTGTCCGAGGGGCGCGCGGAAGAGCACCGCAACCTGGGAATCGCGTTCTACAAGACCGGCATGCTCGACGAGTCGCTGCGCGAATTTCGACGCGTGCTCGAGCTCCGCGGCAACGACGCGTCGGCGCGATTCTACGTGGGATTGGTGCTCTCGCGTCAGGGCCAATGGGACGAAGCCGTGGCGACGTTCGCCGACGCGGCCGCGCAGCCCGGCGCCAAGGCGGCGATCTTTCACAATCTCGCATATGTGCTCGAGCAGCAGAATCGCTACGACGAGGCACGGATCGCTCTCGACGAAGCGATCCGTCGCGGCGGCTCGAAGAATCCGCGAGTCCAGACGTCAGCCGGCGTCATTAGTCTGCTGGCGGGCGATCTCGAGGGCGCCGACGCGAAGCTCTCCGCGGCGCGGTCGTTGTTCGCCAACGGGGCGCCCACGGCGGCGTGGTATCACTACATGGGGCTCACCGCCGCGCTCCTCGGTGACTCGGCGCGCGCCGTCACGATCCTCAACGAAGGTGTCACGGCGCATCCGCACTCCGCTGCGCTGCTGAACAACCTCGCCGTGGTGCTCGAGCGTGCGGGCCGCTACGACGACGCGCGCGCCGCCGCGGACCGCGGCATCCACGAGGATCCGGCGTTGCCGCAGCTGCACAAGAACTTTGGCGACCTGCAATACCGCGCCACCCAATATGACGACGCGCTGGAGTCCTACCTCCGGGCCACCAAAGCGCACCCCGAGCTCGGGAGCGACGTGTACCTCAAGCTGGGTAACATTCGCCTTCGCCGGCGCGAGCGCGACGAAGCCGTGCGATGCTGGGAACGCGCGTTGGAGCTCGATCCCGACAACGCGATCGTGCGCACGAATCTCGAGTCTGTTCGTCAGGTCTTCTGATGGCCGAGTCGCAGCTCGGAGACTTCCAGGGGCTCACGCGCAAGATTTCGCTCGAGCGGGGATTCGGGTGCGCCAGCTACAAGGAGAAATGTCTGCGACGGCGGATTGCCGTGCGCATGCGTGCTCGCGGCGTTCACACGTACGATGACTATGCGCGAATCCTCGACGCCGACGCTGACGAATACGATCGCTTGCTCGACGTTCTGACCATCAACGTCACCAAGCTCTTTCGGAACTGGGACGTCTATGCTGCGATCGCGGCGAACGTGGTCCCGGTGCTCTGGCATCGCGATACGCCATCGATTCGGGTGTGGAGCGCCGGATGCTCATCGGGCCAGGAACCGTACTCGCTCGCGGTTCTGTTCCACCGCTATGCGGCGACGAACGGCATGCTGCCCCAGATCGGACGCGTCCAGATTCTCGGTACGGACATCGACCGCCAGTGTCTCGCCGCCGCGGAGCGCGGACAGTTCGAGCCAGCCGACTTCTCCGATACACCAGACGACCTGCGGAGCCGATACTTCTCCGCAACATCCCCCTCCACGATTTCGGCCGTCGTTCGCGGCCTCGTCCGCTTCGAGCGCCGCGACTTACTGGGCGAGCCGGCACCGCGGGGCTCGTTCGAGCTCATCGTCTGCCGCAACGTGTTGATCTACTTCGATCGCGAGACTCAAGAGCAATTGTTCCAGAAGTTTTATGAATCCCTCGCGCCCGACGGCTTTCTCGTTCTCGGCAAGGTCGAGACGCTGCTGGGCCCCATCCGCCCGCGCTTCGCGCCTGTGGATGCGCGCGAACGCATCTTCCGCCGGTTATGAGGAACACGTCCACGGAGATTCTCGTCAGGGTCGCGGACTACGCCGTGGCCGCGAGCGGGACGATTGCCACAATCGGTCTCGGCTCGTGCGTGGCGATCATCCTGTACGATGAGGTCGCGCGCGTCGGCGGCATGGCGCACGTGCTGCTCCCGAATGAGGCGATGTCCCGCGACCGGTCGAATCCGGCGAAGTTCCCGTCGAGTGCCGTGCCCCTCCTGCTGAACGAGATGCGTCTCCTCGGAGCGAAGCCCGAGCGCATGCGCGCGAAGATCGTCGGCGGCGCGAGTATGTTCGCCAATCTCATTCCCGCCGGCGGCATCAACATCGGGGAACGCAACATCGCCGCCGTCCGCGGGGTGCTGTCGGAGGCAAAGATTCCGATCATCGCCGAAGACGTGGGCAGCGATCATGGCCGCAGTGTCTTCCTGTTCATCGACGATGGGCGAGTCGAGGTGCGTTCGCTGAAGAAAGGGTCTCGTGTCCTCTGAGAAACTGCGCATCCTCGTCGTGGACGACAGCGCGTTCATGCGGCGGCTCACCTCGCAGATCATCGACGACTCGGGTGAATTCGCCGTTGCCGGCACAGCGCGCAATGGATACGACGCGCTGAAACAAATCCACGAGCTCAATCCGGACATCGTCACGCTCGACGTCGATATGCCGGAGCTCGATGGGTTGAGCGCGCTCGGCTACATCATGAGCGAGACGCCGCGTCCGGTGGTGATGCTGAGCGCGGGCACGACGCAGAGCGGCCACACGGCGACGCTGCGCGCGCTGGAGCTGGGTGCCGTCGACTTTGTCCTCAAGCCGTCGGGCGCGATCAGTTTGGACTTGCGCACGATCTCAGATCGCTTGCTCGCGGCGCTTCGTGGCGCGGCGAGCGCGAACATGGGCGGGTTGCGCATGCTGGCGCGTCCCGCGGTCAATGAATCGGTTGGCACGGTCGACGCGGTGTCGCGCGCCGACCGTGCGACGCGCGCGGTAGTGATTGCATCGTCGACCGGCGGACCGCGCGCCCTGTCCGCGATCGTTCCGCGGCTGCCGCGCGGCCTCGGCGCCGCGGTCTTGATCGTCCAGCACATGCCGGCGGGATTCACCAAGAGCCTGGCGCAGCGACTCGATACCGTCAGCCCCATCCGTATCGACGAGGCGGAGGACGGTGAGCCTGTGGTGCACGGCCGCGTCTACTTGGCGCCGGGCGGATTCCACATGACCGTTCGCGACAACGGGGAAGGTCCGGCGATCGCCCTGGATAAGTCGCCGTCCGTTTGGGGTGTCCGCCCGGCGGCCGATCTCCTCTTTCGTTCGGCCGCGGCGTTGTTCGGCCCGTCGACGGTCGCCGTGGTGCTCACGGGAATGGGCCGCGATGGCGCGGAAGGGACGCGAATCGTCCGCGAGGCTGGAGGCCTCGCCCTGATTCAAGACCGGGAGTCGGCGACGATTTTCGGTATGCCGCAGGCGGCGATTCAGTGCGCCGGGGCGGATCGGGTGGCGTCGCTGCAAGACATCGGCACTGTGATCGCGGAATTCGTCGACGTGGTTGCCCATGTTCCGTGACGGCGTCACGCGGTTTCTCGTCTTTCGCATAGGTGCCGAGCGCTTCGGAGTCGAGCTTCCCGCGGTCGACGAAGTCATCGATGCGCCCTGCATTCAAACCATTCCCGACGCGCCGGCAACGGTGCTCGGCGTCGCGACGATTCGTGGAGAGTTGATCACGGTATACGATCCGCGACCGCTGCTCCGGGTCGACGGGCCACTCGATGGCGCGGCGTTGCTGTTCGTTCGCGACGAGCGCCGTGTCGGTGTGGCGATTGATGACGTGTATGACGCGATCAAGATCGAAGACGGCGACCTGCTCAAGGCGCCGAGCGGAGCGGCCGACGCGGCGGACGGAATTTTGGTCGGGTTGGTTCGTCGTGCTGGGGAATTGATCGGAATACTCGATGCCAACGCGCTGCTCGACGCGGCGATCGCCGGCGACGGAGAGAGGAAATGAAGAAGGACGTCGTGCAGCTCGTGATCTTTCGCCTCGGCGCGGACCTTTTCGCCGCCGATGTCTTCGGCGTCGAGCGCGTCCTGCGCTACACGCAGCCGAACAGCGTGCCCGGGGTCCCGCGATGGATCGAGGGAGTGATGCCGTACCGCGAAACGGTCATCCCGGTCGTCGACATGCGTCATCGGATCGAATTGCCCGACGCGCCGATCACGCCCGACACGCGCATTCTCGTGTTCGCGAGCAGCGGTGGCTGGATCGGCGCGATCGTCGACTCGGTGTCGGAGGTTGCTGTGCTCCCGACGGCCAACATGACGCCTCCGCCGGCGCTGTTCCACGGACTGCCCGCGCAGTTCATGCGCGGTATCGCCAAGGTCGGCGAACACGTCGTCGTAGTGCTCGACATCGATCGCGTGCTCTCGAGCACCGATCGCCTGGCGTTCGAGCGAATCGTCGAAGCGCTGGAGCCGGCAGTACGTGCCTGAGGACGTCCCCGCTCCGCTGCGCGCTCGACACGATGCCCTCGGCGCGCGGCTCGATGCACCGAATGCCGCGAGGGAGCTCGACGAACTGAAGACCGAGATCGGCGCGCTCTTCAAGGCCGTCGAGCAGGAGCTGAGCCAACTGAGCGCGCTGCGCGCCGACGTGTTGCAGCTCGTCGACCGGTGGAAGGCGCTGAAGACCGCGCAGCCGTCGCTCGCGCCGGCATTCGCCGCCGAGCGGCCGGTCGTCCACGCGGACCACATCGGCGCATCGACCTTCGTCGAGAAGGGGTGGAGTAAAATCTCGGCGGGCGACTACGAGGGCGCGGAGCAGCTACTGCGCAAGGCGCTGGAACTGTCACCCAACGATGTGGCCGCGGAGTCGCTGTTGGGATGGGCGGAAATGTTGCAGGACAAGTTCGACGACGCGCTGCTCAACTTTCAGAAGGTGCTCGCGCGCGAGCCTCAGAACGCGCTGGCTCGCATCAACGTCGGGTATATTTGTCTCAAGAAGCGGATTTTCGGCGAAGCGATCGAGCACCTGTCGCGGGCAATCCGTCTGGATAACGACAAGAAGGCGACGCTGTATGCGCACTTCTATCTCGGGTTGGTGTATCTCGAGCGCGACATGTTCGAGGATGCGCAGACATTCTTTCAGAAAACGCTCAACCTCGGTCCGAACTTGATCGAGGCGTACTACGAGCTCGGTCGCGCGTACTGGCTCAATGGCCGCCGAGAACAAGCGGTGGCGGCGTGGAAGGCCGGCTTCGAGGCGAACAAGTTCAATCCGTGGGGAAAACGCTGCGCAGACGTGCTCAAGACAGTGGAGGCGGGCGGGTCGCCTTAGGGTGGGTTGCGTCGCGTGCGCGCCACGTGCTCGGCGTCCTGTTTGTGTTGCTTCCGCTCGTGGAACTCGGCGCGCAACAGGAAGCTCCGGAGCGTCTCGACCGCGGCCGGTTCACGGCGGTCTATTTCCCGAGCGACCGGGTGCTGACGCAGTCGTTGCTGCTCTACTCCGTCCGCAACGACACGTTTCCGGGACTCCCGCGCCCGCAGCAGCATGTGTGGTTGGCGATCGCTCCCAACCGCAAACGATTCCGAGAATGGATTGGACCGGGCGCGCCGGAATGGGGCGCGGCGATCACCTTTCCCGAATCGCGGCGCATCGTGATGCAGGGACGATTCGCCGGCGCGGACGCCGGCGATCCGCGCGAGGTGTTGCGCCACGAGCTCGCGCATCTCGCGCTGCATGAGTTCCTTGGCGACGCGCCGCCGCGCTGGTTCGATGAAGGCTACGCGAGCTACTCCGCCCACGAATGGCGACGCGAAGATGCGCTGGCGGCAAACGTCGCGCTCGCGTTGAAGGGGACGCCGACGTTTGACGAATTGGACGCCGCATTCAACGCGGGTTCGACGACCGCACAGAACGCGTACGCGCTGGCCTACCGGGCGGTCGTCGATCTCGCCTCGCTCGACACCGCGGCCGGGCTCGCGCGCTTTCTCGGCGCCTGGAAGGATGCCGGCTCGATGGACCGCGCGTTCCGGGCGACGTACGGGATCACGCTCGTCGGCTTCGAGCAGCGCTGGCAGCAGCGCACTCGGCGGCGTTACGGAGTGCTTTCCCTGGTCGGCGACTTCGCGATCGGCGGACTGCTCATGATGGTGATTATTTTCCCGCTGTACGTTGCACGCCGGCAGCGTGATCGACAGCGGCTGGCGGCCTTACTCGCGGCCGACGAGGCCGCCGAGCGCGCGGCGCGACGCAGCGCGATCGAGGCGCTGCTGCGTGGGGATGATGAGACCGATTTGCGGGGCGGAGCGCCGGAGATTCCGCCGTCTTAATCAGTCCGTAATGTCGCGCTCATCGTGACGTAACTTCGCGTCAGCACATTGCTTGACACCATTCCTAAGAAGGTCTACACTACATCCCTTATGACGGAGAACGGGGGATTGTCTCGGACACGAGGCTTGATGTGGTGGGGAATCGCGGCGCTGGTGATCATTGCCGGGTTCGCCGATTTGGCACGAGGCGGGGAGACGATCGCGCCGATTTTGCTCGCGATTGGATATTGCATCCTGGTACCGGTTGCGATTCTGAAGTAGAGGTTTTGAGCGACGTGTAGCGGATTTAGGGGGCGGGCGAGCCGGACGCCGCGAAAGTTGCTATGTGTGTGCAGGAGCGACCCGCCCGATCGTGCAGGTCGGGCGAATAGCTCAGTTGGTTAGAGCGCCTGCCTTACACGCAGGAAGTCGGGGGTTCGAGTCCCTCTTCGCCCATGTGGATCTTTCGAGAATTGCGAACCCGAGTGTACGTCGCGGGGTACTTAGTTCAACGTTTGGGAGGTTACGACCGTGAAGTCAACGCAACGTCCGAGTGCCAAGAGCTTGGCCCTTCTCGCGCTCTCGCTCGTGGGCACACCGCTGCTCGCCCAGGCGGTGAAGCAGCCGGAGCAGCGCGGCGGCGTCCCGAATTCCGACACGCCGTACATTCTCGTCGCGACGTTCCGCAGCTCCGATCGCGCCCTCGGCGTGACCATGGCCGACGAAGCCCGGAAGCGATTGCAGAGCGAGCATTCGACGAAAGAGCTCTACGTCATTCCGAAGACGAACATTAACAACACGCTCGAGGCCTCCGGCTACCGCGCGGATTCGGCGCTGAACGCGTCGGACCTGATGGAGCTTGCGAAACAGCTTCGCGGTGAACAGGTGCTCGAGGGATCCGTCGCGAAGACGGCGAGTGGCCTGCACGTCGAGCCGCGGTTGCTGATGCGGACGGGCCAGCAAATTGTCGCGCAGCCCCTCGTGGTGGTCGACGCCCGCGATGCGGGCGACGCCGCGAAGCAAATCGAGCGCGGTCTCACCGAGGCGAGCAAGGCGATCCCGTCATACAAGCTGTGCACGAACGCACTGCGGGCGGCGAAGTATGACGACGCTGTGAAGGCCGCTCGCGCCGGGCTGGCCCTGTACGCGAACTCGAGCTTCTCACGTCTGTGCCTTTTGTCGGCGTTCGCGTCGCAGAAAGCGCCGCCGGATTCGATCATATCGGTTGCAACCAAGATCGTCGCGACGGACCCGACATCCATGATTGCGTTGGCGAATCTCGCCGACGCGTATGCACAGAAGGGGGATACGGCGAAGGCGATCGAGACGAACCTGGCGATTTACAAGCTCGATCCGTCGAACACGACGATCGGCACATCGATCGTGAATCAACTCGGGCAGTTTGGCTCGCCGGACAAGGCGCTGCCGATTATCGACTCGATGCTCGTGCAGAATCCCGGCGATCCGACGATGCTCCGCCAGAAATGGCTCCTGCTGTTGAAGGCCGGAAAATACAAGCAGGCAATCGCGACCGGCGATGAATACGCGAAGGCCGACACCGCGGCCGCGACGCTCGAGTTCTTCCAGCGCCAGATCGGCGCAGCGCAGCAAGACAGCAACGCGGCGATGGTGCAGACATTGGCTGCAAAAGCTGCGCAGAAATTCCCGAAGGATGCGAGTCTGCAGTTGATCATGGCCCAAGGGTATCGCAAGTCCGGCCAGATGCAGCAGGCACTTGCGGCCGCGCGCCGAGCGACGGAGATCGATCCCAAGAACGCCAACGCGTGGCTGTTCGCCATCGTGACGGCCAATGATCTGAACATGCCCGACACCGCGATGGCCCTTGCGCAAAAGGCGATCGCTGCCGGCTCGAGCAAGGAGCAACTGGGCCAGGCCCTGCTCGCCCCGGTCGGAGCGGCCGTAAAAAAGGCGCAAGACTCGAAGGAGCGCGCGGATTGGGAGTCGGCACTCAAGTCGGCCCAATCAGCCGACGCGATCGCGGGATCACAGGGCACGAAATTCTACGTTGGATTGACGTCATTCCAGGTTGGGTTGGACGCGATCAACAACGCGCAGAAGCTCTCGAAGGAAAAGGGCAAGGACGCCAAGGAAAAGGCCTGCGCCGAAACCAAGGTTGCCGAAGAGATGACCGCGACGACGGCGATGTCGATGCCGGCCGGCGGCGCGTACAACAAGGAAGCGGCGGCTCAGATCCTTGGCGCGCTGAATCAGATCCAAGAAGCCATTCCGCAGTTCAAGAAAGCGCTCTGCGGCAAATAGGATCGGAATCGAACGGAAAACCCGCCCGGCGACAACGCCGGGCGGGTTTTTTTATTTCGTGCGTCAGGGCTTTTGAGTATTTCGAAATTGCGCGCACGGGTGCACGTTTGCGGACGCACAGTTCACGTTTGGGAGGTGACGACCGTGAAATCAACGCAACGTCCCAGTGGGAACGGCTTGGTCCTTCTGGCGCTTTCACTCGCCGGCACGCCGTTGCTCGCTCAGGCGGTGAAGCAGCCGGACCAGCGTGGCGGCGCCCCGAACCCCGACACGCCATACATTCTCGTCGCGACGTTCCGCGGTCCCGACCGCGCCCTGGGCGTCGCCATGGCTGACGCGTTGCGAAAGCGTTTGCAAAGCGAGCATTCGACGAAAGAGCTGTACGTCATCACGAAAACGAACATCACCAACACGCTCGCGGCCTCCGGTTACGCCGCGGATTCGGCGCTCAGCGTCACGGACGTGATGGAGCTCGCGAAGACGCTTCGGGGTGACCAGGTCTTGGACGGCTCTGTTTCCAAGACCGCGACCGGTGTGCACGTCGAGCCGCGGTTGCTGATGCGGACCGGCCTGCAGACCGCCGCGCAGCCACTCCCCGCAATCGACGCGCGGGATCCCGGCGATGCGGCGAAGCAGGTCGAGCGCAGTCTCACTGAGGCGAGCAAGGCGATCCCGTCGTATAAGCTCTGCTCCACGGCGTGGCGGGCGGCAAAGTACGACGACGCGGCCAGAGCCGCGCGTGCGGGCCTGACCTTGTACCCGAATTCGAGCTTTGCGCGTATCTGCCTGTTGTCGACGTTCGTGTCTCAAAAGGCGCCCGCGGACTCCATCATCAAGGTGGCCAGGGCGATCGTCGCGGTCGATCCCACGTCGGTTGTCGCTCTGGCGAATCTGGCCGACGCTTATGCGCAGAAGGGCGACTCGGGAAAGGCGATCGAAACGAATGTGGCGATCTGGAAACTGGACCCGACGAACACGGAGATCGGCAAGCAAATCGTCGGACAAATCGTCTCCTTCCGGCAAGCGGAGAAGGCGCTCCCACTCATCGATGAAATGTTGGCTCAGAATCCCGGCGATCCGGAGCTGTTGCACACAAGGTGGCTCGTCTTATTGAATGCCGGGCATCGGAAAGACGCGATCAAAGCCGGTGAAGAGTGGGTGAAGGCCGACACGTCGAAGGCAACGATCGTGTATTACAAGCGACAGATCGGCGTCGCGCAGCAAGACAGCGACATAACGACCGTGCAGCAACTTGCGGCGAAGGCCTCGCAGAAATTCCCCAACGACGCCGAGCTGCAGCAGTTGCTTGCTCAAGGTTATCGGAAGGCCGGACAGCTACAGCCGGCGCTCGCCGCGGCGCGGAGAGCAGCGCAGATCGATCCGAAAAACGTGCGAACAACGCTGCTCATCATGTACATCCAGAACGATCTGAATCAACCCGACAGCGCGATGGCGACGGCGCAAAAGGCGATCGCGTCTGGGCAGAGCAAGGATACGATTGGGCAGGTACTGCTTGCGAACGCCGGCCCGGCGATCAATAAGGCGCACGAGAGCAAAGCACGCGCGGATTGGGAAGCGGCGCTGAAAGCCGCCCAGACGGTGGACGCCATCGCACCGTCGGCGCAGAGCAAGTTCTACACGGGCGTCGCGGCCTTCAGCGTGGGGATCGACGCGCTGACAAACGTCCAAGCGCTCCAGAAGAAGGGTGGTAGCGAAGACAGGGCAAAGGCCTGTGAGGAACTCAAGGTCGTCGAA
>Ga0070708_100000166_pt1 | contig 46972 bp, 35 predicted proteins | sample KBSK5503metaG_FD_65469 | JGI IMG/M metagenome (GOLD analysis project Ga0070708, IMG submission 65469) | Corn, switchgrass and miscanthus rhizosphere microbial communities from Kellogg Biological Station, Michigan, USA - KBS K5-50-3 metaG | ecosystem: Host-associated > Plants > Roots >... | reverse complement strand
CAGATGGGCGCCAGCGTTTCCGACATCGTGAACCTGGCGGCGTTCACCGCGCTACGGGCTCAAGGCGAATTCGCCTTCTGACCCGACCCGCGGGTCCGTTTTCGGCAGGCATCCAGGGCTCTCTTCATCGCGATCACGTGCGCGTCGCGATCTTCGAAAGTCTTCTGCGCTTCCCAGGTGAGCTCATCCGGCGAGAACTCCATCGGCGGATTGCCCAGGGCGCACTCCTCGTGCTTTGGGTAGTCGTGGCAGAAGACGGCTTCCATGTTCGGAATCCCCGCCTTCGGGTCGGGAAACCCGCGGCTTGCCTGTTCCCGATGGCGCTCCAAAAGCCAGGCTTTGCGGCGTTCGAGGCGCGAGCGCTCGGCCGCGCAGGGATCCGCCTCGGCCTGGGCCGCAATCGCTCCGGCGTCGGGCGGTTCGGCGGATGCGGGCGCCCCGCCATCAGAAGCCGCCATCGGTCCGGCAATCAGGAGGAGCAGGCCCAGGCCGACCGGCAATCTACAACCCTGCGAGCTGGGGGTTCGGCTCGAGGATGACCTGCTTTCTCGAGTAGTCGAAGATGACCTTGAAACGCTGCAGCATCTCGCCGCCGAGGATGCCGTCGAAGTCGGAGCTGGCGAACAGACCGGTCCTGTCGCGGGACAGCTCGACCGGGAGGTCGTGGAAGACGAATTGGCCGAGCTCGAGGGACCGGGCATGCGCCGCGAAAACCCGGGTCTTGCCCCCGAGGCCGACCTGGATTCGGGTGGATGCCTTGTTCCACTGGGGCGGAAGCAGGCGATGCAAATCGACAAATGGGGCGTTCAAGGTGGTGAGGATCTGGCCCGCCCCGGTGTCGACCAGCAGCTTGGCCTCGATCGGCTGCGCGCCATCCAGGTCGACTTTGGCTCCGATGCAGAAATGCTTTCCCTCCAGGGAGGCGGGGAACGCCTGACCGCGGCCGGCATACCGATAAAGGTGCGGCTCGTAGAGTTTCACCGTCCCCTTGGCGTATTCGACCTCGACGACGTAGCGGGTGAACAGCTCGTGCCCGATGATGCCGTCCAACTCCCGGCCGGCGTACTGCCGGAGGGTGTCCAGCGGGGTGGCGGCCACCGTCTGATCGGAAAACTCCACCCCGGCCAGGTTGAGTGAAACGCCCTTCGAATAGGTCACCTCGAAGGCGTCTTCTCCCGCCCCCATCCCCGGTCCGCTGCCATGCACGGGCAGCTTGAGCTCGACTGCTCGTCGCTGATCGAGGATCAGCGCCGAGCTGCTCGCGCTGTCCAAAAGAAACCAGAGCGGACCCGATCCGTTGAGGCTGGCCTGGACGAAGATGCCGTGTTGAGGGGAAATCTCGACCGGTAGATATATCGGTCGTGAAACCGGGCGAAAAACCTCGCTCGACTCCCGCGTGATAAAGGGCGGATCGTCGGCGAAGGCGCTGCTGCTCGTAAGGACGAAAATCAAGCCGACGGCCAGGGATCGAGGTAGAGGCGTCATCGGATTGCGAATCTAGTTCCGGCCGGGACCTGGAATCAATTCAACACCCCAAAGGGGGTCCAGCGCCGCTTGCCGAAGCCCATCTCAATTCCAAACTTGCTTCGGAAAAGCTCTTGCCTCGGTGGAATAAAACTGGAATACCCCGCGCCTTCGGCACAAGGAGGCAGTCTGATGAAACGCATTGCTGGAGCCGCCGGACTGGCGATCTTCGCAGCTTTGGCATCCCCCCTCCTCGAATCGCTTCCGGCCTCGGCCGCCGACACGATCGTGCTCGGTGCAGCCATCTCGATGACGGGAAAGACGGCGAAGGAGGGCGAATACACGCGAGACGGATATCAGTTCGCCGTCGACACCCTGAACAAGGCGGGCGGGATCAAGATCGGCGGTAAAGCGTACCAGATTCAGCTCAAATACTACGACGACGAGTCGAAGTCGGAGCGCACCGCCCAGCTGTTCGAGAAGCTGATCAACCAGGACAAGGTCAACTTTCTCCTTGGGCCCTATGCGTCGGCACCGACGGCGACCGCGGCGCCGATCGCCGAGAAATACAAAATTCCGATGGTGGAGGCGAACGGCTCCGCGGAGAGCATTTTCAACAAAGGCTACAAGTATTCCTTCATGGTCCTCAGCCCGGCCAAGCTCTATCTGCGCGGGATCATCGACGTCGTCCGGAGCAAGGACCCGGGTTTGAAGACGGTGGCGATCCTCGGAGAGAACGAGCCTTTCTCCAAGGAGGTCGCCAGCGGCGCGGCGGAATACGCGAAACAATTGGGGATAGAGGTGGTGTATCACGAGCTGTACCCCTCGAACACCCAGGACGTCAGCTCGTTGCTGACCAACGTCAAGGCGAAAAACCCTCACCTCGTCCTCGGCGCCGGTCACCTTCAAGATTCGCTGCTGATCGTCAAACAGTCGAAGGATCTGGGCGTCTCTCCGAAGGCGATGGGCTTCAGCGTGGGACCGTCGTCTCCGGAATTCCGGGCAAATCTGAAACAGGACGCCGACTACATGTTCGGGGCCACCCAGTGGACCAGCGCCCTGAAGTACAACGGAGAAGACGTCTGGAAGACGCCGCAGGCGTTCGCCCAGGCATTCAAAGCCAAATATCCAAACTACGGGGACATTCCCTATCAGGTGGCGGAGTCGTCGGCGGCGGTGATCGTCTATCAGAAGGCGATCGAGAAGGCGGGCGCATTGGATCCGAAGAAGGTAAGGGATGTCATCGCGGCGCTGGACATCATGACCTTCTACGGCCAGGTGAAGTTCGACTCGCGCGGCGTCAACGTCTACAAGCCGATGGCCGCCGAACAGCTACAACCGGACGGCAAAAAGTACACCGTGGGCCCGCCGGACGTGGCGGAGAAACCGGCAATCTACCCGATGCCTCCCTGGAACCAGAGGGCATCGCGCTAGCACATGAACCCGGCGGAGTTTGGCCAAATCGCGGTGAATGCGATCCTGCTCAGCGGGATTCTCGCCCTCGTCGCGCTGGGCTTTTCGCTCGTCTGGGGAATCATGAACATCGTGAATCTCGCCCACGGCGCCTTCGTGGTGCTCGGGGCGTATTTCACGTTTTATCTGAACGAGCTGGCGGGGATCGATCCGTTCGTCTCCATCCCCTTCTCGATGGTGGTTTTGTTCATCCTCGGTTTCGGCGTGCAGAAGGTCTTGATCAACCAGGTGGTCCGCGCGCCGATGCTGGCGACCTTCCTGCTTACTTTTGGCCTGGAGATCCTGATCGTCAACCTGGTGAACTTCTTCTTCAAGGCTGACTTGCGCTCGGTCACCACCCGCTACAGCGGAACCGGATTGACGCTGGGGGCGGTGCGGATCCCGTACATCCGGTTGGCGGCCCTGGGAATCGCGCTCGTCCTCGTCGGCTTGACCGCCTGGTTTCTCCGCGCGAGCCGCGCCGGAAGAGCGATCCGGGCCACCGGGATGGACATCGACGCGGCCCGGCTCACCGGCGTCAAGGTCGGAACGATCTACGCGCTGACCTACGCCATCGGCGCGTCGCTGGCGGGAGCGGCGGGCTCGCTGCTGTCCTTGATCGTGCCCTTCGATCCGAACCTCGGAGGCGCCTACACCCAGCGCGCCTTCGTCATCTCCGTGCTCGGCGGGCTGGGCGAGGTGGGCAACGTCCTTTTCGGCGCGGTCCTCTACTCGTTCGTCGACGTGTTCGTCGGCGCGCGCCTGCCGGCCTTGTCCCAGGCGTTCACCTTCGCGGCGCTGGTGATTCTGCTGGTGCTCAGGCCTCAGGGGATCGCCGGGAAGAAGTTCTATGCCTAGCCGGTGGAAGCTCAGCGGGCGCCAGCGGATCGCCGCGGTGAGCCTCTTCGTGCTCGGGGTTGGGTTGCTGTTCGTTCCAAAGTTTCGAAGCGAGTACGAGCTGCTCACCTATACCCGATTCCTCACCCTCGCCCTGATGGCCCAGGGCTGGAACTTCATCGGGGGCTACACGGGGTACGCGGCCTTCGGAAACGTGGCGTTCTTCGGAATCGGCGCCTACACCACCGGCCTTCTGATGATCTCCAGCTGGCAGGTGCCGTTCTTCCCGGCGCTGTTCTGCGGGGCAATCCTGGCGGCAATCGTCGCCGCCTTGATCGGGCTGCCGATACTCAGGCTCAAGGGCCACTACTTCGCGATTGCTACCCTGGGAGTCGCCGAAGCGGGCCACCAGATCGCGGACACCTGGGACAGCGTCACCCAGGGCTCGACGGGGATCGACCTTCCCGTGCGATCGGAGGGAGAGTTCTTCTATTACAGCGCGCTGGCGCTGGTCGTGCTCGGCATCGTCGTGACGACCCTGCTGGTGAGATCGAAGATCGGCTATGCCTGGGTCGCCATCCGGGAGGATCAGGACGCCGCCCGGATGCTCGGGATCAACACCACGCCACTCAAGGGGCTGGCCTTCGCGCTGTCCGCGGTGTTCGCCGCCCTGGCGGGGGGACTCACCGCCTACCAGAACATCCACGTCACCCCGAGCGACTTTTTCAATCTCGAGTACACGCTGCAGATGATCATCGCCACGATCATCGGCGGCACCGGAACCATCTTCGGCCCGGTGCTCGGTGCGGGCATCTACCAGCTTCTCTCGACCTACGTCTGGACCAAGTTCCTCGAGCTCCACCCCACGGTCCTCGGTCTGATCATCATCTTCTTCATCATCTTCGCTCCCCGCGGCTTGATGTCCGTGGTCGGCGAGGGCCTTCGGATGGCGCGAGGCCAGAAGCGCTTCCGCTGGAACGCGCTGCTCGCCAACGTGCGTGCCCACCGCGTGACCTGATGCCGTCGTCGAATGCAAATGGCTCGGGCGAGGTGCTGCTCGAAGCGCGTCAGGTCAGCAAGCGCTTCGGGGGACTGGCGGCGCTGCAGGAGGTGGATCTGAAGATCCTCAAGGGGGAGATCCTCGGCGTGATCGGGCCCAACGGGGCGGGAAAGACGACCTTCGTCAATTGCCTCAGCGGCTCCGACAAGCCGACCTCCGGCGTCATCCTCTTCAAGGGAGTGGACATCACCAAGATGCCGAGCTACGCGATTGGCCGGCTCGGCCTCGCCCGCACCTTCCAGGTGGTCAAGCCTCTCAAACAACTTTCCGTACAAGACAACGTCGCGGTGGGAGCGATGTTCGGGGCACGCGGGAAGGAGCGTACCACCGCCCAGGCCCGCGCCTACGCCGAGGAGATTCTCCGAACGGTGGGGCTTTTGCACCGGCTGAGCAACAAGGCATCCGAGCTCACTCTGCCCGATTTGAAGCGGCTGGAGCTGGCCAAGGCGTTGGCGATGAATCCGGACCTGCTCCTGCTGGACGAAGTGATGGCCGGCCTCAATCAGACGGAGATCGCCAAGGCCATGGACCTGATCCGGGAGATCAACCGCAGCGGGGTCACCCTCTTCGTGATCGAGCACGTGATGAAAGCGATCATGGGGATCTCCGATCGGGTGGTGGTGCTCCACTTTGGAAAGAAGATCGCCGAGGGCAATCCGCAGGAAGTGATCGACAAGCCCGAGGTGGTGGAGGCCTACCTGGGCGAGCGTTTCGCAAGGCGCGTGCGGTCCGAACGGAACAAGCCGTGAACCCAGAACCGGGCGGCAACGGAAAGTCCCTGCTGGAGATCCGGAGCCTCTCCTCCGGGTACGGCGACTCCCAGGTCCTCTGGGAGGTGTCCCTCGACGTCAAGCAGGGCGAGGTGGTGGCGCTGATCGGGGCCAATGGCGCGGGCAAGACGACGCTGCTGCTGACGGTCTCGCAGCTGATTCAGCCCTGGTCGGGCACGGTCCATTTCAACGGTCAGGATCTGACCCACGCCCGCTCGGATGAAGTGGTGGCCGCCGGAATCGTCCAGGTTCCACAGGGTCGGCGGCTGTTCTCCGGGCTGTCGGTCAAGGACAACCTGCTCCAGGGCGCCTATCTTCGTCGCGACCGGGCGCGGGTGCAGTCCCGGCTCGATTGGGTCCTGCAGACGCTTCCCCGTCTCAAAGAGAGGTTGAACCAGGCGGCAGGCCTTCTTTCCGGAGGCGAGCAGCAGATGTGCGCGATCGGACGGGCTCTGATGAGCGACCCGAAGCTGCTGGCGATCGACGAGCTTTCGTTGGGCCTCGCCCCGGTGGTCGTGGACAACCTGATCAACATGATCGGCGAGGTCAACAAGCAGGGGATCACCGTGCTCATCGTCGAGCAGGACGTCCAGGTCGCGCTGGAGCATGCGCACCGCGGCTACGTCCTCGAAACAGGTCGAATCGTTCAGAGCAGCTCGGCGGTCGAGCTCCTGGGGGATCCTCGAATTCGTCAGGCCTACCTTGGGCTTTGAAGACGCAACTCCGAGCCCGGCCACGCCTCGTACTGCACGCCGCGAGGCAGCGCCGCGCCGGATAGCTCTCGCGCTGAACCTGACCGCGATCGCCGTCTTCGCTGACCTATATACAACCCAGCCGATCCTTCCCATCCTCTCCCAGCGCTTCGGCGTTTCGGCGGGGACGGCGGGTTTGACCATCTCCGTCGTGGTCTTGATGATCGCCTTCATCTCCGCGACCTACGGTTTCTTGAGCGACATCCTCGGACGCAAACCGGTGATGGTCGCCGCCTGCGCGCTGCTCGCGGTGCCCACCTTCCTCTGCGCGGTCGCGCCTACGTTCGAAACGCTGCTCCTCTTCCGCGCGCTGCAGGGCTTGTTCATGCCCGGGTTCACCGCGGTGGCGGTGGCGTACCTGGGAGACCACTACGCCGGAGCCGACCTCGGGCCGAAGGTGGGCGGTTGGATCGCGGCCACGGTTGCGGGAGGACTCACCGGTCGCGTCGCCAGCGGTCTGATCGCCTCGTGGATCGACTGGAGAGCTCCTTTCATCTTCTTCGGGCTCTGGACGCTGGTCGCGGCGATCGCGTTGGGCCGGCTGCTTCCCTCGCAGCAAGGCGTTCAGCGGGTGAAGCTATCGCTGGCCTACCGGGGGATGTTCGGCCATTTCCGCAACCGCCGGCTCGTCGGCTCGTTCATCATCGGCGCCGGCGTCTTCTTCGCGACGATCGGCGTGTTCACCTATCTGCCCTACTACCTGACCGCGCCGCCTTTCCGGCTCTCGACCGCGGTCGTTTCCAGCATCTACCTGGTGTACTTCGCCGGCGTCGCCACTTCGCTGATCACCGCCCGACTCACCCGCAGCATCAGCGGTGAGAAAGTCATGGCGGTCGGCCTGGCGATCGCCGCGCTGGGGGTGCTGATCACCGAGGTGAAATCGATACCGACGGTCCTGCTCGGCCTGGTCGTCCTCTGCATCGGGATGTTCACCGTGCAGTCCACCGCTCCGGCGTTCGTGAACTCCAACGCCCACGCGGCCAAGGGCGGCGCCGGCGCGCTCTACACCAGCTTCTATTATTTCGGAGCGAGCTTCGGCTCTGCGATTCCCGGTTACGCATTGCAGTCCTGGGGCTGGACTGGGGTGGTGAGCACCTGCCTCGCCGCGCTGATGATCGGGTTGCTCGCGGATCTCGTCTTGTGCAGATGAACCGCGATCGGCAAATTGCTCTGGCTATCCGTACTCGGGTCGATGCGGCCCTTGCGATAAACCCGATCTCCGTCGCCGCTGGGTTTCAGCTCGATTGGTTCCGAGGACGCCGGCCGCGATCAGCAAAACGCGGCGAGCGGAGCTACTCGGCCACTAGAACTAAGTTCACGGGTGATGTCCGACCTGCTGAACGGATGGCGTGGGGACAGTGCACCTGTCCGGCAGAGGGCTCAGCCGACCGTAATCGGCGCGCGGCGCGAGCAGTCGCGCGTTAATTCGTGGCATTCCCGGAATTCCTCGAGGAAGCGCGAAATCACCTCGCCCCGTCTTTGGCGAGTGTGCTACGCGCAGGCCGGCAACGTCTTTGCATCACCTTCCCTGCTAATCGGAGAAATTCGTGCCCGAGCGCTACAGTGGCCTGGCTCTGCTGAGCGCGATGATCACCCCGGCGGTTCTGATTTCCGCTTGCGGAACGCTGATCTTCTCCACCTCCAACCGGCTGGCGCGGATCGTCGACCGCGTCCGCGAGCTTGGCCGCCTGCTGCAACAACTCGCCACCAGCGAAGAAGTCGAGTTCAAGGAGGAACGCTGGCAGGAGTTCGAGCGCCAACTCTCGTCTCATGCCGTTCGTACCCAACTCATTCAGCGGGCCCTGACCAGCTTCTACGCGGCCCTCGGCGCATTCGTCGCCACGACGATGGCGATCGGTATCGTCGCGGTCATCCCCAGGATCGGATGGCTTCCCAGCGCGCTCGGAATCGCAGGCACGCTGGTGCTCTTCCACGGCTGCGTGATTCTCATCGCCGAGGCGCGGATGGCCCTGCGCTCGGTGACGGAGGAGATGGCGTTCGCGCTCAAGCTGAGCGAGCTCTACCGCAGGGGGAACGAGATCAGGCGCGAGCCACGCCGACCGGACAGCTGACGCCGGTGCCGCCCATCCCGCAGTACCCGCCGGGATTCTTCGCCAGGTATTGCTGGTGAGCCTCCTCGGCATAATAGAACTCCGGGGCTTGCCGGATCTCGGTGGTGATTGCGGGGTAGCCGGCGGCGGCGAGCACTTTCTGATAGGCGTCCCTGGCCGCCTCGGCCGCCTCCTGCTGCGCCGGCCCGGATGGGTAGATCGCGGAGCGGTACTGGGTTCCCACGTCGTTGCCCTGGCGCATTCCCTGCGTCGGATCGTGGTTCTCCCAGAAGATCTTCAGCAGCGACGCGTAGCTCACCTTCTTGGGGTCGAAGACGACCAACACCGCTTCGGTGTGGCCGGTGTTTCCGGTGCACACCTCGCGATAGGTCGGGTTCGGAGTATGGCCGCCGGCGTAACCGACGGCGGTGCTAAATACCCCCGGCGTCTCCCAGAACTTCCGCTCCGCGCCCCAGAAGCACCCCATTCCAAAGACCGCCGTCTCCATTCCCTCGGGGAATGGCGGCTTCAATGGCGCGCCGGAAACGAAGTGCCTGGCCGGCACCGGCATCTGCTCGGGGCGACCCGGCAGGGCCTCCTCTTTCGAGGGAATCATCAACTTCTTCGATGTGGACAGCATTGCGTGTTTCCTTTGTTCGCTAGCCTTGGGAACCTCTTCGAGCGTCAGCTCGAGCCTCTTCTCTAACGAAATTCCGCGGTGAACGCGGCGATATCGTCGTAGGCGGCGGAGAGGTCATGCAGGGGCGGGAGGAAGACGATTCGAAAGAACCCGCCGTTCCGGTCCATGCCGAAACCCGAGCCATGGACACAGAGCAGGCCCTTCGAGCGCAACAGTCCGAGGACGTAGTCTTCGTCGCTGCGTCCCGGCGGCAGCCCCACCTGCGGCATCGCGTAGAAGGCGGCGGCGGGCGCCACGCAGGTGATGCCTTCGATCGCATTCAGCCGCCGCACGGTCAGCTCCGCCCGCTCTCGCAGCGCGGCGGTGAATTTCGCCTGATGGTCGCGACTGCCGTTCAGGGCCGCGGCGATCGCGTGTTGCATCGGCACCGGGCTGCACAACCGACCGTCCGCCAGCTTCTTGATCGCGGCCAGCAGCGCGGAGAGGCGATTCGTCTCGTTGACCGCCAGCCATCCCGCTCGCCAGCCGGGTGCGAGATAGCCTTTGGACAGGCTTCCGAAGGAAATCACCGCCGCCTCGGGGGCGAGGCTCGCCAGCGGGGCGACCGGTCGATCGAAAGCGAGCTCCGCGTACACCTCGTCGGCGAGCAGGACCAGGCCGCGCTCTTCGGAAAAGCGGAGCAGCTCGCGCCGGACCTGGTCGGAAAAGACCGCGCCGGTCGGGTTATTGGGATCGATCACCACCAGCGCCCGCGCCTTGTGGATCGACAGGGACTTCAGCTGATCGAAGTCCGGCAGCCAAGCTCGGCTCGGGTCGAGGCGGTAGTACACGGCGCGGGCGCCGATCTTCGCCAGCACGGCGGTGTACAGCGGATAGGTGGGCACCGGGACGAGCACCTCTTCTCCGGGGTTCACCAGGGCGGTGAGAGCGAGCTCGATCCCTTCGGACGCTCCCGAGGTGAGCACCACCCGGTCCGGAGAAATGGGGACGCCCTTGCGGGCATAGTCTTTGGAGACCGCCTCGCGCGCGGACAGGATTCCCGTCGAAGGACCGTATCCGTTGTGACCGTCGCGGATCGCCCGCTCGACCGCCTCGACCAGATGCGCCGGGGTGGAAAACCCGAAGGGCACGGGATCGCCGATGTTCAAGTACCGGACCCGGCGCCCCGTCTCCTCCACCTTTCTCGCCTCGACGACGATGTTGCGGATGGCATAGGAGAATCCTGCGATCCGATCCGCGACGGAGATGTCCTTCAACCCGGTCTTTTCCGATTTGTCGCGCGAAAGCATAAGAGCGCTTCATATCGCGGATGGTGAGTGCAGGCGACAAGCGCTGCACCGAGTCCACCGGCTTTTGCTCGTCTTTCAGAAAAGCGGAGGCCCGACGGGCGAGCGCCTTCGGCTCGTCCCATCGGGCCCCTGGAGAACCACTCTTCAGCGAACGGGAGTCCGCGTGCTTCCGACCATCAGCACGCCGGTCCGCAGCTGAAACATTGACTTTCGCAGGATCCGCCGCAGCTCAGCGCCGTGGTCTGCAGCCCCCCGGCGATTTCGTCCAGCTGCGGTTGGGTCAGCTCGCGCACCTTTTCCTTGGTGAATTGAAGCTTCTTGCCACTCTTTTTCATTGATTCCCCCTAATCGCCGGAGCCCCGGCGCTGTTTAGACGACGCGCGAACGTTACGCAGTTCGCGCGGCTGCGCAAGCCGATCGCGGCGCCCGAGTTGCGGATCCAACATCGATCGAAAAGGCATTTCATCACCCAACCCGTCATCGCTTTGCTAGCGTCCATCGCCAATGCCGCTCGAGCATCGCACCGCGCAAGTGGGATCGATCCGCATGCACTACGTGGTCGAAGGCACCGGCCCCCTGGTCGTGCTGCTCCACGGGTTTCCGGAGTTCTGGTTGTCCTGGCGTTTTCAGATTCCTCCCCTGGTGGAAGCCGGCTACCGCGTTGTCGCGCCCGATCTTCGCGGATACAACGAAACGGATCGCACCGGCCCCTACGATCTGGATACCCTGTCGCTTGACGTCGCCGCCCTCGTGGCTCACCTGGGCGAATCGCGGGCGACGATCGTCGGGCATGACTGGGGAGGGGCGATCACCTGGCACCTCGCGGCGACGCAGCCCCAGTTGTGCGATCGCATCGTCGTGCTCAACGCACCGCACCCGGCGGTCTTCGCCCGGGCGCTCCGCCACAGCCTGCGACAACTCCGCCGGAGCTGGTACATCTTCTTCTTTCAACTGCCGCGGTTGCCCGAGCGTCGGCTACTCAAGGACGGGGCGTCCCTCCTTCGACGCATCTACCTCGGCAATGCCGTCGACCGCTCCCATTTCACCGAGGAGGACGTGCGGCCCTTCCGGGAGGCGATCGCTAAACCGGGCGCGGCCAACGCGGCGCTCGGCTATTACCGCGCCGCCTTCCGCCGGATGTTCCAGAATCGCCGGGGTGGCGAGGGCTTCCCCCGGATTACCTGTCCCACGCTGCTCATCTGGGCCAAGGAGGATATCGCCCTCGATTACTCGGAGCTGGTTCCGCCGACGAATCGCTGGGTATCCAATCTGACGATCGAGCCCGTGGAGCGCTGCGGTCATTTCGTACACCAGGAACGCCCGGAGGCGGTGAACGCCCTCTTGCTGCGTTTCTTGAGGTCGCCTCCCCCAATTGTTGACGCCGTCTGAGAACGGCGAGGAATATTTGTCATCTGACGTGTGCTAAGGGGGCGCGCACACCGGGCGCGAGGGCATCCGTTTGGTCTTGTTTCGCTGTCCAATAGTCCGCCAGCCAAGGTATCTAGGGGCGATGTGCGCGGGAGCTCGCTCTTGGAGAATTCTTGTCGGCGCGGGTTTCGCGGCTGGGCTGGTGTGCTGTGGCCAGGGGAAAAAAGGGATCCAGGGCAGGCCGCCTCCGCAAGTGAGCGTTGCGCGCGTGGAGATTCGCGACGTGCCGGTGGAGCTGCGCGCCCCGATCGATCTTCGTCCGCTCACCCAGGCGGAGGTGGGTTCCAAGACCCTCGGCTACCTCGACGCGGTCCTCGTCGACCGGGGGGATCAGGTAAAGCGGGGCCAGATCGTCGCGCTGGTGCGTCCCAGCGATCTGCCGGATCAACTGGCCGCCGCGCGGAGCACCTTGGCCCAGGCCGAAGCCGCGGCCGCCCTCGCCCGGGCCAATCTGCAACGGGCGGAGCGACTGGCCCCGGACGGGATCGTGTCGCAGCAGGAATTGCAGCAGGCGGTCAACGCCGCCGCCGCCGCGGAGGCCACGTTGGCGAGCGCCAAGTCACAAGCCGCGGGGATCGCGGTGCGGCTCGGCGAGACGCGGATCGACTCCCCTTTGGACGGGGTGGTGGTGCAGCGCCGGCTGGATCCCGGCGCCCTCGTCGGTCCCACCGCGGGGACGGGCTCCATCCTCACCGTCGCGCGGATCGACATCATCCGGGTCTTCATTCCGGTGAATGAGCGCCAGGTGCAGCTGATCCGGGTAGGCCAGCAGGCGCACGTAGAGCTGGAATCCGCTCAGGGAAAGAGCTTCAGTGGCGAAGTGGTGCGCGTCACGCCGATGCTGGATCCGCTCACCCGCACCGTCGATGCCGAGGTCCAGATCGCCAACACGTCCCACGAGCTCAAGCCGGGGATGTACGGCCGCGGATCGATCGTCGCCGGAATCCACAAAGGAAGCATCGTCGTCCCGGCGAGCGCGATGCAGATCAGCAACGACCGCCGCTACGTCTTCGTGCTCAACAACGATCGGGTCAGGCGAGTGGAAGTGGAAGTTGGCGTCGACGGAGGCGACTGGCTCGAGGTGACCTCCGGGCTCAAGCCGGACGCCGAAATCGTGACCGCCGGCTCGGATACCCTGTCGGACAATGCGCTGGTCAAGGCGGTGCGCAACGTCAACCCCTACACCGGCGCGGTCTCCGGGGAGACCGGAATCCCCAGCGGCAGCAGCAGAGACTAGAGGTCGTAAGGAGAAAAGAAGGATGTGGCTTACCCGTCTGGCGCTGAGGAATCCGGTATTGATTCTGATGCTCTGCCTGATGACCATCGCGCTGGGCATCGTTTCGCTTCAGCGATTGAGCGTGGATCTTTTTCCGGAGATCAACATCCCGGTGATCCGGGTCGCCACCTTCTACCCGGGCGCCGGACCGGTGGACGTTGAAAAGACGATCACCGTTCCCATCGAGCGGGCAGTCAGCGCCTCGCCGGGCGTGGACCGGGTGGAGAGCACCTCCAAGCAGGGTTTCTCGTCGGTGGGTGTCTGGTTCAACTACGGAACGAACCTGGACAACGCTCAGTTCGAGGTGTCACAGCGCGTGGCTCAGATTCTCAACACCCTGCCGCCTGGGCTGCAGCAACCGTTCGTGATCAAGTTCGATGTCACCAACATTCCGGTGGTCCAGATCGCCATCTCCGGAGAAGGGCTGGACGAGCGGCAGCTCTATGATCTCGCCTACAACACCATCGAGCCCCAGCTCGAGCGGATCAAAGGAGTCGCCAGCGCCAACGTCGGAGGCGGACGGGTCCGGGAGATCGAGGTCAAGGTCCAGCGGGATGCGCTTCGCGCCCGCGGCCTCGGCGTGCTCGACGTGGTCAACGCGGTGAAGGCCTCCAATCTGCTCCTGCCGAGCGGAGATTTGAAAGCGGGAGACCGGGACTACAATGTCTTTGCCAACACCCAGTTCGGCGAGGCGCGTCCGCTGAGCGACGTCGTGGTGCGACCGGGCATCGCGCAGAGCGGAATGGCCACCACCCCGGTGCGGCTGTCGGACGTCGCCAAGGTGGAGGACTCGTCGGCAGATCAGCAGGAAATCGTCCGGATCAATGGGCAGCGCGGCGTCTACATCCGCGTGCTCAAACAACCGGGGGCGAACACGGTCGAGGTGGTCGACGCGGTTCAGGCGGCGATGCCGAACCTGCGCGGCGTTCCGGAAAACGTGAGGCTCGCCATCTCCTTCGACCAATCGCACTACATCCGCGAGGCGATCAAGTCGCTCGAGCACGAGGCGGTTCAGGGCGGTCTTCTCGCAGTGGTGGTGATCCTGATCTTCCTGCTCAGCCTACGCGCCACCGGGATCATCGCGGTGGCCATCCCGCTGTCGATCGTCGCTACCTTCACCCTCCTGTTCTTCACCGGGCAGACGCTGAACGTCTTCACCCTGGGGGGGCTGGCGCTGGGCGTCGGGAGGCTGGTGGACGACTCGATCGTCGAGTTGGAGAACATCCATCGCCATCTGGCGCTGGGACAGCAACGAAAGTCGGCGGTTCTCAACGCGGCTCAGGAGGTCGCGATGCCGATTCTCGTCTCCACCATCACCACGGTGGTGGTGTTCTTCCCGGTGGTCTTCTTGACCGGCGTGGCGAAGAATCTCTTTCTCCCCCTCGCGCTGACGATCGCCTTTTCGCTAACAACGAGCTTCTTCGTTTCGCGTACGGTCACCCCCTTGTTGTGCCTCAAATTCCTCCATGCCGAGCCGCACGGTGCTCAGGCCGAGCGGGGCCTCCGCGCCCGGGTGCTGCGGTGGCTGGACCGGCTGGATCAAGGCTACGCCACGGCACTGCACTGGGTGCTGGGACACCGGGCGATGGTGATCGGCGGAATCCTGCTCGCCTTCGTCGCGTCGCTCTTCCTGGGGCAGCGGATCGGGACCGAGTTCTTCCCCGACACCGACGAGAGCCAATTCCAGATCAACTACAAGGCGCCGATTGGAACCCGGGTGGAAAAGACCGAACAGATCACCGACCGGATCGAGAGTGGAATAGAAGCGGCCCTGGGCGGTGGCAAGGGCAAGAAGCGGTTGTACACGACGATGATTTCAGACACCGGCCTGCCGCTCGGGCGGACGGCGCTGTTCACGGCAAATACCGGGCCGCATTCGGGAAACATCTCGGTCAACCTCGTCCCACGAACGGAGCGCGCCGTTTCGGACGTCGGCGCGTCGGAGCGCGTTCGCGCGGCGCTTCGAGACGCTCTTCCCGGCACCCAGAGCTACTACTTCATCGGCGGCATCGTGAAACGCATCCTGAATTTCGGAGCTCCCGCGCCGATCGACGTGGAGATCCTCGGCTATGACCTCGAGACCGGAGGCGACTACGCCAAGCAGCTCTTCGCCAATATGCGCAATCTCTCCGATCGCGACGGCAGGCCGTTGCTCACCGACGTCCAGGTCTCCCGCGAGGAGAACTACCCCGAGCTCGACGTGATCGTCGACCGCGAGAAGGCGGGAACGCTCGGGCTGAGCGAGCAGCAAATCGCTCAGAGCGTGTTGACGTCCCTCGTCGGCAACACCCAGTTCAACCCGATCCAGTTCACCGATAAAGTCACCGGGAATGAATACTACATCAACGTTCGCATGGACGATCCCTACCGCTCGCAGGTCACCGATCTGGGCGATGTCTTCCTCCGCACCCCCGGAGGCGCGCTCGTTTCGCTGGCGAATCTCGCCGAAGTCAAGCGCTCCAGCGGTCCGGTGATCATTTCCCGGAAGTACTTGCAGCGGATCATCGACGTGACGGCGAATGTGGCGCCGGGCGCCGACCTCGGGTCCGCCAGCGCGAAGGTCGAGCAGGTCCTCGCCGAGACTCAGCCGCCACAGGGCTTCACCGCACGACTGGGAGGACAAACGGCGGCCCAGAAGGAGGCGTTCGCCGGCTTGAGCTTCGCCGCCTTGATGGCGATCGCGCTCGTGTACATGATCCTCGCATCGCAATTCAAATCGCTGGTGGACCCATTGGTGATCATGTTCAGCGTGCCCCTCGGGATCACCGGGGTGTTCGCGGCGCTCTACCTGACCGGGACGACGCTTAGCGTGAACAGTTTCATGGGGATCATCATGATGGTGGGAATCGTCGTATCCAACGGAGTGCTTCTGGTGGACTTCGCGAACGTGCTCCGGCGCCGGGGCAAGCCGCTGATCGAGGCGACGATCGAAGCGGGGCGCACCCGCTTGCGACCGATCTTGATGACCACCATCGCCACCATCTTCGGCCTGCTTCCGATGGCGCTCGGGATCGGCGAGGGAAGCGAGACCAACCTGCCCCTGGCCCGGGCGGTGATCGGGGGACTGACCGTCTCCACCGTCTTCACGCTGTTCCTGATCCCGGCGCTGTATACGCTGCTCGACCGGTTCGCCCGGAAGGGGCCGGAAGACAACGAGGAACCGTCCCACGCGGGAGGAACGGTGCAGCATGCATAGCGGCGCCTGGGTCGCCCTCGTGCTCCTCGCCTCGCCAAATGGATTCGCCCAACCGGCGCCGGCCGCGGAGCGCGTCACCTTCGACGAGGCGGTACGCCTGGCCCTCGCCCGCAACGCGGCCACTCAGGTCTCGTTGTTGGAGATTCGCCGCGCGGAGGGGCTGCTGAGCGAAGCGAGATCGGGCTCGCTGCCCACGATTGTCGGCAATGGTACCTATACCCGGCTTGATTCGAACCGGGTGCTTAACGGCGCGGTGATCCTTTCCAAACACCAGCTCAACCTCAACGCCGTCGGTACCCTGCCGCTGCTCGTTCCCAACCGCTGGGCGCAGTGGTCGCACGGCTCGGACAATCTCGACGCGGCGAAGGCCAGCGACGCCGACGTTCGCCGGCAGACGGCGATCACCGCCGGCCGGGCCTATCTGTCGATCGTGGCGCAGAAGCGGGTGCTCGAGGCGACCGAGCGCGCCCGCGACACCGCGCGCGCGCACTACATCTTTTCGCGTACCCGGCGCGAGGGAGGCGTCGGGAATCGGGTGGACGAGGTCCGGGCGGAGCAGGAGCTGGCGACCGACGAGGCGCAGGTCCAGAACGCGTTGGCCGCCGTGGTGCGCTCCCAGGAGGCCCTCGGCATCGTGGCCGGAACCGACCGACCGCTGGACTCGGCGGAGGATCCGACCTTTCCACCCGCGCCGGACTTCGCGGAAGCCACCCGAGCGGCGGAAGAGCGCCGGCAGGACGTTCGCGCCGCCCAGTCGCGCGCGGCCGCCGCCGATCACATCAGCCGCGACAGCTGGCTCGACTACCTGCCCTCGCTCCTTGGCACCTTCCAGCCTTTCTACCAGGACCCCGCCAGCCTCACCGTGCCGACCACGGGATGGCAGGCCCAGCTTCTGTTGACGATCACCATCTACGACGGTGGAATCCGTACCGGTCAGGCGAAAGAGCGGGATGCGTTCGCCGGCGAGGCTCACGCGCAGCTGGATGGGCTGCTTCGCCAGACCCGTTCCGAGGTGAGGTTGGCGTACGAGACGCTCCAGCGCGCGGATGTGGCCTTGCGCGAGTCTCGACACGCGGCGGATCTGGCTTCCGAAGCGCTCCAACTCGCCAACCGCGCCTATCAGGCGGGTGCGACGGGAAATCTAGAGGTGATCGATGCGGAGCGCCGCGCGCGAGACGCCGCGACGGCCGTGGCCATCGCCGAGGACGCGGTTCGGCAAGCCCGCCTCGATCTGCTCTCGGCCACCGGTCACTTCCCCTGAGGGCGGGACCCGCCAGTTGCCGCGCCGGCGCTACCAGCTGTGCATCGTTCCATCGAGCTTGCGGTTGATCGGGAGATAGGCACGCTGGTACGGGTATTTTGCCGCCAGCGCCTCGTCGATCTCCACTCCCAATCCCGGTGCATCGCCCGGGTGCATCGCCCCATTCTCAAATCGGTAGTGGTGCGGGAAGACGCGGTCGGTCTCGTCGGTGTGCCGCATGTACTCCTGAATGCCAAAATTGTGGACACTGAGATCGAAATGAAGCGCGGCGGCCATGCACACCGGGCTGAGGTCGGTGGCGCCGTGGCAGCCAGTGCGCACGTGGTACAGCTCCGCCAGGCTGGCGATCTTCTTCAAGTGGCTGATTCCGCCGGCGTGCACCACGGTGGTCCGGATGAAATCGATTAGCTGCTCGTGGATCAGCTGCTGACAATCGAAAATGGTATTGAAGACTTCGCCGACCGCGAGCGGGGTGGTGGTGTGCCGGCGGATCCAGCGGAAGCTCTCTTGTAGCTCGGCCGGGACCGGGTCCTCCAGCCAGAACAAGTGATAGGGCTCGAGGCTCTTCCCCAGCCGCCCCGCCTCGATGGGCGTCAGTCGGTGGTGCACGTCGTGCAGAAGGTGGACCTCCGGGCCGAGCTCACTGCGCACCCGCTCGAAGAGCTTGGGAACGAAGCTCAGGTAGCGCTCGGTGCTCCACGCATTCTCCACCGGGGCGTTCTTCTCCGCCGGCTCGTAGAACATCTTCCCCCGTCCGACGCCGTAGGTGCTCGGCAGCCCGGGAATTCCGCTCTGGACGCGGATCGCCCTGTAGCCAAGCTTCAAGTACTCGGCCACCGCCTGGACCGTCCTTTCCAGATCGTCGCCGCTGGCGTGGCCGTAGACCAGTACCGAATCGCGCGACGCGCCGCCGATCAATTGATACAGCGGCACCCCGAGGCTCTTGGCCTTGATGTCCCAGAGCGCGGTGTCCACCGCCGAAATGGCGGTCATCGTGACGGGACCGCGGCGCCAGTACGCGCCTTTGTAGCAATACTGCCAGATGTCCTCGATGCGGCGGGCGTCCCGACCGATCAAGGTGGGGAGCAGATGGTCGTTAAGATAGCTCTCCACCGCCAGCTCGCGACCGTTCAGCGTCGCATCCCCCAACCCAGACACTCCATCCTCGGTGGTGAGCTTGAGGGTCACGAAATTTCGCCCCGGACTGCAGACGATCACCTTGGCGTCGGTAATTTTCATGGTCTCGCAGCCTGGCGGGCTTTCTGTACCAGGCTGATGAAACGCCGGGCGTTCTGGGTGATCGAATCCAGCTGGCGCGACCTGATCGCCGCGGCGTCCAGAAGCTCGCCGCCTACGGCCAGCGCGGCCGAGCCGGCGCGCAGCAGCTCCGGGGCCGTTTCCAGGGAGACGCCGCCGGAGGGAACCAGAGGGATGTCGGGCAACGGCCCCTTGAGCGAAGCGATGTAGCGGGCCCCGCCCACGGCGTTGCAGGGGAACACTTTGACGAAATCAGAACCTGCCCTCCAGGCGGCGATCACCTCGGTGGGAGTGAGGGCGCCGGCGAAGATCACCGTTCCCTGCGATCGGGCCAGCCTCACCGTGTCCAGATCCAGACCCGGGCTGGCGAGGAATTGCGCTCCGGCCTCGAGGCACCGGCGCGCGGTCTGGACGTCGAGCACCGTTCCCGCTCCAATCAGCATCTCGGTTCCCCGCTGACGGGCGAGCTCCCGGATCGCCTCGATCGCCCCGGGGACGGTCATCGTGATTTCGACGATCGGGATTCCCCCTTTAGAGACGGCTTCCGCGGCGAGGAGCGCATCCTCGGAGGACGTGCCGCGAACCACCGGAATGATCCCCACGTCGACAATTCTCTGAAGCACTTCGGATCGGTTCATCCGTTCCCTGGGCGGCTTCGCCTTATCGCGCGATGCCCGCCTCGGCCCCTTCGATCAGTTGGAGCACTTCCCTCATCGTGACCATCGAGTTATCGCCGGGCGTGGTCATCGTCAGCGCGCCGTGGGCCGCCCCCAATTCAACCGAGGCCTGTGGCTCCCGGCCGGTCAAGAAGCCATAGATCAGACCGGCGGCGAAGGCATCGCCGGCGCCGACGCAATCAAACACCTGGAGGTCGGAGCGCGTGGTGGCCTGGTAGAAATTGCCGTCGCCATAGCAAAGGGCGCCGAAATCGTTGATCGTTGCGGTCTTCGCTTTGCGCAGGGTGGTCGCCGCCGCCTTGAATTTGAATTCCTTCACCATGGCGAGGATCAGCTCCTTCAATTCCTCCGCCAGGACTTGGAGGGGGCGCTCGCTCCGCGTCGTCATTTCGAAACCGAGCGCGGAGAAGTCGCCGAAGATCACGTCGACGAAGGGAGCCAGGCGGCGGTTGACTTGTTCGGCCCGCTTCTTTCCGCCCCTCGAGCGCCAGAGGGAATCGCGGTAGTTGAGGTCATAGGAGACGACCGTTCCATGACGCTTCGCCGCCTGCATCGCCTCCAGAGCGACCTCTGGAGTGGTGTCGGAGAGGCCGCAAAAAATACCGCCGGTATGAAACCATCGTGAGCCGTGCGTACCGAAAACGGCGTCCCAGTCGACGTCTCCCGGCTTGAGTTGAGACGACGCGGTATGACCGCGGTCGGAGCATCCCAGGGCAGCGCGGACTCCGAAGCCGCGTTCGGTGAAGTTCAACCCATTCCGGGCCGTTCGACCCAGGCCGTCGAACTCGACCCAACGGATGAGCGATTGGTCGACCCCGCCCTGGTAGATCAAATCTTGAACCAGGTGACCGATGGCGTTGTCGACGAGGGCGGTGACGATCGCGGCGTTCAGCCCGAAGCAGCGCTTCAGCCCCCGGGCCACGTTGTATTCCCCGCCGCCCTCGTAGACGTCGAAGCTGCGCGTCGTCGAAACCCGCTTGTCACCGGGATCGAAGCGCAGCATCACCTCCCCGAGGCTGACCAGGTCCCAACGGCCTCCGCTCTTAGGCTCGATTGTCTTCAAGAAAAGAAGATCCCGCCGTTGATGTCGATGCAGGCGCCATTGATGAACGAGGCATCGGGCGAGGAGAGGTAGGCAACCAATGCGCCTATCTCCGCCGCCTCCCCCTCCCTCCCCAGTGGCGTCATCCCCGCGACCCGCTGCCGCACCTCCGGTTTGGTGAAGAGGTCATGGAAGGTGGTATTGGTCATCCCCGGGCAGACCGCGTTGACCCGGATCTTTCGCGGTCCAAGCTCCTTGGCCAGCCCGCGGGTGAAGGTCACCATCCCGCCCTTGCCCGTGGCATAGGCAATCGCTCCCGGACCGCCTCCGTCGCGCGCCGCCTGGCTTGATACATTGACGACGGCGCCGCCGTCTCTGAACCGGGGCAGGGCTGCCTTGGTCATCAGAAACGCGGACTTCAGATTGAGATCGATGACCATGTCCCAGAAGGCCTCGTCCATCTCATCCATCTTTTTTCGCGCGACGAGCCCGCCCGCATTGTTTACCAGGATATCAATCGGTTGCTGAAGGGAATCCTGCACTCTGGCGAAAAGTGCTTCGACCTCCGATGCCTTTGTCGCATCGGATGCGACGGCCAGTCCCTTGACCCCCAACTGGCGCAGGGACTTCAGGGTTTCCTCTGCCTTCCCCGCGCTCTCGCGATAGGAAAAGGCGACCGTTGCGCCGCACTTCGCGAGCTGAAGGCAGATCGCGCGACCGATGTCCCGCGCCCCTCCAGAGACGACCGCCAACTTGTTCCTGAGATCCACCATCTTTTGCTCCCTCGGCTTCGAAGTCTTACCCGCTTGGCTCTTCAAGTGACAAGCGACGAATCGGCCCACCGAGGAAGAACAGGATCGCCGTGGCCAGGGCGGGCAGGAGCGCGGCGGCGACCAGGATCGGCGTGTAGGAATGAAGGTGATCGACCACGAGGCCGGTGGCCAGGGTGAAGAGAATCGCTCCCACTCCGGCCCCGAGCCCTCCCAGTCCCGCCACCGATCCCACCACCGACTCCGGAAAGAAGTCGCTCGGCATCGTCTGGACATTGCCAATCCAGCTCTGAAAACCGAACAACACCAGAGCGATGAAGGCCAGCGCGGCGATCGGACCCTTGGCCGTCGCGGCGAGAATGCCCGCGGACATCAGAATAGTGCCGGGGAGAATGACCGCCTTGCGCGAACGGTTCACCGACCACCCGCGGCCGATGAGAAACCCGGACATCCAGCCGCCGAACAGACTGCCGGCATCCGCTGCGAGGTAGGGCACCCAGGCGAACAACCCGATCTGCTTCAAACTGAAGCCGCGCACGTTGTACAGATAGAGCGGCAACCAGGTGATGTAGAGCCACCACACCGGGTCGGTGAAAAACCGGGCAAGCACGATCGCCCAAACCTGACGGCGCTTGAGAAGCTCTCCCCAACCCTCTCTCTTTTCATTGCCCGAGCTACGGTCCTGTCGAATCAGCGCGTACTCCTCCCGGGTGATGGAAGGATGTCGCTCGGGCACCTTGTAGAAGATCAGCCAGAGCACCAGCCATCCGAGCCCCGCCGCGCCGGTGGCCAGAAAAGTCGTCTGCCACCCGAATTGCAGCTGGAGCCAGACGATCAGGGGCGGCGCCACGATGGAACCGATCGCCGAGGCGGCGTTCACCAGCGCCATTCCGAAGGCGCGTTCGCGAACCGGAAACCATTCGGCGATCACCTTCGCGGCTCCGGGCCAATTCCCGCCTTCTCCCAGGCCGAGCAGAAATCGAAAGCAGCTCAAGCTGGGGAGCCCGCGCGCGAAGGCGTGAGCCATTGCCGCGACGGACCAGACGAGTACCGAGGCGGAAAACCCGCGGCGCGTCCCGACGCGATCATAGAGCTTCCCCGACAGGGCCTGGCTGGCGGCGTAGGCAGCCAGAAACCAGGTGCTCATGCTCGCGAACTGAAGATGGGTCAACCCGAGCTGGGCGATGATCACCGGGGCCAGCACCGAAATGGTCAGGCGATCGACGAGGTTGATCAGCGTCACGGCGAAGAGGAGAGAGGCGATCCACCAGCGCAGCCCGCGCACCACCCGTGTCGTCACCGACGTCTCACCAAAACCATCCTACGCTCTTGCAGCTGCGGTGCTACAACTAAAGTTCTTTTGGTGCTTCACCCCGGTACGGCCCGTGGTAGAAGCCTCCCCGTTTTCACGGGGAGGAACGATGGAAGCAGTTCAATCCGTTTTAGCCGCGCTGGTCGTCCTCAATCTGGCTGCGTCACCCGCGCCGGCCACTGAACCTCCCAAGCCGGTCCTCTACCTGGTCGCCACCTCCCACCTCGATTCGCAATGGAACTGGACCGCGCAGGACTCGATTCGCCAGTTCGTGCCGGCGACGTTCTTCGAGAACTTCAAGCGTTTCGAGCAGTATCCCCACTACACCTTCAACTACGAGGGCGTGATCCACTACATGTGGTTCAAGGAGTACTTCCCGGAGGCGTGGCCGACGGTGCAGAAGTACGTCGCCGAGGGCCGCTGGCGCCTCTCCGGATCATGGATCGACGCCGTCGATACCAACATCCCCTCGCCGGAATCATTGATGCGGCAGGCGCTCTATGGGCAACGCTTCTTCCGCCAGGAGTTCGGCAAGGTGGGCCGCGACGTCTTTCTTCCCGACTGTTTTGGGTTCGGCTTCGCCTTGCCGTCGATCGCCAACCACTCCGGGCTGTCTGCCTTCTCGACGCAGAAGCTCACCTGGGGCTCGAGCTATGGAATTCCGTTTCCGATCGGCCGCTGGAAGGGAGTCGATGGCAGCGAGGTGGTGGCGGAGCTGAACCCGGGGGACTACGTCACCAAAATCCGCAGCGATGTCTCGGTAGATCCGAAATGGTCGAACGATCTCACCCCGCTCGGAGATGGTCGCCAGGTCGGGTTCCGCTATTTTGGCGTCGGGGACATCGGTGGCGCCCCGGACGTCGCATCGCTCGATTGGCTGGAGAAGTCGCTCGCCAATAACAATGGAAAAGTCGAGATCCGCAATACCTCCGCGGATCAGCTGTGGCGCGACCTGACGCCCGCAGAAAAGGCGGCGCTTCCCGCCTACGAGGGGGAGCTGACGATGAAGACCCACGGCGTCGGTTGTTACACCTCGCAGGCGGCGATGAAGCGATTCAATCGCGAGAACGAATTGCTCGCCGACTCGGCGGAACGGGCGGCGGTGGCGGCCGAGTGGTTGGCCGCGCTTCCCTACCCGACGGAAAGGCTGCGCGACGCCTGGATTCGCTTCCTCTGGCACCAGTTTCACGATGATTTGACCGGCACCTCCATTCCCCAGGCATACGAGCTTTCCTGGAACGACGAATTGGTGTCGGCAAACCAATTCGCAGGCGTGCTCACCAGCTCCGCCGCGGCCGTGGGCGGCCAGCTCGACACGCAGGGCAAGGGGATTCCGCTCATTGTCTACAATCCCTTGTCTACCCTCCGCCGCGACCCGGTGGAGGCGACGGTCCGGTTCCCCGGCTCCGCGCCAGCCGCCGTTCGGGTCTTCGATCGCGCGACCGATAAGGAGGTTCTGGCCCAGGTTCTAGAGAAGCACGGAAACCAGGCGCGGATCCTGTTCCTCGCCGAGGTGGCCCCGGTCGGTTTCAAGGTCTTCGAGGTCAGGCCGGGCACCGCGAAGGGCCTGCCCTCGTCGCTCAAGGTCACGCCCTCCTCGCTGGAGAACGCGCGCTACCTGGCAAAGATAGATTCCAACGGGGATTTGTCATCGATCGTCGACAAAGAGGCGAAACAGGAGCTGCTGAGGGCTCCGGTCCGGCTTGAGCTCAGGGACAATCCGTCGCCGGACAAGCCCGCCTGGCGGATTCTCTATGACACCGTCAATTCGCCGCCGCGGGAGTACCCGACCGGACCGAGAGTCAGGATCGTCGAGCGAGGCCCGGCGCGTGCCGCGGTGGAGGTGGTCCGTCGGGCCGCGGGGTCGACATTCGTCCAGCGAATCAGGCTGACCGAGGGGGGCGATCGCCTGGAGGTAGAGAATCTGGTCGACTGGAAATCGCCCAACACGCTTCTCAAGGCGGCGTTTCCGTTCACCGCGTCCAATCCCCAGGCGACCTACGATCTCGAGCTCGGCACCGTCTCCCGCGGCAACAACACCCCGAATCACTACGAGGTGCCCGCGCAGAAATGGGCTGACCTGACCGATGCGGGCGGTGCGTTCGGCGCGGCGATTCTCAACGACAGCAAATACGGCTGGGACAAACCGGCCGATGACGTCCTTCGCCTGACGTTGATCCACACCGCGCGGGGGAAAGCCTACCCCTACCAGAGCAGCAATGACCTCGGGCATCACCGGTTCGTCTACGCGGTCGCCGGACACCGGGGAGACTGGAGATCCGGAGGCGTTCCTGCACGCGCGGCCGCCCTCAACCAGCCGCTGGTCGCATTTCAGAGCACGCCGCATGCGGGCAGTCTCGGCCGCAGCTTCTCTCTGTTCTCGTTCGACGATCAGTCCGGAGCAGTCGCGGTGCGCGCGTTGAAGAAGGCGGAGGACGGCGAGGAGATCGTCCTCCGCGTTCAGGAGCAATATGGCAGGGCGGTGCAGACGCGGATCCGCTTCGCCGGGGAGTTGAGAGCGGCAAGGGAGATCAACGCGGCCGAAGAACCGGTGGGAACCACCGCGCCCTCGGGAACGGAGCTCGCGGTGGACTTAAAGCCTTATCAACCGCGCACGTTCGCGGTTCGGCTCTCGCCCCGCACCGGGGCGCCCGCTCCGCTGGCTGCCGCGCCGATGGATCTCGGCTTCAATCTCGACGGCATCTCTACCGATGCAAATCGGGCGGATGGCGACTTCGACGGCAAGGGACAATCGCTCGCCGGCGAGCTTCTGCCGAAACAGATGATGGTCGACGGGATCCCGTTCAAGCTCGGCTCGAGCGAGCCGGGCGAAAAAAACGTGCTCGTGCCCAAGGGTCAGGTGCTTTCAATTCCAAAGGGCTCGTATGATCGGTTGTACGTTCTCGCGGCCGCGGTGGGGGGTGACGCCGCGATGACCCTGGGCATCGGCGGTCCTTTCCCGCCGCGGCGCGTGCCGATCACCGTTCGCGAATGGCAGGGGCCGATCGGTCAGTGGGACAGCCGGCTGAGAGAATCCCGGCTGCTCCGGGAGGTCGTCATCCCATCCCAGAGTCCCCGGCAGTCGTGGACCGCGGACGCTATCAAGTCGGGCATGAACGTCCAGTTCGACCCGACGACCGGGATCGTCACCGGGCTCGACCGCATCCATCCGGGATTCGTCAAGCGCGAGGAGATCGCCTGGGTCGGAACACACCGCCACTCCCCCGAAGGCAACCAGATCTACATCCCGAGTTACGTGTTCTCCTACGAGGTCGATCTTCCCCTCGGCGCGACCGAGGTTCGCTTGCCGAGCAATGGGCGCATCCGAATCCTTGCGATGACCGCAGTGCAGGGGCCGCGCCCGGTCAGGCCAGCAGGAGAGCTGTACGCGGTCGATCTGCCCGAGCCCGGTTCGAGCCGTCCCACTCGGCTTGGCCGGAGCAGCCCGGGTTCCTCGAGCAGGGGCCCACCGCCCGCCGCTCGATGACGCCGCCGGCACGCGGGCAAGATCTCGAACACCGATTTCAATCGCCTTGTTTTGATACAGGCGATCGTTCTCACATCAGAGACCAGGGCATCATCCGGCGCCGCTTTTTCCTGAATTGAACATCAGCTCACGCTGCAAGCGACGCGCCAGCTATTTGCAGCGCCGATGCATGTTTTTGCCGTCAGGGCAGCCGCCGAGTTTGCTCTTGACAGGCATGGTGCTTCCCCGATACCTCCATTCCCCTCTCGAGGGGGTCGCCGGATGCAACACTCCAGTCGCAGGTCGCCTGTCGCGGTCGGTTTATTTGCCGCATTTCTGCCCCTGGCGGCTTTGTTCCTTGGGTGCGGCCAGGCCCGTCAACCGACGTTTGCCCAGCGGCAGCAGCTCGGTCCGCGGGTCGACGTCCTGACCTGGCACAACAACAACGCCCTCACCGGTCTGAATGCGAACGAGGCTCTCCTCAATCCGACCAACGTCAACGCGACCGACTTCGGCCAGCTCTTCTCCTACGCACTTGACGGCTATGCCTACGCCCAGCCGCTCTACATATCGGATCTTCAAATCCCAAATCAGGGGACGCGCAACGTTGTGTTTGTCGCCACCCAGCACGACAGCGTCTATGCGCTGGATGCCGATGGATTGGCCCCGGGCATCCTGTGGCAGCGCAGCTTCATCGACCCCGCCGCCGGGATCACCACGGTTCCTACCGCGGACGTCATCTCTCGCGACATCGTCCCTGAGATCGGCATCACCGGAACTCCGGTGATCGATGGAAGCGCCGGCGCGATGTATCTCGTGGCCAAGACGAAGGAAATGGTGGACGGGGTCGCGCACTACGTTCAGCGGCTGCATGCGCTGGATGTGGTGACCGGCCTGGACCTCCTGCCGCCGACCGTCATTGGAAACACGACTTTCGTCGCGAGTGTCTACACGAATGAGACGCCGGTCCTCGTCTGCGGCCGGGGCGACGGGAGCGAAGCGAACGAGGAGTGTCCAGACGGGAGGGTCGTGAAGTTCAACGCGATGCGACAGCTCAACCGATCTGCCCTGACTCTCTCCGGAGACCGGATCTACATCGCCTGGGCATCGCACGGCGACAATCGTCCGTATCACGGCTGGATCACCGCCTTCAACAAGAGCACGCTGGTGCTCGAAGCGATCTTCAATACGACGCCCAACGGCCGGTGGGGCGGCGTCTGGCAGAGCGGGGCGGGGGTTGCCGTCGATTCCGAAGCCAACCTGTATTTTTCCACCGGCAACGGAACGTTTTCACGGACTCCCGCCGACCCTTGCCAATTCACCGCGCCGCCCTGCGATCCGGCCTACGGCGACAGCGTGGTCAAGCTCTCTTCTGATGCGACATTGGTCGATCATTTCACGCCCAACAACCAGGCGTCCCTCGAATCCGTCGATCAGGATCTCGGCTCGGGCGGAACGATGCTGCTGCCCGATCAACCCGGCGAGCATCCACATCTGATGGTCGAGACCGGCAAGCAGGGTCGAATCTATCTCATCGACCGGGATGACATGGGCGGGTACCGGCGCTGCGGGCCTCTCTGCGATGACGTCGTCCAGACTCTCAACAACGGCATCACCGGGGTACACAGCACTCCGGCGTTTTTCGAGAATCGGGTCTATTACCAGGGCTCCGGCGATGTGATGAAGGCATTCCGGGTGGTCAACGGCTTGTTGCAGACGCCGCCCGATCAGTCGACCACCCGTTTTGGCTTTCCCGGCTCGACCGCGAGTATTTCGGCGCTGGGAACGAAGAACGGCATCGCCTGGGCGCTGCAGACCGACGCGTACGGAAGCGCGGGGGCTTCCGTCTTGCACGCATACGCGGCGACGGATCTGGCCAATGAGCTTTACAACAGCAGCCGGACCGGCCTTCGCGATGAGGCCGGCCGGGCGACCAAATTCACGATCCCCACGATCGCCAACGGCAGAGTCTATGTTGGCTCGGCGAACCGTTTGAACGTGTTTGGCTTGTTCCCGGCGCACCAGGCACCGCCCGATGCGGCGCCCGCGGACCTGACCGCCTCGAGTCCGACTTATTTCCAGGCGACGCTGTCCTGGGTCAACCAGACCACCACGGCGACCGGGATCAAGATCGAGCGTTCGACCGATGGGAAGTCCTTCACCCAGGTGAACACCGTTCCGCGCGACGCAACCAGCTACACCGACGGCGGCCTGCGGGGCAGCAGCGTCTACTTCTACCGGGTTCGGGCAACCAATCAGATTGGCGATTCCCCGGACTCCAACGTGGCCATGGTCAGAACGCGCGTCCAACCGCCTTTTCTGTCCGCGGACCCGTGCGTGGACATGGTGAACCTCGCCTGGAACCCAACGGCCGATGGCCGATACGACGTCGAGCGATCGCTGGATGGGGCGAAGTTCGAAACCATCGGGAGCGTGCCGGCGGGCGTGACCACCTTCCAGGATCCCGCCCTTGCCCAGGGAACGTATGTCTATCGAATCGAGGCGTTTGCTTCCGGCGGCGACTCGAGCCTCTCCAACGAGATCACCCTCACCCTCGGGCCGATCGCGCTCGATCACTCTCAGGGATTCGATCGCCATGCGGAGCTTCAAGAAAACGGCAGCGCGCGGTTCACCACCGAGGGGGTCGCCAGCTTGAACAACGCGCCCGGCCAACGGGGCAGCTTCTTCACCACTCAGCGCGTGGGCATCCGGCGCTTTCACACCATTTTCACCATCCGCCTGCACGAGGGAACCGACCCAAGGTCCGACGGTGTGACCTTTACCGCTCAGAATGTCGGGCCGACCGCGTTGGGACCCAACGGAGGCGGGCTCGGCTACGGCGCCGACCGCCTGCCCGAGACGCCTGCCCCGGGCGGAACGGAAAGAGGTATCCGCAACAGCGTCGCGATCAAGCTCGACCTCCACGACAATTCCGGCGAGGGACCCAATTCGACGGGGATCTTTACCGACGGCCGGTCTCCCACCGTCCGTTCCCCGGGCCTTCCCCCGGAGGTTCCCGATGTCTCGGTCGATCTGCGGGGAACGGGCATCGAGCTGCAAAGCCAGAGCATCAAGAGCGTGGAATTGACCTACGATGGAACCGAGTTCATCGAGACCATCACCGACTTGGAGGATCCAACGCTCAAATTCACCACTTCCTACCTGGTGGACATTCCGAGCTTCGTGGGCGGCGACGCGGCATTCGTCGGATTCACCGGTGCGACCGGCAGCACCTGGTCGATCCAGGACATCCTCACCTGGACCTTCGAGGAGCAGAAGGCCGAAGATCTTCCTCCTCGCCGCCCGTCCGACGTCCGGGTGACCCACGTCGAACGCTACGACGCCGACCACTCCAACATCACCATCGGCTGGCAGTGCAACGCCTACGCCGCGATCACCGGCTTTGCCATCGAGCGGTCGGACGATGGCATCCAGTTCAGCGAAGTCGACCGGGTCGACGTGACCACGACGCGCTTCACCGACCAGGCGCTTGCGGGTGGGTCCTACTACTATCGCGCGCGCTCCCTGAGCGGCAAAGCCGAGTCGGCTCCCTCTGCCGTGGACAGCGTGCTCATCGGCGGCGGAGACAATCCCACGGTCGTCGATCATTCGGCGGGGTTCGACAATCACAGCGATCTCACCGCCAATGGAAACGCGAGGTATGTGGGAACTTTCGCCGAGCTGACGACCAATCCGAGCCATGGCGCTTCTGGGAGCTTCTTCCTCAACAGCCGCGTGCCCATTTCATCGTTCGCCACGACATTTACGATGAGGCTGTTTCCGTCCACCGCCGACGGGATGACGTTTACCCTCCAGGGGAATAGCCCGACCGCGATCGGGCTACGCGCGGATGGCCTCGGCTACGAGCAGATTCGCAACAGCGTCGCGATAAAGTTCCAGCTGTTCGACAACGAGGGATCGGGTCCCAACGCAACGGGAATCTTCACCGACGGGCGCCACCCCTCGGTTCGCGCGGCGGGACTCCCGGACGACATTCCCGACATCTCGATCGATCTCCGGCCTACCCAGATCGATCTTCACAGCGCACACGTTTTCAGTGTGGAAGTGACCTATGACGGTACCAGCCTTCGGGTGACGATCACCGATACCACCACGCTGGCGACCGCGTCCCAGACGTATCGCGTGGACCTGGTCCGGTTCCTCGGCGGAGACTTCGCGTATCTGGGCTTCACCGGTGGCACCGGAGGACTCTCGGCCACTCAAGACATCCAGACCTGGATTTTCCGCGACCGGATTGAATAGCCCATGAAGCGCTGGCTGCCGCTGCTCCTGGCGTGGGTTGTCGGTGGATTTCTTTTGGGCCGACCCCGGACGGACAGGACCGGCGCCTCGCCCGCCGGATCGGACCCGGCGATCCTCTCCATCGACGAGGTCGCTCCCGAGCCGGTCGGGCATCCGGTCGCCTCCTATGCCTTGCCCGTCGCCGGACGCCTGGGCGAATGGGTCAGCCGGGGGCCGAAGAACTACGGAGGCAAGGTCCACGATCTGGCCGTCGATCCCACCGACGAAAACATCGTCTACGCCGCCTATGGCTGCTACTCGGACTCGCACTCGACCAATGGTACCGGCTCCGGACTCTGGCGCTCGCGCGACGGAGGAAATTCGTGGCAGCCGCTGATTTCCGCCGCGGAAGACCCCTGCGTCCTTTCGGTGGACGTGCATCCGGCGCAACCGGAGCTGGTCGTCGCCGGCCTTCGCGGATCCCCCTTGAACCTTCACCCCGGCGATGTGCGGCTGTCTCGCGACGGCGGCGAGAGCTGGGCGTCGATCGGACCGCCGTCGTCGGCGACCCCTCCGCTTCACGTCTTCGCCGTCAAGTTCGACATCGTCGACCTGGATACGATCTACGCCGCAACCCACCAGGGTTTGTTCAAAACAACCAATGCCGGTCAGGATTGGACAAGGGTTCTCGCCTATTCCGGGAGCGGCTTCTGGCCCGACGCCCCTTCCCTGGCGAGACACCCCACCGACCGCAATACGCTTCTTCTTGCGGTTCGAACCCTGGGCGTCCAGCGAACCGCCGATGGGGGAAATACCTGGTCCCGAGTGGATGGGAAGATGGACCAGAGCGAGCCGATCACCGTGCTGACCTGGGCGCGCGCCAGCCCAGACATCGTCTACGCGGAGAGAATCTCACCCCTCCGCGATTCGGCGGGCCATCACATCCAGATGTTTACCTATCGATCGGATGACGCCGGGCTGAGCTGGACGCCCAGCGCGGTGATCAACGGCCGCCACCAGAGCCGCTATGACATGAGCATTGCGGTCGACCCGGCTGACGACAATCGGGTCATTGTAGGCAACTCGTCGATGGTTTATTCGACCGATGGCTTGCGCACCACCCACTCCGTGCCCCGCGCCCCTCACGCCGACCAGCTGATGACTGTCTTTGCGGTCTCCAACCCCAACATTGTCTACAACGGCAACGACGGCGGGCTCTGGAAGAGCGTCGATCGGGGCGTCACCTGGAAGCGCGCCGACGAGGGCGTGCTGACGAACCACGTTTCCAGCTTCGCGGTCTATCCCACGACGGGAGTAATCAATCTGTCCGCCGCCGACTACGGCGCGATCGCCTACGACCCGCTGGATCCCCAGGGGAACGGCTGGCACAACTCGGATTGTGGCAACGAGTACCGATCGAACTACCTGAATCCGAACGATCCCGAACGCGCCTACTACGGCGGCGGAGGAACGACCCCCTTGACGCTGGTGGGCAACGCCTCCCACGACTGCCAGGTCATCGATCCGGCTGCTTCCGAGAGCCGCGCCGGACACATTCCGATGGCCTTCGATCCGAGCGATGCCAACGTCATCTACGCCGGGCTGGGGCACGTCTGGAAGTCGGTCGATGGCGGCGCGACCTGGAGGAGCATCGGGATCGAGGAAGTCTTTCAGGCGGGAAAGCACATCAACACTTTTCTCGTGGCGCCCTCCGACGGGGCAACCCTCTATGCCTTCACCAATCAAAATGGAAACCTCTGGGCCACGCACGATGGCGGCGAGTCCTGGGGCGCGGTCTACAACTTCGCCAGTCCTCGCGCCCTGGCGGTGATGCCCAAGGATTCGAACGCGGTCTACGTCGGCACGGATCAGGGGACCGACGCGCGTCACGGACTGTTCCGGTCCGACGACGGCGGGGTCACTTTCCAGCAGCTCAGCGCCTTTCCCGCCAATCTGCCGATCAACAAGATCATCATCGATCCGCTGCTTCCCGATCGATTGTTCGTCGCGACCGGTACCGGGGTCCTCCTCACCGAGGATGGCGGTGGTTCCTGGGCGCAGCTGGGCGCGGAGATGCCTCGCGGCATCGTCGTGGACGAAAGCCTGGTGGGTCGCACTCTCTACGCGAGCACCGATCAGGGAATCTGGTCGATCGATCTCAACGGTAAACCGGCGTGTGAGCAGCCGATCACCGCCTTGCCGAGACAGGTGACCCTGGGAAGCTCGGGCGGCCAGGTGCGATTCGACATCAGCATCGCCTCCAGTTGTTCCTGGGACGCCGACCCCGGCGCCGACTGGATGGAAATCGAAGCGCCGATCAAGCGGAGGGGCCCGGCGCTGATTGATATGATCGTGTATCCCAATCCGGGCGGCACCCGCGAGACGGTGCTGACCATCGCCGGCCAGCAGATCCCGGTGAGGCAGCTGGGCGGCCCGGATCCGGTCGCGCCTGGTGCGGTGATCACCCTCTCCATCGCCGGCGACTGCCTCACCCTGGGCTCGTCAGACATCCTGGAATTCCAGGCCTGCCGGGAAGGCGATATCAGCCAGCGTTTCCGACTGGAAGCGATACGGCCTCTGTTGTTCCACCTGGTCAGCGTCGCCGCGCCAACCATCTGTCTGGATACTCGGAAGACGCGGGTGGCGGGAACGCGATTGCATCAGGGCAGCTGCCTGGGAGACGGAGACGCGCATCAGTTCTTTGAGCTTTTGCCGGACGAAGCAGGCTGGCGGCTGCGCGGGAATCTCTCCGGGCGTACTCCCGGTCCCGAGGGCCACACCTTGATGTGCCAGGAAAGAAATGGCGACCATCTCGAGCAGCAGCTCTGCACCGCGTCGGAGCTCCAGCGATTTCAGATTTCCCGCGTAGAATAGTCAATTCGAAATGACGGCGACCGCTGAGCCCTGCTGGTCGGCTGCCGAGCCCATCGAGATACGGCTTCGGCGCCTCGTTTTCGTTTACAGATCGGTCATCGTGGTTTATGAGCCGATGCATTTCGAGGGGGCCTTAAGCCAAACAATCGGCGCTGGAGCGCGGACATGAAAAGGTCGTCTCTTCTCCCGATCTTGTTGGCGCTGATCGGCGCGTGCGACCCCTATTCGGCTCAGCAGGGCGAGTTCACCGCCGGACCGGTGGACCCGGCGAACTTCCCCGCGCCGTATCTCGGCGTCGGCGCCGACACGGGTCCGAACGGCTTCCGGAGCGGAAGGGGGCGATTTGTCGAAGTCGGCGCTTACGTGAACAACAACCCGGCGGGCTACTACAGCTTCCCGTTCACCACCGCGCAGCTGGCTCCCGCCGCCGATCCGCTGCGGCTGGTCGACGATGGGAACGCCTACGCTCCGGTTCCGGTGCCCCCGGCCTACGTGTTCGATCCGACGCCGGCCAGTCCCTTTCCTGCGTCTCCGACCTGCACTCCGCCGCCCTCCTACAGCTACGACCCGACCCGCGAGGACATGCGGCTCGATGACCAGAGCAACATCTTCACCCAGCTTCCCATCGCCAGCGAAAGGCCGGGGGTGGCGAGCACCTTCAGCTATGTTCCGGTCGTCGCCGAGGTCCCGGTGAGCGCGGCCGGAAGGGCCTGTCAGAGCCTGAAGAGCGAGAAAACATTGAACCGGGTATTGGGCTTTCCGCCGCCCAGTGGCAATTACCTTCTTTGGGCAATCATCGATACCGCGTCCCCCGTTTATCGCGTCAACGACAACCCGACCGCGGCCTACGGCAGCCCCGGCTATACGAGCGGCGTCGGGGTCCAGAAATACGGCTGGTTCGGCCACTACTATCTCGCGTACGTCGACGGTGGCTACATCCCCACCCAGTCCGCCACCGTCACGGAGGGCGGCCGGGTGAAACAGGTGTTGCGGATGAAAACGCAGCGCCTCTACGTCCCTCGACTGTTTACCCCCGTCGTCTCCTGCGGCAGCCCTTCACGGCTTTGCCCAGCCGGACAAGTCTGCGTGTCATCCAATTGCCGGCCGTGCACCGCCACCGGTAGCGCTGCGTGTCCGACCGGACAGACTTGCATGACCGCGACCGGTACCTGCAGCGCGAGCGGAATGCCGGGCGCCGGCTACGACGTGCTCCAGGCCAGCCGCGCGGACGCCAACTACTCGCCGGTGTGCGAGGCCTGGCAATACACCGCCACCACCGGAACGCCCGCGATCCCCAGACCGATCAGCCTGTTGCCCAAGAGCGAGTCGGACATCCTCGCCCTGCCGGGAGGGGCGCCGGCGGTCACGACCGACGTGACGCGCTTCCTCTACTGCCCGCAGGTGAACTGAGCCGATGATGACCGCGAGCAAACTCTCCAAGGCCCGGCTCGGTTTCATCGTCTTCTCTCTGCTCGTTTCCGCGCAGCGTTTCGCCCACGGCGCCGCCGAGCAGGAAGGCATCATTCGCGGGCGGATCGTCGAGGTGGAAACCGGCGCCCCGGTTCCCGGAGCCACCATCACCGTCTCCTCGCCCTCGCTGGGCGAACCGCGCAGCGTCACCAGCGATGAGGAGGGCGAGTACGTGGTGCCCAACCTGCCGATCGGCGTCTACAAGGTGACGGTCTCCTATGCCGGGGTAAAACCGGTGATCCGCGAGATCCTGGTCGAGCCCGGCCGGACCTCGCCGCTGGACATTCAATGGTCGGCCGAGCTGACCGACGTGGAAACCACCACCGTCGTGGAACGAGTCCCCTACACCAATCCCGACTCCACCCAGACCGGCGCGGTGCTCTCGAACCAGCAAGAAAAGTATCTACCCACCGGGCGCAGATACACCGACGTGGTTCGGCAGGTCCCCGGCGTCACCACCAATCCCGGCGGCGTCGACCACTTCATCAAGGGCGGGCGATCGGCCCACAACCGTTACCTGGTGGATGGGCTGGACATCACCGACCCCGTTCGCCGCACGGCGCAACAAGAACTTGCCTTCGACAGCATCGACGCGGTCCAGGTGATCACCGGTGGCTTCGATGCCGAGTACAACGTCTTCGGCGGAATCATCAACACCATCACTCGCGAAGGATCCGACGAGTGGCACGGCATCGCTTCCGCCTACGTGACCAACGAGGCGCTCAACAATCGCAGGGCCCAGGGCATTGAACCCTACGAGCGCGACCGGGTCTTCAACGACGATCCCGTCCCGCCCTCGTACACGTACATCACCACCGTCGGGGTGGGCGGGCCCATCCTCAAGCGCCAGCTCTGGTTCAACACCACCTTCGAGTTCCGGACCAGTCACATTGGCCGGGTGATCGGCCCGCCGCTCAACGTGCCGCACGCACCCGAAACGACGGTGACCTATCTGCCTCGCCTCAAGCTCACCTGGGCACCGAGCTCGCGCCAGCGCATCACCCTCTCGCTCGCCGGCGACCCCGCCTCGGACAACAACAACAGCGGCAGCAACGCCCGGCTCAGCACCTACGAGACGCATACCGATCAGGGCGGATACAACGCGATTCTCGGTTGGAGTGTTTATCCCAATCCAAACTTCGAGTTCCGGATCGACGCGGGGATCAAGACCCAATACATCAACTCGGGACCGCAGGGGTATTTCGGGTCGGTGGACACCGTAGGTTGCGATCGATTTTCGCCGATCAACTGCACCTATGACCCCAACCGCCCCTCCCACGTCAATCAAACGGACGGCACCACCTGGTACAACGCCAACACCGCGTACTCCCGGGACACCCGCAGCAACATCCAGATCGATCCCAAAGTCACCTTGCGCGGCCGATGGCTTGGCGAGCACGTCGCCAAGATGGGAGTGCAGTTCAAGCTTCTGCAGCGCCGCAATTCATTGCATCAATCCGGCGGCTACAGCTACACCGATTCCGGTGGTCCTCCTCTCGAGGACGGTCTCTGCGATCCCCCGAGCGGCCGGACGGCCGGGTGCAACCAGCGCGACTCGGTGGCGGACAGGAGATTCCGCGAGTGGGGCTTCAGCCCTGCGGTGTTCCTGCAGGACAAGTGGTCTCCGTTGCGTTGGCTGATCATCAGCCCCGGAGTCCGCTTCGACTACGGCCGCTCCTATACCAACGACGGAACGATCTTCCACTCGATGTTCGCGGTCGGGCCCCGGCTAGGATTGGTCGCCGACCTGACCGGAGACCAAAAGACGATCTTCTCCACCAGCTACGGGCGGAGCAACGATGTCGCCGAGATCGGCAATGCCGCCGACTACGACAGCAATGTGCAGGGGGCGCGGACGTTCGAAAAATGGGACCGGGCCTCAGGGCAGTTTGTATTTGATCACACGACGGGCGGAGAGGGCGGTGGAGTCATCGACCGGAACGCGAGAGTCCCTCACGTGGATGAGATAACCAGCAGCCTGCGTCGCGAGATTTTCCGGAACGCCGTCGTCGGCATTGAGCACACCTGGAAGAGGATCTCCAACACCTGGGACAAGCCTGAAATCAATCGGATTTGGGATATCAGCGGCTACCGGGTGATCGGATATCGGGACGGCCGCGCGCACACGATCGACGTCTACACCACCCCGGACGAAAACGTGCGCCAGTATCAAGGCATCACTGCCTCGGTCGAGGGACGCCCGACGCCCAATTGGTATTTCCTCGCGTTCTACACGCTCTCCTGGCTGTACGGCACCTCGGAGGCGCAAAACACCACTGCCTTTCTCATCCCCCAGCAGCGCAGGTTCTACAACGGATTCCTGCCCGAGGATCACCGGCATCAGATGCACCTGGTTGCCAGCTACACCTTTCATGGCCTGACCATCGGCACGCGGATGGAATACACCAGCGGCAACCCGAGGAGTAAGCTGTTCAGGAACTTCGACACCAACTCGAACCAGAACTACCACAGCCCTCGAGGCACCGATCCCGGGGCGTGCTCCGGAGGCCAGTTCATCCCGGCGACCACCGCTTGTGGCAACGACATCGGCCGGATAACCGAGTATCGCATTCCCGCGCGCACCCAGGTTGATGTGCACCTCGAATACGATTTCTATCCGCTGGTGCGCCAGCACATCACCGCGATAGGAGACATCTTCAACCTGTTCAACGACCGCAGCCCGATCACCCTCGAGCAGAACGACAACACCGCGGGCACTTTTGGGCTGGTGACCAGCCGCGCTGCCGCCCTCAATCTCCGCCTGGGCCTGCGCTACGAGTTCTGATAGCCCGGAGAACGGATGAGGGCGATGAAATTGACCCGGTCTTCGAAGAAGGAAGGCCTCTGGAGTTGCGATGCCGGAGCTTGAGGTGAGTCCGTCGCGGCGGTCCCGGTTTGGGACGATTCTCCCCCTTGCCGCCGCAATCCTTTGTCTGTCCTGCCAGACGACGCGGGTCGGCGCCGCGCCCCCGGGGACCGCGGCGGAATCGCCGAAGCCCGGCGGAGCGCGGGGGCCGCTGATCTACGTCAGCGACGAGGAGTCGAACGAGATCAGCATCATCGACGGGACGACGGACACGCTGTCGACGCGCGTTTTCGTCGGCAAGCGCCCTCGAGGCATCAAGGTCAGCCCGGACGGGAAGAGCCTTTTCGTCGCGCTGAGCGGATCGCCGATCGTGCCCCCGGGAACCGACGAATCCAAGCTTCCGCCGCCGGACCGGGACGCCGACGGGGTCGCGATCATCGACCTGGCGACCCAGAAGCTCCAGCGCACGCTCTCCACCGGAGAGGACCCGGAGTCGTTCGACATCAGCTCGGACGGGAGCACGCTCTACGTCTCGAATGAGAACGTGGGGACGGCGTCCGTCGTCCGTCTGCCGTCGGGCGAGATCAGCGCGGCGGTCGAGGTCGGCGGAGAGCCGGAGGGCGTCCGGCTGCGGCCCGACAACAAGGTGGTCTACGTCACCAGTGAAGAAGAGAACACGGTCGCGGTGATCGACACCGCGACGAACAAGGTGATCGCCCAGATCGAGACAGGCGCCCGGCCGCGGGGGATCGCATTCACCGCCGATGGCCGGCGCGCCTACGTGACCGCGGAGCAGGGCGGGTCGGTGGCGGCGGTTGATGCGCAGACCCACCAGCTGGTCTCGGAGATCAAGATCGACTTTCCCGGAGCCAAACCAATGGGCGTGGTCCTGTCTCCCCGGGGCGACACCGCCTACGTGACCTGCGGCCGGGGAGGCGCGATCGCGGTGATCGACGTGGCAACCAACCGAGTGCTCAAGATTTTCCCTGGCATCGGGACGCGTCCGTGGGGGATCGGGATTTCACCCGACGGTCGAAAGTTGTACACCGCCAATGGGCCATCGAATGACGTGTCGGTGGTGGACGCGAATACCGGGGCAATCTTGAAGACGATTCCCGCGGGGAGGGGCCCCTGGGGGATTGCCGTGGCTCCCTGAGCGATGGTGGCAGGATTTGAATGGGAGACGCAGGGTGACGTCAGTGGCCAAGGTATGAACGCTCTCGCTCGGGGTTGCCTGCTCGCTCTCTTCAGTGCTGGTTGTGCGGTTCATTACGTTCCGCCGCCCCCTCCGCCGCCGCCGCCGGCTCCCCCTCCTCCGCTTGAACAGCCGGCGCGGGACAGCGAGTGCGGCCAGTCGATTCGAGGGCTGCGCGAGATGGCGCGCCCCTCGTCAATGCTCCTCTTCGTCGATCTCCCCGGCACCGAGCAGATCCCCGACTTCATCAGCGATGCGGCCTGCCAGGCCGCCGAGGCGGGATTGACGGTTTTCGTGGGACTGGATCTTCCGGAACAGGAGCAATCCCGCCTCGATGAGTTCCTTCACAGCGGCGGTACAAACGAGGATCGCCAGCGTCTCCTCGAAGGGGAATTCTGGCGTCGGCCGCAGCAGGATGGGCGCAGCAGTAAGGCGATGCTGCAGCTCATCGACGACTTGCGACAGATGATTCACCGGGGCTATCGGGTGGCGGCGTTCGGCTACGATGCCGCCCGCGCGCAGGGGACCGATCGCAACGCGGCCATCGCCCAGAACATCGAGGCGGCTCGTGAGCGCGCGCCGGATGCGCTGTTTCTCGTGCTCGCCGGCAATGCGCGCATCCGCGGCGACAAGGGCGAAGCGGGCGCATCGATCGCGGTGCAGCTGCGGCGCAAGGAGCGCGGATTGACGGCGTTGGCGATGGCGTTCGACGGCGGAACCGCGTGGACCTGCGAAGGCCCGACGCCCCAGCAGATCCAGTGCGGCCCCCATCTCATTCCCCGCCCGGCCGCCGCTCCAATCTCCGGCGCCGCGGCGGCGCGCACCCGGTTCGTGGTCCGGTGGCCCCGGCCGGCGCCGGATGGTCTGCAAGGCTCCTACGACGTCGGTCCGGTCACCCCGTCGCCACCGGTGTTCGATCAGCTCAGACCGACGTCGAGGGGCGAACAGAAGTAGGCGCGCGACGAAACCGTTTGACAGGCCGGAAAAGAACGACCTAGCGTCCGCCACCGTTCGGGGAGGAAAATCGTGGCGCGCAAATGGACGCAGGTCGTGTTGGCCGTTGCTGCTGTGAGTCTTTCCGGTTGCTACACCGCGAGGTACTACACGGACTCGCAACAGGTCGGAACCCATCACGAGGAAGGAGCGGACTTCTTCCTCTGGGGACTGGTGGGCGAAAAGGAAGTCAACCTCGACGCCATCTGCCCGCAGGGCGTTTCGCGTTGGTACAACCAGGCTACGTTTCTCAACGGATTTCTCCAATTCATCACCCTGGGGATCTACGCGCCGCGCACCATCGTGGTGGAGTGCTCCGGCGGAAAGGCGTATCGAATGACGCCCGAGGTCAAAGACAAACTGTTCGCGGAAGCCGGAAAGTCGATTGAAGGCGGGAGGGAATGATGCGCGCGCTCAAAGCTTGTGCTCTCGCCCTCGGTCTCGTCGCGTTCTCGGGTTGCTTTCACATCAAGTACACGACCAAGCAGCCACCCGCTCCGGTGCCGAATTTCGACCAATGGCATCACAATATGGCTTTCGGATTGGCCGAAATCAGCGACCCGGTCAATGTCTCCAAGGGCTGCCCGAACGGGTTCACTCTGGTCGATTACCAGGTGACGGCCGTCAATGCTCTGGCGTCCTTCCTTGTCTACTGGATCTGGGAGCCGTCGACGATCATCGTCACTTGCAGCGCGAACAAGGCGGACGCTCCAAAGACCTCGTCGGGAACTCCGGTGGCCTCGGCCGAGAGTGGACTACAGCGCTGAGCGTCGTTCTCGCGGGCGCCGTGCCCTATCGAAACGACGATTTTCGCCCGGCTCAGCGCCGGTGCAGCCTGGCTTTGAGCTCCGCGGTCTGGCCTCCGGCGAATTTTCCCGTCCACGGGCGGTAGCCTTTCAATGACAGCCTCACCTCGATCTCGCTCTTCGGATAGATATTCTCGACAAAGAGCGGAGTTTCGCCGAGCACCTGGCTTCCGATCTCGATCTTTGCCCCCGGGGGCTCGCTCTCGATGCGCAACAGCGCCGTGGGAGGTGGACGCGGCGGCGTCCCCCCGGCCCGGCGGGTGAGGAGCGAGTAGATTTCGAAGCCCTTGGCGTAGATCTCGCGGCGGTTCATTGCCCCCGCCACCCCCGCTCCGATCAGCACCGCGACGGCAATCCACTTGAACCATCCCCCTCGGCGCCGGCCGCTCTTCTCGAATAGCCAGGCGTCTTCCACTCCGGGGTCCGGTCTGGTCGAGCGCTGCGTCGGCGGGGTTGCGGCGGCCACCTCGGAATCGTCCGCGCCGGCAACGCCCGCGACCGAATCTGTGGCATCGGCTTGAGCCGCAAGGTCCGCATTGGTGCGTATTGCGGGCTGTGCCGCGGAACCGCCTTGTCCGGTGCGGCGAGGTTCCGCAAGCTTCCAGGGTGGCGAGGCGGATTCCGGCGGGACCGGCGGTTCGCTCAGCTCACCGCTGATGTCGAGCTGAGCTCCCATCGGGACCCAGTCTTTCTGCAGCGCCTCCATCTCCTCCGCCTGCCACGGCCGGTTGAACGCGCTTTCCTCCGCGGTCAGGATCGAACGGGGACTTTGCGGCGAGGACATGCTTTGGAGCGAGAAGGATCCGGGCAGCTGTTCACGAATCATCGTGTCCTGGTCGGAGAGCTCCAAAGGCGGGCGGGGCAGCTCCAGGCCGCTCACGAACTCCGCCAGCTCGTGGGTGGTGCTCGGAGTCCCCGACGAAGCGAGGAACTGAGCGAGGGCCCGGGCGAACGCCTCGGGCGACTCGAACCTCTCTTGAGGGGCCTTCGACAACGCCCGTTTCACGATTTCGGCGAGCAGCGGTGGAGCGTCCGGTAGATCGGCCGGGGGCCGGTGCACGATTGCGTCCGCGTAGGCCATCGCGTTCTCGAAGTGTCCGAACGGATGTTCCCCGGTGAGCATCTCGTGAAGCACGATCCCGAGCGCGAACTGATCGCTTTCCCGACTCGCCGGCTGTCCTTTGAAGACTTCGGGTGCGCCGTAGGCGATCTTCCCCTTGAACGATCCCGGCTCGGTCCGGTTCAAAGGCGCCTCGAGTCGGGCGATTCCAAAATCGGCCACCTTTACCTCGCCCTCGGCGGAGATGAGGATGTTCGAGGCGGAGACATCGCGATGCGCGATGAGAATGGGTTTTCCCTCGTGCGTCTGCTTGTACGCGTGGCACAGACCCGCGAGCGCCTGGGACACGACGAAGGCCGCGAGCTCCGGCGGAATCGGGATCTTCCTGCGCGCAGCCTGATCGATCACCACCCCGAGATCCCAGCCGTTCACCAGCTCCATCACAATGAACAGGCCGTCCGGCCCCCGGCCGACGTCGAACACCTGGACGATGTTCTGGTGGCTGAGGAAGGTGGCCAGCTTCGCCTCGGAAAGGAACATCCGCGCGATCTTCTCGTCGCTCGCCAAATGGGGAAGGATGCGCTTGATCGCGACGGGCTTTTCGAAGCCCTCCGCTCCGGTGGCCAGGCCCAGGTACACCTCGGCCATTCCACCATGGGCGAAAAGGCGCATCAGCCGATAGCGGTCTCGCATGTCGACTCATTCTAGTGGCTGCCGCCGGACGGCCCGAAGCCCGGCGGAGGGGTTGCGCCCCAGGGAGGTGCGACAACCAGGTCCAATGAAAGCAAAGCGTTCCGGGCGAATTCGACCCGCGCAGGGACTGCGCCGGCGGCGATCGCCTCTTCGCCAAGCGCGTCGAAAGTCGGGAAGGGAATTGTATTCTTGAATCCGACGGGAGTTGCCACTAGGTTGCCGCCGAAGTTCGGCATCGCGCTTAGGGCCCTAGGAGGGGTCCTAGCGAGCGTGCGTGGTGGTTGGTCTCCCGCCTAAGGCGCCCCGCGAGCCGGTACCTCAGCTACCGACCGGGGATCTCTCATGCTGCAGCGTCTTCGTCGCCTGCTCTTCGGAGCACCGCGAGACATTCAGGATCCGACGATCTTTCATCGCGTCTCCCTGGCCGCCTTCCTGGCATGGGTGGGGCTGGGCGCGGATGGTCTTTCCTCGTCCGCCTATGGTCCGGACGAGTCGTTCAAGGTCCTGGGGGACGCGCACTATCTGGCGGTGGCGCTGGCGCTCGCCACCGCGTTCACGGTGTTCGTCATCTCCTACGCCTACTCCCGGATCATCGAGCACTTTCCCTTCGGAGGAGGAGGCTACATCGTCGCCAGCAAGCTGCTCGGACCGAAGTTCGGCGTCGTTTCGGGTTCGGCCCTGCTGGTTGACTACGTGCTGACGGTGAGCACGTCGATCGCCGCCGGGGCGGACGCGACGTTCAGCGTGCTTCCGCCCGAATGGCACAAGTACAAGCTGCTCGTCGAGTTCAGCGTGATCGGCTTGCTCACCGCGCTCAATCTACGCGGGGTCAAGGAATCGGTGACGGTCCTGGCTCCGATCTTCCTGCTCTTTCTGGGAACCCACGTGATTCTCATCGGGGGCGTGTTCTTCACCCGGGTGAACGAGCTCCCGGAGATCGCCCACGAGGTCTCCTCGGGTTTCAAGTCGGGAATCGCCTCGATCGGGCTCGCCGGGGTCTTCGCCCTCTTCCTTCGCGCCTATTCCATGGGGGCGGGCACGTACACCGGGATCGAAGCGGTCTCCAACGGCTTGCAGATCATGCGCGAGCCCAAGGTGGAAACCGCGAAGCGGACGATGATCTATATGGCCGTCTCGCTCTCGCTCACCGCGGGCGGGATCACGCTCGGCTATCTGCTGGTCCACGCCAATCCCGTAGCGGGCCAGACGATGAACGCGGTGCTGGTCGATCGCTTCGCCGACAACTTCAGCCTGGTCGGGCTTCCGATCGGCCGCTGGTTCATCGTCTTGACGCTCGCCGCCGAGACAGCGCTGTTGTTCGTCGCGGCGCAAACCGGCTTCATCGACGGACCGCGGGTGATGGCGAACATGGCCACCGATTCGTGGCTGCCCCACCAGTTCGCGCACCTGTCCGACCGGCTGACCATGAAGGACGGCGTGCTGTTGATCTCCGGGGCCTCGGCCCTCACGCTGCTTTACACCGGCGGAGTCACCAGCACGCTGGTGCTGATGTACTCGATCAACGTGTTCCTCACCTTCTCGCTCTCGGAAAGCTCGATGGTCCGCTACTGGATCCGCGAGCGGAAGAAGTATCCGGACTGGTACCGCCACATCACCATTCACGTGATCGGCCTGGTGCTCTGCGTCTCCATCCTCACCGTCAACCTCTACGAGAAGTTCAGCGAGGGTGGCTGGCTGACCCTGACCGTGACCGCGGCGCTGATCGCGGTCTGCTTCTCGGTTCGACGGCACTATTCGATCGTCCGGGCGCAGCTGACGCGGCTCGATGACGTTTTGGAGGCGCTGCCGAAGAGCACCAGAGTACCGCCCCCGTTGTCGCCATCGGCGCCGACGGCGGTGCTGCTGGTGGGCGACTACAGCGGGCTCGGCGTTCACTCGCTGCTCACCATCCAGCGGCTGTTTCCCGACTACTTCAAGAACTACATCTTCGTCTCGATCGGCGTGATCGACTCGGCGACTTTCAAGGGAATCGAGGCGGTCGAAGAGGTCCGTCAGAACACGGAGAAATCCCTCAACGAGTACGTCCGCACCGCGCACGGCCTGGGCCTGGCCGCGGATTACCGGATGAAAGTGGGAACGGACGCGGTGGCGGGGGCGGAGGAGGTGTGCGTCGCGATCGCGAAGCTTTTCCCCCGGTCGATCTTCTTCGCCGGAAAGCTGATCTTCCAACGCGAACGCTGGATGCAGCGCCTGCTGCACAACGAGACCGCCTACAAGCTCCAACGCAGCCTTCAGTTCGCGGGCCTCAACGCGATGGTGCTGCCCGTCCGGGTGATGGAGAATCAGTCGGCGGCGGCTTGATCTCTTTTGGCGATGGAGCGCTACTCGTAGACGTCGATCTCGCTGGGCTTGGCCCCGCGGTCGACGACGTAATAGACGCGGACGTGTTGTCCCGGTTTGAGCGCGGTGACGCCCCCCATCGGCTTTCCGTCCACGCCGATCACCGGAACGTTGGGTCCGATCAGAAAGGTGACCGGTCCGGCCGCGGTCGCGACGATCAGCTTCGCGCCCTGATCTTCGACCGAGGTGACGGTGCCCCAGTCGCACTTCGTCTGATCGTTTGCCTGGACGACCCTCGGCGCCGGGAAGGGCAGCGCGGTGACTATCAGCAGGGCAACCGTCGCGGCGTTCATCGTCGTCCCTCTCGTTTCAGGTTGGCAGGCGGCATCCTAACATCAATGTCGCGGGCCGTCCTTCCGGCGTCGCTCGATCAGCTCGGCGACGATGGAAACGGCGATCTCGGCCGGGGTGAGGGCGTTGATCCCCACCCCCATCGGGCTGCGGAGCCTGGCCAGCTCGTCCGGTGAGAATCCGGCGGCGGACAGCCGCATCTTGAAGCGCTCGGCCTTTCGCCGGCTGCCGATGACCCCCAGGTATGCCGACGGCTTGCGAAGCAGCGCCTCGACCACCGCCTGGTCGAGGGGATGATCGTGGGTGGTGATGCAGTAGTAGCAGTCGCCCCCTCCGGCCTGTTCCTGCGCGTGGTCGCCCGGGTTTCTGACGACCAAATCGTCGACCGAGGCGAAGCGCTCCCGGTTGGCCCATTCCGTCCGCTCGTCCACGACCGTGACCCGGAAGCCGACGTTCTTCGCCAGCGCCGCCAGCTCGCGGGCGACGTGCCCCGCCCCGTAGATGACGAGGCGAGCCACCGCGGCGTGCCTTTCGAGGAAGACCTTCATCTTCCCGCCGCAGCACATGCCCAGGTCGTGCGTGAGGTGGGTTTCGATCACCCGCGTCCGGTGGGGGGACTCGAAGAGCTCCTGGGCGGCATCGATGATTTGCTTCTCGATCGCCCCCCCGCCCACGGTCCCGCGCACCGTTCCGTCGGGTAGGACGACCATCTTCGAGCCCGGCTTCTGCGGCGTCGACCCTCCGGAGTCGATCACCGTGGCGAGGACGAAGGACTGCCCCTCGGCCTCCAACTGAGCAATCTGGGCGTACAGCTCCATGCGCGCAGTATGCCTCAGTAGAAAGAAATGCTCAGCAGCCCGTTTTGGAGCAAGATTTCCCGGTGGCAAAGACCGTCCTTCTATCGGGATTCGATTTGTGGGCTGCGGATCTGCCGCCTGAAGTGCGGGTGCTCCAGCCGCCTTTTCCGCTGCCCGGGTTGGACGACGTGCGCCAGGCGGTGGTCCGCGCGCTGGAAGAACCCGAGGCCGGGCAGCCGCTCAGCGTCTTCCTGCGCCCCACGTCGCGAGTCACCGTGGTGGTCGACGACTTCTCCCTTCCGGTGCCGCCGCTGGCGAGCGACTGCCGGGGCGAGATGTTGGAGACGGTCCTCCACCTCCTCCACTCCGCCGGCGTCCGGCCCAGCCGGTTGTCGATTTTGGTGGCGAACGGGCTCTCCCGACAGTGGCGACCGGGCGAGCTCGACGAGTTCCTCGGCCCCAACCGGCCCGAGACGATCCGCTGCCACGACGCCGAGGACTTCACCCAGCTGGTGCGGATCGGCGAAGAGCCGGAAGGCGCGATCGAGCTCAATCGGGCGCTGGTCGAGGCGGACCTGGTCCTCTATCTGAATATCGTCGCCACGCCCTTGATGTCCGGCTTGTTCGGGTTGATTTCCGGAACCACCGGGTACCGCACCGCCCGTTTCCTCGGCGACCCGAGGCTCTTCTCCGGAGGGGAGAATCCGCTCCAGCCCGGCTCGGAATACGACCGGGTCCACCAGCGCGTCGCCGCCTACGTTCTGAAGCGGGCGCCGATCGTGCAGCTCGCGGCGGTGATGAACACCGAGCTGTGGAAGCCGGCGGTGGCGTCGCTGCTGCGCAGTGAAGATGGGCTCTCCCGGCCGCTGCAGCTTTGGAACGCGTTGCCCGGAGCCGTTCGATATCGCGCCGCCCGATTCCTCAAGGCGAGCTATCGGCCGATCGCCGTCATCTGCGGTCCGCCCGGCCAGGTCCAGGGTCCCGCGCTGGACGCGTTCTACCGGCAGCATGAGGTGGGCCTGGAGCGCGAGGCGGACATCCTCGTCTTCGGACTCCCGGACGTAGGCCCCGCTTCGGTGCACTCCTCGCAGAACCCGATCCTCGCCGCCAACGTCGCCCTAGGCTACCTCTCGAACTTCTCCGCCGGCAAGCCTCTCTTGAAGAAGGGCGGAGCGATCGTCTTCGCCAACCCGCTGCACCCGGTCTTCAACCGCGCGACCCACCTTCCCCACCAGGAGTTCTACGAGAAGGTCCTCCGGCACGAGCGCGATCCGGTGGCGATTCATGAGCGCTTCGAGCCGTATTTCGCTGGCCGGCCGGAGTTCGTCTCCAGCTACCAGAAGCGGTTCGCCTTCCACGGCACCCATCCCCTCTACGCCTGGTA
>Ga0070708_100000165_pt1 | contig 47190 bp, 34 predicted proteins | sample KBSK5503metaG_FD_65469 | JGI IMG/M metagenome (GOLD analysis project Ga0070708, IMG submission 65469) | Corn, switchgrass and miscanthus rhizosphere microbial communities from Kellogg Biological Station, Michigan, USA - KBS K5-50-3 metaG | ecosystem: Host-associated > Plants > Roots >... | reverse complement strand
GTAGTTTGCTGCGTTCTCCTTCTGAATATCGCGAATCTCTGCAAGAAGCCTGACCACCTGATCGGCGCTCATGGTTCTCCAGTGACCATGAAACACCATGCGTTCGACCATACAAAAGAGAACCAAAGTAATCACCAACCAGACTGATCGGCAACACGATCACATCATCGTCCCGCGCATCAGCTCGGCGGGTTTGAGGGGCGATAGAAACCGCTGGAACACTTCACTCGACAGCAGCCGCCCCTGAGGCGTGAGACGAACGTATCTGCCGTCAATCTCCATCAACCCGCTTTTCAGAAACTCGGAAACCTCGTTTTCGAAATCCCCTAACGCCTCTTCTCCAAAATCCGCTGACAGTTCTCGCAGATCCAGTCCCCGAGTTAGCCTCAGGCCAAGAAAGAAACTCTCCTCCAATGCTGCTTGCCGCGACACCTCGGTCCGCTGCAAGGGTGCTTCGGCAATGTATTGTTCCAGCGAATCGGGGCTTGCGAATCGCACCGCGCCCGGATCAGCACCGGCAGACTCCAGCATCGAGTGCGCGTCCACGCCAAAACCGAGGTAAGGCTGCCGCGTCCAATATTTCAGGTTGTGTCGCGATTGGAATCCCTGGCGCGCGAAGTTGGAAATTTCATACTGCGGAACGCCCGCCGCATCCAGCCGCTCACACGCGGCAAGATAGAAATCCGCCGTGGCTTCGTCATCGGGCACAAAATGCGCGTGGTAGCGTGTGCCGCCGGCCAGGAGTTCGCGTCCGAGTCGCGAATCCTCATCCACCTCCAGCATGTAAACGCTCACGTGCGGGACGTCAGTCGCGATCGTCTCCTCGAGCGAGACATGCCAGCTTTCAGCTGTCTGGTGCGGCAGCCCGGCGATCAGATCAACATTGATATTCGTAATTCCCGCCGCACGCAGTCGAGAAATGTCTTCGAGCACTGTCGTCCGCTTGTGTAAGCGGCCCACAGCCGCAGCTTCCTGATCTACAAAGGACTGCACCCCCAGGCTGACGCGGTTCACGCCACATCGCAGTAGCGCGTCGAGCGTTCCCTGAGTGAGCGTGCCAGGAGCGCATTCCACCGTGATCTCCGCGTCGGTCCGCACTTCAAGGTTGGCCCGCGCTGTCGCGAAGATCCGCTCCAGTTGCGCCGTGTCGAGCACGGTCGGCGTCCCTCCGCCGAGATAGACGGAATCCACCCCGCGCTCGATCTGCCCGCCTACTTGCCGCGCAATGACGGGTGCCTTCTCAATATCAGCACACACACGCTCCACGTAGCGATCAAACAACACGCGCGAGAATACATCCGACGCAAAGTTGCAGTAGCTGCACTTGGTGCGGCAGAAGGGAACGGAAATGTAGATGCCTAAGCTCACGGTCTGATTATGACGACAGTGTTTGATTATCCCTTTGATTGCCCCTACACAATCGATTATGTTGACGCCTTGTTTGATTATCCCACCTCAGGCTGCCGCGGTTGAGCCCAAACGTTTTCCATCCTTGCGGCTTCCTTTTCCATCTATTTGGGGTACTCTTTGGTAAGAGCGACTGCGGCCCTGCCGCAGCCTACGTCGCGAGCCACAGGCAACGGTCAATGGCCCACGAAGAAGAAATATTAGGCAAGGCGTATGACCGCCGATTGATGCGGCGGCTGCTGACCTACCTGCGTCCTTATCGCTGGCAGGTGGCGATTGCGCTGCTCTCGATCGTGTTCAAGGCTTGTGCCGACGTTCTCGGACCTTATCTCACGAAGGTTGCGATCGATCGCTACCTGGCGCCCACTAAGGAATCTACTTCCGGCATGTGGAGTTGGCTCAGCCCGCGTCCCCTGGCCGGCATTGGGCAAATTGCAGCAGTCTATGTTGGGTTGCTAATCTTCAGCTTTCTGCTGGAGTTCTTGCAGACCTACTACATGCAGTGGACCGGGCAGAAAGTCATGTTCGATTTGCGTAGCCAGATTTTCCGCCACCTGCAGCGCATGCACGTCGCTTTCTACGACAAAAATCCGGTCGGCCGTCTGGTCACCCGGGTGACAACTGATGTTGATGCCTTGAATGAGATGTTCACTTCGGGTGTGGTTTCAATTTTTGAGGACATCTTTGTGCTGGCCGGCATCGTCGGCATCATGTTGTGCATGAACTGGAAGCTGGCCCTGATTACCTTTGCGGTGCTGCCGCTGATTGTGGTGGCCACCAAGATCTTTCGCGACAAAGTTCGTGATTCTTATCGTAGGATTCGTACCGCAATAGCGCGCATCAATGCCTACCTGCAAGAGCATGTCAGTGGAATGGTGGTGCTGCAGCTCTTTAACCGCGAGCGCAAAGCCTACGACCGCTTCGCGGAAATTAATCGCAGCCACATGGACGCGTTCAAAGACGCGATCATGGCCTACGCGGTTTACTATCCCGTGGTCGAGATTCTTTCGTCCATCGCCATTGCCTCGGTGATCTGGTTCGGCGGAAAAGATGTCATCGCTGGGACCACGGTCAGCAGCGTTGCAATTGAGTTCAGGTGGCCCACCATTATTTCGTTTCATTTGATGACGACTGTAGCGTCGCTGGGCGTGCTGGTCGCGTTCATGCAGTATGCGCAGCGCTTCTTCCGTCCGATCATGGACTTCAGCGAGAAGTACAACATCCTGCAGTCGGCAATGGCCGCGAGCGAACGCATCTTCAAGCTCCTGGATGCGCCGGTGGAAGTCGTTTCCCCTGTGGTGACGAAAACGCCGGCGGGCCCCGGCCGCATCGAATTTGATCACGTCTGGTTTGCTTATCGTGACGTGCCCGCCGAGAGCGGCGACACTAATTCCGGCAATGGCTCCGAACTTGCCAAGAGCGCCTCCGGCAAGCATGCCCCGGGCGAATCGGTTGAGCCGGACTGGGTTCTGCGCGATGTGAGTTTCTCCATTGAGCCCGGAGAGACCGTCGCCATCGTCGGCCATACTGGCGCGGGTAAGACCACTCTCATCTCCCTGCTGTTGCGTTTTTACGATGTGCAGCGCGGCGCGGTTCGCATCGATGGCGTCGACGTGAAAGAAATGGATCTGGCCGAGTTGCGCGGACGATTCGGCGTGGTGCTGCAAGATCCGTTCCTGTTCAGCGGCACCATCGGCGGAAATATTCGGCTGGGGACGGAGCGGATTCGGGATGAACAAATTCAGAAGGCCGCGGAGGATGTGAACCTTGGTGACTTCATCCGCTCGCTGCCGAAAGGATTTGAGCAGGAGGTTCGCGAGCGCGGGTCGACTCTTTCCACCGGGCAGAAGCAGCTCATCTCGTTTGCGCGGGCGCTGGCGCACAATCCCAGCGTGCTGATTCTTGATGAAGCAACTTCAAGCGTCGATACCGAAACCGAATTCCGCGTGCGCGATGCGCTCAGTCGCATGGTCGAAGGACGCACCTCGCTGGTGATCGCACACCGCCTATCCACGGTGCAGCGTGCCGATAAGATCATCGTGATGCACAAAGGACATGTGCGCGAGGTGGGCACACATCAGCAGCTTCTGGCCCAGCGCGGCATTTACTTTAAGCTTTACCAGCTCCAGTACAAGGACCAGGAAGTCTCGGCGCTGCTTGAAAATGGACAGAGTGCTCGTCCGGAGATTGCCGCCAGCGCAGATGACTAGGGCAGAGGATCATTCGCGCCCCCTTTCGGCCTCAGGTGAGTCCCTTTCAGCAGATCGATCCGATCAAACAAAAAGGGGCGATTTGCGGCTAACATACTCTGAATCAGCGACTTACGTTTTGAGATGCTGTCTAAAATATTTAAAAATAATTAACTTAACCGCAAAATATTACATTCAAAGGAGTTAGGTTGTTTTTCTTGGACGGCCAAACGCTTTAGAATCATCTCTTCGACCCACGAAATATTCAGCTCCAAGAACTTAGCTCGATAGGCCGCAAGAAACGCCCGAAAAAACGGGATGGCGAGGGCCAAATATTCCGTCTGTTGGACTTATCTCATTGCTATTCAGTTGTCAAAGATCGAATGCGTATAGAAATAGGATGGCAATTTTGAGAAATCCAAGTCAAGGGAATTCGGCGGAATTCTTTGAGAAGGAATGGATAGGCTGCCTTCTCACGGTTCCTCCCAGCGTATAATTCGCGCCGCCATGAATGACAAAGCGCACTTGCGAGATAAAGAAGTCGTTTTCCGGTTTGTTAACAGTGCTGGGGTGTTCGCCGGCGTTGTGAAGCTGGTTGAGGCTGACGGCTTGTGGATCGAGTCCCCTGCGTTGATCGAACAGATGCGAAATGATGCGGCTTGGAAGGCGGAAGTTCACCAGATTGAGGTTCCTGTCTTCTTTGTGCCAACTTCGAGTTTGATGTATCTGATTGTGGCGAAGGAGTGACTGTCCCTATAGGCTGGTCGTCGCGCTGAAGGTCGAAATTCTGAATCCAGCGCCTGAAGGCGCGATTGGGGGGGTAGGGTTTACGACATCGCGGAAGCGATGCCCTGATACGAATCAGGGATGTTTAGGGGCAGCGGCTTGCTTCGAGAGTCGGATGACGTAAGCCGCGTTTCCTCAGCGGCTACAGCCGACTCTGAACCTGCTGGACTTGTGGCACCCTTCGACTTCGCTCAGGGCCGGCTCAAAGCCGGAGTGTGCCCTTCCCAAAACCTGAATGAAGCGCGAGTTTCTCGTGGTAGGGTGCAGTTGATTTCCCGACAGTCGTGGCGATCCGCACGTCCGTGTGAGCACTTTCTGCCGCCCCTCAGGGGGCTGAGTCGTCCTTGTTTTGGTACCCACGGCCTACGCCCCTTGGGTATGCTCAGGGCCGGCTGTGGGCTGCATTCTTTCGCCGCTTCGCGGCTAAAACTGCGTCGGGGCGACGTTGGCGCGCGTCATTTCTTCAGCTCCACGTCCCAACGAAATGCATTGTGCCCAATTGCAAGATTGTGGTGCGGTCCCCTCCATTCACTCAGTCGTTCACTCTGTACTTTGCGGATGGGTGGCGGCGGGCGTCTGTTCGGTCTGAGAGATACGCCCGGTACAATGCTTCGGTGCGCATTCTGATCTCGGCCGGCGAAGCGTCCGGGGAAATGTATGGAGCAGAGCTTATTGAAGCTTTGCGGCGGGCGGACGAGCGCAGGCCTGCCGAGCTCTGCTCCGCTGGACAGCCGGAGGCGGCTGTCCCCACACCAGCACTGCCGCTTGAGTTCTTCGGGGTGGGCGGAGAGCAGATGCGGGCTGCGGGGTGCGAGACTGTGGTAGACGCCAAAGACCTCGCTGTGGTCGGCATCACCGAAATTCTTAGCCATTTGCCGAAAATCTATGGACTCTTCCGCAAGCTGATCTTCGAAGCCGACAAGCGAAAACCTGATTTCGCCGTCGTGATCGATTCTCCTGCCTTTAACTGGCGCGTGGCCCGGGAGATGAAGAAGCGCGGTGTTCCGGTGGTCTATTACGTCGCGCCTCAGTTCTGGGCCTGGCGTCAGGGACGGGTGCGGCTGCTGCAAGATTACGTCGACAAGGCGCTGGTTATATTTCCGTTTGAAGAGAAGTTCTATCGCGAGCGGGGAGTGGACGCTACCTTTGTGGGGCATCCACTGGCGGAGTGGCCTCATCCCGCGATTGATCGGGGGGACTATGCTTCGCAACATAGACTCGACGGGGCGAAGCAGTGGATTACTCTCATGCCGGGCAGCCGGGTGAAGGAAGTGCGGATGAACCTGCCCACGATCCTAGAATCGGCTGGGGCACTGGGAACTGGATATGAGTTCCTGCTTCCCATCGCCCCGACGCTCGATATGGATCTTCTGCGTGCTCTCGTAGCCGGGCTCCCTGCAATTCATCTTGTGCATGAGGCGTTGCCGGCGCTGTGGCATTCGCGGGCGGGCATTATTGCCAGCGGGACAGCGACCGTGGAAGCGGCAATGATGTCCACTCCGTTTGTGATGGTTTACCGGGTTACGGCTCTGACTTATCTCTTGGGCAGGTCGAGGATTAAAGTGCCGCATTTTGCCATGGTCAACTTGATTGCTGGGGAGGAGATTGTTCCCGAACTGGTGCAGCGGGACTTCACAGCCGAGAATGTGGTTGGACGATTGAATGAGATCTTGCCCGATGGGCCGCCACGGGAGCGCATGCTGGAAGCGCTGGCGCGAGTGAAAGCGCGGCTGCGCGCGCCGCAGGATACCGATATTGCAGGGTCACGCCCGGCGGACCGCGCGGCGGAGATCATTCTGTCTTTGCGGAGGCTGAGGCGCCGTACAAACCGCTAGACTTTGGGCCCGTCCGGTGGTCGCCGGCCATGGTGATCTGTCCTCTGCCGCACAAAGCATCGTGCGCTATCGTACAGTGAGGGTACACTGGAGGGGTTGAGTGAAATCTGGCTTATGTGTCCTCGTCCAAACCGAGAACAGCGAATACGCAGACGGTGCGCTGAAGTTGCGGAAGCCACAGACGGGGACGAGCTACAACCGATTCTATCCGAGCTATGAAATGCTCTCCACGAGCAGGTAGACGATGTGAAGGGGATGGTCGCCAATGAACCTGTGCCGCCAAATTATGGGTTTCGGCAATTCGGATTCCAGGCAGAAAGCTTCTTAACCAGAGCTCTTCAGTAGCTAAACCTTGTGCTCCCAGCATCTTTTGAGTGAGAATCTTCATCTTAGGGAATGGCGATCCATTTCTACGGAGACTCTCCTTAATGTCAATTCAGCTTTGGCGCGGCAAGAGCGCCATCACGATTGCCCTAACCCTGCTGATTCCATTGTTGCTAGCGTGGCCGCCGTCCTCCTGGGCTGCGGAAAAGGCCCGCCTGCGGGTGGAGGACTACAAGATCGAGGCGGAGCTCACGCCTCATGTCCACCAGATTTCGGCGCGGGTGAAGGTGAAATTTACCGCGCTGCAAGACTTAAGCGTCGCCACATTTGAACTGCACAACGCCCTACGCGTCACCAAGGTTCTCGACGCCAACAATCAGCCGCTCTCCGCCGAGCGAGTCACACAGGACTCCACTATTCGCGTTCCGCTGCCCAGCGGCCTGGCCAAAGATGCCTCTACCACCCTGACTTTCGAATACGAAGGGCAACTTGAGACGGTCGATGAGAGTCCGGTGCCGGGGCTCAAGCTCGCATATGTGGGCGATGATACGAGTTATCTGCTTTACGCTGGACGCTGGTTCCCGGTAACTGGATATGGTTTCAACCGTTTTACGTCGACGATCAGCGTAACGGTGCCCGCGCATATGGTCGCGATTGGCAGCGGAAAAGAGACAGTCAGCAACATTGCGGCTTCGAAAAAGCCCAACTCCAGTGGCTTGCCGAATAAGACTTTTACCTTTGTATCGGACAAGCCTGGCTTTCCGGGCACCATCGTGGCCGGAGTTTTCCAGGAATACAAAAGCGACGAAGCGGGTATTGAGCTGCACGTTTTCTTTAAGCCCACGCATCAGAAACTGGGGGCGGAGTATGCCACGACCGCAATCCAGGAATTTACTTACTACATTACGTTATATGGCGTGCCGCTCTCGTCGAAGCTCAACGTGGTAGAAATTCCCGACGACACCGTGCCCTCTTCGTCGGCCCCGGAAATTGCTGCGATCTCAGGCCACACCATCACGGAAAAGGTCAACTACAGGCTTTTGGCGAATACGATCGCGCACCAATGGTGGGGCGTGTCGGTCAGTCCCGCGTCTAAGGATGACTGGTGGCTGGGCGACGGCTTCGCGCGATATTCGGAGGCCATGTATGTGGAGAATGCGGCGGGGGCGGCGGGCCTTGAAGAAGCGGTAAAAGACATGTCGGTGGGCTCGCTGGCGTATGACACGGTGCCGCTTTCCAGTGCCAGCAAGCTCGATTTGTTCTCGCAGGAGTTCCAGTCTTTGGTGACCGACAAGGGCGCGATGATCCTGCACATGCTGCGCTGGGTGATGGGCGAGGACAAGTTCCTCAAAACTATGCGCTCGTTCGCCACGCAGTTTGCCGGAAAATCGGCGAGCACCGATGACTTCCGCACCATTGCAGAGCAGAACTATGGCGATCAGCTTACGTGGTTTTTTTCCCAGTGGCTGGATTCGACAGGGGCGCCCGAATTTAAGGTGAAATATACCGTGTACCGTCTGGGCAGCAATAAAGGGTTCCGAGTGACTGGGGAGATTGCCCAGGATCTTGATCTGTTCCGGATGCCGGTGGACCTAAAGATTGATACTGATGGCAAAACGGAGGACAAGCGCATTGAAGTTGTGGGCACGAACTCGCCTTTTACGGTGGAAACTTTCGGGCGTCCGCGGCGCATAGCGGTGGATCCCGACCACCACGTGCTCACCAACTCTGTGGATGTGAAGCTGCGCGCCTCCATCATGCGGGGGCAGGCGCTGGTGCAGCAGGGTGACTTGCCCGGGGCGCTCACCGAGTTCAACAAGGCGCTCGACATCAACAAGAACAGTTCGCTGGCGCACTATCGAATCGCTGATGTCTTCTTCCTGCAGAGAAATTATCAGGCCGCAGCAAATGCCTACCGCGAATCTCTCAATGGCGACGGCGAACCGCGATGGACTGAGGTTTGGAGCCGCATCCAATTGGGTAAGATTTTTGACATCACCGGCCAGCGCGAACGCGCGGTAAACGAATATCGCCAGGCGGTTCAGACCAACGACAATACTTTTGGCGCACTAGACGAGGCGAGGAGGTATTTGCAGAAAGCCTACGAACGGGAAAAGCCGAAGAACCGCTGAAGACTGAAGACTGCAGGCTTTAGGCTTCAGCCACTGGGCCGAAACGTTTCGGGAGTGGGCTAAGTCTCAGCATTCGAATCCCAAAACTGCACCGAAAACTTGCGCGCATCCGGCTAACCTTTCCTCCATCTTGCGGGTCTAAGAAACGAACAGTAGGAGGGAACTTCGCATAGCCCGGCTGCGTACTACTGATCAGATGGTTAGGCGGGACTGAGACCCCTCGCCTGAACGTTACCGGGGCCCCCACGCTCCTCCCCGGAGGCGTGGGGGACTATTCATGCGAATGCTCCTCGACATTGTCCGGCAGTCGCTGTCCACTCTGTGGGCGCATAAGCTGCGCTCGTTCCTCACCATGTTCGGAATTGCCTGGGGGGTGGGCTCGCTGCTGCTGCTGGTGGGCTTGGGAGAAGGATTCCGCAGCGGCCAGGAAAAGCAGCTTGCCACGCTCGGACAAAACATCATGTTCATGTTTCCCGGGCGCATCCCTGCAGTCGCGGGCAGCACGCAATCGGGGCAGACATACTATTTCACTTACAAAGACTACTTGGCGGTGCGGGCCGCGGCCAAATTCGTCGGCGCATTGTCGCCCGTTCTCAACCGCGAAGACATCCGCGCGGTTAGCGATTATGGATCAACCAATGGACAGATCTTCGGAGTTGCCTCGGACTACAACCGGATTCGCAATGTGCCGGTGGAACCAGGCCGCTGGTTCAACGATGAGGATAACAGTGAACGCCGCCGCGTGGCCATTGTGGGATGGGAGCTGCTCAAGAATATGTTTCCCGGGCGGCCGGCGGTGGGGTCAACCATCCTGCTGAATGGGGTGAGTTTTGATGTGATCGGCGTGGTCGCTAAGGTGGGCCGGGACGGCAATAACGGGACGAACTCGCGGATCTTCATCCCGATTGAGACCATGCGGAATCTGTTCCCGCTGATCAAAGCCAATTCTGAGGATGCGATTTCGTTTATTAACTACCAGCCGATCAGGAAGGGGCTCCATCAAGAAGCCAAGACCGAGATTCACCAGGTCCTTGCGCGGCGGCACGGCTTCGATCCCAGGCTCGAAGACGCCTTCGAAGACTGGGACACGATCGAAAACATGCAGCGCGTGGGCAAGATTTTCGACGCCATGGATTGGTTTCTCGGTGTTGTGGGCATCGTGACGCTCGGACTGGGCGCTATCGGAATTATCAATATCATGCTGGTCTCCGTGACCGAGCGGACTAAAGAAATCGGCTTGCGCAAGGCGCTGGGCGCGACTTACCGCGCGATCTTGACGCAGTTCTTCATCGAAGGAGCTTTTCTGACCGCGTTCAGCGGAAGCATTGGGCTGGCGATCGCAACTGGCTTTGTCACGCTGCTGGCCATGTTGCCGGCGCCTGAGGGCTTTGACACTCCGCGCATTATTCCAGCCTCAGCGTTCGCGGCAATCGTCTCGCTGGCGGTTGCAGGCATTGCCGCTGGGCTGTATCCGGCGCGGAAGGCGGCGTTGCTGCCTCCGGTAGAGGCCTTGCGGCAGGAGTGAGTACATACGCTATCGGATGCTAGCTGCTAGCTCCTCGCCAAACCGATTTGTGATTTGGCCAGAAGCAGAAGCTAAGAGCCAACAGCCAAGAGCTGCTTTTATGATCGTTGCACTCGCCACACAGGCCTACAACGCGCTGCGGCATAACCGGCGTCGCAGCTTGCTCACGATGTTGGGCATGGCGTGGGGCATCGCCACAGTCGTACTTCTGCTCGCCTACGGAAGTGGTTTTGAGCGCGGACTTTGGGCTGCGTTCCGTTCCTTCGGCACGAATTTAGTTTTTATTTTCCCCGGCCGTACTGAGCTACAAGCTGGCGGTACGAAGGCCGGAACCCAGGTCCGCCTGACGGTCAACGATCTGGACTACATCCACGCAGAAGTTCCGCTGCTGAAGCACGTTTCGCCGGAGGTTGCCAAGCAGTGTCTGGTGGCCTTCGGCACCCGCAGCGCCACGTATGGCGTCAGCGGCGTCTACGCTGCTTATGGACGCATGCGCCGCATGGACGTCACAGAAGGGAGTTTTTTCAGCGAAGCTGACGACTTCACTCACACTCGGGTCGCGGTGATTGGGTCCGACGCGAAGAAAAAACTCTTCTCCGGCCTGAACGCCATCGGCCAGGAGATCCGCGTGAGCGGGATTTCCTACCAAGTCGTCGGAGTGCTCAAACACCAGGTACAAAACGGGGACGACAACATCAACGAGCACCTCTATGTCCCCTTCTCCGCGATGAGCGATCTCGCCAACGCGTATTACCTGACTGCAGTCGTGATGGAGTACGAAGGCGATCATGCGAAAGTAGTCAAGGCGGTGCGCGATTCCATGGCCTTCCACCATAATTTCGATCCCAAAGATAAGCGCGGCGTTTTCGTCTTCGACGTTTTCGCGGATCTGATGGATTTGCAGGTCATTAGCACGGGGATCAAGATCCTGCTGGGATTTATCGGCCTGCTCACGCTCGGGATCGGCGGCGTGGGACTGATGAACATCATGCTGGTGTCGGTAACGCAGCGCACGCGCGAGATCGGCGTGGAGAAGGCTTTGGGCGCGCATCGCTGGCATATCCTGTTCCAGTTTCTGACGGAAGCGCTGGTGATTACCGCTCTAGGCGGGCTCTTGGGAGTGATCCTGGCCTATCTTGTTTCCTGGTCCGTCGGCTCTTTGACGCTGTGGAGCGCATTTGAAGAAAACGCCAGCGAAGGTGACATTCACCTGTACATCGACACTGCCACATTGATTTGGTCGACTGCGATCTTGAGTTTCGTGGGGATCATTAGCGGAATGCTTCCAGCCATCAAGGCTGCGAGGTTAGATCCGATCGAAGCGCTGCGCTATGAGTAGAAATCGGTTCGCGCCGTGGTGATAACCCTGACGCGAGCACTCGCAAATCGGCAAATTGTGGCGAATCCTGCTTTACAATCGCATTGTGCCCGAAGCCGTCAATGCTCGCCTGAATCGCGTTCTCGATCAACTCCGCCTTTACGAACACCCTCTGCTGAATTTTTCGGCGCGGGCCAAGCGAGATGGCGTGGAAGTAATTATTCAATTCAAAGACCCAACCATGCCGGTGCACACTTATTATTTTGATATGCACCCGCGCGACCTCGACGATGCTCAATTTGAATGGAGCTTTCAGCGCCAGCTCTACGATGCCTTGCACGATTACTTCGTCGAAATGTTCATCCGCACTCCGCAGGATCGCGCCGATCGCCGGGAGAAGGGGCCGTGAGCCGCTCACAAAACATGAATCCTCTGCGCCGGCAAATCGAGCAAGAGATTCTTGAGCTTGGACCCATGCGTTTTTCCCGTTACATGGGTCTTTGCCTGTACGATCCGGAATTTGGCTACTATTCGCGGCATGCTGAACAGTTTGGCAAGGCGGGCGACTTTTATACCTCGAGCGACGTACACGCTGTTTTCGGACGCTTGCTGGCGCGGCAATTCGAGGAGATGTGGCGAGCCCTGGGTTCGCCGGAAAAGCTTGAGATCCTCGAGTTGGGCCCTGGCCGGGGATTGTTCGCAGGGGACGTGCTCGATTGGTCGGGAAAGAAGTTTCCGGACTTTTTTCGCGCGCTGCGTTACGTTCTGGTAGAAGGTTCCGCTGCATTGCGCGAGCGAATCAGAACTGCGCTGAGTCGTCACCTGGATGCGGGAAAGGCCGAGGTACGCGAATCGGTCGGCGCCCCGCAACCCGCGGCTCCAGGTCATGAAGTTCCCATCGTCGTTTTCGCCAATGAATTTTTCGACGCTCTGCCTGTCGAGGTACTGAGCGAGCAGGGATCCTTGCGGATCGATACACGCGACGGACATTTCGTTGAAACCTGGTCGGCACCTTCTTCGAGGGAACTTGAGTTTCTGGATCGCTACTCGGTCCATCCCGAGCAGAATGAACGCGTCGAAGCTTCTCTTATCTCACAGCAAACCGTGGATCGTATCGCCGACGGCATCCGGAGCGGCTTCATCATCGCCATCGACTATGGCTACACGCGGGCGGAGCAACTGGCGGGACGACATCGCGGCACGGTGAAGGCGGTTCGCCGGCATTCGGTCAGTGCCGACGTCTACCAGGCGCCGGGTGAGCAAGACATTACGGCGGATGTCAATTTCACCGCGCTCGCTGCTGCGGAACAACGGGGCATGCTGCCGCAGAGACTGGTCACGCAATCACAGTTTCTGATGGGGATCGGCGAGGCCAACCAATTTGCCGACGCGTTCGAAGAATGTAGCCTGCCGCCAGAGCGCGCGAAAGTCGCGCTTCAACTTAAGCATCTGATTTCCCCCGCGGGCATGGGAGAAAGCTTTCACGTGCTTGTGGCGAGCAAAGGAATCGCGCCGGAAACCGTGGCTTCGCTGAGCGGCCTTAGCTTTGGCCAGACGCAAGTGGTCCGCTAGCAGCCGCGGGAACAAGCCTGGATTGAGGAGCGCCGCAAGTAGGTTAACCTCACCGCCGCGAGCGGTTATCCGAAGCTGCCATGGCAGGCTGGGTCAGCTTTGCCCCGGGCTTGGACTCTATCTGCGGATATTCGTAGACGCCCCGCCCCGACTTTCGGCCCAGCCTTCCAGCCTTAACGTATTGCACAAGGAGTGGCGCGGGACGATACTTTTCGCCCAGCGATTTGTGCAGATATTCAAGAATATTCAATCGGGTGTCGAGGCCAACCAGATCAACCAACTCGAAGGGACCCATGGGATGGTTCAATCCCAGTTTGAGGGCTTTGTCGATGTCTCGAGCTGATGCAATGCCCTCCTGCAGCATGTAGAAGGCCTCGTTTCCGATCATGGCATTGATGCGGCTGGTGATAAAGCCCGGGGCCTCTTTGATGACCACAACCGCTTTTCCCATTCGTCGACCCACTTCAACCGCAGTGGCCAGCGTGTCATCGTCAGTTTCGAGGGCGCGCACCACTTCAAGTAGCTTCATTTTGTGCACAGGGTTGAAGAAGTGCATGCCCAGACATCTCTTTGCGCGATAGGTAACGCTGGCGATTTCGGTGATGCTCAGCGAGGATGTGTTCGAAGCGAGAATCGTAGTCGGCCTGCAGATCTTGTCGAGCAGCGTAAAGATTTCAATCTTCGACTCCATCTCTTCCGGCACAGCTTCGATAACCAGATCGGCTTCCCGCGCGGCCTCATCGACCGAGCCGGCATATTCCAGTCGCTCGAAGGCAGCAAGCGCCTCGGGAGCGGTCACCTTGCCCAAGTCAACCGCTTGGTCGAGATTGGTGCGGATTTCGTTTTCCGCACGGCGCAGGGCGTTAGGCAGTAAATCTTCGAGGATGGTGCGGTAGCCGCCGAGCGCGGCGGCGTGCGCAATGCCGCGTCCCATGATGCCAGCACCAATGACGGCCACGGTCTCGACACGCGCCACTTATTTGCCTGCCTTCTCCAAATCGGCGACGGCTGCCGCAATGGCAGCACCGGCCGCACGCAGGGATTCCGCCAAGCGCTGCCGTTCATCCGGGGGCATGGCCGGGATGGAAATGCAAATGCGGCGGAGGGTGGTGGTAATGTCCTCGACGTAATTCATCGAGCGAATCAGTTCTCCAGTAGCGGGCATTGAGGCTCCTGTGTTTCGATTCCCGGCGCTTTGGCGACATGAGGCTCGTAAAATCAGAGTCCCAAGCACTGACGAAAACAAACGACGGCGAACTTTCTATTTTGGACGCGATGGAGAATTTAGTAAAGGCGGGCGGTGGCCTTGGGCGGTGGCCTTAGTGGCCTTAGCCACGGTTTGCTGAGTAACTACTTTGGGCCTCCCCGCTCTGTTCCCTTCTGTTCCCTTCTGTTCCCTCTGAATTCTTGACACACTCTGCTGAAAATAGCGTTGCGGCAGTCTGCTCGCAAATCTTTAAGGTCGTGTCGGAAAATAGACAGATATCCAAAATGCTGTGGGGGCACTGTATGCCTGTCTCCTTATTCCTCTTGCCTTAGCCCAGGACTACAACGCACGCTATATTGGCATCAAGAGCAAAGCGCGCGACACTGGCAAGACTCCGAACACTCGCAACCGCCCATGGATGCCGAGAACGAAAAGTTAATGCCGGAATGGATTTTGGCGCGACGAAACGATAGTAACCTCACAGGGGAAGACTTCTCACCACCTCATTGATCTCCGTTCTGCGAGAATAGGGTTCGCAATGACCGCGGTTTGAACAACCTGCGCTCCGCGACATTTGTGAACACCGCGTTACAGCCTACGTCCCTGCGATAGCCTCGATCAATGTTTTTTATTAGCCATTTGTCTTGCGTGGGAATCTAATATAAACATGAGCCAAAAGCCTTTGAAACGCTACATTTTTGCCAGCGATTTCGATCAGACTTTGACTTTTAATGATTCGGGTTATGTCTTGAGTGAACTGGTGGGCATACCGACCGCGGAGTTCGAGCGGAAAGCCCAAGGTATGGCGAAGCTGAACCTGGTGCAGCAGGGCGCCGAGTTGGCGTACCTCTTGTTGCACGATCCGGAATTTCGCGCACGAGTGCGTAAGGAGCATCTGCGCGAAGTAGGAACAATTATTCGCCTTAAGGAAAACATTCCGCTGCTTTATCAAGTACTGGAAAAAGGAATCGATGAACACAGCTTTGATTTTTATGTTCTCTCGGCGTCGCCGGTAGAGGTCATCCAGTCGGCTCTAGAAGGCATTGTGCCCGCGGATCACATTTATGGCACCGAGTTCGAATACGGTGATTCGGGAGAAATTGAGCGCATCATCCGTGCGACGGCTGGTTACGGAAAGGTAGCCGTTCTCGACCGGTTGCAGGTAGAACGTGACATCGCGCCCGACCACGTGGTTTACGTTGGCGACGGCAGCTCCGATGTCCACGTCATGCTGCATGTGAACGCGCGCGACGGCTTGACCATCGCGGTTTCCGAGTCTCCACACATTTCGCAAATCGCTAAGCGAACGGTGCTCAGCACGAATGCGTTTGCCGTAATGGCTCCGATTCTTGAAGAAATCGTGGGCTGGAAGCGCGTGCGCATTCGTGAGTTCTTTGAGTCCTATGGCATGCCAATCCAGGAATGGGAACGGGTTCGGACCGATCGCTTCACACTGCGTCCGGCGGTTGCGGCGGCGGCATCGGGAGCAGCCGACTCTCAGTAAGATGCTGCCGTTGGCCCGAGCCTGTTGAACTAACCACATGCAGGCCAACACATGTTGCGCAACAAGAGTTTAGTTCCGCTTTCCCGTCAACACCAGCACGCGTTGGCTTTATGCGTACGCATTGACCGGGCATCGCCCATTGATGATGCCCATCTCGATGCCTGGCAGGATGAAATTACGCAGCACTTCCAGCGGGAAATAAGAGTCCACTTCGCCGCGGAAGAGGATCTACTCTTCCCGGGTGCGCGCAAGTTTGCGGAACTCATTCCTTTGGTTGAAGAACTGATGGTTGAACACGCAACTCTGCGGAAAGAATTTGCTCGGGCGGAAGTTCATGCTCTGTCTGCGAAGAACCTGCTGGCGTTTGCGAAGAGTTTCTCCTCTCATATTCGGAAAGAAGAGCGCCAGCTTTTCGAGCGCATGCAGGAACTGCTGCAACCGGAGGAACTTGGGGCCTTGGGGGCGAGCTTAGAGATCGCACTGAAGGGCACGGTTGACACCTGCATCCTGCCCACTCCGGCAACTCTGCTACGAGCCAACAAGTAAGCCCGCGAGCATTACCGAATCACGGTGAGCGAGGCAGAAGCTTACGCTGCGAACTTCTCCCCGGAACCTACAGGCAGTGGTTCAGGCAAGCGGTCAGTCACTTCGGCGAGATGCGCGAGCTTGCCGGCTAATTCAGTCGTGAGCGCAGCCGGGGCATAACGCCACTTCCAGTTTCCACCGTGCAAGCTTGGAGTATTCATGCGAGCCTCGCTGCCCAGACCTAGAACATCTTGCAGCGGAATGATGCAAAGGCTGGCCGGGGATACCTGCGCCGCGCGAATGAAGGCCCAGTGGATGCCATTGTCGCAACGTCCTACATAGGCTTCGGCGTTACGGCGTTCGTGCTGGGCGGCGCCCGAATTCCACCAGCCCAGGGTGGTGTCGTTATCGTGGGTGCCGGTATAGATGACCTTATCGGCCGCGCAACGATGCGGCAAATACATGTGCGCGCCTTCATTTCCAAACCCAAACTGGAGAACCGCCATGCCCGGAATCTGCAACCGCTGCCGCAGAGCGTGAACTTCGGGCGTGATGTGTCCGAGATCTTCAGCGAAGAAAGGCAGGCCGCCTAGAGCAGCGCGAATGGCGTCGAAGAAATTGTCACCGGGACCATCGACCCAGGCACCATTGACAGCGGTTGGGTCGGAAGCAGGAATTTCCCAGAACTGATCGAAACCACGAAAATGATCGAGCCGGATGTAGTCGCAGTTGCGGGTTGCCCATCGCAGACGCTTGATCCACCATTCGTAGCCAGACGCTTTCAGCTTGTCCCAGCGGTAAAGAGGGTTGCCCCAGCGCTGTCCCGTCTTGCTGAAGAAATCTGCAGGAACACCCGCCACCGCTTCCGGATTCAGATCCTCATCCAGACGGAACAGTTCGCGGTTGGTCCAGACGTCGGCGCTGTCGTAGTTGACAAAGATTGCTACATCGCCAACGATGCGAATCGAGCGTTCGGCACAATAGTGGCGCAAGGCCCGCCACTGCTCATCAAAGGCGAACTGCAGGGCGGCGCGAATGGCGACGTCGTCCGCTAATTCCTGGCGCGCCTGTTTTAGCGCTGCGGGATCGCGATGAGCTAACTCGTGCGGCCACTCGCTCCAACTCTGTAACTTGTATCGAGCGCGCAGAGCATCGAAGAGAACAAAATCCTCAAGCCACCAAGCATTCTGGTGCCGGAAACCGGTGAAGCGCTCACGCTCGGCGTCGGCTGCCGAAGCCACGAAATGTCGCGCCGCCTCGAACAACAGCGGCATTTTGCGGGCAAAAACCTGATCGTATTCCACGAAGCGCGAATCGGTGGAGAGGCCGGCAAGTTTCTCAGGTCCAATCCAGCCATGCTCGGCGAGCCGCTCCAGGCTGATCAAAAGTGGGTTTCCGGCAAACGCCGAGGTCGCCGAATAAGGTGAATTTCCAAAACCGATAGGACTTAGCGGAAGAACTTGCCAGATTCCCTGGCGGGCAGTGGCAAGAAAATCGACGAACTGATAGGCAGCTGGGCCGAAGTCACCAATGCCGCCGCGCGAAGGCAACGACGTGGGATGCAAAAGAATGCCTGAGGCGCGCGCAAAAGACATGCTGAGTGCGTCCCCGCTTACGCGCGTTACATTCCCTCTTCGCTGGCGGAGCGGGTCAGCGTTTTCATTTCTTCCTGATTGATTTTGATTTTTCCCGACTTCTGCATCTGGTCACGCAAATTGGAAATAAAGAGCCCGAAGAGTTCCTGCTGCTTGTTCTGCAGGAGGGAGTCCCGGATCTGGTCACGTTTGGCGTTGAAGTCGGCGTCGTTGGGCTTCTGGCTCTCCAGCGCCGAGATCACCACCCCGTTCGAGCCGCTATTGATGGGGCCGCTGATCTCTCCCGGCTTCATGCTAAATGCAACCGAGGCCTGGCCGGTCATCGATCCAATGTCAGGAACCTGGCCATCGGGTAGAACGAAGTCGCTGGTCTTTACGGTTGCACCAAGGTCTTTCGCGGCCTTCTTCAAGTCGTGTGCGGCCTTGGCGCGATCGGAGAGTTCCTGAGTTTTCTGCGAGAGTAGGTTGCTCGAGCGCTCATTCTTAAATTCGTCTTCCAGCTTCGTACGAATTTCCTCGAAGCTTGGCGTGGAAGGAGGCTTCACCGCCAGCAATTGGAACACAGCGAATCCTTGCGACACCGGGGCCATGTCGGGGGGCGACTTTTCGGTGCCCCCAAAAACTGCATCCATGAATTGGGTCGCCGGTCCGAGACCGGGCAGCAGGTCCTTACGGCCCACGAAATCCGACGTGATTATCGGCACTGCTTTGGCTGCGGCCGCGGCATCCAGTCCTTCGGTGCGGGCCTGATTGAGCAATGCTTCCGCCTGCTTCTGTGCGATCTGCTGCGCCTTCTGCTGTTTCAGCAGCGGCTCGATCTGGTCTTTGACCTCGTCGGAGGTCTTCATGTGAGCATCCTGGCGGTCGTCGACGCGGATAATGTGAAACCCGTAGCTGCTCTTCACCAAATCACCGATCTGTCCTTTGGGCTGGGAGAACGCTGCTTTCTCAAACTCTGGAACCGTGCGGCCCTTGCCGATCCAACCCAGAGAGCCGCCTTCTTTGGCGCTGCCCGGATCTTCAGAATATTTCTTCGCGAGATCTTCAAACTTCGCACCAGCCTTCAATTGCTCAAGCAAATCTTCGGCGCGATGCTGCGCATCGGCCACGCCTTTCTCGTCTACTTTGCCGCCGGGCCCCGGCAGCGGAGTTTTGATCAAGATGTGGCTTACCTTGGCCTGCTGATCAACGCGGTACTGGTCCCGGTGCTGGTCGTAATAAGCCTCGATATCGTCGTGCGTGATCTGGATTCCGCTCTGAATCTTGCCGAGATCTACGACCGCATACTTGACCTTCCGTTTTTCCGGGATGGAATTGTTGTACTGCGCCTTGTGACTCTCATAGAAGGCCTTCAATTCAGCATCCGTCGGATGTAGGCCCTTGCGCAGATCATCCTGCTTTATGACGACGTATTCGAACTTCACCTTGCTATTTTCTTTGACGAATTGCTGGCGAATTTGGTCGTCGCTCACCGCAGCGCTACCGGAGATGAGCGCTCGCAGCTTCTCCAGGAGTAGTTCCTTGCGGACTTCTTCCTCGAAGATCAGCGGTGTCAGGTTGGCGCGCGCCAGCATGTCTTCGTACTCTCGCTTGCCGACGAAGTTTCCACCCGGGAAAAACGTTGCCGCATAGCGGCCCTGCTGAAGATCATCCTGCACTTCCTGCGGCGTAACGCGAAGTCCCAAATGCTCGGCTTCGGAGACCAGCGCTTGCCGGGTGATCAACTGGTCGGCGGCCCGCTGGGCGAAGAACGGCAGGAGCATCGACATGTTGGCCGAGCTGCCCTGGGGCATCTGCTGGCGCACCATTTGTTGGGTAGCCTGACGCACCTGTTCGACCGTAACGTCTCCGCCATCCACCTTGGCCACGACTCCCTTACCCGGAGCGCCCATCAAATCCGATCCAAGGCCACCGGGAATAAATGCGATGACCATGGCGGCGCAGATCACAAGCAGAATGCCGCTCAGGATGATTTTCTTGGCCGGCCCTTGGGTTTGCAGAAAACGAATCATTTCTTGTCACTCCAGAGATGTAAACTGAACCCTAAATTATAAACCAAGGTCGCGGCGGAGGGGGGTCAGAGCGCGCTGCTCTGATTTCGATTTGTGGGACGGTTGGGTTGATTCTAAATCGTGCGCGGATCTACACGGCGGGCTTAATGTGAAGCTTGGTTTGCAGATCGGAGATGCGCTCTTTTCGCTCGCTGTACTCCTGCTCTTCCGTATCTGTTAAGCCGCCAAAAACTTCCTTCTCAACAGCTTCGGTTTGTTGTTTAAGCAATTGGATCATTTCGGCCTGAATCTCTTCGCCTTTCATGAGTAGACCTCTCTCTCGGCGGAGCGGCAACCTGCAAATATGAAGCTGAATATTAAACGCAAAAATAGCAAAACTGGCAGATGTGTACGATACCGCACATACCCTAGTATTCCTCATTAATTGCCGTAGCGGCTGGCGAGCCATTTTGCGCGCTCTCCAGCTGAGCGTGTAGTGTAGACCCCTGGTTCAGGCAGGCTGGCCCTTTCATCGACGCTCCACCGCGTCGCCGCCCCCAAGATAGCGGCGTTTCAGCACGCGACAAAGCCTCTCTATTGAAACGTATCAATAAACGTGTTATCCAATGTTCTCAGTCTTTAGACTGAATCCCCGCCTTGGAAAAGAGAAGCATGAACCTGGGAAAGCTCCATAGCGCCTGCAAAATCCTGCGTATTATTATTATTGTCTCCATAGCTGCTGGCTTACTTATCCGCCCAAGCCTAGTGTCGGCTCAGGTCTCCGCCCCAGGGGCGGCGCAAGGTAAGCGACATGCCGCGAGTGCTGGCCAGAGCAAACTGCCGCTGCGCGAAGGCTGGACGTTGCAAACTTCCCTGAAGGTTGACGCCAACGGGGAGGCCATCTCCACGGCGAAGTTCGTTCCCAACGCTTGGCACCACGCCACCGTGCCCACCACCGTGGTAGCCGCGCTGGTGAAGGATAAGACGCTGCCCGATCCTTTCTTCGGCATGAATCTGCGGCAGTTCCCGGGCGTGACTTATCTCATCGGCGGAAATTTTTCTAATATCCCGATGACACCCGACAGCCCCTATGCAGCCTCATGGTGGTATCGCAAGGCATTTCTCGTTCCGGCCGCATATAAAGGCAAAACTGTTTGGCTGAATTTCAAAGGCATCAACTACCGCGCCCATATCTGGCTGAATGGTAAACAGATCGCCAGTTCCAATGACGTGGCCGGAGCGTGGCGGACATACGAGTTCAACGTCACCGATGTGGTGAAACTGGGCGCTGGGAATGTTCTCGCGGTACAAGCCTTCGCACCGACGGAAAGTGACCTCGCCATTACCTTCGTTGACTGGAACCCCGCGCCTCCGGACAAAAACATGGGCCTGTGGGGTGAGGTCTATCTCACCACCAGCGGCCCGGTCGCTCTGCGTTATGCCACCGTGGTGTCCAAACTTGATTTGCCAGCCACCGACCAAGCTCACTTGACGGTAACTGCGCAACTGAAAAACGCCACCGGTCAAGCCGTCAAAGGGACCATTAAGGGCAAGATTGAGGACGTTGCGTTCGAGCAGGAAGTCGAGCTCTCTCCGAACCAAAGCAAAGACGTCACCTTCACGCCCGATCAATTTCAGCAGCTTAACTTCTCGAATCCGAGGATATGGTGGCCGGCACAGATGGGGACGCCTAACCTGTACCCGCTCACGATGGAATTCGAAATCAACGGCGTGGTTAGCGATAGCTCTACCAGCAAGTTTGGCATTCGGGAGGTGACCTCTGAGCTGAACGCGACAGGTGGGCGCGCCTTCCATATCAATGGCAAGAACATCCTGCTGCGCGGCGGCGGCTGGTCGCCCGATATGATGCTGCGCGAGACGTCACAACGGCTGCGGGATGAACTTCGCTATGTTCGGGACATGGGACTTAACACCATCCGCCTGGAAGGCAAGCTGGAAACGCAAGAGTTTCTCGACCTGGCGGACCAGCAAGGAATTCTCCTGATGGCCGGATGGTGCTGCTGCGATTTCTGGGAGCGCTGGCCACGGTGGAAGCCGGCGGACTTTGAGATTGCCCAACAATCTCTGCGGGACCAGATTTACCGATTGCGCAGCCATCCCAGTTTGGTGATGTGGCTCAACGGCAGCGATAATCCACCTCCGCCCGATGTCGAGCAGATGTATTTGAGCATCGAGAAGCAGCTGCTGTGGCCGAATCCCGTGGTGTCTTCGGCCACAGGAAAACCGACTTCGGTTACCGGTGACAGTGGCGTGAAGATGACGGGTCCGTATGAGTACGTAGCCCCCGCCTATTGGGAAGAGGACACTCTCCAAGGCCAACCCGGCCGTAAGAAGTGCAATCCTGGCGGCTGCGGCGGGGCGTACGGCTTCAACACGGAAACCAGCATGGGGCCAGCAGTTCCGCCCATCGAGAGCATTCGCGCCATGGTGGGCAAAGATCATCTATGGCCAATCGACGACGTGTGGAACTTCCATGCCGGCGGCGGAGAGTTCAAGACTATCCAAGTTTTTGATGAGGCGCTCACTCATCGCTACGGGAAGGCGGACAGCGCGGAAGATTTCGCCTTCAAGTCGCAGCTGATGACCTACGAAGGCGTTCGTGCCATGTACGAGGCCTACAGCCGGAATAAGTACGAAGCGACGGGCGTGATTCAATGGATGCTTAACAATGCCTGGCCCTCGATGATTTGGCATTTGTACGATTATTATTTGCGTCCGGGGGGCGGCTACTTCGGTTCTAAGAGAGCGATGGAAGCGCTGCATCCTATCTATGGCTACGATGACCATTCCATTTGGGTGGTGAGCAGCCAGTATCAGGACGTGAAAGGTCTGAAGCTCACAACCAAGGTATACAACCTCGACGCCACCGAGAAGTTCTCGCAGGAAAATCCCCTTGACGCTGCCGCGGACAGCACGGCGAAGATCTTCACGCTGCCGGATGTGTCGGGGCTGAGTCCGACTTACTTTGTTGGGTTGCGGTTGGAAGATTCCACGGGCAAGCTTGTCGGCTCGAACTTTTACTGGTTGTCCACGAAGCCTGAGACCCTGGACTGGGCCAAGTCAAACTGGTGGATGACGCCGACGGAATCGTACGCCGACTACACCGCACTTTCACAGTTGCCCAAGGTTAAGTTGAACGTGACCGAGCGAACTGAACACAAGGGTGAAGAAGCGGTCACGCACGTTACATTGACGAATCCGAGCAAGAGTCTTGCCTTCTTCGTGCGGCTTAAAGTGGATAAGGGCTCACACCGTGACGAAATTCTTCCAGTGATCTGGCAGGACAACTACATTTCGCTGCTTCCGGGTGAGAAGCGCGAAGTGACCGCGACCTACCGGGCCAGTGAACTGGGCGCGTCGAAGGCTGTGGTAGAAGTCAGCGGCTGGAACGTGGAGTGAGAAAAATTGGTGATTGTGTAATCGGGTAATTGAGCAATTCAAGATTCCGCCGCCATCCCAGCGATCTTGAGCTGCCCAAGATCGGCTTTGCATCGGTATGCAGTTGATTTTCAGCCAACAATCAAGATTTTAACAATCAACAATTTTCTAATTGTCGCTGAAGTCGATCATCACCGGCGCAGCCCGGAACCAGTTGGTCTTGTATCCCACATAGAGCAAACCGACCGCGAACCATATGCCACCGACTGTTTTTGCCAAGTTGTTCAGATTCCACCAGATCAGTCCACAGAAAGCGAAACCGATCAGCGGCAGTATCGCGTCGCGCAAGAGATTCCGTTTGTAGCCCGGCTTGGCCAACATTGAAAACTGCCAGAAACAGGCGAAGTTGACTCCCATGAACGCCAGGAATGCACCGAAGTTCAGCAGTTCGCCGGCATGTTCGTACGCGCTGCCGACGTAGTTGAGCAGGACAGCCCCGGCGAAAGCCAGCCCGCCAATGAGAAGGATGTTGTAGGTCGGCGTGCTGCTGCCGGGTTTCAGGTATCCGAAGAACTTGCGTGGCAGGACGCCATCGCGGCCCATGCCAAATAGCAAGCGTGCGGCACCCAGAGTGCCGGTCAATCCGCTGCCGAAGGCAGCGACGATCAGGATCGCGCCCATGGCATTGAACAGCAGAAGGCCGCCAACCCGGCGACAGATGTCCATGAAGGCGGTCTCAAGATTCGGAAATGAGTGCCAGTCGGGCCACACGCGTGCCCCTAGATAGGCTTCAAACCCGCTGCACACACCGGCAAAAATACAGGTCAGGACAACGGCCAGGAGGACGTTGCGTTTGGGATTCTCGACGTCTTCGGCGAGCGTAGTGACCCCGTCGAAACCAATGTAGGTAAGCGCCGCGAAGGAAGTCGCGGTCAGGATGCGATGCGAATTAAAAGTCTTGGGGTTATAGAACGGCTCAGTCGATAACAATCCAGCCCAGCCTTGCCCATGCCACAAGTAGCGAATCGCGAGCCAGACGAAGAAGGCCACGACCACCGACATCACCGCCAGCAGCACCTTGTTGGCGCGCGCCGATGACTTGACTCCGGCTAGATTCAGTAGGGTCATGATCCCGGCGATGAGCGCCGCCCACGCAATATACGGAACCTGCGGCAGGTAACGCTCGTGCAGCGCAGTAGAAATCCAAACCGTGTTGATGAGCGGCTGCAGCAGGTAATCCAGGATCATCGCCCAGCCCGCCAGAAATCCCAAGTGCGGATTGAGCCCGCGGCCCACGTAGGTGTAGGCCGAACCCGCCGTCGGATATAGCGCACCCATGCGTCCGTAGCTCACGGCCGTAATCAGCATGGCGAACAGAGCGATCAGAATGATGGTGACAAAGTGGCCGTCCGAAAGCTTCTGGGCAACGCCATAGAGCGGCACGGGCGCGATGGGCTGGATGAGAACGATTCCGTAGAAGATCAAGTCCCAAAGGGTAAGCGTGCGGCGCAGACGTGGCGCCGAGGATGAGACTGCAGGGGAGGCGGTTTCCATGAGTCCGGCTATTGGATTATGGGAGGGTGGAAAATGTCAATATTAAAACGGTTCTATAACCTTCAGGATTCGGAAGCAACCGTTGAGAAGGCAGACGGGAGTCTCGGTTCGATCCGGTTATAGTCCCAGGCCTTGATCACGCCGGTGGGAGCCTTCGGTTTAAGTTCTGCACGAATACAAGACTCTTGAGAAGTCCCGTTGTGCCCAAAACGAGCCGTTCAACCAGACTGCCTTCCGATTGGTTGCGATCTCTAGCACAAAATCCATCCGGCTAGAGTCCCACCTGAGAGCTAAGACCGTAAACTGCTCGGCATTCTTGCCCTTCAGATTGAACCTCTCGGGCACAAGGCCAACGAACAATTCTCCGAAGAATCCGGCCTCCACGTCAATCAGACCTTGGGTGGCACCGTTGAAGGCACCCCCGAATCCCAGATCAGCGCGAGTTCATCGAGACCGACCGGGCGATAGAGCGTTGTCGCCATCATCTATCTTCGATCGCCGTAGTCGAACCAATACCCGCGCTGCTCGTTTCCTGACATGTGCCGGGTGTTGTATTCGAGAAGGTAGTTCAAGTGCGCGTCATCCAAGGGGAAGGATTTCTTTGCGGGATAGGGATACTCGCCCATGCTGAGGAACGGCAGCGGAGCTACGTAGTTTCCCTCGGCGGCATAGAAGTCCATGTCTTTCTCGTAGCCGTTGGCCGCGAAGAAATAATCGCGCACCCAGCCTTGGGGCAGCGTGGGCAACTTCGATGGATCGAAATCCAAACGAACTTCGTCGCCTGATCCGAATACTACCAGCTGGTCATCGGTCGCCGTAAGCAGCCGGAGTACGTCGCCGTAACGCGTGTAGGTTCCTGCCGGACGCGTGTAAGGGCCGGTCGCACTCACTGTCTCGTAGATGTATTGCACCTTGCCCGGGGGCGAGCCCTCGATCTTCAGTGGAAATCCGCGGAATTGCAGATCGGCGCGGATGAGCGGTACGAGGGCCACGCGTGTTGGGGTCGTGGCGACACGCGCCAGATCCTTCGCTTCGCCTGAAGAACGGCTGCGCTCAGGATGACGCCCTCTCGATCTGAGCTCGCTGTCACCGTACGGTTGTGGTGTACGGTCGATCAGGATGCTGTCCCAATAAATCTGCAGATTGGTCGTGATGCGAACCTTCTGCGTGCCTAGCGGCAATTTGCCGGTAAGAACGGCGGTCATGGTGCGCGGTCCGCCCGCCGGGAAGCCCATGTCGTCTACCACACGCCGCCATTTGCCGCTGGCATCAAGCGCCTCAAGGTATGGAGAAATAGCCGTCACGCCGGCTTGCGAAGCAGCATACATGCTGTTCGCAGAAAAATATTCGACTTCCCCATGCAGCAGGAGCCAGAGTGCGCCGCCCCCATAAGCCTCTCCCAAATCGAGTTCAAGGCTGTGCGGTTTGGCGAAGCCCTGGAACTGCGTCAGCTCGAAATCACCGAAGTAGCAATGTGCCAAAAGAGCGGGCAGCACATTGTGTCCGTGTTCGTCTTTCGCCGCGGCCGGCGGACGTGCGTCTCGGCTTACTACAACTTTGAATTCCGGATACGGGGGATTCGAAGCGAAATATTCGTTGGGATAAACTTCGACATCCGCGGGATGATCGACGGCCAGGACGCGCACCTGATCGAGGTAGACAGCTTCTTCAAGCGGCTCCATGAAGCGAAAGCTGAGCTTGCCGTCTTTCTCGCGGATGGCGTTACGATCGATCTTGATGTATTCGACAGGGCGCGGGATGTCGCGCTGGTTGGGAGCGACCCAATGTCCGACGACGCCAGCCCCCAGCATGTCGGTGACGAACTCGTACCGCTCGCCATTCCATACAAAAAGCGTGGGGCAAGAACTGCCGCGGCGGTCGATCTCGAGGAAGTTTTGTTGCTTGTCGCCTGCGACCCGAATTTCGTCCTGCAACACTCCGGTGGGCCATAGCATGCGCACGATGTCGGCCTCTTTGGCGTCGCCAAGGCCGACCACGATGTCGGTGGAATTTTGTCCGAAGTAGCCGTTGGAGCCGTAGATCTCAAATTTCTGTCGGTTCCCGCCCGAAAAAACTTCCACCTTGGTGCCGATGGCGGACTTGTTGTCATTCAGTCCCTTGAGCGAGAGGCGCAGCCAGTGATTCTGATTTCCGCCTTGGTTGCGCAAGAGCACGGCAGGGCCGTGATTCTGCGTGATCAGCAGATCGGTCGCGCCGTCGCCATCGTAGTCTCCGGTGATGATGGCGCGCGGGTCTTTGAGCTGAAGCTTGTCCAGAGCAACGTCGGCGGTGACGTCCTTGAAGCCGTCGGGCCCGAGGTTCCGGAACAGGCGCACTTCGCCCTTGCCGTCTTTGGTTTCGCCGACTGCGACGATGTCGACCCAGCCGTCGTTATCGTAGTCGAAGGCAGCGACGCCGTAGGCGCGGACCCAATCTGTCTTGGGCAATTCGACCGTATCGAAAGTCTTGCCATGATTGTTTCTCCAAAGCGTGACGCCCGGCGCTCCCATGTGTGTGAAAGCCAAGTCCATCCAGCCATCGTGGTCGAAATCGAGGATGGCGACACCCACAACCGGCGCCGGCATGGGTCGAGACCAAGGCTTGCGGGGCTGGAACTTCCCTTCGCGGGGGTTCTCGAAAATTGTTGGACCTTGATCGGTGACCACCAGATCCACCGCACGGTCATTGTTGTAGTCACTGCCGACTGCACCAAAATTCGGTCCCGCACCGATCGAGCCGAAGCCTACCGCTTCAGTGACGCTCGTGAAAGTGCTGTCCCCATTGTTGCGCCACATTTCGTTTGGTGAAAGGAACTGGTCGATCGGCAGTTCGAGAGATTGCCCCGCGCGCGGAGCTGGAATATTGAGAGAACTTGCCGCATAGAGATCAAGATCGCCATCGTGATCGTAGTCGACGAAGGTAAGTCCTGTATGGACAATATCCGTCTGCTTCTTGGCCTTGGCCATCCCAGCCGCCTCAGTTGTGTCTTGGAACGTTCCGTTCTTCTCATTGTGCAGCAGCATCACCCCCGCATTCGAACTCACGACCAGATCACTCGCACCATCATTGTCGTAATCTCCCGCCGTGCAACCAATCGCATGCCGGGCCGGATCAAGACCGGCTCTCTTCGTGAACTCTTCAAACTTGCCGTTCCCCAGATTGTGGTAGAGCGATATGCCACCTTGCGCGCCGTTATCAGGCAGAAAAATGTCGATGTTGCCATCGCCGTCAAAGTCTAGAAAGCAAGCGCCCGGACCTATGAACGAAGCCATGTCCGCTGCGGTACCCGGGGCACCCTTCGTAGCCAGTCCCGCTTCCCTCGTCACATCTACAAACCGAACCTTGATCTGCCGGGGCGGCTTCAACAGCGCTGACGGCGATTCCACCGCGCGCGAATACTGGCCCTGCTCGCCATACGCCAGGCTCATAGGCGCGCCAATTTTGTTCTGCGTGATGTACTGGAATTTTTTGAGATGTTCGCGGGCGTGATCGACATCGGCGGACTGCTGGTAGGCGCGCGACAGTCCGAACTCAGCCGAGGCGTGCAGCGGGTTGAGTTTCAGCGCATGCTGGAATGCGTCGATGGCCTGCGAAAATTGTTTCGCCTGCACGTAAGCCGTGCCGAGGAAATACCATGTGTCGGGGTCGTTGGAGTCGATCTCGGTCACGCGTTTGAATGCATCAATGGCTGCTTGGGCGTCACCGGTGTTCTTGGCGAGCAGGCCGAGGTTGTACCACGCGTTCGGATTCTTCGGATCCTGCTTGCGGGCCGCTTCGAGAGCGGCTTTGGCGTCGTCTACTTTCTGTAGGTTTAGAAACGCTATGCCCTGGTTCAGCCGTGCAATGGTCAGTTTGGGATCAAGCTCTGCCGCCTGTTGGAAGGCCTTCAGTCCCTTCTCAAAAAGCTGCTGATTCATGTAGGCCGAGCCCAGATTGTTCAGGCGCGCCGCCTCAGTTGTTTGCGAGGCATTCCGCTGGATTTGGGGAGGCGTGGCGAAGAGGCCAAAGGCGGCCAGGATCAGGCCGGCAAGAGCAGCTGAGAGTCGGGGAGTCATTCGATTAACGATTTAACCACAGCGGACACAGAGGTCACAGAAGGAATCTTCCATTGCGTGTCTACCTGCTGCTGATCCCCCTTCACTTTGCATATCTCGCCGGCGCTGCGTAGAGACGCGTAGTCACGATTCCCTTCCCTTCCTCCACCGTGACCGTCTGACCGGTGCTGATGTTCGAAAACTTGTCTACCTGCCCGCTGGGCCATTGAATTTCGACAGTGTCTGCTTTCGCATTGGTTCCCAGGCCGAAGGTCAACACGAGTTCGCTTTGCGAAAGGTAACTCGACCCGGAGCGCAATACCTTCCACTGCTTGTCATTTCCCGATGTCACGCGCACCACCGCGCCAATACCGTCGCGGTTCGATTTAGTGCCTGCCAGCTTCACCCGCAGGCTATGGTTCGTCCCGCCTTCGTTATGAAAAAGATATGCGGGACCTGCGTTTGTGGTGAGCAGAACGTCAGGGAAACCGTCGTTATCAATATCGCCGTAAGCAGCGCCCCGCGCCACTTTCGGAGTTGCTAAGGCAGTTCCCATCTGCGCAGTCACTTCGGTGAACTTGCCGCCTCCCAGGTTACGGAAAAGGTGTGGCGGCTCGGCGTAGCTCACACGTTTCTGCACACGCTCGATTTGATCCTCAATGTGGCCGTCGGCGACGAAAATATCTGGCCAGCCGTCGTTGTCATAGTCGAAGAAGAAACATCCAAAGCCGAGTGTGACCAGCGTGGCCCGCCCTACTTCGGATTGTGGGGCTTCGTCGACAAACAGGCCATTGCCTTCGTTGTGGTAGAGCGACACCATCTGATTGGCAAAGTTGCTGATGATGACACTGGGGTGACCGGTGCGATCGTAATCGGCCGCGTCCACGCCCATGCCGGCCCGCGCCACGCCGTCTTCACTGAATGCGATGCCGGCGGCGACGCCGCGCTCTTCAAACGTTCCCTCCTTCTTATTGAGATAAAGCTTGTTGGGCTGCGTGTCATTGGCAATCAGAATGTCGGGCCAGCCGTCGCCGTTGTAATCGAGGATTGTGATGCCTAGACTCTTCGAAGTCGGGTCGCCCAGCCCGGCTTTGGTTGTGGCATCTTCAAACTTCCCTCCGCCGAGGTTATGCCACAAGCGCACCGATGTGCCTTTGTACGACTCCGGAGTGCAGTAGGATTTGTGCGCGCCGTCAAGGGTGCAGTAAAGATCCGTCTGCGGCGTCCACTGCACGTAGTTGGACACCACCAGGTCGAGCTTGCCATCGCGGTCATAGTCCACCCAGGCGGCGCTGGTTGAAAATTCATTTGGCCCCCACATGCCCGCAGACTTCGTCACATCGGTAAAAGTGCCGTTGCCGTTGTTATGGAAGAGATGACTCTGGCCTAGAGCGGTGATAAAGAGATCGTCGAAACCGTCGTTGTCGTAGTCGCCGACGGCGACACCCAGGCCAAACATAGACAGTGCGAGCCCGGCCTTGCGAGTTACGTCGGTGAAGGTGCCGTCATGATTGTTGCGGTAGAGCTTGAGCGTGGTTGCGCCACCGTTGACTCCGCCGCGAGGATGCGCGGGCCAGTCCTCCCCGTTGACTAAAAGAATGTCTGGATAGCCATCGTTGTCATAGTCGATGAAAGCGCAGCCCGGCCCCATTGTTTCCGGGAGCCACTTCTTTCCAAATGCGCCATTGTTGTGTACGAAACGAAGTCCGGCCTGCGCGGTGACGTCGTGGAAGTGAATCTGCTGGGCTTGGACTAGGGGAAATGTCAAGCCGGCGGATAGCACATAGATCAGCCGCAGCGCGGCGAAAAAATGCAGCTCACAGCTTGCCCTGCCGAAGGGACGCAAGCCGTGGGTAAGGCGCGTGAAACCATGCAGCGCCATCGGGGCGAAAGAACAAGAGGACCGAGATGGTGAGATCTGCATTATCTGAAGGCCCCGGCCGAAGCGGCACTAGAAGTGAGCCGGGCTTTGAGCGGCTGGACGGCCGAGGCGGCTGTCCCTGCGTGTTTCGACGCCAGCGCCGGCAGCGGCACCGACACATGCTCATGCACCGCCTGGCGCTCGTTGTTATCTTCCGAATGCAACTGACGATAAGGCCCGGTGATGGCCTGCGAGGACTCGTCCGCCTTGAAGCGCAGATAGCGTGCCTGATGCTCCTTCGCCAGCTTCTCGTCGCCCAGCCCGTTGTAGCAAAGCATCAAGTTGTAGTGCGCCTGCAAGTCTTCCGGATCCACGGCGAGCGCCGAGTTCAGCACTGGTACGGCTTCCGCATACTTACGCTGCAGAAAAAGAATGCGCCCCAGATCGTTCAAGGCCACGCGGTCTCGCGGATATTGCGCGATCACCTTGCGCAGTCGCTGAGCCGCAGCTTCATAGTTTCCATCTGCACGCAGGACCTTGGCATAGAAGAAATTGGATCTCGCCAAATCTGGAGCCAACGCTAGCGCCCTTTCCAGCACGGTGCGGGCGCGCTCCATGTCGCCTTCCTGCACCGCAGCGCGGCCAATGTTCACCCATCCATCGGGATTATTCGGATCGGCCTCTGTCACTTTTTCAAATGCCGCGGCCGCGCCCTTGAGATCACCCTGCAGGAATAATCCGATGCCATAGTCGTTCCAGCGCTGCCACTCTTGTTTGCGCGCTAGAGTTTTCGGTTTAGACACTGGCGCCTTAGGCGCCACGACTGGCAGCGTGACTTCGTTTTCCGCCACGATCACAATCGGAACATCGGGTATTTTTTCTACCTTTGCCGAGATGCCCTGCAAGGGTGCGGTAAAGACGAACGGCCGATCATCGTAGTCGGAGCTGACTTCGCTTGGTTTGCTCAGATCTGGCATCCCCGCGAACGCAAAGTGCGTGCCCCACCATGAAAACTTCCGATAGCAGAGGCGGGCATGCAGCGTGATCTTATTTCCCGCGTGTTCGGGAATGGACATTCGATAGTGGACCGTGTCCGCCGCACCCGGAGGAATCAATCGCACGTACACGACGGCTCGCGTCGCCCAGGCATTGCGTTTGTTGATGGCATTCCCGTGTGCATCCACCTGGAGTGACTTGTAAAAATGAGCGCCCTTTTCCACCGGGCCCTTGCCGTTGTCTTCAACCATTCCGCTCCAGAAAATGGTCTGGCCCTGGTCATCGGTGCCTTTGAGCTCGAGCCACGTGTCGTAGGCATCGACCGTGCCACCGGGAAAGAAATGGCCGACCTTCTTCGTCCGAACGACCACGTCGACACGAACGGTTTCGCCGCGCCTCAGAGCAGGCTGTACTTCATTCAAGGGCGCGGTCACCGGCGCAACTTCACCATTGGTGTTTGCCGTGGCCTTGCTCTCCGCTTCTTCTCCCACTGCAAAGGTGGTTGCAAGCTCCGCTTGAGAGGTCACACCCAGTTTCGGTGCAGCCTGCGCCGGAGACAGAGCAAAAATGTCGACCGTCAAGGCACCATTCTTCAGGAAGTCTTCAGTCAGCTTGAGCTGGGGAGCATCCTCATTGGCCGTCGGAACCGCGGTGTTGGCGCCAGGAAAACGATGCGAATGCACGAATCCATTAATGTTGCCGGCATCGTGAGAAGCCTCCAGCGGCATGTGACAATCCGCGCACTGCGCCGGTTTCGGAGGATAGTAGAACGAGCGCGCGCCCTGTCCCGACACCCCGCTGGCTTGCCAATTGTCATATTCGTTGAAGCCGCGAAACCAGCGATAGTGATTCACCGGCACATCGAGATGCACCTTGTGGCACGAAGAGCAAAACTCCGCAGTTTGCTCTCGCATGAACGGCTTAAGAAAAACGCGGCGGTGCGGCTCGGGATTGAGTTTGATCAAGAAATCGTGTAACTCGCGCACCACCGAATTCTTGCTCGCGGCCAGTTCGTGCAGCTTGGGATATTCCAGATAAAAATCTCCCTGACCCATCGTGCTTTTCACATTCGCGATGGAGTGGCACATCATGCAGCCAAGTCCGGCCTGCGATTCCGCCCTATGCACGATCTGCTTGATCGGAGTATCCATCAGTCCGCTGTACAGCACCGCGGGGTCATGGCAGCCTCCGCACCACTTCGAAGGCCTCGTCCCAATCGTGTCCTGCATGTATTCGATGGACTTGCGGTACCACTGATTGTTAAACGAAGAAAAATGGTGCACGGAGCTGAACCACTGATTATAGAGGTCTTCGTGGCAGCGCTTGCAGGAGTCTGATTCCATGAAGAACTTGCTGGGAATTTTCTGCCTGCCGTAGACCTGCGCCGAACTGGGAAAGAAGGGGCCGTCGGGACCGTCACCTTCGCCATTCATATTGTCCGGCGGCATCTGCGGGTTCTGAATGCGAGCGCGAGCTTGCCAGCTCTCACGTATGTATCGCGCGGCGTAGCCCAGTCCGATTAGCGCAAGCAAACAAATCGCAACGCGAACCGACGCTGAAGCGGTGCCGGAGAACATCCAGCCACGGCGGCCTGCCCAGGCGGCAACTAGAAGCCCGACTCCAGCCAGCGAGATCACAATGTGCAAGTACAGCCACTTCCACTCGGTGCGGGCTGTGCCCGTTTTGATCAGGAGCAATCCCAGAATCGCTCCAGCAACGATCAACAACCATCCGGTGCGGGACAGGACATCTCCGCTTCGCAGCCATTGAACCAGCGTGCCGACCAGGAGGATCGTCGCCACGATCCCGCTGAGCGCATGCAGCAGGACGACCACCGCATAGAAGACGTTGGGCTGGGGAAAGGTATAGAGGTATCCCGCTGAAGCCACCAGGAAAATCAACAGCCAGAACAAAACTTGCCGGGCGATGGCGCGTTGGGGTTCGAGATTCTGTGGCATCGAAATACTAACTTCTCGAGGAGTGCGCTCGGGATCAGCCAGACCACGTCTCTGACTGCACGGCGAAATAAACTTAGCCATTGGATGGTGTCAGCGAAATAGTACAAACATACTATGCGCGCGAACCTCAGACCGGCGGAGACTTCCAAGCTCCGCTCTCTCGCTCCAGTGCGGCGGCAACCGCCAACATTTGCTCCTCTTGCCACGGCCGCCCGACCAGTTGCACACCGATGGGTAAGCCCTGGGGCGAGCGGCCGAACGGAACAACCGCGGCGGGACTGCCCAGCAGATTGAACCACTCGGTATAGCTCCAGGCGTCGAGATACTCCACGGTTGTTCCGTCAATTTGCCAACTGCGCTCACCGTGCCAGAATGCCGGAATGGCCGCGGCCGGGCAAAGCAGGATTGGGTATTTCTGCATCTGCGCAAAAAACTGATGCCGGACTGCATCGCGGCGAACCCACGCATCAAGAAGCGCTTCTCCAGTGTGTGGCGGCTTTGCCCTCGCCCACCCGAAAAATTCTTTCAGGATTGGGCTGAGATGCTTCTCTCGTCCCTTCAGCATCGGAGCTAACTGCATCCCGCCAGCGACGCCAAAGAATTTCCACCACAGCAGGCGCGCTTCCTCGAGGCCTTCCGGGCGGAAGGGCTCGACTTCGAATCCTGCGTTCCCTAAGGCTTCTGCAGCGGCACGAACTGCCGCACGCGTCTCCCCTGTCACCGGCGTTCGACCGTCGTCTTCGAAATAGCCGATGCGGAGTTTTTTTATCTCTTCGCTATCTGGCCAGCGAACCGGTACCGGTGCGGCGCAGGTATCGCCGACGTGGGGTCCTTGCAGCGCTTCGAACAGCGCCTTCACATCGGCAACGGTTCGCGCCATGGGGCCCACTACTCCAATTAATGCGAAGGGTCCAGCCGACGCGGGGTAATGGCCGGTGGACGGAATTCTTCCCGGCGTCGGCTTCAATCCGCAGATGCCGCTGAAATGTGCTGGTACGCGGATGGAGCCGCCGCTGTCGCTGCCGACTCCGGCTGCGGACATGCCTGCGGCAATTGCGGCTGCCTCGCCGCCGCTGGAACCGCCCGCGGTGCGCGTAATGTCCCACGGATTGTTGGTGCGGCCGTAAAGCAGGTTGTCGGTTTCCCATGCCATCAGCAGTTCCGGCGTGTTGGTGACACCAAGTACAATCGCGCCTGCGTTCCGCAGACGCTCTACCAACGGCGCATCTTCGCTGGCAACGAAGCCGGCGCGCAGACGGGTTCCGGCCTCGCATCGCAGACCGGCCACGTTGATCGAGCTCTTGATGCTGACCGGAACTCCGTGCAACGGGCCCAATGTTTTTCCGCTCATGACGGCAGCTTCGGCGGCGCGCGCGTCCCGGCGTGGGCGATCTGTGTCGATGTGAACGAATGCATTCAGGCTGGGGTTGATTCTTTCAATTTGTTGGAGATGCGCTTCAACGAGCTCGACCGGAGAGGTTTTCTTCTTGCGGACTTGTTCCGCCATGGATACTGCAGATAAGAAGTTGAGATCACTCATGCAGAGGTTGCGCTCGCTCGAGACGAAGAGTGAGTCTAGCATGTGGCTAAGTTGGGTGTCGGCGCTGCTTGCTCGCGGAAGTGACATTGCGCCGTGCTTCATTTGCGAGCATCGCGCCATCCAATGACCGCTTCTCGTCTTGGGTTAGGGGGCGGAATGTGCCTTTGGGTAAATTGCCTAACTGCAGCGGACCGATGGCCACTCGCACCAGCCGCAGAACTTCCTTTCCGAGCGCCGCAAGCATGCGGCGAATCTGGCGATTCTTGCCTTCGTCGAGAATAATCTCAAGCCAGCAATTCTTCTGTCCGGAGCGCAAGACGCGAGCTTGCTTCGCTCGCAGCATTTCTCCATCTTCGTCTCTCACTCCACGGATTAGCGATTGCGTCCAGGCTTCTGCGACGACCGTCGCGATCTGCACGTGGTATGTCTTGTCCAGATGCATCTTGGGCGCGGCCATGCGCGCGGCCCATTCCGAATCGTTGGTTGCCAGGAGCAGGCCTTCGCTGGCTTTGTCGAGTCGTCCAACGGGTGCAACCCAGGGAAGTTGTTGTTCTGATTCCGTTGTTGATGAATGTTCTTCAGGAAAGGCATTTGTTGCTGCGTCCTGTCGGTGTGCTGCTCGTTCTACGGGGTCATGTTGTGACGACTTGCGATTCGATTGGGACTGCATTGCCGCGCGCAGCACGGCGTAGACCGTTTCGCGGCCCCTTTCGTCGGAGGCAGTGGTGACGAGACCGCGCGGCTTGTTCATCACGAGATAGACTTTGGTTCGCGCCTCGATCGGATTCCCATCTACAGTAATGCGGTCGTGGCCCAAGTGAACTGGCGTTTCTGGGTCTCGGCGTAGCCTTTGGTTCAGCTGCACATGGCCAGTGCGGATTAGCTCTGCCGCTTGCGTTCGCGAACAGTATCCCAACTTCGAGAGCGCGCGAGCGAGTCCAACGCGGCGCGATTTCTGCTTCGGCTTCATCGACATCATGCTACTTCAAGTCCCGCTGTTCGGCGTGTGGTGGGGAGCGTCTGAATCGGGACTGCTGCACGCTGCGGCTGCGCTTGATACCATATTTACGAAGTCTGAGTGGCTATGGATTCGAACGGAGTGCAAGGAGTTTGACGATGGCACATCAGCATCCGCCACGCTTTTTGAAGATTGTGGACGACGCGAAGACGCGCGTGCGCGCAACGAATGCGGACGAAGTGAAATCGAAGCTCGATCACGGAGAAAAATTCGTGCTCGTCGATGTGCGCGAGGAGAGTGAGTTTGCCAAGGACCACCTGCCCGGCGCCATTCATCTCGGCAAAGGAGTCATTGAGCGGGACATCGAGGCGCGTGTGCCTAAGCTCGATACTCCACTGGTGCTTTACTGCGGCGGAGGTTTCCGATCTGCTCTTGCCGCCGACAATCTGCAAAAGATGGGTTATACCAACGTTATCTCGATGGATGGTGGTATTCGCGACTGGCGGGAGAAAGGTTATCCGCTGAGCAAGGGGTAGTCCTCAGCTCTCGGCTCTCGGTTCTCGGTTGCAGTCCTCAACTCTCATGCCCACTCAGTACGGCTGAAATCAATTCGGCCGCAATAAACAAATCAGCCCAACAACAAAGCGAGCATCCGGAAGAAATCCGCGGGCGTTGCGATCCGCAGTCCGGCACGCCGTTGCGACGGTTTGTGTGAAGTGCTTCGGGTTGTGAGTTAATGATCGATCGGGGTGGCTTGCCATTGCCGAAAGGAGCACCGGAACGTCAGCGGCGTGTCGAACGAGATGCCGGCTCGAATGCACCGCGCGTTCGTTGGGATCAGGGACCAATTCAGGATTTGTCAACTCGAGCAGACGACGATAGTCCTCGATCAGCTCATCGGCTTTCAAAGATGGCAACCACTGCGCATGGAGCAATTTCATCGCGGACTATCTCTGCGAGCACCAGCCTTGTGATCTGAGCGCAAAGCGAAAGCACAGCCTTGTCGAGGCCCAAGGAGAAACAATCCCTCCGGTGTGGACAATCGAGTGCAAAAATAGACGAATTCTTTTACGGCTGGTCAGTTCGAGCGGCGGCGCGACAACGGCGGCGGGAGACGACTGTCACTGAACCTGTCGTCCCGTAGCGACAATGGAAGAGTCGTTTCCGGACTTGAGGCAATGTTTCCAGGATAGTCCGAGGCCTAACCCCGGCGGCGGTCAGGGTTGCGGTGACCTGTTCGCAGAGATGCTCAAATCGTTGCAGCTCCGGCAGGAGGAGAAGCGCGTCTCCCAGGCGCAGCACGGCAAAGGGGGCACCAATCCCCAACCCAAGATCCTCACGGCACCGTTTCGGGACCGTGAGTTGCCCCTTTTCTCCAATTTTTGTCGTCGTCAAGTATTCGATGGCAGCCTCGGGCGTTGACATAAGCTTGTCCCTCGGCAGCAATATCCTACCTCACCATCTGAGGATTGTAGCCGTCTCTACCGGGACCGGACCTTAGATGGGGACGGCTCCCTGGCGTTCAAACGCTGGGCTATTTTCGGCCCCGCAGGACGCGATTCGTCTTAGGCTGGGCACAGCGGTGCCCGCCCAGAACGTGTTTTGGCTCAGCCTAGGCGTTGCACGGCTCCTTGTTTAACGCTCCTTCTCAAGCTGCACACGGCATTCTTGCAGGGACGTGCATGATCTTAGGCAACGTGCAGTTTTTTCTGCATTTCTTCTAGCGTCACGCCTTTGGTTTCGGGGTAGACGAATAGGACTACGAAGAATTGCAGGAGCATCATGGCGGCGAAAAACATGAAGGGGATGGATTTTGAGCGGGCGGCGAGGATGGGAAAGGTCAGCGAGATGGCGGCGTTCATGAGCCAATGGGTTAAGGTGCCTAGGCTTTGTCCTTTGGCGCGGACTCGGTTGGGAAATACTTCGCTTAGGTAGACCCAGATTACTGATCCTTGCGAGAAGGCGAAGCTGGCAATGAATCCGACGAGCAGCCATAGCAGCAGTTCGTGGTGTTTGTTCATGGCAAAAATCGTGGCGACTCCGGCTAGACAAATGGCGGTTCCCACCGCGCCCACCAAGAGCAGTTTCTTGCGACCCATGCGATCGATAATGGATATGGCGATTACCGTGAACAGCAAATTGGTCAGGCCGACCACCACGGCCTGGAGATCGCCCGACATTTTGCTGAAGCCGGCGAAGGCGAAAATGTCATTCAAGTAATAAAGAATGGCGTTGATGCCGGAGAGCTGGTTAAACATTCCGATGGTGATGGCAAGGAAAATCGGCAAGCGGTATTTGGCTGAGAACAGAGGCTCGTCGGCAAGACCGTGCTCGGCGTCAATGGATTCGATAATGTCCTGCAGTTCGCCTTCGTAATTTTGTTCTCCGATGAGACGCAACACTTCGCGGGCTTCGTTGATTCGCTGCTTCTTGACCAGCCAGCGCGGGCTGCGGGGGATGGTGAATAGCAGGGTGAGGAACAGGGCCGCCGGCAAGGCGGCGACTCCGAACTTCCAGCGCCACTCGTCTTCGATCCGTAAATGCTGGGCGCCTACAAAAAAATTCGAGAGGTAGGCAAGCAGAATTCCTGATACCACGTTGAACTGGAAAATTCCGACCAGGCGTCCGCGCCAGCTTGCAGGAGCAATCTCGGCTATGTACATGGGGCCAAGAACGGATGAGCCCCCAATGCCGAGTCCGCCAATGAAGCGGAAGAATACCAGGGCGGGCCAATTCCATGCAAGGGCACAGCCCAAGGCAGAAACCACGTACAAGATGGCCATGACGCGCAGGCTGTCGCGGCGTCCGAACTTGTCTCCGGGAATACCGGCAAACATGGAACCTAGGATTGTGCCGACCAGCGCGGCGAAGACAGTCACGCCCAGCTTGAGCGGGGAGAGGTTGTAGACCTGCGTGAGATCGCCGGTGGTGCCGGAGATTACGGCGGTGTCGAAGCCGAATAGGAGGCCTCCGAGACCGGCTACAAGGGCAGCCTTCAGGAGGTATGCGTTTAGTTTATGCGGCGCTGAGGCGTCGCCCGACGATGCAGTAGGCATTGAGTTTCTTCCTCAGCGGCTTAAGCCGCGGACACCATGCAGCGTTTACGGCAGGCCTGAAGGCGTGCCCTGATACGAATGGTGCGGCCTCCCCAAGCTGCCGGAATACCGAGATAAGAATCGTGACTCGCTCCCAGGCTTTCCGAACACGGGTACAGTTCCGGAGTTGGGTCAACATCATCGCACGCCGAGCGCTTCAAGCCTACTTTTTAGTCGCGCCTCCGGTCCGTGCCTGCGATCCAGCTGGCGAGACTGGCGGTAACGCTGTCTTCTGGCTGATGCCTTCGCCTTCGACGACGGTGTAGATGACGTCGGCGGGGAGGTCGGGCAGGGTCTCAGTTTCGCCGTTGGGCCAGCGGATGGAAACTTCGGTCATTCTGTGGTTGGCTCCGAGACCGAAGTGCAGGCGCAGATCATTCTGTGAGAGATAGCTGGCGCCCCCGCGTACTTCGCTGAACTGAACCAGGTCCCCTGCTTTCACCGTGAGTCGCGCGCCGATGGCAGCCTTGTTGCTTTTCGTTCCGATGAGCTTGAACAGCACGCGATGATTGGGGCTGTGGTTGCGGTTCAACAACAGAGATGGTGGCGCGCCGACATTGAGAATGACGATGTCCACGTTTCCGTCATTATTGATGTCGCCGAATGTGGCTCCGCGCCGCGCCTCCGGCGGCAGGCTTGCGAGCGTCTGCGAAACATCGTCGAAGGTTCCATCACGATTATTGCGCAGCAGCACCATGGGTTGACGATAGGGAGTGCCGCCGGGAATTGTGTCCACCTGGGGATAGACGTGGCCGTTGGCGATGAACAGATCGAGCCAGCCGTCATTGTCCATATCGAAGAATGCGGTGCCCCATCCTACGAGCGGATAAGTCGGCCTCATCACTTTGGAACGGAGACTTACATCGGAGAATTCATCTTTGCCGGCGTGATACAACGCGGCACCTTGCTCGATGAAGTTGGTCACGATCATGGAGAGACGGCCTTCGTGCAGATAGTCTCCCCAATCCACACCCATCGAGCCTTGCTGCAGACCATCGCTGCTCAACGCGATGCCCGAGAGCAGGCCCACGTCTTCGAAGGTGCCATCGTGTTTGTTGCGATAAAGAAAGTTCGGACCGGCATCATTGGCTACGTACAGATCAGGCCAGCCGTCGTTGTCATAGTCTCCCCAAGTGGCGCCTAGCCCGTAGTAGTGGTTCGGGTCGTCGACTCCAGCTTTTTTTGAGACCTCTTCAAAGGTGCCGTCGCCCCTGTTATGGAAGAGTAAGTCAGACTCACCCGGCAGGCCCCAGGGACCACACTGCACCAGCACGCCCTTGAAGCGGCAGAATCGGGGATCGCTGCCGAGTTCGGGCAACTTGTCGATATTGACGTGCACGTAGCGAGAGACAAAAAGATCGACCTTGCCGTCGCGGTCGTAGTCGGCCCAGGCCGCTCCGGTGCTGAAGCCTCCGCCGGCTACGCCTGCTTTATCACTAACCTCTTCAAATCTGCAGTTGCCGAGGTTGTGGTAGAGAGCATTGCCGCCGAATCCGGTTACGTAAATGTCTTGAAGACCGTCATTGTCGTAGTCGGCCACGGCGACGCCCATGCCCCAGCCTTTGCGAGTGAGGCCCGCGGATTTGGTGATGTCCGTGAACTTGAGATCGGAATCCTGGTGATAGAGCGTGATCAGGGGATCGCCGCCGTGACGGTAGCGATCAACGGTGGATCCGTTCACGGTGACGATGTCGAGTTTACCGTCATTGTCGCAGTCCATCAGGCCGATGCCTCCGCTCATGGACTCGACAATGTAACGCTTGTCCGGTGAGGAAATGTGCGGAACGGTCAGCCCGGCTTTCTGGGCGACGTCTTCGAATTGGGGAACGGGTGATTGCGGCGCGGGTGATTGCTGGGCCTGAGACTGGGGAGGAACTGCGTGTGTCGCGGCTTTTGCGGGAGTCGTTTGAGCTAGCGCGGTTGCAGTGCACAACAACGCCACCCACGAACAGCGCTGGGTTCGGAGGGAAGAAGTCCGCATAGATGGGCAAGTTCCCGATTATACAGGCGCGCAAGCTCTTGCCTTGCGCTGCGGGGTGCGCTGATCGTGCGTGAAGCTGATCCCGCGCCGCGATTTGAATTGCGGGGAGCTCTGACGCATTTCTAGGCTGCGGGCTCGTGTAGCAGTGAGCTGATCGAGGTAATCAGTTGGTTCACGACGCTCTCCGTCTTGGACACGACACATTGAATCCCCGCGGCTTGAGCGTCTTTGGTAAGGGCGTCGGTGACGTACATGGTGAACATCACCATGGGTGTGGCGGGAGAGATTTCCTTGATATGCCGCGCCGCTTCTAACCCGTTCATCACCGGCATCGACAGATCGAGGATGACCAAGTCTGGAAGCAGTTCTTTGACTTTCTCAATGGCAACCGCGCCATTCGGCGCCTCTGCGCAAACCTTCCAGTTGGGATTCTGCTCGATCCAACGGCGCAGGGCTCGGCGCATCATGGAACTATCGTCGACGATAAGGATTTTGCTGGGCACGCAACACCTTCCGAATGCCTCGGGTTGCCTTGGGCAGGTTGCAGGCCGATCCATCTAGGCGCGGCGGCGGTCGGCCCCTCACGAAAGGCAAAGGATATTGTCAGTTTAAGCTTACGGTGGTTGTTCCCCAATACAGGGTTTACCGTACGCTAGCGCACATAGTGATTACGGGTGCGCCAATACAGTCAAAAATGCCCGCCAGATATCGGTCGATGGCGGGCACATAGCTTGCGTGTTTTTCGAATCATTCGTGTCATTTGGTGTCAATAGGAGGCGTGCGGCAAATGGAGGGCCTGCCCCCCGACAGGTTCCAAAGCCCTAAGTTGGCGGCAGCATACCACAAATCAACGGAAAAGTGTCCGATATCATACACAATTTACCCTATTGGCAGGTAGCGCCGCCTTCCTTGAAAATCAGCAAAACTTATCTCTGGCCGGAGGGCGGGGTGGGTGCTTGTTCGATGCTGATTTGGTCCGGAACCTGTGCAAGGAAATTATTCGCGAGACAGACCCCGACAAGAGCGCCGATCTGCTGTCATTGCTGCATGCGGTGATCAAGGATGATCAAGAGGAAGTCCGCCTGAGAGCCCTTTTCCTGGTTAAGAAGTATGGCCACGCTTTTGATGATTTGAAGGGCGCGGCCTAGCGCGGCCCAAGACTTGTGGTGTCCTCAATATCGCGTGGCTAGTCGTCGGATGGGTGGGACGGGTTCGGCAGCTTTCTCGATTCGATCTTGCGGGCGTAGCATTCCTCGTGAACGGCTTGCGCATTGCTGTCAGTCTTGCTGGCTTCAAGCTCCACAGGTTTGCCGCAGATCGAACATAAGGGAGTAGGTGTAGGCTTTGTCACAACGGTTCGTCTCCTTGCGGCGGGCGACAAAAAGTTTAGCGAGTGGGCAGACAATAGCAAGTCCCAATAGTGCATTGCTGGGTGTTCAGTCGCTGCCCGTAAAATTTTCAATGCAATGTTAGGACACTCCCCGCGACCCACCGGAATTTTTCGGCGTCTGAATCTTAGACGCTAGAATATTGTTTATTCTCTAGTAATTATGCCCGTGGAGGAGTAGTCTGAGATTGTCTCTTCCGCATCCTTCCGCCGTGCCCTCCTTGGAGACGGTCCCTTGCGAAATCAGACAGCGTTTACGCTGCGCAAGGAGCCGTTATGCCTACCCCTATTTATCGGAATCGTCCGAAGACCGACGGGCACGGTCCCCCCACGATCGACGGAAGTCCAGTTAACAATGAGCTTTTGCTAAACCTGCCCACCAAAGAATGCGCTGCAATATTCTCCAAGCTGGCCTTTCTGCCGAACCGAACTCACGACGTGCTGCACGAAGCGGGAGAACCGATCTTGTTCGCCTATTTCATCAATAGCGGGTTGGCCTCGGTTTTGAGTGTGCTGGCAGATGGGAAGAGCGTAGAAGTTGGTTTGACCGGGAAGGAAGGCTTTGTCGGGCTTCCGCTGATCGTTGGTCTGAAAAGCAGCCCGACCCGTGTCGTCATACAAATTGAAGGCAGCGCATTCAGAATAAGCGCAGCGGTGCTGATCCAACTGCTGGGACAGTGTTCGATCTTGGAGAAAAGGCTGCAACGCTATGTTCAGCTCCTCGCCATGCAGGCGACACAGGTTGCGGCCTGCAATCGAGTCCACGAAGTCGACGAAAGGCTGGCGCGGTGGCTGCTGATGTCCCAGGACAGGATCGGATCCAGCAGCGTGCCTTTGACCCAGGAGTTCCTGGCTCATATGCTGGGAACGCGCCGCTCCAGCGTGACCGTGGCTGCAGGGGTCCTGCAAAAAGCGGGACTGATCACTTACAAGCGCGGGCACGTCAAAATTGAAGACCGAGCCGGGCTCGTCGATGCGGCCTGCGAGTGCTACGACTCGATGTTACGGCAGGCCAGTTCCTGGCAGACCGAATTGGAATAGCTTTTGTCGGATGGCGCACCAACCGGCGTTCGTTGGCGGGCAGACTCAACCATTCATAACCCCTAGCATCCCCACCAGGAGGTCGCCTATGGCGCTCCGGGACTTGTCTCTAACATCTACATCATCTCCGCCCCTGCGTTTTCCGAATTGGCAGCGCGAGTATGAGTCGGCCGTGTTGGAAACAGACAAGAGTGTGCTGTTCAAGCGCGTGGAAGTGGCGGAGGCGGCAATCCTTACTCGTCGTGATGCGCTGGAGCACGATTCGAGTAGTCAGACAGAGCGAGGCGCGATTGAAGACGCCTTAGCCACCCTTCGTGTTCTGAAGAGAGACCACTCCTGAAACTTGGGGAAGACCGGCGCGTCGGTAAGCAAAGAAAGATCCATCTGACGCGTGTCAGCTCTCATTTTCTTCCATTTTGCATCTTTACCCATCTGGCCGGAGTGGGGAAGCGCTTGGAATTTTGACGTCGTGGCATGTAAGGAGCGCAATGGTCAAGAAGCCTGCTCTCTCCCGGGGGAAGTCCGACGGCAAAGCTGCGCCAATGGTGGATGGAAGTCTAGTGAGGAATGAGCTTCTGCTCAGCCTGCCGCCGGAAGATTGGGAGTCAACATTCTCGGAGTTAAGCTCGGTGCAGCTGAGAACTCACGAGATGCTGCACGAGTCTGGCGAACCAATCAGGTTTGCCTATTTCCTGAACAGCGGCCTGGCGTCAGTGTTGAGCGTGTTGTCAGACGGCAAGAGTGTAGAGGTAGGATTGACCGGCAAGGAGGGCTTTGTTGGATTGCCGCTCGTCGTCGGCCTCAGCACCAGTCCGACACGCACCGTGATTCAGATAGAAGGTGCGGGTTTCCGGGTGAGCGCGGAAGGCCTGATGAAGATTCTCCGTCGATCCGAAACGTTAGAGCAGAGACTGCAACGCTACGTGCAAGTCCTGTCCATGCAGGCATCACAGGTAGCGGCTTGCAACCGCATCCACGAAGTCGATGAGCGGCTGGCGCGCTGGTTGCTCATGTGCCAGGATCGTATCAATTCTGATACCGTCCCTCTCACTCAGGAGCTACTGGCCCATATGCTGGGAACGCGCCGCTCCAGCGTCACGGTGGCTGCGGGCACCTTACAAAAAGCGGGCCTCATCACCTACAAGCGAGGGAACGTCAAGATTGAAAGTAGAGAGAATCTCAAGGATGCAGCGTGTGAGTGCTACGAAGCCATGCAGCGGCAGAGCAGGAACTGGCTGAGCGAATCGAATAACTCCGTGCGGTAGCGCACTGCAGTGCGTTAGCCGGCAGGCAGACGCGTGAAAACTTCTTTGGTACTTTGCTGAAAGCAGCCCTCCCCGGTGAACGTAGTGAAAGATGCCGAAATGTCTTGGCGGGATCAGCGTGCTCGAGTTGTGGCGCCTGCATGGTTCGTGTCGACACCACGTTCTATCTTTTGGGAGGCGCTCAAGCGTGGAACATCCCTCTGCCCCCAATGTGACCTCAACGGGGGCCGTTCCATGAGTCGGTGGGCAAAAGCTCTCCTCACTCAGTAGCGGTGAGCCAAAGCCATTGCCGGAGAAACGCCGGTCAAAGGGATGAAAACGCGATCAAACCGCTGAATCAAACCGCCGTACTTCGGCCACTCAGAAGGTTGATGATCAGAACCACGACCGCCAGCACGAGCAAGATGTGAATGAATCCCCCCAGTGTGTACGAACTAACTAATCCAAGCAGCCACAAAACCAGAAGAATCACGAAAATTGTCCAAAGCATAAAATTCCTCCTTTGACGGTGTTCGATCTCAGCTTCTTTGGCCTCGGTCTCTCCATCTCCACAACCTCGAAAACTGCCGACACCGTTCGCATCCAGTGACGTCGGCCCGCCGCCCCAAATGATGGTCGGATATCGGCAAGGGAATGTCGATACGCGGAAGCGTGTACTGCGACCAGGCTGTCACCCTATGTAGGCACGGGTTAATCTGCAGCGCCAAGGCTTTAGTGAGGCATTACATGCAGACCCTCTTACTGGAATAAAAGGACTTTCTGGACGTATAATTTCCACACACGCGGGAAGCTAAGGAAACCCCCGATAATCCCAGTAATGAGGTCAGTCTCGATGGTCTTTCAACGGTTCTCCATAGTCCTGGTGTTGTTTACTGCACTCCCTGTAGCTCTGTTGGGACAGGCCCAGAGCACTGCCAAAGCCAAGCCCCACGTGGTCGTAATCGGGGTAAACGGCATGGAGTTGGACGTCATTCGGCCCTTGCTGTTAGAAGGCAAGATGCCCAACCTCTCCAGCGTGATCAAGAAGGGGGCCTATGGCAAGTTGCGGACTGTCTCCGCTCCCAATTGTCCGCGCGTGTATAGCACTCTTTTCACCAGCACGAAACCTGAGGAACACGGGGTTACGGGTTTCATTGTGGGCGGCATCACGGCCAACACGAATATGTTGAAGGAAGAGCCTATCTGGTCCATGCTGTCCAAGAAGGGCGTGACTGTGGGCATGGCCAACGTGCCCGCAACGTTTCCGGTTATGCCGGTGAATGGCTACATGATCAGCGGCATGTTGACCCGCGGGAAAAACTGTGAAGACGGCGTGCTTTGCGCGCCCAAGCTTTCGGAAGTGCAGGGTGGCGACGCGGTTTATCCTCCTGCCATGAAGGCGGAGTTGCTGAAGAACGTGGGGGACTTTTACATTGACTGCGAGCGCATGCCTTCGGCGGCGGATCTGAAAGGACACGAAACTGAGGCCATCGATGCTTGGCTGAACAAAGTCCAGCTCATCCGCCACCAGCAGACGCAACTTTTCGATTACCTGCTGAGCCGTCATCCCACGGAATTCACCTGGTTGGGCCAGTCCTGCGAGGACCGGACCGGGCACTGGCTGTATCCGATTGCGCCTTATAACGCCGGCTACAATTCCAAGATCAACGCTGTGCGGACGGATGCCTTCCCCGATCAATACATCGCCTTCGACAGAGTTCTGGGCGCGGTCCTGAAGCACGTGGACGACAATACCTACGTGATCATCGTTTCCGATCATGGCATCAAGCCGCTGCGCGAGTTCGAAGAGACCGATCCGCACGCGCACATGGACCACGAGAAAACTACCCCGGTGGTGGCGAAACATGACTTCGCCGACGGTGACGACGTACCCGGATCGTTCTTTGCCATGGGCCCTGGCATCAAGCACGAGCTGCGTCTGATGGGTTTTGAGGCCTCAGTGTATGACCTTGCACCTACCATCCTGCACATCTACGGCATTGAGCAACCTGCGCAGATGCGCGGCCATGTACTGAGCGAGATTTTCGAGACTTCGGACAAGGCCATCGCAGAGAAGTAGATCGGGCGACAACTGCACTCCATTCCTCATGTCTTGGCGAGCGCTAGTTTAGTGTCCCATTAATGTCTAGACATATGTGAGCGGTTGTGGTATGAAACTAAGCATGGCCAGAATCAGCCCGGTCGTAAGCTTATCCGCAGACGATCTAGCGC
>Ga0070708_100000164_pt1 | contig 47292 bp, 36 predicted proteins | sample KBSK5503metaG_FD_65469 | JGI IMG/M metagenome (GOLD analysis project Ga0070708, IMG submission 65469) | Corn, switchgrass and miscanthus rhizosphere microbial communities from Kellogg Biological Station, Michigan, USA - KBS K5-50-3 metaG | ecosystem: Host-associated > Plants > Roots >... | reverse complement strand
GGGCGGTCTGCTTTGTCGCCGCTCGCTCGTGTGGCGTCAACCACACGTCGCTCGCAGCTTCGCGCATCCCATCCCGAACAGCTCCCCGTCGCGACCGCGCGCGACTTGTTCAGAGGTTCCCAAGTGAACGCCGACCTCTTTTCAGCCACTATTCTGCTGATCCTCGTCCTCGATCCGTTCGGCAATCTGCCGATCGTCGTGTCGGTGATGGGCAAAGTGCCGCCGGAGCGACGCGGGCGGGTCGTATTGCGCGAGTGCCTTTTCGCCTACGTGATCCTGATGGCGTTCATGGCGGGCGGCCGGACGTTCATGCAGTGGCTGCAGTTGTCGGACGTGTCGCTGACGATCGCCGGCGGCATCATCCTCTTCCTCATCGCGCTTCGGATGGTCTTCCCGCATCCGGACGGCGTGTTCGGCGACGCGCGCGGTGGTGAGCCGTTTCTCGTGCCGCTCGCCGTGCCATCGATCGCGGGGCCGTCCGCACTGGCCACCGTCATGCTGATGGCGTCGCGCGACCCGGCGCACATGACCACGTGGGCGATTGCGCTCTCCGTCGGGATGGCCGTCACCACACTCGTGCTGCTCGCAGCGCAATGGCTGCAGGCGGCGCTGGGCGAACGCGCGATCGTCGCCTTCGAACGCTTGATGGGGCTTGTACTGACGGCGCTTGCGGTCGAAATGCTGCTGAACGGCGTGCGAACGTTCGCGGCGCAGATCGGGCACTGATCGCGGAAATCTGCAAATCCAAAGGAGAGAGCGAACATGACTGTGAATGTCGAAAAGAGCGGACCGGTCTGGACGATCATTCACAATCGTCCTGAGGCCCGCAATGCGATGGATCCGGCGAGTGCCGATGCGCTGACCCGGGCCTTTCTCGAATTCGACGCGGATGACACGGCGCGCGTCGCCGTTTTGTACGGTGAAGGGGGCGCCTTCTGTGCCGGCTGGGATCTGAAGTACGTCAGTACGCTCGACCAGAAGTATCCGCTAGGGGAACTCGATATTCCTCCGGCTGGGCCCCGCGGCAACGGCGGCGAGATCCCTCGCGGCCCGCTGGGACCGTCTCGGCTCGAACTGGATAAACCCGTGATTGCCGCCGTGGCTGGCCCCGCCGTGGCGGGAGGGATGGAACTCGCACTGTGGTGTGACTTCAGGGTGATGCAGGAAGATGCGTACTTCGGCGTTTACTGCCGGCGCTGGGGTGTCCCGCTGATCGATGGCGGGACGGTGCGCCTGCCTCGAATCGTCGGCCAAGGTCGCGCGCTCGAAATCATCCTCACCGGGCGCAAGGTTCCCGCCGAAGAAGCCTTTCGAATCGGACTCTGCGAATATCTGGTGCCGAACGGCGAGGTACGCGCAAAGGCAGAAGAACTGGCTCATGACATCGCATGTTTTCCGCCTGTGTGCGTTCGGGCGGACCGACGCTCCGCTATCAAAAGCCACGGGCTTTCGGTTCGCGACGGGTTGATACAGGAGTGGTACAACGGCCGCGAAGCGTTAGTGAAGGATGGCGCCGCGGGTGCCGCGCGGTTCAAGGATGGCCTGGGGCGCCACGGCGACTTCAGGAAAATCTACTGAGGAAACTTGAGGGATCGTCGACGCGTCGGGATTGCAGCTGCTCCTCAATCGCCGAGCAGGCGGCGCCCATCCGGGTCGCGCGACAGTCGCTGCGCCTCGGCCACCGCGGAGACGCGATTGTGGACGTTGAGCACGTCGAAGATCGTCGCGACGTGGCTTTTGACAGTGCCCTCGGTGACATCCAGCTCGCGGGCAATCATCTTGTTCGACAGGCCTTTGGCCAGCAGCGAAAAAACTTCGCGTTGCCGCGGGCTGAGCAAAGCCAGGCGTCCTGTGCCAACCCCCGGCGCCGGCGCATTTGCTGCATTCGGCGCAGTGGCGAGCGGCGACTCGTCGCGATCGAGCATTTGCATCAGCTGCGGCGGCAGATATTGCCCGCCTGCGAGCACCAGCCGGATCGCCTGCAGCATGACTTTCGAAATGGCCGTCTTCGGGATGAAGCCGGCGGCGCCGGCGCGCAGCACGCCCCTGACCTCCGCACTGTCTTCGACGCCCGAGAGCACGATCAGCGGCACCGTCGGATAGTCGTCGCGCAAGTCGCTGATCGTCTGCGCGCCGCTCATGCCGGGCATGGTCAGGTCGACCAACGCCAGGTCGATGTCCTGGTGCGCATCGAACATTTGCCGCAGCGAATCCGCATCCCAGGCTTCGACGAATTGCGTGGAAGCATCCAGTCCCAGGAGTTCACCACGCAGGCCTGAGCGGATGAGCGCGTGATCGTCAGCCAGGAGTATCTTCATCGCGATTGTCGGGGGAGGGCGTCTTGCGCATCTTCCACGCGAAATGCGTCAATACCGCGCGAAGCCTGGCGGGAGGAACGGGCTTATGCAGCAGGGGGTAACTGGCCTCCTTTGCTGCCCGAATCGTTTCCGGCCGCGTGTCCCCCGATATCAAGATACCCGAAAAGGGCGCCGTCGTCAGGGTCGCCAGTTGCTGCAGCAGGTCGATCCCGCTCAGTTCGTCGGACAGCCAAAGGTCGCACAGGACGAGCACCGGTTTGCGATTCAGCGCGGCCATCGCGGCTCGCGCGCTTGGGCCATCGCTGACCGTGATGACGTCGCAGCCCAACTCGGTCAGCAAGGCCTTGTTTCCCGCCAGCACCAGCGGATCGTCGTCGACGACCAGTATCGACGGCAGCAATCCGCCCGGCTGCGCCAATGCCGAATCAACCGGGGGCAACTCCTGGACCCAGCGATCCTCGCCCTGTCGCACCCGGAGCGAGAACACGGAGCCCCGTCCCGGCGCGGAGCGGACGGCAACCTGCGTTCCGAGCAGTCGCGCAACGCGCGCCACGATGGCCAGCCCAAGCCCAAGCCCGAGACTGCGATCGCGCGCGGCATTTCCGATCTGATAGAACTCCTGGAATATTTCGCCCTGCTTTTCCGTAGGAATGCCGATGCCGCTGTCGCGCACTTCGATCTGAACGGCGGCCCCGCGACGCCGGCTGCAGATCAAGACCGTTCCGTGGTCGGTATAGCGGATGGCATTGGCGACGAGATTGGACAGCACGCGATGCAATAGCAACTCGTCCGTCGCCAGGACCGCATCGGTGGGGCGGACGTGCAGGCGAAGGTGTTTGACTGCGGCGGCGTCCGCGTACTCCGCGTACAACTGCGCGAACAGGGGTTCGAGTCGGAATGACCGCGGTTGGGCCACCAGGGTTCCGGCATCGAGCTTCGAGATGTCGAGGAGCGAGTCGAACAGCCGCTCCATCACCGATACGGCCTGGGCGAGATCGCGGACTACGGCCGAGAGGTCGCTTCCATGGGCACGCCGCTGCAACGTCGCAGTGAACAAGCCGATCGCGTGAAGAGGCTGGCGCAAGTCATGGCTGGCCGCGGCAATGAATCGCGACTTGGCCTGGGTGGCCTCTTCGGCGGCATCTTTTTGCGCGATCAGCGCGCGCGTCGCATCCTCGATCCGCAACTGCAACGCCTTCGTGTCCGCCTGCAGCCGCGCGGCCATGTCGTTGAAGCCGTCGTTCAGCGTCCGGAATTCGCCTCCGCCGTGCGTCGGCAGCGGCGCCACGGGCTTGCCCTGGCTCAACTCCGCCATGGCGGCGGCAAGGCCCCGGATCGGGCGAATGACGCTGTTGCCGATACCGAGTGCAAGCGCGACCGCGATTATCAGGGACGCCGACCCCAGAGCCAGTCCGATCAGCAGCAGGTCACGCTGGTGGGCCTGCGCCGCGGTGCGCGACATCGCCACCGTGATCTCACCGACTTTTTTCGGCGCACTGCCGGATCCCATCTGCTCGGGAAAATCCGAGGTTTCGATTCGTGTCGCAAGCACCGGCTGGGTGAATCGCGTCACCGCATTGCCATTGGCCGGCGTGTTCGACGTGGCACCCGCGACGACGCGGCCCCGGGCATCGGTGATGGTCACACTGGCAACGTCGGCTTCGCGGACCGCTGCCTGGGCAAGCCGCTCGAGGGCGGCACTGTCGCCTGCGAACAGCGCGAACTCGGTTCCGGGAGCCAGTTGCCGCGCGAGCGAGTTTCCCCGCTGCGCGAGCAGGACGTCGACTTCGGCGATTCTGGAATACGTGAAGTAACCGGCCAGCGTGACCAGGATCATGACGCTCGGCAGAAGCGCCAGGAACAGGACGCGCGCGCGGATGCCCCACGACTTCACGGCGCTCTCCCGGGGGTTGCGGGTTCCGCGGCGGTGGCGGGCCGGGTGGACTCCCGGCGTTCGCTGCGTGTTGTCAGGGTGGTGGCCAGCGCACTCTCGTCAGGCAGCGAAATGCCGAGCGATCGCGCGACGGTGTTGTTGACGCGAACCGTGAAGTAACGCGGATATTGTGGCGCAGGCAGCACCACGTCGCCGGCTAGAATACGACCGGCGATCTCCGCGCCTTGCTTGCCTACCTGCTGAGCCGTCGAAAACAATCCGAGCAGCGCTCCCGCCTTGACCAGGCCTTCGGAAAATCCCACGACGGGAATTTGCGCGCGATAGGTCGTCAGCAGCAATCCGTAGACCGTCGACGAATTGAACGCCACCGGGTCCGGCAGTGCCAGTAGGACATCGCTCCCCGGCAGCACGCGTTGCAGGGCTCCGTAGACGCCCGACGAATCCGGAATCTCGGCGATATTGAGCGAGAGATCGCGTTCCTTCGCCGCATTCGTCAGATCGTTTCGCAGCGGCAAGGTACCTGGACCGAGTACGATGCCCACCCGTGTTCGGCCGGGCAGCGCGACCCGAAGGAGATCGAGTTGCCGCGACAATGGCTGGTCGATGAATACCGCGGATACACGCCGCTCCCGGCCATCGACGCGCGGCGGCGCGAGCGCCTCGTACGACTGGCGGGGAATCAGCAAGCACAGTGTCGGTGGTGGCGCGGGCAATGCGCTTTCCCGCGCGAGCGTCGCCTTCGCCGCTGCGAGCCCGACAGTCAACACCAATTCGTAATCCTTCAATGCGACTTCGTCGCCGCCCGTTACGCGTTGCGCCGTGACGACGTCGATCCGGACGCGGCCGTCACGCGTCGGCTTGAGGCCTGCGCGCACCTCATCGGCGACCTGCTGGTAGCTTGCCGTTTCGTCGCTCAGCACGACCAGCACGTCCGCCCGGGCGTTCTGTGAAAGCGCCCACAGTCCTACAGTCGCCGAAAGCATCAGCAGCTTCGGCAATCGATGGCGGAGGAAGGCGGAGATCACGTCGGGTAACCCGTCTGTGACACTTGAACGCATGGGTTGGCGATTTTCATCACACAGTTAGAACTTGACGCCGAGCGTCAGCCACGCGCGCCGCTGCGCAACAAGCTCCGGACGAAATTCGGTGTAGTGCTGGTCGAAGACGTTCTCGACCACGAAGGCGATTTCGCCCGTCCCCCATTCGAGAGGAAGGGTCTTGGCGACGCGCATGTCGACGCGGTTGTATCCGGGCTGGGTCACGCCGACGCCAAGGGGGTTGTAGCTGCTCTGCGCGTGAAATGTCAGGCTCGCGTCCCACGTTTCCGCGAAGCGTTGCGACAGGAGCATGTGCACGGTGTTGCGCGGCGCCGAGGACGAGTAGCTGCCGAAGCGATCGGCACTATCGGCCGTGAGGTGTGCGGCGGAGATCGCCACCGACGTTTGCGGGAGCGGCCGCCAGACGAACTGGCCTTCGATGCCCCATTGGCGGACGTCGTCACCGTTGACAACCGTTCGCGGGCTCGGCGGAAACGTGATTCCTTCGTTCGTCAGATGGATCAGGTTGTTCAGCGTCTCGTAGAAAACCTTCAAATCGAGTGTGGCGCGCCAGGCCGGCCACGCACCCAGGTAGCCGACTTCGGTTGACACGATGGTTTCGGGTTGCAGCCCCCCCTGCGTGAGCACGATCGTTCCGGGACCGACGATGATTACGCTCGGCAGCTTTTCCTCGAAGAGTGTCGGCGTGCGCAGGGCCTTCGATACTCCGACGCGGATGACGTGGTCTGGCGCGACCCGATAGTTGACCGATACCTGGGGCGCGACATCGGTGCCCGTGAGATTGTTGCTCTCCAGCATTGCGCCGATATTGACGAGTACGTCGCTCGTGGCGCGCCACTCTAGATGACCGAAGAGCCGGCCGACACGCAAACGCTCGGATTGCTGCAGCAGCAGGGGCGCCGCGGCCACGTCTTCGCGAACGCTGCCACCCCAGACGCCGCGCCAGTCGGAGCCAAAGCTGAAATTCTGCTGGACTTCGAAATCGGTTCGGCGAACCGAACTGCTGTCGTTTATCGGGAACTGTTCGTTGTTGAACGGTGGGAGCGGGTCGGTCTGGAATTGGTCGTGCAGGTTGAAGCTGTAGTAATACAACTGCGCATAAAATCCGTTATCCGCATCCAGACTGCGTTCCCACTTGATCTGTGCGTATCCGGTTTCGAATCGCGCGTTGCGCAGCGGGTCGGCGAGTGTTCCCGTTCCCACGCCACTCGTACGATTGGTCGCGCCCGCCTGGAACATGACGCTGTCGGTCGGCGTGAGTTGCCAATCGGCCCGAACCGTCGCGAAGTCGAGGGCGCGGTTGTCCGAGACGTTCATGAATCCGTTGTCGGACTGATGTTCAGCCGTGATCCGGAAATCGAATCCTTCCGTGCCGGCGGCGTAGCGCGCAACGCCGTCGAGAATGTTGTCCGTGCCGACGTTGACGGTCGCGAACGTCCCGCGCTGCTGCAACGGATGCTTGGTGATGAAGTTGATCGTCCCGAGGAAGGCGCCGATGCCGTGCGATGCGGTGCTCGGCCCGCGGACCACTTCGATGCGCTCGATGTCGTCGAGCGCCAACGGGAAGTCGTTCCAGTCGACGCCGCCGAGCGTCGCGTTGTTCATCGACCGGCCGTCGATCAGCACCTGAAGGCGCGAGAAAAATTCGCGTCCGAGGCCGTGGTAGGTGACGATCGGCTGGAGGCCCTTGAAGTGCGCGGAGTAGCTGACGTTGAACCCGGGCACCAGGCGGAACAGCTCGGGAATCTCCCGCACGCCAGAAGTTTTGATCGTTTCCTGGTCGATGACGGTGACCGCCTGGGGCGCGTCGGCAATGTTCTGGCGCAGGCGCGACGCGGACAGCACGGTGGGAAATTCGGTCAGGAACTCGCGCTCGGAGAGTTCCTGGGCCAACGCCGATCCGCAAGCTGCCGCTGCGCACAGCAGGGTGCAGGCGATCGGAACGGGCGTCGCTCGCTTCATCGTGGCTTACGGCCCCTTGTTTGTTATTGCGCGCCGGTTACGCTGCGGATGCCAGCGTGGACAAGCGCTATCGCGTGCGCGATTGAAGTGCCGCGACGCACCGATTGTCAATAGCAGTACAGCTCTCTCCTACTTTAAGGCTATGCCGAAGGTAATAACGGCTTTCCGACAGACCCGATAGGATTAATCAGGTGGTCGCGGAACGCGGGCGGTATCGCGCGCGCGCCCGTGTTTTACGTATTCATTCCTGCGGATTGTTCCCCACTGGGACACGGCCTATAAATATTCGCAGACCGAGCACAAGAAAAACGAATAGGGAGGGATCGTTGCTGTGACCTGTGGTGGCACCTCCAGACTGACAGCGAGTCTCCTGCTCGCGCTCGTCGGGTCGGTGCTCGCCCTCGTCGCGCCGGGATATGGCTACGCGCAGTCCCCCTCCGGTCCGGGCACCAATGTGGTGGCGACAGTTTCGAGTTGGGTGCTGACGGGCAATCTCAACATACCGCGTTCGGGACACACGGCAACACTGCTCGCCGATGGCCGGGTCCTGGTCGTTGGAGGTCACGTCGGATGCTGTGATGCCCCCGGAACGATCCTGGACAGCGCGGAGTTGTACGACCCCTTGTCCGGCACATGGAGCACTACAGGCCACCTTGGGAAGCCACGCCAGAGCCACACCGCAACGCTGCTCCCAAACGGCCAGGTGTTGGTCACGGGCGGATATACGGGTATCGACCAATTCGCGCCGACCTATGGATTCACTGACACTGCAGAGCTATATAACCCTGCCACCGGGACGTGGAGTGCTACGAGTAACCTCCATGCCCTTCGTAATTATTTTGCGGCAACGCTGCTTCCAAACGGCAGGGTCCTCGTCGCAGGGGACTTCTTTCACGACAATCAAGCCTGCGAAATTTATGACCCGTCGACCGGCGCATGGACCTTGGCGGGCAGGCTGAATGCACCGCGCGCCGGTCACATGCAGTCGCCACTCGCGAACGGCAACGTCCTGGTCGCAGGAGGCTTTAAGGAAAGGTCTCTTGACGACGATGTGTCCGTTGACAGTGCTGAGATCTATGACGTTGCGACGGACACGTGGTCCACCACAAGCCCGCTCAAGTTGCCGATCAGGGATGCAAGTGCGACGTTGCTAGCGAACGGCAAGGTTCTGGTGGCGGGTGGCGTTACGAACGGCACTGAAATAAACGTCGGGATTCCTCTTCGCATGACGCAATTGTTCGATTTGAATGGAGGCTTTGGCACCAGCGGCGATCTACTGCAATCCCGGAGCGAGCACACGGCAACGCTCATGGCCAGCGGGAAGGTGCTCGTCGTTGGAGGTGCCGATAGCAGCCATGCCAAGAGCGTCGAAATTTACGATCCGGCCGTCGGTACGTGGGCAAGCACAAGCGACATCAACATCGCGAGGAGCGGGCACACGGCGACGTTACTGACCGGTGGCAAGGTGCTCGTAGCCGGGGGGAATAGTGCATCTGACCCTTCGAGCGTTCTCGGCAGCGCCGAAGTCTATCAGCAAGTTGCGGACAATTCATTCCGCATCACCGGTCTTTTTTCCGACCAAGCCGGCTTGTTTCAATACATCCAACTCACCGAGTTGTCCGGGCTCGACGGGCAGAACCAGTTCACCGGCCGCACGCTGACCGTCACGTCTTCGAAAGGCATCACAAAGACATTTACGTTTACACACGACCTGCCTAGTTCGCAGACCAGCCATCGCGCGGTCCTCATAGGAACGCAGTTTGGCGGGAACGTGGACCCCAACCTCGATTTCGTCATTCCAGCTGGATTTCTCCCGACCGATGGCGGAACGCTCAACTTCTCCGGTATCGATAGCTGGACCTTCACCAGCCTGCCCACCGATGGCTGGGCGATATTGCTTCGCAGCAGCGGACCTTCGTACCTGCAGAATTTCTTCGGCAGCGCCATTCACCCTCTGGTCGTTCTGGATCCCGTCATCGAGTACTACAACGCGGCGCTGGACCACTATTTCATCAGCGGCTCGCAACCGGATCTCGATGCTCTGGATTCCGGCCGCCTGGCGGGCTGGACGCGGACTGGGTTTTCATTCGGAGCGTGGATGGCGCCTACCTTCGGCGCCGGCTATCTAGGGCCTGCGCCGCCGCCCAACCTGCTGGGTGTCTGCCGGATTTATATTCCTCCCGTAGATGGCGACTCGCATTTCTTTTCGGCGTCGGCGAGTGAATGCGCGACGTCCAAAGCGCAGCATCCAGAGTTTGTGCTGGAAACGCCCACGGCGTTTTTCGCGACATTACCCGATCCAATCACCGGCGCGTGCGGCAACAACCAGACACCGGTCTATCGTGTCTGGAACGCCCGCGTGGACTCGAATCATCGCTATACGACATCACTGGCCGTGCGTGACCAGATGGTCGCAATCGGTTATGTCAAGGAAGGCTACGGGCCGAACGCCGTCACGATCTGCGTGGGCGGTTATTCGTAAGCGCCATGATCGTATTTCGAACACTCGGCACAATCGGTCTGCGCGACAACCAGGGGCGCGATGTCCGCACGGTGCTGGCGCAGCCCAAGCGGCTCGCGTTGCTGGCGATGCTGGCCATGAGTCCGCACGCACGCTGCCACCGCGACCCGCTCCTGGGGTATTTCTGGCCGAATCACGACCCCGATCGCGCGCACGCAGCGCTGCGGCAAGGCCTGCGGTTCCTTCGTCGCGAACTGGGCAAGGATGTCATTTTCAATGTGGGCAATCGGGGCGTGTGGATCGACACGCGCGCGATGGCGTGCGACGCGTGCGAATTCGAGCGCGCTTGCGACGAAGATCGCCTCGAGGACGCCCTGGACTTCTACCTGGGAGACCTGCTTCCGGGGCTGTTCGTCGGTGATGTGTCGCCGGAATTCGATAATTGGCTGGAGGCCGAGCGGGTGCGGTTGCACCAGCGGGCGCTTACGGCGGCCATGGGTCTCGTCGCCTGGAATCGGGCTCGTGGCCAGGCTGCACTTGCTGTGCAATGGTCAAGGCGCGCAATGAGCCTGGCACCGGAGGATGAACGCATTCTGCGCACGTTCCTCGAGCTGTTGGCGGATGAGGGCGATTGTGTCGGCGCCATTCGGGCGTACGAGAACTTTGCGGCCGCACTCAAGCGAGAGTTGGGAATCCCACCTTCCGCATTGACGCAGCGTCTGGCGGCGACGATCCGTGCAAGCGCGGGAATCCAGCGTCCCACATCCGAAGAACGGTGGAGAAGCTCCGGATCTCCTCCAGCACTGGCCGAGGGGCCCTCCACATGATCACGTCAAGTCAATGCCGCGAGGTGGGTGATGGCTCGCGTTGTATCGAGCCCATGGAGAGTTTGATGACGCTCTACCGCGGACCAAAGGGAAGGCGATGACAATGCGCAATCGATTTCGTGACCACATTTCGGCCGCTGCCGCGTGCCTCTGTTGCCTTGTCGCCGCACTATCCGCCTTGCCGGCATCCGCGGGACCGAACCGCTGGACTCCGATCGGACCCGATGGTGCGAACGTGGACGCGCTGGTCATCGATCCGCGAACCCCAACAACGGCATTTGTCGGGACCCAGGGCTCTGGAATCTTGAAGACCGTGGATGGTGGTGCGACTTGGGCAACCGCCAACAGTGGCCTGCCGACCAAAAATGTCTCGGCTCTGGCGATCGATCCCTCCGCGCCCACCACGCTCTATGCGGGCACCGACGCGGGTCTGTTCAAAAGTTCGGACGGTGCGCAGAGCTGGGCTGCCGCCAGCGCCGGCTTGGCCAATACTTACGTTTACACCGTCGCGGTCGATCCCACTACGCCAACCACTCTTTACACCGGCACCGCCGCTGGAGTCTTCAAGTCCATCAATGGCGCAGGGACCTGGGCGCCGATCAATGCCGGCCTCTTGGGACTGACGTCGCGCATCATCGCGATTGACCCTGTGTCGTCGTCGGTTATCTATGTGAGTGAGGAGGATTGTGACTACTTCGATGGCTGCTCTGGTCGCGTCTCCAGAAGTGCCGACGCCGGAGCAAGCTGGGCAAAAATTTATGGGGGCTTCTCCAATTACTACGGGTCGCCCACCATCCCGGGGATGGTCATCGATCCGCATTCGCCTTCACGTTTGTACCTGGCGATTTTCCCCGTCGGTGTGGTGAGGAGTGTGGACGGCGGTGCGACGTGGTCTCACGCCGGCCCTCCAGCAAACGACGTTTCGTCACTCGCCATCGATCCTGCGAATCCACTGACGCTTTATGTCGGAACCGTTTCCGGTTCTGCCTACCGAACCACCGACGCGGGCGATCACTGGACGGCCGTGACCAACGGTCTGCTGGCTTCAGGCCCCGTGAACGTCATTGCATTGGCCGCATCGGCTCCCGCTACGGTCTACGCTGCCGGCGGCGGCATCTACCGCAGCTCGGATCGTGGCGAGACTTGGAGCCGCCTGACCCTGGGTGTCAGAAAAATTGGCGTAACCGCGTTGGCCGTCGATCCAACCACGCCGTCGACGATCTACACAGCCAACGCCCTCGTGAATCGCGAATATCAAGGTGGCAGCTTGGTCACGAAGACCACCGATGGTGGGCTCCACTGGGCAGACACCGCGCTTGGGGTCACGGGACAGTCGGTGAACTGGCTTGCGATCGATCCCGCTTCGCCATCCACGGTGTACGCGTCTACATACGACTCTCCATTGATCAAAAGCGTCGATGCCGGAGCCCACTGGGCGAAGGCATCCAACGGTCTGCGCCCTTATTACGGCGGCCCGCCGCCGCTGATCGCCACGTCGGGTTCAACTCTCTACATCGGAACAAATCCCGGAGGCGTTTCGAAAAGCGTGGATGGCGGGTCGTCATGGACGCCGGTAAACAATGGACTGCCCATGTTCGGGCCCGCGGCGTGGGACGTAGATCCGGTGGCGCTGGCCGTAGACCCGACGAACGCGGACATTGTGTATGTCGCAACGTGGGGCACGATTGATGGTATTGCCCCTGTGAAGCTGTCCAAGTCCACGAACGGCGCTGCCCAGTGGCGACAAGTCCCTATTGACGTTCCCACGGGAACTTTCATCAGTTCGCTCGCTGTCGATCCCGCCACGCCGTCCACAATCTATGCCGCCTTCTCCGACTATGGCAGATTCGGCATCGGCGGCGTGGTCAGGAGCAGCGACCGCGGTGAAACGTGGCCCGCCGCACAGAACCTACTGCCTTCAGCAGCGTGGATCAGAGCGCTGGTAATCGATCCGCATTTACCTTCCCGGATCTATGTGGAGACAGGGGACGGAGTATTCCAGAGCACGGATTCTGCGGCGAGTTGGACGCCGATGAATTCGGGCCTGCCGAATTTCGGCGTCAATGGCCTCTCGATCGACCGAACCGGAACGCTGTTGCGCGCCGCGACGCCGGACGGCCTGTACGAGTATCGGGTGTCCGGGCTTCCGGTTGCGGCAACTGTACCTGTGGTCGAGTACGTTAACTCGGGATTCGGTCACTACTTCATCACCTCGAGCCCCGACGAAATCGCCAAGCTCGATAACGGCACCTTCATCGGCTGGTCGCGCACCGGATCCGAGTTCAACGTATTTGCCGCTCCCAATGCGAACTCGGCACCGGTGTGCCGGTTCTTCAGCACCGCCTTCGCGCCGAAGAGTTCGCACTTCTATACGCCGTTCGCGGCGGAGTGTGCTACCCGGCGAGCCGATCCACATTGGCTGCTCGAAAGCGCTGATGCGTTCGACATCGCCGTTCCTGCAGCGGATGGTTCGTGCGCTTCTGGGTTCGCACCGGTGTATCGGCTGTACAACAATGGCCAGGGCGGGGCGCCCAACCATCGCTACACCACCGACGTCATCGTGCGCGCGCAGATGATCGCGCAGGGATGGATGCCGGAAGGACTCGGCGTGGATGCGGTGCAAATGTGCTCGCCGCCGTAATCAATCGGACCGTGAGGAGAGGACCATGGGGAATGATCTTCGTCATATCGTTGCGGTCGGAGCGACGTGCCTTTGTTGCCTGGCTGCCGCGCTATCTGCAACGCTCGCAACCGCGGGACCGAACCGCTGGACACCAATCGGCCCCGACGGGGCCAACGTGGTCGCGCTGGTCATGGATCCGCACACGCCAACGACGGCATTCGCCGGAACCAGCGGCTCGGGAATTTTGAAGACCGTGGATGGTGGTGCGACTTGGGCAACCGCCAACGGAGGTCTCTCGACCAGAATTGTCCTGACGCTGGCGATCGATCCCTCCGCTCCCACCACGCTCTATGCGGGCACCGATGCGGGTGTGTTCAAGAGTACTGATGCAGGGCAGAGCTGGGCGGCCGCGAATGTTGGCTTGCCGGGTGAGCCGCACGTCGTCATCAACGCGCTCGCGATCGACTCCGGAGCGCCACCCAACCTGTACGCCGCCACGTCCAGTGGTGTCTACAAGACCACCGATGGCGCTGCGCACTGGACGTCGATCAACGCCGGCATTGCCGGACTGACGCCGCGGATCATCGCGATCGATCCACGGTCCCCTTCCGTCATTTACGTCGGGGTCGACGACAACGTGGACTACTCCAGTGTGGGCGTCGTCAGGAGCGGTGATGCCGGGGCAAGCTGGGTAAGGATAGACAATACGTTCAGCGTCGTGGCGATCGCCATCGAGCCGAGCTCACCCTCCCGGGTGTACCTGGCGTTCTATGATGGGTTTGATGGTCAGTCTTTCGTGAGAAGTGCGGACGGGGGCGCGACCTGGACCTATATCCCGGCACCGCAGTTCGCCATCCTTTCACTGGCCATCGATCCGTCGTCCCCTGCGACGCTCTTTGCGGGCAGCGATTTCGGCGCGGTTTTCCGAACCGCCGATGCGGGCGATCACTGGGCGCCCGTGACCGGCAGTCCGCTGGCGCCGGCCAGCATCACTGCATTTGCGTTAGCCGCATCGGCTCCTGGTACGGTCTATGCGGGTAGCTCCACCGGCATCTTCCGCAGTCAGGACAGCGCGCAGACTTGGGCGCACTTGAGCTTGGGTGTCCGGAATGTTGGCGTACGCATGTTGGTGACTGACCCGGCGGTGCCGTCAACCACCTACACCGCAGCAGCCAATCACGTCTCGAAAACTACCGATGGCGGTGTCCACTGGACCGACACAACCGTTGGGTTTCCGACTGAGTCGGTCTCCTTGCTCGCGATCGATCCGACCGTGCCTTCGACGTTGTACGCGGTCGGCTTGAGCAAGTTGTATAAAAGCGTTGACTCCGGTCGCGGATGGGCGCCACTGACCACCGGTCTGTCCGGCTTTGGATCGTTGGCAATTGCTCCATCGCAGCACTCAACACTTTACGCTGCAGACTACGGCGTGTCGAAGAGCGTCGACGGAGGGTTGTCCTGGGCGCGATCTAGCAGCGGAATCGGCGTGGTCGGGGGTTACGATTCGGCGTTGGCCGTCGATCCGACGAACGCGGACATCGTGTATTTCGCGGGGCCGCCGACCTGCTGCCCGTACACCGACGGGAAGTTCTTCAAGTCGACGGACGGCGCCGCGCACTGGCGGCAGGTGCCGATTGCCCTCCCGACTGGCACACGCGTCAGTTCCCTCAGAATCGACCCCGCCACACCATCCACCCTCTATGCGGCCTATAACGACGGCAATACCGGTATCGGCGGCATCTTCAAGAGCAGCGACAGCGGTGAGACGTGGACCGGCCCGCAAGTCCTGCCACCTGCGACGTGGGTCTTTGCGCTGGCGATCGATCCACACACGCCGTCACAGATTTACGCGGCTACTCTAGGAGGCGTCTACAGGAGCAGCGACGCTGCCGCGAGCTGGACACCGTTCAATGCCGGACTGGTGAGCCTCTACGTTTACGACCTCTCGATTGACCGGACGGGTTCGCTCTTGCGCGCGGCGACCGATGTCGGCTTGTTCGAGTATCGGGTATCCGGGTCTCTGGTTGCGGCAACCGTGCCGCTGGTCGAGTACGTCCATTCCGGATTCGGCCACTACTTCATCACGTCGCGCCCCGACGAAATCACCAAGCTCGACAACGGGACTTTCGTCGGCTGGTCGCGCACCGGATCCGAGTTCAATGCCTTTGCTGCACCCAGCGCAAGCTCCGCTCCAGTCTGCCGGTTCTTCAGTACGGCCTTCGGGCTGAGGAGCTCGCACTTCTACACGCCGTTTGCGGCGGAGTGTGCTACCCGGCGAGCGGATCCGCATTGGCTGCTCGAAAGTGCGGACGCGTTCGACATCGCCGTTCCTGCAGCCGACGGTTCGTGCGCGGTGGGCTTCGCACCGGTTTATCGGCTGTACAACAACGGACAGGGTGGCGCGCCCAATCACCGCTACACGACCGATGTCATTGTGCGCGCACAGATGATCGCGCAGGGATGGATGCCGGAGGGCTTGGGCCCCGATGCGGTGCAAATGTGCTCGCCGCCCTGATAAGCATCGGACAGTGAAGCCATCGGGTCAACGAAGGGAGATGACCATGGGGAATGAACTTCGTCATCGCATTACGGTGGGCGTCGCGTGCCTTTGTTGTTTCGCTGCCGCGCTGTCCGCAACGCTGGCCGCTGCCGGCGCGAATCGCTGGACGGCGATCGGACCCGACGGTGCCAACGTCGTCGCGCTGGTCATCGATCCGCACACCCCGACAACGGCGTTCGCCGGTACCTTGGGCTCGGGAATTTTGAAGACCGTGGACGGCGGCACGACTTGGGCAACGGCCAACGCAGGCTTGGCGGACAAGAATATCCTGGCGCTGGTGATCGATCCCTCCACGACCACCACGCTCTACGCGGGCACCGAGGCCGGCGTCTTCAAGACCACCGACGGTGGGCTGCGCTGGGTTGCCACCAGTGTGGGACTGGTCGATAAATTCGTGAACGTTCTCGCGATCGATCCTGGCTCGCCGGCCATCGTTTACGCGGGGACGGCCGGTGGAATTTTCAAATCAACCGATGGCGCCGCGACCTGGACGTCGATCAACACTGGGCTGGCGGGACTGACACCACGTGTCATCGCAACCGACCCCATTTCACCTTCAATCATTTACGTCGGGGTCGAAGACAACGTGGACTATTTCCGCAATGGCGTCTTCAAGTCCACCGATGGAGGGGCAGCCTGGGCGAGGATTTATACGACGCCGACGCCCTTCATGGGCGACTCTCAATACTCGGTCGCGGCGATTGTCATCGATCCACGATCCTCGCGGTTGTACATGTTACTTGCGTACGGTGACTTGCTAGGGAGCGTGGACGGGGGTTTGAGCTGGTCCAACGTCAACGAACCGCAAGCCTCCCTTTCATCGTTGGCTATTGACCCTGCGGCTCCGGCGACGCTTTATGCGGGCAGCTATTCCGGCGCGGTTTTCCGAACAACCGATGCGGGCGACCATTGGGCGCCCGTGCCCGGCAGCCCGTTGGCGCCGCAGGACATCACAATCGCGGCATTCGCGTTAGCCGCATCGGCCCCTGGAACGGTCTATGTCGGAAGCCTTAATGGGATATACCGGAGCTTGGACAGCGCTCAGACCTGGGTGCACCTTACGCTAGGCAGGGGTATTGGCGTAAACGCATTTGCGGTCCATCCGACAGCGACTTCCGTGATTTACGCTGCGGCAGCCAATTACGTGATCACCAAGACAACCGATGGAGGTATTCACTGGACCGACTCAACGCGCGGGTCGGTCTCCGCGATCTTGATCGATCCGGTCTTGCCTTCCACGGTGTACGCCGCGGGCGGCGACCTGCTCAAGAGCGCAGACGCCGGACGCGCTTGGGCGCCTCTGGCAGTCCACCCCTATGTCTCAGCCATCGCACTTGCTCCATCGCAGCATTCAACTCTGTACGTGGGAACGCTCGGTCCCCAGGTGTTGAAGAGCGTCGACGGCGGATTCTCTTGGGTGCAGGCTAGCAGCGGAATCACCGCAGCCTTTACGGACGACCTTTTTGACGCTACGGCGCTGGCTGTCGACCCGTCGAATGCCGACATCGTGTACGTCGCAACGCAGGCATATCCGAACGCGAAGATCTACAAGTCGACGGATGGCGCCACCCACTGGAGGCAAGTGCCGATTGCACTCCCCCTGGGAACTGCCACCACGTTCATCGTGATCGATCCCGTCACACCGTCCACCATTTACGCTGCCTACAATAAATGCCGCCTTTGCAGCGGCGTAGAGAGCATCGGCGGCATCTTCAAGAGCGTCGACAGCGGTGAGACGTGGACCGGCCCACAAGTCCTGCCACCTGCGACGTGGGTCTTTGCGCTGGCGATCGATCCGCACACGCCGTCGCAGATTTACGCGGCTACTCTAGGAGGCGTTTACAGGAGCACCGACGGCGCGGCGAGCTGGGCTCCGTTCAATGCCGGACTACCGAGCCCACTCGTCTACGGCCTCTCGATCGACCGAACCGGCTCGCTGTTACGCGCGGCGACCGATGCCGGCCTGTTCGAGTATCGAGTCTCCGGTCCACCCGTCGCGGCGACCGCGCCGCTGGTCGAGTACGTCCACGCCGGATTCGGCCACTACTTCATCACGTCGCGCCCCGACGAAATCACCAAGCTCGACAACGGAACTTTCGTCGGCTGGTCGCGCACCGGGTCCGAGTTCAATGCCTTTGCCGCGCCGAATCCGAATTCCGCACCGGTCTGCCGGTTCTTCAGCACCGCCTTCGCGCCGAAGAGCTCGCACTTCTACACGCCGTTTGCGGCGGAGTGTGCGACGCGGCGAGCGGATCCGCACTGGCTGCTCGAAAGTGCGGACGCGTTCGACATCGCCGTTCCCGCGGCCGACGGGTCGTGCGCCGCAAGCTTCGCACCGGTCTATCGGCTGTACAACAACGGACAGGGCGGCGCGCCCAATCACCGCTACACGACCGATCTCATTGTGCGTGCGCAAATGATCGCGCAGGGGTGGATGCCGGAGGGCTTGGGCCCCGATGCCGTGCAAATGTGCTCGCCGCCTTGATAAGCATCGGACAGTGAAGCCATCGGGTCAACGAAGGGAGATGACCATGGGAAATGAACTTCGTCATCGCATTACGGCGGGCGTCGCGTGCCTTTGCTGTCTCGCTGCCGCGCTGTCCGCAACGGTGGCAGACGCTGGCCCGAATCGCTGGACCGCGATCGGGCCTGACGGAGCCAACGTCGTCGCGCTTGCCATCGATCCGAGGACACCGACGACGGCATTCGCCGCTGCAACAGTGTCCGGAATTTTGAAGACCGTGGATGGCGGCGCGACATGGACAATCACCAACGGCACCCTGCCGACAAGAAATGTCTGGGTGCTTGCGATCGATCCCTCCATGCCTGACACGGTCTACGCGGGTACCGATGCGGGCGTGTTCAAGAGTACGGATGGCGGGCAGAGCTGGGTTGCCGCCAGCGCCGGCCTGGTCGACATGAATATCAGGACGCTGGCGATCGATCCTGGTTCGCCAGCCACCGTCTACGCGGGCACATACGGTGGAGTCTTCAAATCAATCAATGGCGCGGCGAGCTGGATATCGATCAATGCAGGATTGTCGGGACGGACACCCTACTTGATTGCGATCGACCCAATCTCACCTTCGCTGATCTATGCGGCCGATTGGGGTGAGCTTTTCAGGAGCGTTGATGCCGGAACAAGCTGGGCAATGATCTACCGTGCACAATCCGATTTCTTTGACGAAGGATCTTACATTGCAGCGATCGCCATCGATCCGCAGTCGCCCTCTCGGTTGTACGTTGCACTTTCCGCGGGGGGCCCACCTTTCGGCGACGTGGCGAGAAGCATCGACGGCGGTATGACCTGGTCTAGCCTGACAGTACCGCAACACAATCTTAGTTCGTTTGCAATCGAACCTGCTTCCCCCACGACGCTTTATGCCGGTACCTATTTCGGCGCAGTGTACCGAACCACCGATGCGGGCGATCACTGGGCGCCCGTGACGAGTAGTCCGCTTGCTTCCGATGGAATCAATGCGTTCGCCCTGACCGCGTCCGCTCCCGGTACGATCTATGCCGGTAGCCGTAACGGCATTTTCCGCAGCGAAGACAGCGCGCAGACTTGGGCGCACCTGAGTTTGGGTGTCCGGAATATTGGCGCACATGCGTTAGCGGTCGACGCGACGGCGCCGTCAACTATCTACACCTCGCCAGCCAGTCACGTCTCGAAAACAACCGATGGCGGAATCCACTGGACCGACACGGTCGTTGGCTTTCCGGCTGAGTCGGTCTCCTTGCTCGCGATCGATCCGGCCGTGCCGTCCACGTTGTACGCGCACGGCTGGACAAAATTGTACAAGAGCGTTGACTCCGGTCGTGGATGGGCGCCACTGACTACCGGTCCCTCCAGCATTCAAACTTTGGCAATTGCACCATCGCAGACCTCAACACTTTACGCTGCAGGAAGCTTCGTTTTGAAGAGCGTCGACGGCGGATTCTCCTGGACGACAGCTAACAGTGGGATCGTCGGCGTCGGGGCTTACGATGTAGCGCTGGCCGTCGATCCGACGAACGCGGACATCGTATATTTCGCAGGGCCGCCGGTTTGCTGCCCGTACACTGATGGGAAGTTCTTCAAGTCGACGGACGGCGCCGCGCACTGGCGGCAGGTCCCGATTGCGCTCCCGAGCGGCACGCGTATCAGCTACCTCGCAATCGACCCCGCCACACCGTCCACCCTGTACGCGGCCTACAACGACGGCAATACCGGTACCGGCGGCATCTTCAAGAGCAGCGACGGCGGTGAGACGTGGACCAGTCCACAAATCCTGCCGCCTTCGACGTGGGTTTTTGCGCTGGCGATCGATCCACACACGCCGTCGCAGATTTACGCGGCTACTCTAGGAGGCGTTTACAGGAGTACCGACGCCGCGGCGAGCTGGACACCGTTCAATGCCGGACTGCTGAGCCTCTACGTCTATAACGTCGCAATCGACGGAACCGGCTCGCTCTTGCGCGCGGCGACCGATGCCGGCCTATTCGAGTATCGAGTCTCCGGTCCACCCGTCGCAGCGACCGCGCCGCTTGTCGAGTACGTCCACGCCGGATTCGGCCACTACTTCATAACCTCGAGCCCCGATGAAATCGCCAAGCTCGACAACGGCACCTTCGTCGGCTGGTCGCGCACCGGATCCGAGTTCAATGCCTTTGCCGCGCCCAATGCGAATTCCGCACCGGTCTGCAGATTCTTCAGCACCGCGTTCGCGCCGAAGAGCTCGCACTTCTACACACCTTTCGCCGCGGAGTGTGCGATGCGGCGTTCGGACCCGAAGTGGGTGCTCGAAAGCGCCGACGCCTTCGACATCGCCGTTCCCGCTGCCAATGGGTCTTGTGCAACGGGCTTCGCGCCGGTCTACCGGTTGTACAACAACGGCCAAGGTGGGGCGCCGAACCACCGCTACACGACCGATGTCATCGTGCGCGCGCAAATGATTGCGCAGGGTTGGGTGCCGGAAGGCCTCGGCCCCGATGCGGTGGAGATGTGCTCGCCACCGTGACGCAGGATCCGGCCCGTGCCGGCGTTGTGCCGATATCGATTCGCCCGTAATTTGCAGCCGGATCCCGGCGAGCCGCTCTTGCGAAGACGGCGTCTCGGCGCGCGCGCTTCCTCTGCGCACTTCAAGAAACGGCTGGCTGCCTTCAGCGCCGCGCCCGAAACGCGATAGCGAATATTCGCCACAAGCGTGATCTGGCAGATCACTCTGCGATCACGCTTCTCGTGGATCCTCTAACCGTACGTAGCGGTGGATGGGTTATGTCTAACTGACGAATGAAGGCACCGCACGGACGTAACGGATAAGGGGACAGCCATGGGTAAAGACTCTCGTCACCTCGTTTCGGCCGGAGCCGCATTCCTTTGTCTTCTCGCCGCGGCATTGCCCGCCTTGCCGGTGGCGGCGGGCGTCAATCGCTGGACCGCGATCGGGCCCGATGGCGCGGATGTTGCCGCGCTTGCCATCGATCCGCTCACCACGTCGACAGCGTTCGCCGGAACCCTGGGTTCGGGCGTCCTGAAGAGCACGGACGGCGGTGCGAGTTGGCAGAGCGCCAACGGGGCGTTGCCGACTGCCTATATCCCGGCGCTGGCGATCGATCCTGCTACGCCCTCCACGATTTTCGCCGGTACCGATGCGGGCGTCTTCAAGAGCACGGATGGCGGCCAGAACTGGATCGCCGCAAACGTGGGACTGCTCGCCGCCCCGCAAGTCACCGTCAACGCCCTCGTGATCGATCCCCGATTGCCGGCCACCGTGTATGCGGCCACGTCGGGAGGCGCTTTCAAGACGACCGATGGCGCCGCGCACTGGACGCGGATGAACGCTGGCCCGTCGATTCCGACGCCGGGCCTCATAGCGATCGACCCCGTTTCACCTTCCACGGTATACCTCGGTGTCAACGATGACTTCGGCTATGCCGACGGCATCATCAAGAGCACCGACGCAGGGGCGAGCTGGAAAAGAATCTATACGACCCCTGTCGAGAACTTTTACGACGTCGTCGAGGGGTACTTCACGGTATTCCTATCCGTCACGGCGCTCGTCATCGATCCGCTCTTGCCGTCCCGCCTGTATCTCATCGTCGACGGCGGTCTGGTTCGAAGCTTCGATGGAGGCGCGAGTTGGTCTCACATCATGAGCGTGCCTGAAGGCGGCATTTCGTCGTTGGCCGTCGACCCGGCGTCGTCCACGACGCTATATGCAGGCACCTATTCCGGCTCGATTTTTCGTACCACCGATGCGGGCGATCACTGGGCGCTCGCGATGGACAGCCCGCTCCATTCGTTGGGAGTCAACGCCTTCGCGACGACCGCATCGGCACCTGCAACCGTCTACGCCGGCAGCGGTAGCGGCATTTTCCAAAGCCTGGACCGTGGGCTGAGCTGGACGCGCTTGACCACCGGCGTCAGGACCACCCGCGTGTCTCCGCTCGCGGTCGACCCGACGTCGCCGTCCACGATCTACTCGGCCTACGACGATGTGGCGGGCGCCTTCACGAAGACTACGGATGGCGGTGCTCATTGGAGTGACTCGAGCCTGGGCGTTCCGGGACAAACGGTCAATTCCCTCGTAATCGATCCCTCGGCGCCGTCCACGTTGTACGCGGGCATGGGAGGGGCCGGTAGCGGCGCCAACGTGTACAAGAGCACCGACGCCGGAGCGCATTGGGCGCCGATGACGAAGGACAAGTTCGCCTTGGACATTCAAGCCCTGGCGATTGCGCCCTCGCGGAGTTCGACGCTCTACGCAGGAATGGCAAACGCTGGTATCTACAAGAGCAGCGATGGCGGGGTGTCGTGGACGTTGGCCGACGATGGCCTGACCACGACCCGGACCGACGTCTCGGCGTTGGCCGTCGACCCGACAAGCGCGGATGTCGTGCATGTCGCAACGCCGTCCATCGGGGCGCAGAATGGGCTGAATGGTGTAGACGCGAAATTCTTCAAAACGACAGACGGAGCTGCCCATTGGAGGCAGGTCCCGATCGCGCTGCCACCGGGATCGAATTTCACGTCGCTCGTCGTCGATCCCGCTACGCCATCTACGATCTACGCCGCGTACGTTGATTACGCCGCGGGTCTTGGCGGCGTAATCAAAAGCCGCGATGGCGGTGAATCGTGGACCGCTCCCCAAAGTCTGATTTCTACCGTATGGGGTCTGGCGCTAGCGATCGATCCGCACTCGTCCTCGCAAATTTACGCGGCTACGCAGAGTGGCGTATTCAGGAGCACCGACGCCGCGGCGAGTTGGGCGCCGTTGAATGCCGGCCTGGCGATTCTCAACGTCTGGAGTCTTGCAGTCGACCGGACAGGTTCGCTTCTGCGGGCCACGACGTCGGGGGGACTCTTCGAATATCAGGTGTCCGCGAATGGTGCAACCGTGCCGGTGATCGAATACGTTCACGCGGCGTTCGGCCACTACTTCATCACTTCGATTCCCGACGAAATCAGCAAGCTCGACAACGGGCTTTTCGCGGGTTGGGTGCGCACGGGATTCCAGTTCAATGTCTACGCGGCGCCGAATCCGAATTCCGCACCGGTCTGCCGGTTCTTCAGCACCGCCTTCGCGCCGAAGAGCTCGCACTTCTACACGCCGTTCGCCGCGGAGTGCGCTACGCGGCAATCGGATCCCAGTTGGTCGCTCGAAAGTGCCGACGCGTTCGACATTGCCGTACCCGCCGCCGATGGCTCGTGCGCGGCAGGCTTCGCGCCGGTTTACCGGTTGTACAACAACGGCCAGGGCGGGGCGCCTAACCACCGCTACACGACCGACCTCACTGTACGCGCGCAGATGATCGCGCAGGGCTGGGTGCCGGAAGGCCTCGGCTCGAATGCGGTGGAGATGTGCTCGCCACAATGATGCTTTGGGTAATTTGCAGATCGCGCGCGACGCAACGCAGTTCGCGTCCGGCGGTAAATGTCGTGCCACAACGGACGCAGTCATAGCAAAGGAGACGAGTATGTCCACGCACAAGCTGTTTGTGGTGTTGGTGTCGCTTGCCGTTTGGCTACCGGTACAGGCCCGCGCAGATGGCGCAATCGAACCGAATGCCGGTAACTGGCAAACGTGGGTCATTTCCTCGGGCCACGATTATCGCGTCCCGCCACCTCCGGGCCCTGCGGAGACGCAGGCCGAACTAAGAGTGCTCGCGGACTTGATTAGCCATAACGATGCGCAAGTCCAGCAGCAGATTGTGTTCTGGGACGCTGGCGCGCCTGCCTATCGCTGGATTGATTTGCTCAACGCGCGGACTCTTGCCGGCACGCCGACGGCAACGAATGGGAGAACCGGGGTATACACCTACGTGGCGCTCGCGATGTATGACGCGACGATCGCGGCGTGGGAATCGAAGTACGCTTACAACCGGCAGCGTCCGAGCCAGCGCGACCACCGGCTGCCGACGGCATTATCCGTCCCCGACAGCCCATCGTATCCATCGGAGCACGCTGCCGCTGCACAGGCTGCGGCGACCGTGCTCGCGTATTTTCTGCCAGGGGAAGCGCAGTCGTTCCAGACAATGGCCGAGCAGGCGGGCTGGTCGCGGGTGCTGGCTGGAGTGCAATACCCGAGCGACTACTACGCCGGGCTTGCACTTGGCCGCAAAGTGGCCGAACAGGTCATAGCGAAGGCGAAACTCGATGGCTCGGATGGCGTTTTTACCGGCACCATCCCGACGGGACCTTGCAATTGGGTTGGTAGCAATCCCGGCAACGTTACCGGGGCGCACTTCGTTCCCCTGCTGCTGACTTCTCCGAGCGAGTTCAGGCCCGCGCCTCCGCCGGCTTGCGACTCCGCGCAAGTGGTGGCGGAAACGGCATTCGTCCACAACTTCCCGCGAGCAGTGCCTGGAAATGCCGCGACATTCGCCACCAACTACAAGGCGTTCTACTGGCAAAGCCCGGAAGGTCTCCAGGTCTGGCCGTACCGGCATGCCGACAAGTGGATGTTCGAAGATGGGCTCGATCGTAATCCGCCCCGCGCGGCACGCGTTTACGCGCTGATCGGGGCGGTGCAGTTCGACGCCTTCATCGCCAGTCAGGACGGGAAGTTCACATACTGGTACATCCGGCCGCCGCAGCTCGATCCGGGTATCGTGCCCCTCATTCCAGTTCCGAATTTCCCGAGCTATCCATCAAACCACTCGACCTTCTCGTCCGCCAAAGCGGAGATGCTGGCGTACCTGTTCCCCGCGCATGCGGACTACATTCGCGCGGTTGGTAAGGAAGCTGGCGATTCGAGAATCTGGGCCGGCATCCACTTCCCGATGGACAACACCGCAGGGGTGCAGCTCGGGAAATCGGTCGCCCAGGTGTTTATCTCGTGGGCGCAGAACGACGGCTCACAGTGATTCATTGAACGGTCGAAGTAGCCGCCACGGTGTCGTTCCGCGTGGAGCGAGGAATCTGCCGCTGTGCAAGGTAGCAGGTCCTGAAAGGCAGATTCCTCGTCGCCAATGCTCCTCGGAATGACCGGGGAATTTGGGGCCTGCTGATCGGAGAACACGAAATGACAACACCTACCGATGTAAATATCTACGTGAACCCGACGGGCAACGACAGCAATCCCGGCACGCAGACGGCGCCAGTGCAGACGTTGAGCAAGGCGCTATCGCTGGTCCCCTGCAGTTATTTCGAGGTGTGCCGCATCATTCTCGCGCCCGGCACGTATACCGAGGCGGTCCCGATCAGCTTTCATCCGCCGCATCCGGTGGGCCCGTACGCGATCGACTTCGCTATCGTCGGCGAAATGAGCAACGTCCTTGGGGACCGGATCTGCTCGGCAAATGACCCGAACAAGCTGATCTACACCGATGCAACGCTCCCTCCCCAGGCGGTGGATGCGTTTCGCGGGGCGACGTTGTTCTGCGTGAGCGGCGCGAACAAGGGGGCCAGCCGAACCATCGTCTCGAATACTGCAAACGCGTTCACCGTCAACAAGCCGTGGGCAAACGCCCCGGCCATTGGCGACGTGTTCGAGGTGCAGCAGCCGGCCGTGATCATCAACCACGCGGGAATTCTATTCTGGGGGCCCGGCCCGATCGTTGGCCTCAAGTACCTCAAGCTGCACGGGACCAGCGCGACAGCGGGGTTCGGCGCCAATTTCCTTGTCAAGTTCGCGGCGGAGAGCGTCGAGATGGACTTGAACGGGGCGAATTTCGCGCTCCTCCATTACTCCGGAATCATTGCCGGCACCGAACTGGCCAGCCCGGGAATTTCGCCGGCTTCATCGTTTTCCCTGATTCCTTTCTCGCTGATCCGGCAGGCCGACTGGTACATCCACGGAGGAGCGTTGTCGTTCACTGACCGTTGCCAGGTGTCGAATCAAGGGGGCTCCAACAACCTGGTCACCGACAATTTGTCGATCTTGTTGGCCGATTCGTGCACATTCTCCCCGAACAGCATCTTCGGCAGAAAAACAGATATCACCCTCGTCAACTTCTCGTCGTTCAATCACCCCGGCATCGCCGCCCACCCATCCTCGCTCACGAACAGCAACATCGATCCAACGACTGGCAATCCGAATCCCTTTCTCGTCAGGGCGGACAAGAGTTCGATCGTAGGCGGCGGCAATGCCGGAATGCGGCGCATTGCACTGGACAACAGCGGCGGCGACGCCATCCTGCTGCAAGGTAACTCGCATGGCTACATTGGCGACGTGACCGGCGTGAATCCGCTCGGCGTCGGCATCCACTGCACGAGCATGAGCACGGCGCGCGTACACCAAGGCGGCATGACGACGGTCACGGGTCCCGGCCCCGCGACCGGCCCTGGGTCGAACAACGTCTCGGTCGCCGGCATCATCAAGCAATACGCGGGGGCGGCTGGTCTATCCATCCCGTTCACAAATACCGACACGCTGTGCCGCATCGAGTAGCCTCAAGCCAACCTGCCCAGAAAGTCCCTCACCAGCGCAACACGATCGGCGAGCACCGGCGCGCCGCGCTCGATGCGGATTCGGTCCTGCCCGTGGAAGCGGATGCGGCCGTCCTTCTGCACGAGCAGGATGAGATTGCCCGCATCGAACGGCGGATGCTTGACGAATTGCAGCGTCGTGCGCTCCGGCCCGGCGTCGATCTTGGACACGCCTAACGCTTTCGCCGTCAGGCGCAGTCGATGGCACGCGAGCAGCGCCTGTGCGGAGTCGGGCGTGGGACCGAAGCGGTCGACCAATTCTTCCTGGATCGCGTCGAGCTCCTGTGGTGTATCGGCACTCGCGAGCCGCTTGTACATCACGAGCCGCTCGTGCACGTCGTTGCAGTAGAGTTCCGGCAGCAACGCAGGAACGTGCAGGTTGATTTCAGTGGTGACTCCGAGCGGCTGCGAGAGGTCGGGTTCGCGTCCGGATTTGAGCGCCGACACCGACGCCTTCAGCATGTCGGAATAGAGTTGGAACCCGATCTGCTGCATTTCGCCGGACTGCGATTCGCCCAGCACTTCGCCGGCGCCGCGAATCTCGAGGTCGTGCATCGCAAGATAGAAGCCCGACCCCAAGTCCTCCATCATCTGGATGGCCTCGAGCCGCTTCTTCGCCAGCGCCGACAGCGCGTCGCCGGGGGCTGTCAGCAGATACGCGTAGGCCTGGTGATGCGACCGTCCGACCCGGCCGCGCAACTGGTGCAATTGGGCGAGGCCGAACTTGTCCGCGCGGTCGATGATGATCGTGTTGGCCGTCGGCACGTCGATGCCGGTCTCGATGATCGTCGAGCACAGCAACAGGTTGATGCGCTGCTGGTAGAAGTCGCGCATCACGTGCTCGAGCTCGCGCTCGGCCATCTGGCCGTGGGCGACGGCGATGCGCGCCTCGGGCAAGAGCTTCGCCAGGATCTCGGCCTTGGTGGCGATGGTATCGATATCGTTGTGCAGGAAATAGATTTGGCCGCCGCGCTTCAGTTCGCGCAGCGCCGCCTCGCGGACGATCCCGGGCGAATACGAGGCGACGAAGGTCTTGATCGCCAGACGGCGCTGCGGTGCCGTTGCGATGACGGAAAAATCGCGGATGCCTTCGAGCGACATCGCCAGCGTGCGCGGAATGGGGGTCGCTGTCAGCGTGAGGACGTCCACCTCCGCTCGCAGCCGCTTCAACTGTTCCTTCTGCCGCACGCCGAAGCGGTGTTCCTCGTCGATGATGACGAGCCCTAAATTCCTGAACTTGACGTCGGACTGCAAGAGCTTGTGCGTGCCGATGACGAGGTCGAGGTGTCCTTCCGCCAATCCGGCCAGCGCGGCCTTCGTTTCCTTGGCGCTGCGAAAGCGCGAGAGCTCGGCCATGCGTACCGCGGTGTCGGCGAAGCGGTCGGAGAACGTCTGGAAATGCTGTTCGGCGAGCAGCGTGGTCGGCACGAGGAGGGCCACCTGCTTGCCGTCCGCCAGCGCCACCCATGACGCGCGCAACGCGACTTCCGTCTTGCCGAAGCCGACGTCGCCGCAGACCAACCGGTCCATCGGCCGGCCCGATGTCATGTCGCCGATGACCGATTCGATTGCCGCAGCCTGGTCGCCGGTCTCCTCGAAGCCGAAACCTTCGGCGAACGCTTCGTAATCGTGCGGATTGAAGCCGAAAGCGTAGCCCTTGCGCGCGGCGCGTTGGGCGTACAGGTTGAGTAACTCGGCTGCAGTGTCGTGCGCCTGCAAGGCCGCCTTCTTTTTCGCCTTGTCCCATTGCCCGCTGCCGAGCTCGTGCAGCGGAGCGGCGTCAGGTGACGCGCCGCTGTAGCGGCTGATGAGATGCAGGCTCGCGACCGGGACGTAGAGCATCGCGTCGTTGGCGTAGATGAGCTGCAGGAACTCGTTGGTGCCGTCTCCCAGGTCGAGCGTGACCAATCCCAGGTAACGGCCGATGCCATGCTGTTCGTGGACGACCGGATCGCCGATGCGCACCTCGGACAGATCGCGCACCATCGCGTCGACATTGGACCTTCGCGCCGATTCGCGAACGCTGCGCCGGACGACGTTGGCGTAGAGCTCGGCCTCGGTGACGAACGCCAGTTTCGCGGCCGGCCACGCAAAGCCGGATGCCAGTGGCGCGGCCACGAAGACGATGCGCTCCAGCCCGCGCGCGAACGCAGCGAAATCGTCGACGAGTGCGGGCCGCAATCCGTACTCCGCGAAGTATTGCTGCATCGTCTCGCGGCGCCCGAGGCTTTCCGCGACGATCGCCACGCGCGCATCGGTGTCGGCGAGAAAGCGCTTCAGCGCAGCGAGCGGATCGTCGGCGCGCCGGTCGACTTGCACCGGCGGGATCGGTGTCATCGGCCCCGTGCCGTCCTGCCGAAGCTCGATCCGCGCGAACGGCTTCAGTGCGTGGTTGAACGCGTCGGGCGGGAGGAATAACTCGGTGGGGGGCAACAACGGCCGCGCCTTGTCGCCGCGCAAAAGTTTCCAGCGCGATTCGGTGTCCTGCCAGAAGCGGTCGATGGCGCCGGGAACGTCGCCGTGAAGGACGACGAGAGCGTGTTGAGGAAGGTAATCCGCGAGTGTTGCCGACGTTTCGAAAAATAAAGGCAGGTAATACTCGATGCCGCCAGGCACGACGCCGTGTGAAATGTCCTTGTAGAGATCCGACTTCGACGGGTCGCCTTCGAAGAGCTCGCGGTAACGGCTGCGAAAACGCGTGCGGCCGGATTCATCGAGCGGGAATTCGCGCGCGGGCAAGAGCCGCACGTCGCGCACCGGATACAGCGTGCGCTGAGAGTCGACGTCGAACGTCTTGATGCTCTCGATCTCGTTGTCGAAGAGGTCGATCCTGAATGGCAGCGACGACCCCATCGGGAAGAGGTCGATCAGGCCGCCGCGCACGCTGAATTCTCCGGGCGAGACGACTTGCGTCACGTGCGCATAGCCGGCGAGTGCGAGTTGCGCGCGCAGGCGCTCGACGTCGAGCCGCTCACCCTGCTGGAGGAAGAACGTGAACGCCGCGAGATAGGAGGGCGGCGCAAGCCGGTACAGCGCCGTCGTGGCGGCGACCACGACCACGTCGCATTCGCCGCGCGAGACGCGATACAGCGTTGCCAACCGCTCGGAGACCAAGTCCTGGTGCGGCGAAAAGTGATCGTAGGGCAGCGTTTCCCAATCCGGAAAAAGTGCGACGCGCAAGCCCGGCGCGAACCACGGAATTTCCTCGGTGAGGCGTTGCGCGGACAGCGGATCGCCCGTGACCACCGCGACGACGCGCTTGGCGGCGGCGCAGTCACGCGCGAGTTGCGCGAGCGCCAGTGCATCCGACGACCCGGTGAAAGGCCCCGCGGCCGACTTGCGGCCCGCGTCGGGCAGCGCCCGAATGAGCGACGGCAACGCGTGATCTGCCACGTCCTGCGGCGCGGCGGGGACTTGAGGCAAGGTATCGGGAGCGTTCAAGGACGCAATTATACGGGGGCGAAAAGGACGTCCCGGCGCAATGCCTGCGAGCGGGAATCCGTATACTTGTCCGATGGCAGCATTGTCGCCGGCCTCCCGGGGCGCCTCTCCCTATCTGCTGTTGACGCTGACCCCGCTCTTCTGGGCGTGCAACTGGATCATCGGTCGCGGCCTCCACTCCGACATCCCGCCGATGGCGATGACGTTTTTCCGCTGGCTGTTCGCGATCGTGATTCTCGCGCCGTTTGCATGGCCGCATGTCCGCCGCGACTGGCCCGTCATCCGCAAGAATTGGAAGACGATGCTGGCGTTGGGCGCGATCGGCGTGGGAACGCACAACGGGCTCGCATACCTGGGCCTCAATTACACGACGGCGACCAACGGCGTGATTCTCAATTCGTTCATCCCGGTGATGATCATTTCGCTCTCGTGGATCTTCCTGCGCGAGCGGTTGGCGCCGGTGCAGGTGTCCGGAGTATTGGTGTCGCTGGCGGGCGTGCTGACCGTCCTGTCCGAAGGCAGCCTCGGTACGCTTCTGGGATTCCGGATGAACGTCGGCGATATCTTCATCATGCTGTCGATGCTCATGTGGGCGACCTACACGATCGGGCTGCGCTGGCGGCCGGCGGGCGTCAACGTGATGTCGTTCCTCCTTGTCGTCGCGGTGATCGGCGACGCGTGCGTCCTGCCGCTTTGGCTGGGCGAGATGGCGCTCGGCCGCCACGTTCACTGGTCGTGGACGAATGTGGGCGCACTGATCGCCGTCGCGCTGTTTTCGTCCGTGCTCGCCTACATCTTCTGGAACCGCGGCGTCGAGGCCATCGGCGCCAATGTCGCGGGCCTCTTCGTTCACCTGATGCCGGTCTTCGGCGTCGTGCTCGCGTGGCTCTTCCTGGGCGAGCGCCTCGCGCCATTCCATGTGGCGGGCATCGCGCTCATACTTGCCGGAATCTGGGTCACGAGTCGCTTCGGCGGCAAGCGCATCGAGACGGATGAAGTTGCTGCTGTGGGCACCGATTAGGCATCGACTGGGAGCCGGCATGGACGAAAACATCGGCAATCCGGAGCGCGTCGCGCTGCAGCAGCGCGTCGTCGAGTTGAAACTGGAGCATCGCGACCTGGACGCGGCGATCGAACGCCTCGCCGCCAACCCGGAGCAGGATCAATTGGAGCTGCACCGCCTGAAGCGCCGCAAGCTGCTGCTCAAGGACCAGATCGCGCGGCTGGAGCGCGAGATCGATCCGGACGTGTTGGCCTAGGAGATCTTTGCCGCGGCGACTCTTCCGTACTGATCGTCGAAGCGGACGATATCGTCTTCGCCGATGTAATCGCCGCATGCCACCTCGATGATCGAGAGCGCTTCCGTCCCGGCATTCTCGATGCGGTGGCGCGTCCCGACCGGAACGAACGTCGATTCGCCCTGCGGCACGTCGTAGACGCGCTCGCCGCAGGTGACGCGCGCAATGCCGCGCACGACCACCCAATGCTCGCTGCGGCGGCGATGCAATTGCAGCGAGAGCGACCCGCCCGGTTTCACCTCGATGCGCTTCATCTTGAACCCGGGGCCTTCCTCCAGCACCGTATAAGTGCCCCACGGCCGTGCGACCGTCTTGTGCAGCTTGTAGGAATCGTGGCCGCGCGCCTTCAGTTCCGCAACCACCTCCTTGACGCGTTGCAGCTGATCCTTGTGCGCGACCAGCACGGCGTCGCGGGTGTCGACGATGACGAGGTTTTCGACGCCTATCGTCGCAACCACGCGGTCCTCGGAGTGGATGAACGTGTCGCGCGTGTCGATGGCCACGCGCTCGCCGCTTCCGCGATTGCCGTGATTGTCCGCGTCGGACAACTCGGAGATGGCCTGCCATGATCCGACATCGCTCCAGTCGAAATCACCGCGGATGACGGCGACCTGCCCGTCGGCCGCCGCGTGCTCCATCACCGCGAAGTCGATTGAAATGTCGGGCGCTGCGGCGAATGCCGCTGCGTCGATCTCGAGCACCGTGTCGGCGAACTTGGCCGCCAGCGGCTGCCACACCGGGCGCATCGCCTCCAGGACTCCGGGCGCGTGACGGGCGAAGGCCGCGAGAATGCTGCCCGCCGTAAACGCGAACATCCCCGAGTTCCAGACGTAATGGCCGACCGCAATGTATTCGCGCGCCCGTTCCAGTGGCGGCTTTTCCACGTAGCGGGTTGCAGCAAAGGCGCCATCGGCGATGACCTTGCCACACTCGATGTAGCCGTAACCGGTCTCCGGGCGCGATGGCGTGATGCCGAACGTCACGAGTCGCCCATCGCGCGCCAATCGCGCGGCGATGGAAACAGCCGCGCCGAATGCACGTTCATCGCGGATCAGATGATCGGCGGCCAGCACCAGCATGACCGCGTCCTTGCCGTAACGCGCCTGCACGAGCATCGCTGCAAGCGCCACGGCGGGCGCGGTGTTCCGACCGAAAGGCTCGAGGAGATAGGCGGCATCGCGCGGCTCGTCCCTGCCGAGTCCCGCGTAGACATCCTTGGTCCGGAAATAATAATCGCGGTTGGTGACCGTCACGAGACCGGTGACGCCGGCCAACGAAACCGCGCGATGCGCGGTCTTGGCGAGCAGCGTTTCACCGTCCGGCAGTGGCATGAAGGGCTTCGGCGCGGTTTCCCGCGACAGCGGCCAAAGCCGCGTGCCGGCCCCGCCGGAGAGGATGACGGGAACAACGGGAGAAGCGTTGTCGGTGCTCATGCGCGCCACGGGAAGGCTCAAAGAAATGGAAGTTTACCGCACGGCATACAGGGGACCGGCATCGCGCCTCGGTTGAAACACGCGGGCGCGCCCCAAACTTGAAAGCACGCGCTGCCGGAGCCATCACGCTTCGTTCGAGGCTGCCGCGTATAATGGGATCCCATCGATCACCGGGGGTGAACTGGTCTCGACGGGGGTAGTGAAGCAGCTTGGGGCATGCCGAGGTGTTGGTCCTCGTAAAACCCTGACAATCGCAAATTTAACTGCGAACGACTCAAACTACGCTCTGGCGGCTTAACCCCGCCGGACCTTGCACCGGGCGGCGCTCAGCCCGGGTGATGTAAAAGTCACGGCAAGGACATTTCGAGCGATCGCGTGCGCCCGGGTCACTTGGGCGACACGCTAAATCTAGGTGACTGGTTCCCGCGCCGTCTGTCCGTCAACGGTTTGGGGATGAGAGCACAATGACGCGACTAAGCATGTAGTCCTGACTGTGGAGCGCTTCCGGACGCGAGTTCGATTCTCGCCACCTCCACCAATAAAACAATGACCGCCCTGTGCGGTCATTGTTTTATTGGGAGGTCCGCGAGAATCGTCGATCGGCGAGTTCGACGAAGGCATCCGACCAATGGGAGGATGCCGGAGGACGCTAAGAGCGAGACCGAAGGTCGAGCGATCAGCGGTCCGAGCGAAGCGAGGACGAGGATTTCGCGGAGGCAACGCGAAATCCGAGCAAGTAACGCCCACCTCCACCAAACCCAAGAATGGCGGCCCCCGAGCGGGGCCGTTTTCTTTCCCTTTTCATAGTGCATAGCGGTATTGCGTTTTCTACGCCGGTTCGTCGCCAAGGATGGCAAGAACCGTTCCGCGACTTGTGTGCGACAGCGCACAGTCAACTCGCCGAAGCACGCGCATATTCTAAACAGCAGGTTGCATTCCGACCTGCGTGCCGCGGCGACACGAGCAATACCGCCGAAAGTGATAAGCGAAGCGCGCCGCCGCGCGAGCTTTTGCGGTTTATCGAGCAGCAGGCGGCGCCTTCCAATTTTCGATTTGATCGGATAAAGGAAATGAACATGGCCAAGAAATTGTTATTGACGCTGTTTGCGCTTGCCTTGGGGTCGACCGCGCTGACGGGGTGCAACACGATTAGCGGCGCTGGCGCCGACATCAAAGCAGCTGGAACTGGAATACAAGAGGAAGCGCAAGAACACAAGAAGTATTAGTCGAACAGGATTTTCAAGGCATCCGTTGTTGCGCGTCGTTTATGCCTGATATGAGTTGTTGTTTCGCGGATTTGCTAACGAATTCGCGGCCAGGATCTTGCGGACGCGCGCTTCAAAGCTCATAGGAGCGCCGGGTCGTTTGCAAGGGAGCAGGAGACGAATGAACAGGAATCAGCTTGAAGGAAGGCTCAAGGACGTCGCCGGCTATTTGCAGCGTTGGGTTGGCAAGGCTAGCGGGAATATGCGCCAACAACTGAAGGGCGCGGCAACGCAGGTCGAGGGTAAAGTCCAGACGAGCGTCGGGGACGTTGAGCGGGCCGTCCTGCTTCGCAGTAGGCAGAAGCGGCCGATCGAGGCTCGACAACGGCTACCGGCGCAATCGGTGATTGAAGGACCGTCGTCGATTGTGTCCCGCCAACCCCGAAGCTTAACGAGCCGACGCCAGAATGAACCGCGCCAGTTGCAATAATTCGCATTCCGTGCGCCAACGTACGGACAACGCCGTCTTCACCGAGCATTCTCACATCCGTATTAGCGACACGGCCACTTGCGGCAGCAGCTTCGCGCCTCGCAGCGTTTTGCTCTCCCGTGTTCCCGTCCCTATGTGAGTGGTATCCGGGGGCCATGTGACTAATACATCTCGCGCTGATCTTGCGCACTCTCGTTTGGAGGCAACCATGTTAAGGAATTCGGCAAAAACCGTTCTCGCGCTTGCTGTGCTAGCAGCGGCAGGCTGCGCGAGCGTTCCCGAAAGAGACGCTGTGCTGGAAGACGCGCGGGTATCCGTAAATACTGCGCGCAGTAACCCGCAAGTAGCGTCGTACGCTCCTGCAGAACTCGATCGGGCCGTAGCGACATTGCGTCAAGCGGAGGATCTGGCTGCGCGCGGCGGCCGAATCGGTGACGTGGACCAGCTCGCGATGCTTGCAGGCCAGCGCGCGGTCCTCGCCCAGGACGCGGCGCGAGCACGAAGTGAAGAGGCAGCGCTCATGGTGCAGCGGAGGGCCAACGACGCGCAGTTGACGGCCAACATGAGCCGGCGCCAGGCCGACGCAGCACAGATCCAGGCAGCTGATGCGCAGCGCCAAGCCGAAGACGCGCAGCGCCTTGCCTCGTCGATGCAGCCACACGCCGACGTCTACGTAGCTCCGGCCTACGATTACGGCAGGCGTCAGAACGAGCGCCTGTACGAGGCAAATGTGAGTTACGTCCGTGCCGTGATCGGTCCGCCCCAACAGCGATGTTGGGTGGCGCGCGAGCAGGTGGACAACAGAGGTTCTGCCGGCGTCAACGTCCCGGGCGCAATCATCGGTGGTGCGATCGGCGGCATCATCGGCCACCAGGTCGGCGGTGGTCGCGGACAGGATATCGCTACGGGTGTTGGAATTGTCGGTGGCGCTGCGGTGGGCGCCAACGTCGGCCGCGGTCCGGATGGTCCGGTTTATACGCAGAACGTGCACCGATGCGAATACGTGCCAGCCTCAGCGCGGCTGAACTATTGGGATGTTACTTACAATTTCGCCGGCTATGAGCATCGCGTGCAAATGACGACGGCACCGGGCGCAACAATCCTGGTGAACGCGGAAGGCGAGCCCAGGGTTTGATCTCTCGTCGACCGCGTCGCGCCTGACAGGTAGCACGGCCCGCCGAATCGAATTCGGCGGGCTGTTGCATCGCCTGCGCAACGAGCGCTCGAGCGGCACGCGAACGACCGAGTTGTCACTCAGAACGGCTGGACCACGCTGGTCACCACCGGCTTGCCGGCTTCGCTGTAGTCGAGTTGCACGATCAGATTGAACACCGAAGCGTCCCACGGATCCGGGTAGTCGCCCTGAGGCGCTTCGAGGGCGTTGGCCAGCGCCGGGAGCTCGGTGTGGGTCCAGCAGGCCACGACCAGTTTGCCGGCAAAGGCCGCGTCCGAAAATAATCGGGTCGCGAGGACCGAATAGTCCTTGGCCTTCGTTGAGGCATCAAGCGAAACCGCGATCGCGTCGCAAAGCGGCCGCATCGTCAGGTAAGCACGACCGCTGCGTGGTCTGACGGCGGCAGCAAATACGAAATCAGGCTTGCCGAATTGTTCCGGGATGAACGACGCAAGTTTTTCGGCGCGCGCGCGGCCCGCTTCCGTCAGATCCGGATTTTTCGAGTCGTCCGGCTCCTCGGCGTGGCGCAGCAGCAGAATTCTGCTCGGTGTCATGTGCCATTCTCCTGGCCGCGCAAGGACCTAAGTACTGCTGCTGTCCTGGCGATCGCGCAAGCCCGTCACGCCGGAACGTTGCGCGCAGCTCGCACAGCAGAAATACCGGCCCGACGACTCCACGCCGTGCCCGATGATCCGGCACGCGCAATGGCTGCACGTCGGCGCGAGCATGTGGATCGCGCATTCGAAGCTGTCGAACGTGTGCGTCGCACCGCCGGCAGTCACAGTGAAACTCTTGTCGTAGTCGTTGCCGCAATGATCACAGCGAGCCATTTGCGCACTCCCTTGCAAAGAATAAGCCCCCGGTCGCTTTCGAAACCGGGGGCCGACAGCCTCGACCATCTTCCTGGAGAAAGGAGGTACGCGGTGTTGTTTGAATTTTCAATCCCTGCGGCGCCCAATTCTGTACGCTAACGCACATAACTCCAATAGAATTTACCAGTGCCCGCACGGGAATGGGCCAGCCGGCTGGCGCGGCAACCTACTGCGGCGCGCACATGGCAACCGCGTCCGGCCCGTAGCCCTCGGCGACATAACCCTTGGCGAGCATCAGCGCCTTAATGGCAGTATCAACCGCGGTTCGGCGAGTTCGACGAAGGCATCCGACCAATGGGAGGATGCCGAGCAAGTAGCGCCCACCTCCACCAAACCCAAGAATGACGGCCCCGAGCGGGGCCGTTTTCTTTCCTGTTCCATAGCGCACTAAAGTCTGCATCATGGCCTAACGACTTAGCTCACCGCCGGCCTCATGCCGGTGCGCAGCCCGCATGCGGGACGTCCGCGTTGAGCGACTGCTTAGGCACCCCGCGCCATAAGAGTGGGACTTGCATAGGCGCTACTTGACCGCTGCGCGGGACACCTTGGCAAAGAAATCATAGATTGCTGTGTCGGCCATGTTCCGGGCGTCCGCAAGCTCTCCTGCCTTTGTTGCGTAGATGACCTGCCCCTTGGTGTCGAGTACCGCAACGGCAGGAATGCCTGACTTCAAGGGAACGCCATATCGTTCTGCGATATCGACGTTTCGGTCAAACCTGCCCACATCGACTTTCACAACCTTGAAGTTCTTTGCGATCAGCGGCGCTGCAGCACCTTGCTTGAATGCCAGATCGAGAACCTTGCAGTCGCCGCACCAGTTTGCGCCGAAGACAACCAGCACCGGAACTTTGGCCTTGGCCGCCTCGGCTACCGTAACAGCAATCTGAGCCTTCGCATCCACGGCCTCGTCGTACGGTCCAGGGGCGGCGAAGGCGCTGGCTGCCAAGGCAATGGTGATCACGAAAATGGCGTTTCGCATGACGAGGTAGTGGCTAGGGTGCCTAACGGATTAGCTAACCGGCGGGCCGCGAATCTCGGGCGCTCCAATAATCTACCACTGGGCGTGGCACTCGGCGATGACGTGCCGCTCGGCCTTGTAACGTGCCCGATACCACTTACCGGTCAGCGGATTGCGGGCACGGAAGGGATAGAGGAACGGCGTCCCCGTGCGGGAGGCTAGATCGTCGCGTGGTGGCATGGCCACTGCCGCTATTCCTCAGTTCTCTCGCGATCATAGTAGTCGACCGTATTCTCGGCGCGAAACATCTTCCGAAGACGTCTCTCGCCGCGCTGCCCGGCCACGATGAGGACTTTTTGAGAGTCCGGGTACTCGCAGGTCTCGACATCGACCTGCGTTGACAGCGCCAGGTAGCGCATTGTTGTCGCGCCCGTATTGATGATCTGGTGCGCCACGTCGGGCCCACCGGGTGGGCATGCGATCACGTCGTGCTTGCGGATCGGGTACCGCGTGTCACCAAACCGCAGCTCGCCTTCGCCCTCGAGGATCAGGAACATTTCCTCTTCGCCATGATGGCAGTGGAAGGGGCACTGCGCATTGCCGGACGGCAGAAGCGTCAAGTTGTAGCCAAGCTTCTTAGCTCCGATGTGATCGCTGATCTGGCCGCGGCTGGAGGTGTAGAGACCATTTTCTTCCACGTCGTCGAACGCGACCTCGTCGAGGTTCATCACCGGCTTCATCACACGGTTCTCCAATGATATCGAACACAGTTTTGTGGACGGCAACGCCCGCAATCATTGCCTGCTGATCGCGCCCGCCGCCTGTGCCAGATCCGCGAGCAGGAAGCGGTACAGCTCGGCGCGGCGCGGTTCATCGGGCGCGCGCAGGACCGCCGACGGATGATAGGTAGCGATGACGCGTGCACCGCCCGCATGATGCAGCGTCGCCGCCCGCGCATCGCCGACCGACATCCGGCGCCCGAGAATGGCGCCCAATGCCGTAGCGCCGAGCGCCACGATCACGGCCGGACGTTCGGCTGCGATCTCCGTCTCGAGCCAATCGTGGCAGGCGGCAATTTCGCGCTGCGCCGGCGTCTTGTGGATTCGCCGCTTGCCTCGCGGCTCCCAACTGAAATGCTTTACCGCGTTCGTGAGGTAGACCTCTGTCGGTTCGATGCCGGCCTCCACCAGCGCGCGGCGCAACAACTGCCCCGCCGGCCCCACAAAGGGCTTTCCCTGGTGGTCTTCGTCGTCGCCGGGTTGTTCGCCTACCAGCATCAACCACGCATGGCGCGGCCCATCGCCGGCCACCCCCTGCGTCGCCCGTTCCCACAGCGGGCAACGGCGGCATTCGTCGATGTCCCGTTTGGTGGGCGGTGCTGGCCGCGGAGGGTTCGTCATCGAAAGTACTGGCCACCTGCAACGAAAGCGACGTTCAGTGGGCAACGAAGAACGTCGCCACCAGCGCCAGCAGGGCAATCGCCTGCAGGAAAACGCGGTATCTCATCCAGTGCTCGCTGTCGAAAGGGCCACTCTCGCCCTTGTAGATCATTGAGCAAATTCCAAAGAAGAGCGTTGCAATCGTAGCGATCGTCGCAACGATGATCAAAGTAGTGAGGACAAAGTTCATAGTCGCCTCCTTTCGCGCATTACAAGATCATATACGAAGGCCTGCAGATCCGAGCAAGTCACGCTTCACCGGCGGCCCCAACGCGGGGCCGTTTTCTTTCGTCATCGGCGGCAACGACTGTCTGCATAAGGGTTAGTCCGTATTGCGGCAGGAAAGGGGCGAGAGCATCGTACGGACGATGAATCCACAGACTGCACAGGGCCAAGCCGTCCACTGGCCGACTCCTCCTTTCTACCGTCGCGACGGGCGAGCGGCGAACGGCGCTGCGCGACTTTGCCGGGTCGAGTACCTGGACGGAACGATCGCGGCGGGTGAGCTCGTCGCGTTTACGCCCGACTCTGGAGTCGCGACGCTCAAGCCTTCCGCGGAAAAGATCGCGCAGGCCATGGATCTCGCCCGGATTCGCGTTATCAAGCGGGTCGATCCGATCGAGTTGAATCCGGATGCGGGCGCGTTGCGTGGAATCGGGGCCGAGGAAAGCAAGGTCATCGAAGACAAGAACTTCACCGTTCGCTTCGCCGACGGCGTCGAACTTACAGGGCGAACGCGCGGCTGGGTCAAGGAAACCGCGGGGCTGTTTCTCTTCGTCATCGAAGGCGAGGGAAGCCTGGCGTCGCGATATTTCATTCCGGCGCAGGCTGTGCGCGAAGCCAGGATCGGTCCGCCGCTTGGCGAAGTGCTTACCGAGAAAAAGCTGGTCTCGGACGAGACGCTTTCGGTGGCGCTGGCCAAGCAGACGGCGCTGCGCCAGGAGGCGCTGGGACAGATACTGAACGATCGCGCCCTCGTTTCACGCGACGAGCTGGAACAGGCGTTGCGCAAGATGGTGCGCAGGCCCAACGTGAAATTGGGGCAACTGCTCCTCGAGGTGGGCATCATCACCCAGGAGCAGCTCGACCTGGCGCTGGCCGCGCAGCAGGAAAAGCGCCGGCGACCGCTGGGAGAAATCCTGATCGACCTGGGCGCCGTTTCGCGGACGCAGGTGCAGACGGCGCTCGCCGACAAGCTCGGCATTCCCATGGTCAACGTCCGCGAATTCAAGATCGATCCGCCGGCGCTGCAGCTTGTGTCGGGGCCGACGGCATTCCGGCATCAGGCATTGCCGCTGTTGCGCCTCGACAAATCGCTCGTGATCGCCGTCGAAGACCCGTTCGCGCTCGATACCAACGAGCTGCGATTCGCGACCGGCCTCGAGATCCTGCCCGTAATGGCCGACGGCAAGGATTTGAAGACGCGAATTGCGAAGGAATACGGCGACCTCGACGCGGGCGCAGTCACCGCAGATTACGAAACGACGGGCTCGGGTGTCAAAGACCCGTCGAGGCGCGCGGATTCGTCGCAAATGTCGTTGGGGGACCTGACCAGCCAGCTCGCGAATGAAGCTCCCGAGACGTCGGAGCGTTCCCAGGATACCGAGTCCGAATCGCGCGTCTCCGAAAGCGCGATGGTCAAGCTCGTCAACAAGATCATCATCGACGCGTACGGGCAGGGTGCGTCCGATATCCACATCGAATCGAATCCGGGCAGGCGCGCCACGCGCATCCGTTTTCGCAGGGACGGCGCTTTGCAGGACTACCTGGAGCTGGAACCCGCCTATCGCAGCACGTTGGTTTCGCGCATCAAGATCATGGCGAACCTGGACATATCGGAGAAAAGACGAGCCCAGGACGGAAAGATCGAATTCGGGCGCTTCGGGCCGCTGCGGATCGAATTGCGCGTCGCGGTCATGCCGACGGCCAACGGCCTCGAGGACATCGTCCTGCGCATTCTCGGCGGGAGCGAGCCCATTGCGATCGAAAAGTTGGCACTGTCTGAGCGCAATCTCGCCGAGATCAGGAAAATGGTCGCGCGAACGTTCGGCCTCATCCTGGTCTGCGGGCCGACCGGCTCCGGAAAGACCACGACGCTGCACTCGGTGCTCGGTTCCATCAATCAACCCGAAATCAAGATCTGGACCGCGGAAGATCCGATCGAGATTACGCAGCCGGGACTGCGACAGGTCCAGATCAACGCCAAGATCGGCTGGACTTTCGCCACCGCGATGCGCGCCTTCTTGCGTGCCGATCCGGACGTCATCATGGTGGGGGAGATGCGCGATCAGGAAACCGCCAGGATCGGGATCGAGGCGTCGCTCACCGGGCACCTCATATTCTCGACGCTCCACACCAACAGCGCGGCCGAAAGCATCGTGCGCCTGCTGGACATGGGACTCGATCAGTTCACGTTTGCCGATGCATTGGTCGGCATTCTCGCGCAGCGGCTCGCTCAGCGGCTCTGTCCGCAGTGTAAGAAGGCGCACCCCGCGACGGACGCGGAGATCACGGAGCTCGCATCGGAGTATTGCCTTGGCACGCAGCTCGACCCTGCCGCGGTGATCGACGAGTGGAACCGGACTTTCGGGAGCGATGGCAAGTTGATCCTGCAGCACGCGGCGGGTTGCGAGCATTGCAACAAGGGTTACGCCGGGCGGGTCGGCATTCATGAGTTGATCGTCGCGAGTCCCGCGATCAAACAGCTGATACACAAGCGCGCACCGGTACCGGAGCTCGTGCAATCCGCCCAGGGCGAAGGCACGTTGCTGCTCCGGCAGGATGCGATCGAAAAGGTCCTGCAGGGCCACCTCGATCTCGCCAGCGCCCGCGCCGTTTACTGCTGATTTCGTTTGATCTACGTGTTCGTACTTACGCACGCCGGCATGCTCGTTGCTCCATCACGATGTACAAGCCGGCGAATGCCTGCAGACGGAAAGTGATCCATGCGAGTCGTCAAGCCATTGGTGGTGAGCGATACCGAAAACGGTCAGGCGGAGCTGCACGCGCGCGAGCTCGAGCAGGTGCTGGAGCAGATCGGCGAGGCCGTCATCGTCAAAGACCTGAATGCGGTCGTCACCTACTGGAACAACGAGGCGTCCACTCTGTACGGTTTTTCGGCACGCGAAGCGATCGGCCAGCCGCTGCGCAAGCTGCATGCCGCCGACCTGCCGGATGCCGACTACGCCCGCCTCCTCGAGCGCGTTCGCTCGGGACAACCGACGTCGAGCTCGACGCAGCGGCGCAGGAAGGACGGCGAGATCGTCCGCGTCGCCCTCAAGACCAAGCCGTTGCTGGACGAGGCAGGCAAACTGGTCGGCGAAATCACTGTCGCGCGCGACGTCACCGCGTTGCATAGAACCGAAGAGGCCCTGAACGCAGCGCAGGCGACGCTCCAGGCCCGGCTCACGGCCATCCGCGAAGCAAACCGCAACCTGACTCGTGAAATTGCCGCGCGCAGGAAAGTCGACGCCACGATGCAGAGCAACAATCAGGCGCTGGCGGCGACGGTCCGGCAACTCGAATCGTTTCACCGCGACGGCGAGGTGCTGTCGCGCATGGCCGAGCTGCTGCAATCATGCTCGACGCGCCCCGAGGCTTACGCGATCGTGCGCGAAACCGGGTCGCAATTGTTTCCGCACGCTGCGGGATCGTTGTTCATCTACCGCGACTCGCGCGACGCACTCGAGCATGTGACGACCTGGGGAAGCGGACCGGCGCCCGAAGTGACGCTGGCGCCCGACGAATGCTGGGCGCTGCGGTTGGGCAATCCGCATTTCGTCCCCAGAAAAGGAACGATCCGATGCCATCATGCGCACGAAGACGCAGCGAGCTACGTCTGCATGCCCGTCCAGGGACAGGGGCAGGTGCTCGGACTGTTGCATATTGCCGTCGAGGTCGACCCGCGCACCATGCGCCCGACGCGCGACGCCGAACAACGGCTGCACGCGTTGACGGACCGGGTCGGCCCGGCGCTGGCGAATCTCAAGTTGCGCGACGCCCTCCGCGAGCTCGCCCTGCGCGACAGCCTGACAGGCATGTACAACCGGCGCTACCTTGACGACGCGTTGAGTCGCGAGCTGTACCGCGCCGAGCGCAGCGGCAAGCCGTTGTCGGTCGTCATGATCGACATCGACCACTTCAAGATCTTCAACGACAAGCATGGCCACGACGCCGGCGACTTTGTGCTGAGCGCCGTGGCGCGCGCCATCATGAAGAACATCCGCCCGTCGGACATCGCCTGTCGCTATGGCGGCGAGGAGCTCGTCGTCGTGCTCTCCGACGCCGACCTGGAATGCGCCCGCGAGCGTGCCGAGCTGTTGCGACACGCGATCCGTGAAACCAATCTCACGCTGCTCGGGCAAACGCTGCCGGCGCCGACCGCCTCATTCGGCGTTGCCGTCCATCCGATGAATGGAGCCAAGCCGGCCGATCTGCTCAAGGCGGCGGACCAGGCGCTTTATCGAGCCAAGCAGGAAGGCAGGGACCGCGTTTGCACGGCGCCGGCCGACGCTCCCCGGGAGCGTCAGGCGGCGGATGCAATGAGCAACCCGGTCGACTAACGTTTTACCGTCATGCGCCGGCGGTCGGCATCAGGCTCGGGTCCAGCGAAGTCAATTTGCACGGCCCGCCCGGGCGCGGGTTCAATCCCGGCAACAGCGGTTCGCCGCGGCTTGCCTTGTCGAAAATATCCTTCTGGAATTCCGGCGAGCCATAACCTCGCGGACGCCCGTCGAGATTGAACAAGAATGGAGTCCCGGTGGCGGCGCTGTATTGCTGCATCCATTCGAGCAGCGCCGGGTCAGGTTGGCGGCCCGCGGGCACCAGCACGTATGCGATCCGATCGCGCCAGGGTTTCGCGAGGATGATCACTCCCAGCCTGTCCGGTCGAAAGTCCTCGGGAAACGGGCTTCCCTTCCGAAGCCAGCCGCAGATGAATCCGCGGCACGGATCGGCCGGGCGATTCTCGTAGATCGTGCAGCCGCCGACGCCGCGGAAATGGCAAGGCTTTCCCGGCGCAACGTCGTGCCCAAGAATATTGGCCGTCAGCCAGCCGTCGCAGCATGCGGTACAGCCACCGCAACCGCGCGCCGCGGCCGGACCGGTCGCCGAGCTATCGCTGTTCTGCATTCGGGACGAGATCATTGAATCGGGTCAAGGACGAGAATAACGCCGGGAAGCCCGGGGTTCAACGTCCGAAGAACGATGATGTGGATGCAGATTGGGACTGCATAGCCGTCCCACCTCTGCGGGTGTACGCTGCGCCATTCTCGAGAAGGACCAGGGGATGTCGACGTCCAAATCCATTCAGCTGATTCTGGCGAGGCAGCTCGCGAGTTGCATCGCCACCCCCATCCTTCTTGTCGACGACCAGAATGCGCTCGTCTATTACAACGAGCCGGCCGAGGCGATCATCCATCAGCGCTTCGACGAAACGGGTGAAATGACCGCGGCCGAGTGGACCGCCCGCTTCGCCGCCGTCGACGACGACCGCAATCCCATTCCACCGGACGACCGGCCCATGATGCGGGCGCTCGCCGAGTCGTGCCCGGTTTCCCAGAAGTTGTGGCTCCGGAGTTCGAACGGCGAGTGGCGACACGTGCAAATCACTGCATTCCCGCTCATCGGCGAGAAGGGCCAGCTTTTTGGCGCGATGAGCATCTTCTGGGCGATTTGAGATGAAGTGCACGCTATGGGGCACGCGCGGCTCGCTCGCCACCCCCGGGCCCGAGACGGCTCGCTATGGCGGAAACACGTCCTGCGTGGGCGTGCGCGGGCAAGACGGCGCGGTCCTGGTGCTGGACGCGGGAACGGGCATCCGGGGCCTGGGAAAGACCATCGACGCTTCGGTGCGACGCGTCGATATTCTGTTGACCCATCTGCACATGGATCACATCCAGGGTCTCGGGTTCTTCGCGCCGCTCTACCGCCGCGATGTCGAGATCCATATCTGGGGCCCGGTGAGCAGCAAGGTCAGCCTGCGCGAACGGCTGATGCGCTATCTGTCGCCGCCGCTCTTTCCGGTGAGCCTGCGTGAATTGCCGTGCGCCATCACGCTGCACGAGGTCCCGTGCGGCGACGTCGACATCGGCGAATTTCGCGTGTCGTCGGCGCTGGTTTGTCACCCCGGGCCGACGGTCGGCTATCGCATCACCGGCGCGCAGGGCAGTGTGATGACCTACCTGCCGGATCACGAACCTGCGCTGGGCGCGCTCAAGTTTCCGTCACTGCCTCGCGCGTGGACCTCCGGAGGGTCGCTCGCCGCGAGTGCGGATCTGCTCATTCACGACAGCCAGTTCACCGCTGACGAATATCCCAGCCACGTCGGCTGGGGACACAGCTCGCTCAAGGATACGCTGGCTTTTGCCGCGCTTGCCGACGTGAAGCACCTCGTTCCATTCCATCACGATCCTGGCCACACCGACGACGATATCGATCGCTTGATGAACGAGGCCATTGCCGAGGCCAAGCCGGCCTATCGCGTTTCCCCGGGACGGGAAGGCGCGACGTTCCAGGTTTAGCGAGCGCGTGGCAACGTCCTGCGCGCCTACAATGTTTTCAGTGGATCGCTGACAGCAGCCGCACGCCGCGTCGATGAGAATCCCCCCAGGCAGGGCAGGTCCGGGCTTCAACGTTCCCGTTACGGGATCCCCTCGTTGCACGATGGATCTGATCCCTGCCCTTATTTTTGTCGGACAGCGGCCATCGAGGGAAGGGACGGAACCGGCCAAGAGCAGCCAGTTGCGAACGACCGCTTTTCTGGCGAATTCAACCGGTCGATGCAACGCACTGACCACGGCGTAGGCAACCATCGGAGCACGGCTCAATGATCCCCGCGCCACGGTGTGGTGCGCGGAATCCACCGTCTCACGTTCGCGCGGTAGCGCTTGTACTCCTCGGGGAACTGCTCGCCGAGCGCCGGCTCCTCGTAGCCGAGCACGAACAAAAAGAAGGCCACCCACACGATCGCTCCGTACTCGAGCACCGCTACGCTGCCGAACAGGAGGCCCTGACCGATGATCAGCGCGGTGACCGCGACGTACATCGGATTGCGTACATACCGATAGAACCCGGTGACAACGAGGTGCTTGGGCGGCATCACGGGAGCCGGCGTACCGAGACCTTGCAACGCGAAACGGGCGAATGAATCGAGCAAGATCGGTAGCCCCGCCGCGATCAGGATGCCGCCGATCACGCGCGCGATCGGGAACAGCGCAGGCTCGAAGTGCCACTGCGTGAAATACCACGGCACGTACACGGCGAGCGTGCCCGGCGCGATCACCAAGAAGATCGCCGACCCGATGATCGCAGGGGCGCGCCGCATGACATCAGTCTAGCCAACGCGGACGTCGCCGGCCAGTTCAACGTCGCCGAGAATCGTGCGGGTTGGTCGAGCGCGATGGGAGTCTCCGCTACCGCCCGGCGCACCACCGGGTAGCACCGTCAGCTCGTCCGCCGAGTAGACCCCAGTCGCGTTGTGGCAGTCAGGAATGCCAGACCTGACACCAGTGATGCTACCGCCGGTGCCATCTCGTCGCTCTGGCACTTAGGGCGCGTTCGAACGCCGAGTTTCAGAATGTTTAAGGTCGGCTCAAGGACTGAAGGTCCCCGCCGAAGGCAAGGTTCGCCGCATGCGGTCGGCAACGTGCCACGCCGCCCAACCCAAGCGAGATCAACATGCGCCCCAACCCTGCCTTTCCTCGCCATAGTGGCCCCGGGACGGTTATCACTTCCGCCGCCGCAACGTTCATCGCCCTCGGAATCCTGATCGGGACCACCATGCTGTTTCAGAGCCGGGGAAAGCCGATGGCGGAGCTCGCGGCAGCCGAGCGTGCCTGTGCTGGGCAGACCTACGTGTCAGATCGCGAACGCTGCATGCGCGAATGGGTGACCGCGGCACACGGCGATCGCCTCGCCGACGGGCAATAGGCCCACCAATGGCTGATGTACGAGGGCCCATGCAGTCCAAGACGCTTCAGTTTGGGCCCGAGCTCTCATGTGCCTGCGTATCTCGCGTGGCCGCCCGGTAATACACTGTTCCGTGGGATTCACCGGGGGAAAAGGGCGGTGCCATGAGCAACGGCGCGGGTCCGGCAAGCTATCGCTTTGGGCACTGCGAACTGCAGCCCGGGCAACAGCGCCTACTCGTCGAGGGCCAGGCCGTGGCTGTGGGCCCGCGAGCGTTCGACCTGCTGGTGGCGCTGGTCGAGCGCGCGGGTGAACTCGTCAGTAAGGATGAGTTGCTGGCCCGTGTTTGGCCGAAGCTCGTCGTCGAGGAGAACAACCTGCAGGTGCAGGTCTCGGCCTTGCGCAAGATCCTGGGCCAGGACGCGATCGCTACTGTTCCGGGCCGTGGCTACCGGTTCG
>Ga0070708_100000163_pt1 | contig 47318 bp, 45 predicted proteins | sample KBSK5503metaG_FD_65469 | JGI IMG/M metagenome (GOLD analysis project Ga0070708, IMG submission 65469) | Corn, switchgrass and miscanthus rhizosphere microbial communities from Kellogg Biological Station, Michigan, USA - KBS K5-50-3 metaG | ecosystem: Host-associated > Plants > Roots >... | reverse complement strand
ATGGACTTGGGAAGGGTCCCCGGCCGGCCGGCATCGTTGTAAGACCAGTCGATTGATCCTGGAAAACGCAGCGGCGATCCGAACAGATACAGCGATTTGCCGTCGCCGCGCTCGTCGGGAACGTCGACGCGGTGAACGCGGAAGTCGACGTATTGGGCCGTTGCAGGCGCCGCCACCATCGCCAGGGACGTCATCGTGACGAAAGCCAACCGGACGCGCATGTACGCCGGTCGCGCGGACACGCACGCGGGCTCTGAAGACGGATTGTTGGAATTGTTCGGCATGCCCCTGACGATACGCTATCGCGCGGGCGCGCCCGCCGCGATCCACGCCGCGAGCGTCGCGCGCTCGGCGTCGGTCATCTGCGTCAGGTTGCCGATCGGCATTGCCTTCGCGATGACGGCCTGCTCATTGATTTTTTGCGCGTTTGCGGCGATCTGCGCCGCCGTTTCGAGCACAATGCCCTTGGGCGCGCTCGCAAAGCCTTCCTGCGTTGGCTTTTCGGCGTGGCACCCGGCGCAACGCACCGAGACGATCCGCTGCACTTCGGCGAACGTGAACGTCTTCGCGGCGTCCGGTTTAGCTGGCGCGATCACGACAGCCAACGCGGCCGCCGCCAGCGCAGCGGTCACCGGTATCGCCCAAACGGTCCGCCCCGTGTGCCGCAGGTTGAAGAAATGCCGGACGAAGGCCGCGAGCAGCAGGATGGTCACCAGCACCAGCCACGCGTGCGGCTGTCCGAACGTGATCGGATAGTGGTTGCTGATCATGATGAACAGTACCGGCAGCGTGAAGTAGTTGTTGTGCACGGAGCGCTGCTTGCCACGCAATCCGTGAACAGGGTCGGGTGCCACGCCCTGCTCCTTCGCCTGCACCAGCTTGCGCTGCGACGGGATGATGATGTGCGCGACGTTGGCGGCCATGATCGTGCCCAGGATGGCGCCGATCTGCATGTACATGGCGCGCCCGCTGAAGACCTGCGACAGGCCCCACGCGACCACCGCGACGAATCCGACCATCGCGCCCGCGATCCACATTTCGCGCTGGAGACCGAGCCGCTTGCACAACTGGTCGTAGAAGACCCAGCCCACGACGAGCAACGCGACTGAGAGCGCGATGGCCTGCCACGGCGCGATGTCGGCGACGCTCCGGTCGATCATGTAGACGTTCGCATGCGCGTAGTACATGACGATGAAGAGCGCGAACCCGGACATCCACGTCCAGTACGCCTCCCACTTGAACCAGTGCAGCGCTTCCGGAAGCGCCGCCGGTGCGATCCGAAATTTGCGGACGTGGTAGAAGCCGCCGCCGTGGATCGCCCACAGCTCGCCGCCGATGCCCTCGTCGGCGTCTTCCTTCCGCGCGGGCGGCAGCAGGCTGTTATCGAGAAAGACAAAATAGAACGACGCGCCGATCCACGCGATGCCGGTGATGAGATGGACCCAGCGCAACAAGAGTTGCAGCCACTCGCTCGCGTAGGCTTCCATCGTGGGACGGGGCTAAAGGACGCTAAGGCGACGTGGACGTCAGCTGCCGCGATACGTGGAGTAGCTCCACGGCGAGACCAGCAGCGGAACGTGGTAATCCGCGGTCGCGTCGGCGATTCCGAAATCGAGCACGACCTCGTCCACGAACGGCGGGTCCGGCAACGCAAAGCCGGCTTTCGAGAAATAGACGCCCACGGCGAAAACCAGGCGGTAGCGCCCCACCGTGAACGCCGATCCTTCCAGCAACGGCTCGTCGCAACACCCGTCGGAGTTCGTCACGGCGTCGCGGATGAGCGCATATTTTTCGCCGAGGTTCCGGTAGAGCGTCAAAGCGACGCCTGACGCGGGTTGGCCGCGCGCGGTATCCAGCACGTGCGTTGTCAGGTGTCCCACCGGCGGCCTCCCAGGCAATTCTTCCGCGGAATCGTGTCCGCAAAGATTGCTTTGATGATCAGGATTGCATACAGTTTCCGAACCCATTGTATGCGATCGTCCGCACAGCCCACGCAGCCGTCAGGCAACCAAAGGCGTGCCTGTTGCGTGCCGCACGACTGAAATGACCGCTGCCTCGCCATTCGATCCCGATTATCCGCGCGATCTTGTGGGTTACGGACGGAATCCGCCGCACGCACAGTGGCCGGGCGGTGCGCGCATCGCCGTGCAGTTCGTCCTCAACTACGAGGAAGGCGGCGAAAACTGCGCCCTGCACGGCGACGCCGCCTCCGAGACCTTCCTGTCGGAGATCGTGGCGGCCGAAGCCTTTGCCGCGCGCCACATGTCGATGGAGTCGCTGTACGAGTATGGCTCGCGCGCTGGCGTATGGCGGCTGCTGCGCTTGTTCCGCGAGCGCGACATGCCCCTGACCGTGTTCGGCGTGGGCATGGCGCTCGAACGCAACCCGCGCGTCGTCGACGCATTCATCGAAGACGGTCACGAAATCGCCTGCCACGGATGGCGCTGGATTTCGTATCAGAGCATCGATAGGGCTGTGGAGCGCGAGCACATGGCGCGCGCGGTCGAAGCGATCACGCGTCTTGCCGGTCGACCCCCGGAGGGCTGGTATACCGGCCGCGACAGCCCGAACACGCGGCGGCTCGTCGTCGAGCACGGCGGGTTCGTCTATTCGGCCGACGGCTACAGCGACGACCTTCCTTATTACGCGGCGGTTGACGCGCAATCCGGCGTCGAGCGACTGCTGATCGTGCCCTACGCACTCGACACCAACGACATGCGCTTTGCCACCGCACAAGGATTCAACAGCGGCGAGCAGTTCCTTGCGTATCTCAAGGATGCGTTCGACGTGCTCTACGCGGAAGGCGACCCGAAGGGAATGAACGCACCGAAAATGCTGTCGGTCGGGTTGCATTGCCGGCTCGCGGGCCGCCCGGCGCGCGCCGCGGCGGTGGCGCGCTTCCTCGACTACGTCCTGCAGCATGAAGACGTCTGGGTCGCGCGCCGCGTGGACATCGCGCGGCACTGGCTGCGCGTTCATCCATCGCTATGAAACTCGCCGACCTGAACCGCATGGACCGCGGCGCGTTCGTCGCCGCCTTGGGCGCCGTCTTCGAGCGGTCGCCTTGGGTGGCTGAGCGAAGCTTCGGCGATCGTCCGTTCGCGAGCGTCGGCGCGCTGCACGCGGCGATGGTCGCGGCGATGGAGCGGGCATTGGCGAGCGAGCAACTGGCGCTGCTGCAGGCGCATCCGGACCTGGCCGGCAAAGCGGCGATCCGCGGCAATTTGACGGCCGATTCGGCGCGCGAACAGACCGGCGCCGGACTCGACCAGTGCTCGCCGTCCGAATACGCGCGGCTCAACGATCTCAATAAACGCTACCACGCAAAGTTCGGCTTCCCTTTCATTCTCGCCGTCACCGGCCACGACCGCGACGCCATCCTGCGGGAATTCGCGCGACGCGTGACGCACGATCGCGAGGCCGAATTTGCCGAGGCGCTGCGGCAGGTGACGCGTATCGCGCGCTTTCGGCTGGAGGTACTCGTCGACCGGTGAGGCGATCGCCGGGCAACTTATACTGTTCGACTCGAGGCCAATCCAGGGCGCGCATGGAAACCTTCCCCAAGGATATTTACACCGAACCGGAACCCGACCCCGACACGCTCGCCAACCTGGGGCCGCTCACCGGCATGGCCGGCATCTGGACGGGCACGCGGGGACTCGACGTGAGCCCGAAGGCCGACGGGCCGGAAAAGCAGGCGTATATCGAGCATTACGAGCTGCAACCGATCGACGCGCAGACCAACGGGCCGCAGATTTACTACGGGCTTCGCTACCACACGCGCATCGTCAAACCCGACGACGTCGAGACCTTTCACGACCAGGTCGGCTATTGGCTCTGGGAGCCGGCCACCGGCGCGCTGATCCTGACGCTTTCGATCCCGCGCGGCCAGACCGCAATGGCAACTGGCCGCGCTGCGGCTGACGCGAAATCGTTCCGGCTCGAAGCGGTCCGCGGCTCGCTGACGAACGGGATCGTTTCCAATCCGTTTCTCGAATACGCGTTCAGGACCGACAGCTACACGATCACCGTCACGATCCATGCCGACGGGACATGGTCCTACGAACAGCAGACCGTGTTGACCATCCCGGGTCAGGCGGAGCCGTTCCACCACACCGATCGCAATACGTTCCGAAAAGTGGGCGAGCCCACGCCGAATCCCACGGCACTCGCGGCCGCCGAGCGCGATCGCTAGGAGCAGATTCAAACACTCCGGTGTCATCCCGAGCAAAGCGAGGGATCCGCTTTGCTGGCCTCCACAGCAGATTCCTCACTCCGCTCGGAATGACACCGCCAAGAATGGAATCGTGCTTAGCGCAGGCCGGCGTTGATCGCCGCGAGCGCTTCCTCGCCGGGAACGAGATCGGCGTCCGTCAGCGAGTTGAGCGGGACAGCGACCGTGTCCAGCGCCCCGTGCAGGTCCGTGCTGTGCGGATGCAGGTAGAGCAAACCCGTCACGACTTCGCCCGCCGCGCGGCGCGCTTCGAGGAACGCCGTCACGCCGACCTTGTCGGTGGGATCGTAGTCGTCGTTCAACTTGCGCAGACGGATCGTGCCGCCATCGTGCAGAAGCACGTCGCGTGTTTCGCCCGGCGCGTAGTCCGCGGTGATCTCCTCGCGCGTCGAAATGAAGTCGAGGCGGTTGACCGCGTCGTTGTGTTCGCGCACGTAATCGTAGCTCTTGGTCGATCCCGCGTGATTGTTGAACGCCACGCATGGGCTGACGATGTCGATCAGCGCGGCGCCCTTGTGCTCGACCGCCGCCTTGATCAGCGGGACCAGCTGCGCCTTGTCGCCGGAAAAGCCGCGCGCCACGAACGTCGCGCCCAGCGTGAGCGCGAGCATCGCCAAGTCGATCGACTCGTCCAGGTTGATGGCGCCGCGCTTGCTCTTGCTCCCGCGGTCGGCCGTCGCCGAGAATTGCCCCTTCGTGAGCCCATAGACGCCGTTGTTCTCGACGATGTAGACCATGTTGACGCCGCGGCGAAGGCTGTGCGCGAACTGGCCGAGACCGATCGAAGCCGAATCGCCATCGCCGGACACGCCCAGGTAGATGAGATCGCGGTTGGCGAGCGCCGCACCGGTCAACACCGATGGCATCCGGCCGTGGACGCTGTTGAATCCGTGCGAGTTGCCCAGGAAATACGTCGGCGTTTTCGACGAGCAGCCGATGCCCGACAGTTTCGCTACGCGGTGCGGCGGCACGTCGAGCTCGAAGAAGGCCTGGATGATCGCGGCCGAGATCGAATCGTGGCCGCAGCCGGCGCACAGCGTGGAAATGGCGCCTTCGTAGTCGCGTCGCGTGAATCCCAGCGCGTTCTTCGGCAGCGACGGATGGTGGATCTTGGGCTTGGCGAGATAGGTCATGGTCAGGGATCAGGGATCAGGGATCAGGAATCAGGGATCAGAAAACTTCTCAGCTACGGCGCGACTTTGCGCAATGGAGCGACGTTGAACAGGCGAGCCTTTTCCGTGATCTCGCGTGTGATGTAGCGCGCAGTGACCGGCGTTCCGTCGTAGTGCAGGATCGAAATGAGCTTGGCCGGATCGATGCCGCATTCGTTGACGAGCAGCGACTTCATCTGCGCATCGCGATTCTGCTCGACGACGAAGACGTGCTCGTGCGCGTGGATGAATTCCGCGACGGCGTCCGCGAACGGGAAGGCGCGGATGCGCAGCCGGTCGAGTCGGATACCCTCGGCTTCGAGCGCGGCCAGCGATTCGCCCATGGCTGCGCCGGTCGAGCCGAACCAGATGACGCCCGATTTCGCGGGCTTGGTACCCTGCTGGACCGCGGGAGCGGGCACGTGCTCCTTCGCCGTCTCGAACTTGCGCTGCAGGCGCTGCATGTTGTCGACATACGCCGGGCCTTCTTCCGTGTACTTCGCGTAGCGATCCTTGGTCGTGCCGCGCGTGAAATAGCCGCCCTTCGACGCATGCGTTCCCGGATACGTGCGATACGGAATGCCGTCGCCGTCGACGTCCAGATAGCGGCCGAAATCGCGGCCCGCGTCGAGCATCGTCGCGGTCATGACCTTGCCGCGGTCCATGCGGCGGCTGTCGTCCCATTCGAACGGGTCGACGAGCCAGTCCTGCATGCCGATATCGAGGTCGAGCATCACGAAGATCGGCGTCTGCAACCGATCCGCGAGGTCGAAGGCCATGGCCGCGAATTCGAACGATTCCTTCGGATCCTCGGGAAACAGCATCACATGCTTGGTGTCGCCGTGCGACGCATACGCGCAACAGAGGAGGTCCGCCTGTTGCGTGCGCGTCGGCATGCCGGTCGACGGGCTGCCGCGCTGGACATCGAAAAGCACCGCGGGAATTTCCGCGAAATAGGCGAGCCCCAGAAATTCCTGCATCAGCGAGATGCCGGGACCGGACGTCGCGGTGAACGCACGCGCGCCGTTCCACGCCGCACCGATGACCATGCCGATCGATGCCAGCTCGTCCTCGGCCTGCACGATCGCGTAGCGCTTCTTTCCCGTCGCCTTGTCGGTGCGCAACTTGCGGCAATGGCTCGCGAACGCCTCGGCCAGTGAAGACGAGGGCGTGATCGGATACCACGCTGCGACCGTCGCGCCGCCATAGACGCAACCCAGTGCCGCTGCGCTGTTGCCGTCGATGAAGATCCGGTCGCCGACCTTGTCGCTGCGCTGGACGCGTACAGGCAGCGGGCACGCGAAATTCGCGAGCGCGTAGTCGCGTCCTAACTTGAGCGCCTTGCGGTTCGAATCGAGCAGTGCCTCTTTGCCCTTGTATTGCTCGCCGAAGAGTTTTTCGATCTCGGCCGGGTCGATGTCGAGCAGCGCCGACAGCGCACCCAGGTAGATGATGTTCTTGAACAACTGGCGCTGGCGCGGATCGCTATATTCCGCATTACAGATCGCTGTCAGCGGGACGCCGATCGGCGTCACATCGGCGCGCAGTTTCGACGGCGGAAGCGGCCGCGTCGAGTCGTAGAAGACATAGCCTCCGGCGTCCACCTCGGCCAGGTCCTTGTCCCACGTTTGCGGATTCATCGCGACCGCCATATCGACGCCGCCGCGCCGCCCGCGCCAGCCGGCCTCGACGACGCGCACTTCGAACCACGTCGGCAGTCCCTGGATGTTGGACGGAAAAATGTTGCGCGCGGCGACCGGCACGCCCATGCGCAGGATCGCCTTCGCGAAAAGGCCGTTCGCGGACGCCGAGCCGGAGCCGTTGACGTTGGCGAACTTGACGACGAAATCGTTGACGCGCGAGAGCGCGGTAGAAGGCGGAGTCATCTTAGGCCTTGTCACTCCGCCGGCGCAGCCATCATCGGCGCCGCGTCCCGGGCCGGGCGCTTCGGCGCGGATGTCGATCCGTGCTGCACATGGCAACGATCGTCGGCCTGCGCCATCTCGAGCAGGAACTTCTGCATGTCCCAGGCGCCGGTCGGGCAGCGCTCGGCGCACAGGCCGCAGTGCAGGCACATGTCCTCGTCCTTCACCATCACGCGGCCGGTCTTGAGGCCGTTGGCCAAGTAGAGGTCTTGCGTGAGATTCAATGCAGGTGCGTTGAGCCGCGTGCGCAAATCGGCTTCCTCGCCATCCGACGTGAACGTGATGCAATCCATTGGGCAGATGTCGACGCACGCATCGCATTCGATGCACAGCTTGGCCGCGAAGACCGTCTCGACGTCGCAGTTGAGGCAGCGCTGCGCCTCGGCGTATCCGACGCGGCGGTCGAAGCCCAACTCGACCTCGGTACGGATGTCGCGCAGCGCGATGACGGTGTCCTTCAGGGGTACGCGATAGCGCTTGTCGTTGTGGATCGCGTTGTCGTAGCTCCACTCGTGGATGCCCATCTTCTGCGACATCAAGTTCACGTGCGGCGGCGGCCGCTTCGCGATCGGCACGCCCTGGCAATGGTTGTCGATCGAAATCGCCGCGTCGTGGCCGTGCGCGACGGCCCAGATGATGTTCTTCGGGCCGAACGCCGCGTCGCCGCCGAAATACACGGCGGGCCGCGACGACGCCATCGTCGTCTTGTCCACGACCGGCATTCCGTGGTCGTCGAAGGCGATTCCCGCGTCGCGCTCGATCCAGGGAAACGCGTTTTCCTGGCCGACCGCAACCAGCACGTCATCGCAGGCGAAATGGACGTCCGGCTCGCCGGTCGCGACGAGTTGTCTGCGACCCTTCGCGTCCTTCTGCGGCGCGACCTTCTCGAACGTCACGCCGGTCAACTTGCCGCCATCGTGCGTGAATGCCTTGGGCACCTGGTAGTTGTGAATCGGGATGCCTTCGTGCATCGCGTCTTCCTTCTCCCACGGCGATGCCTTCATTTCATCGAAGCCGGAGCGCACGACGACGTGAACTTCGGCGCCGCCCAGCCGCCGCGACGATCGGCAACAGTCCATCGCGGTATTGCCGCCACCCAGCACGATCACGCGCTTGCCGATGCTCGTGACGTGACCGAACGCGACGGACGCCAGCCAATCGATGCCGATATGGATATTTGCCGCCGCCTCGCGGCGCCCGGGAATGTCGAGGTCGCGCCCACGCGGCGCGCCACTGCCAACGAACACGGCATCCCAACCCTCCGCCAGCAGCTTCTTCATGCTGTCGATGCGCTGCCCGCCGCGGAATTCGATCCCCAGGTCGAGGATGTATCCCACTTCCTCGTCGATCACGGAATCGGGCAGGCGGAACTTGGGAATTTGCGAACGGATCATGCCTCCCGCGCGCGCGTCTCCGTCGAACACGACGCATTCGTAACCGAGCGGCGCCAAGTCGCGCGCCACCGTGAGCGACGCCGGTCCCGCGCCCACCAGCGCCACGCGTTTGCCGTTGCGTTGGGCCGCAGGTCGCGGCAAGCGGTCGCGGATGTCTTCCTTGAAATCGGCGGCGACGCGCTTCAGGCGGCAGATCGCGACGGGCTCGGGCTTGGCCTTGGAATTCGCGATATCGGGCGAGCCCTCCTCGACGCGGCCGCGCCGGCACGCGGGTTCGCACGGACGATCGCAGGTGCGGCCGAGAATCCCGGGAAAGACGTTGGATTTCCAGTTGACGAGGTACGCGTCGCCGTAATGGCCCGCTGCGATCAACCGGATGTATTCGGGGACAGCTGTGTGGGCCGGGCAGGCCCACTGACAATCAACGACTTTGTGGAAATAGTCGGGGTGAGCAATATCCGTCGGCTTCAAAGCCTTTTTTCTCCGGTGGCACGCCGGGTCACTTTGCACGTGGCGCGGAATTCCTTATGAAGCAGGATTCACGCCCGGACCCACGCTTGTACCCTTACGCTGCCGCGATGCTACGCCTCAAGCTGCCGCAAGGAAAGAGGTACCGTTGCCAAGGGCTTGTTATCCGTGGGGTTTTTGCAACGCCAACACCAGTTTTCAACGCGTGGCGCGAGTACCTGGTACGGGACGCTAGAATCGTACAGTTCGTCCTGCCAAATCGGCCCCTGACTCCACCGGTGAGATGTTGCCGTGAATGCTCCTGACCCCATTCCGCCGCGACTCACGTCGTTTTCCCACGGCGGCGGTTGCGGCTGCAAGATCGCACCCGGCGTGCTGCGCGAGATCCTGGGCCGCGCCGCGCCGGGCGTTGTGCCCGAACGCCTGCTCGTCGGCATCGAAACCTCAGACGACGCCGCCGTCTATCAGCTGAACGAGCATCAGGCGATCGTCGCGACGACCGATTTCTTCATGCCGATCGTCGACGATCCTTTCGATTTCGGCGCCATCGCGGCGGCCAACGCGCTCTCGGATGTCTACGCGATGGGCGGCACGCCGCTGTTCGCGCTCGCCGTGGTCGGCATGCCGGTCGACCGGCTGCCGATCGACACGATCCGCAAAGTGCTGGAGGGCGGCGAGTCGATCTGCGCCAAGGCTGGAATCGCGGTGGCGGGCGGCCACACGATCGATTCGACGGAACCCATCTACGGCCTGGTCGCCATCGGCGTCGTCGATCCGAAAAACTTGAAGCGCAACGCCGGCGCGCAAGCGGGAGACGCGCTCGTCCTCGGCAAGCCGCTGGGCGTCGGCATTTACAGCGCCGCGCTGAAAAAAGGACGCCTCTCCGATGACGGCTATGCGGCGATGGTCGCGGTCACGACGCAACTCAACACGCCCGGCATCGCCTTGGGAGACATGCCGGAAGTCCACGCGCTGACCGATGTCACCGGTTTCGGGTTGCTCGGACATTTGCTGGAAATCTGCCGCGGAAGTGGCGTGGCCGCGACCATCGATTTTGCGCGGCTGCCCCTGCTCGCGAATGCATTAGCGTTGGGGCGCGACGGTGTCGTGACCGGCGCTTCGGCCCGCAACTGGGCAGGCTATGGCCACGACGTCGACGTCGGTCCGGCTCTGGGCGATGCCGAGCGTGCCCTGCTGACCGACCCCCAGACTTCCGGCGGCTTGCTCGTCGCGTGCGCTCCCGAGGCCGTCAGCAAGACGCTCGCGCTCTTCCGCGCCGAAGGGTTCGTGCACGCGGCCATCATCGGCGAAGTCAGGCCCGGCGCGCCACGCATCGCCGCCCGCTGAAAGGCGCGAGCGATCGAACCCGGCGGCGCGTTCGGCCTCTACCCCGCGGCTGACTTCCGCCTGACCACCGGCGAATGCCGCGACTGCGCCGTGATTCGCCAGGCGCTGTGGTATTTCCGCGACGAGAAGATCGCAGTGCCTGTTCCTGGCCACCCGGTCACGGGCTTCGCGACCGGAGTGCACGCGACCGACGACGTGCGCCAATGGGCGGAAGCTCGCGCACCCGGAGCGGCCATCGACTATCCGCCGCTCGTGTGGGTGGCCGGGCCCGACATCGTGCGCAACGCGACGCTTTCGCCCGATGGTTCGCGACTCGTCACGCACGAGGGCTCGCTCAAGTTTCATCCGACGGCGAAGATTCCGCTCAATCGCGCTTACTTCGATCTATCGTCGATCGCCTTCTTTCGGCAACGGACGATGACGGTGCGCGGAACGCGAACGGGTGACGGCATCATTGCGCGAACTCTCTGGCCCGAAGACTTTCGTTTCGGCGGCGACGCGCCGCCTGCGCGCGCGGTGCCGGCCAGCGTCACTCCATCCGAAGCGCTGCGCAGCCTGATGCGCGAGGAGCCGCGCGGCGGCGCGCAAAGTCCGTACATCGCGTCGACGCTGTGGCAGAAGCCGGGCGCGCCGCGTGAATGGGCGGGCCGGCCTATCCTCGCGTTCATGGTCAACGGCGCGCAGGGCGATGACGACGAGGCGCACGGCGGACATTTCGCGCTCGTCACGGGCCGCGTGCATCCTGATGGGCAGATCGGCGACTGGCTCGTCGACAATTTCTATTCACTCGATGTCGAAAGCGAAAAGGGAATCCTCGCGTCGCCTTTGCCACTCGACAATTACCTGGGCGACTTGAACTCGGGCCAAGGCTGGTATCGGCCTTCCTGCATGGTGGTTGCCGTATTGAAGGACGATCGCGCCGCCGCACTCGTGCAGTCGGCGCTCAACCGCGTCTACAACCAGTTCTGGCGCCATCAGCTCGTCTACTACCACCCGAACGAGAATTGCACGAGCATCAGCATCGACACATTGCGCGCACTGGGCTGGAGCATTCCGATGCGCGGCGCGACGTCGCGCACGCTGGCGTGGCTCGGCTTTCCCTTCGTCGCTCTCAAGGAACTCTCGGTCGGCAAGGCCAAGCTCGCGTTCGATTACCTGCACACCGAACAGACGCGGCTCATGCCCGCGGCCGCGCTGGAGGAAATCTTCGGCAGCTTGCTTGCATTGGGCAACGGTCCGGCTGAATCCGGCGACGGCATGCTCGCGCAGATGCTGAGCGAAGACCTGGAGGCCGTCGCCTTCGTGCGCTTCCCGCAGTTTCCGTCGAGTCGCGCGTTCGGCGGCGCGCCCGCCGTGACGACGTGGGAATACCGGGCGCTCATTCCGAACGACCCCGCGCATCAGCAGATCGTCCCGGTGCCGCCGCGGCCGTTCCCTGAAGCGTTGCGCGATCCGGATCTGATTCGGCCGGCGTGGCGCCCGTCCGACTATGCCGTCCTCGTTTGGGGCCTGCTGACGGTGGTCGGCATTCCGTTCGTGCTTTGGCGCCTGTGGAAGCGGCGCCAGATGCGCGGCCGGTAGGAGCGGCGCCCCGCCCAGCTATTTTCAACAAGGGGCTTGACAGACAAGCTACATTTCCATATTATTGGAATTATGAAATCGAATGCGGAAATCCGTAGCCGGGAAACGAGCACGGCCGAGGCAAGCCGCGCGGTCGGGGCACTCGCCGCGCTGGCCCAGGAAACCCGGCTGTCCATCTTCCGGCTGCTGGTCGAATTCGCGCCGCAAGGTCTCACGCCCGGTGCGATCGCGCTGCGATTGAAACTCGCCCCCGCCACGCTGTCGTTCCACCTCAAGGAACTGGCGAATTCCGGATTGATCACCGATCGCCGCGAAGGCCGCTTCATCTGGTACCAGGCCGACGTCGCCGCGATCAACGGACTGATCGGCTACCTCACCGAACACTGCTGCCAGGGCACCGGCGGCGCCGATTGCGGGCCGGGATGCGCTCCGGCCGCGTGCGGCCCCTCCTCCAAGCGCACAAGGAACAAATCATGAAACGATTCCATGTTCACCTGGGCGTTCCCGATCTCGCCGCCAGCATCCGCTTTTATTCCGGCCTGTTCGGCATGGCGCCTACGGTGCAAAAGCCCGATTACGCGAAGTGGATGCTGGACGATCCGCGCGTCAATTTCGCGATCTCGAACGGCGGCCGGAAGGCGGGACTCAATCATCTCGGCCTGCAAGCTGAATCCGCGGACGAACTCGAGGGCATCCGGACACAATTCGAAGCGGCCGACGCCAAATCGACGGTCGCCGAACCGGGCGCGCGTTGCTGCTACGTGAAATCGGACAAACACTGGGTGACCGATCCGCAGGGCATCGCGTGGGAAGCATTCCACACGCTGGAAACGATCCCGCTCTCCGGCACACAACAGGAAGTCGAAGCATCCACGTGTGGTTGCGGCACCGCGTCAGCGCAAGAGTCCGGCGTCGCAACTGCAACCGAAAGCCGTTGCTGCGCGTGACAGGGCAGTCCTCGTGCCCGACCGCGTCTACAACGTTCTCTTCCTCTGCACGGGCAATTCCGCGCGCAGCATCATGGCCGAGTCGATCCTGAGGGGTGTCGGCGCGGGACGCTTCAATGCGTTCAGCGCCGGATCGCGCCCGACGGGCAAGGTCAATCCGCTGGCGCTCGAGTTGCTCCGCTCTGCGCGCATGCCGACCGAGGGTCTCGCCAGCAAGTCGTGGGAACAGTTTGCGAAAGCGGGTGCGCCGCCGCTCGACTTCGTCATCACGGTCTGCGACAACGCGGCGGGTGAAGTTTGTCCGGTCTGGCCGGGGCAGCCGATGACCGCGCATTGGGGCCTGCCCGATCCTGCCGCGGTCGCCGGAGACGACGGGCTGCGGCGGTGGGCGTTTTCCGAAGCTTCGCACGCGCTCACCAATCGCATCCGCCTCTTCGCGAGCCTGCCGCTCGCAAAGCTCGACCGGCTTTCATTGCAGAAGACTCTCGACGATCTCGGGCGGACGCGCGCGTGAGCGGCGACGCGGCGCGCCGCCTGGCGGCGGAGTTTACGGGAACAATGCTGCTGCTCGCGATCGTCGTCGGCTCGGGCATCATGGGCGAGCGGCTGGCCAACGGGAACGCCGCGATCGCGCTGCTCGCAAACAGCCTTGCCACGGGCGGCGGGCTGTTTGTCCTGATCCTGGCGTTCGCCCCGGTGTCAGGCGCCCATTTCAATGCGCTCGTGACTTTGGGCGCCCTCGTCGATCGCACGCTGAGGCTTCGTGTGGCAGTTGGATATGTCGCTGCGCAACTGATCGGTGCGCTCGCCGGTGTCGCTCTCGCGCACGCCATGTTCGATGCGCCGCTTTGGACCGCCTCGGGAACGGTGCGCACCGGCGCAGGACAGTGGATCGCGGAAGGCGTCGCGACTTTCGGACTCGTGCTGACGATTCGCGGCACCGTGCGTTATGGAACACCGGTGCTGGCCGCGGCGGTCGGAACCTACATCGCGGCCGCCTACTGGTTTACGGCATCGACGTCGTTCGCCAATCCCGTCGTGACGATCGCGCGCGCGCTGACGCCGACATTCGCAGGCATACGCCCGAACGACGCCGCAGGCTTCATTGCCGCGCAATGCGTCGGCGCCGCGCTCGCATTCGTGTACGTGCGGCTGACCATCGAATCGAAACTGGACGAGTCATGAGTGGCCGGCCGCGGCCACCGCCAGCCGGTAGGCGACCAGCGCGGCCACCGCGACGAGCAGAAGCGCGTAGGGCGTCAGCACGCGCGTCGGATCGACGACGAACAACAAGGTCAGCGCAACCGGCGCAATCGCCTTCAGGATGAATTGCGGGCGCGCGAGGCGTCCGAGCAGCGCGCCGTAGCCGCGATGTCCGAACAATTCGGCGGGCACCGTTCCACGGACGATCGTCATGACCCCATTGCTCCAGCCGTACACGACGGCGAACGCGAGCGCGACAATCCACAGGCCGTGAACTTGCGCAAAGATCGCCAGCGCGATGGCCATGAGCACAAAGGCCAGCGTCCCGACGGCCAGCGCGCGCAAGTGGCGGCCGAAGGAGAACTCCATGATCCGGCCGGCAACCTGCATGGGACCGATCAGCGAGCCGACCAGTACGGCGTCGCGCGCCGTCAGCCCGGTCGCCGTGAGGAGATCGATGATGTGCGCGGCCATCGCCGATCCGAGGAACGCGGCCAGCGCCAGGGCCGTGGCGAGCCAGGCGAAGACGGTACCGTTGCGCGCCGATATCGTAGTTGCGGCATGCGGCGCCTCCGCGACCGGCCGCGCCGCGTGTGCGCGCGGAACGAAAAGAAGATGCAGCGGCACGCACACGAGCAGGTGCAGTCCGGCGTACACGGCGAACGCATTGCGCCAGCCGATGGCCTCGAGCAGGAATTGCGAAAGCGGCCAGAACACCGTGCTGGCAAAGCCGCCGAAGAGCGTGAGCGCGGTCACCGAACGGCGATACGAGCTTCCCGCGATCTGGTGCAGCGTCGCGAATGCCGGGTCGTAGAGACAGGCCGCCATCGCGACACCGGCAAGCAGCCATCCGGCGAGCATGCTGAACGCACCCTGCGCCGTGGCGAGCACGGCCATCGCCAGCGTGCCCAGCAACGAGCCGCATGCGAGCACGCGCCGGCCGCCGTGCATGTCGATCTCGCGGCCGACGAGCGGAGACGCCAATCCCGACAGGAACAAGCCGGCCGTGAAGCTGCCGAACAGGACGATGTCCGAAAGCCCCAGTTCCCGGCGCATCGCGCTGCCGAGCACCGCGATCGTGTAGAACAGCGAGCCCCACGAAATGATCTGGGCAACGCCGAGCGCGCACACCGTGCGCCAGAGAGGCGGAACGGGCAATCCCTAGCCTTTCCGGAGCAAGTCCGCGAGCGCGAGGGCGATCACTTCCGTCGCGCGGTGGAGGTCATCGAGTTTCAATCTTTCATCCGCGCGATGGCCGTTGGCCTCGACGAGCGTGCGCGGCCCCGCGCCGTACAGGACCGCCGGAACGCCCGCCGTGGTGTACAGGCGCGCGTCCGTGTAGATCGGCACGCCGTGCGTTTGGATTTCCTCGCCCAGCACGGCCTTGGCATGGCGTTGCAGCGCTGCGACCAGTTTCTCATGCCCCGGAATCGGAACGAACGGCACGGCAAGCAGGATGCGCTTCACAGTCACCCGAATCCCCGGCCACTTCGTCGCGAATTCGTGGATTTGCCGGGTCAACGTCGCTTCCCCTTCGGCCGGATTTTCTTCCGGAATGATCCGGCGGTCGATGCGAAACGACACGCGGTCCGGGACGACGTTGGTGTTGATGCCACCTTCGATCAGGCCGACGACGAGCGTCGGCGATCCGATGCCGGAGACCGCCGATTTCTTCGACAAATACGTTTTTCGCAGCGCATACAGGTCGGAAAGAATTCCAGTCGCGGCTTCGAGCGCGTCGATGCCCTTTTCCGGCTCCGCGGCGTGGCCGGACTTTCCGGTGACTTCAACGTCGAGGTGCAGGCACCCGTTGTGCGCCGTCGTGACGCCATAGGAAAAGCCCGCCGAGATCGCATAGTCGGGCGCGACGATCTTCTGCTGCAGCAACCACGCCGGGCCAATCGCGCCGCCCACTTCCTCGTCGTATGTGAAATGCAGTTCGACGGCGCCGCGAAGCTCCGCGCCTTGTGCTGCCGCGTCACGCAGCGCGAGCAGCGCAAACGCATAAGTCGCGAAGTCCGATTTCGATACTGCCACCCCGCGACCGTACATGACGCCGTCGCGGACTTGCGCACCATACGGGTCCATCGTCCAGCCGGAGCCCGGCGGCACGACGTCGCCGTGCGCATTGAGCGCGATCACGGGTCCCCCGCCCGAACCGAAGCGAACCCGCACGATGAGGTTCGTGCAACTCACCATGCCGTTGGCCTTGACCGCAGCGTCCGGCACCACGTGGCGTTCGACGGCAAATCCCAGTGCTTCGAGCAACTGCGCCGCGCGCTTGGCGTGCGGCGCGCAATCGCCCGGTGGATTGTCGGACGGAACTTTCACCAGCTCGGCCAGGAATTTGTCTTGTTCGCCGCGCTGCGACGCGAGGAACGCGTGAATCGTGGCCGCAACGTCCGTCATGGCGAGTTTCCCTCGCTCGGCGGCGTGAATGCAGCAATGAACCGAGCGAACACACGGGCGCCCGCGGCGACATCGGAAAGCGTCACGGCCTCCGCGGGATTGTGGCTGATCCCGCCCTTGCAGCGGACAAAGAGCATGCCGATCGGCGTGATGTCGACGAGCGCCATCCCGTCGTGGCCCGCACCCGACGGCAGGTGATGCACGCGTCCACCCTCCTCCGCAACGGCGGCTGCGAACTGGCGCTGCATCCGCGGATCGCACGGCGACGTCTTCGCTTCCCATAGCAGGGTAATCGTCATCGCGATGTCGCGGCGCTGCGCGATGGCCTCGCAGGATGCACGGATTTCGGCAACGGCCGCACGGCGCTTATCGTCGGTCGGCGCACGCACGTCGAGCGAAAACCGGACCCTGCCGGGGATGACGTTCATCGCGCCGGGCAGCGCCTCGATGCGGCCCACGGTGCCGACGATGTCGGGCATCGACGCTGCGATCCGTTCGATCGCCAGCACGCATTCCGAAGCAGCAACCAGTGCATCGCGGCGCAATCCCATCGGAACGGTGCCAGCATGCCCGGCCATGCCGGTCAATTCGATATTGAACCGGTTGCCGCCGTTGATCGCGGTGACGACACCGGTCGCGAGGCCTTCGGCTTCGAGGACAGGCCCCTGTTCGATGTGCAATTCGGCGTAGGCCAGCACGTCTCGAGGCCGCCGCGCAATCGCCGGAATCTGCGACGGATCGAGGCCGAAATCGCGCAGCGCGTCGCGCATCGTCACGCCGTTCGCATCGACTTTGTCGAGCAGCGCCGGATCGAACGTGCCCGCCACGGCGCGACTGCCGAGAAGCGTCGAACCAAAACGCACGCCTTCCTCGTCGCCGAAGCCGACGACTTCGATCGCGAACGGATGGCGCGCGGCCGTGGCGTGCAGCGCGCTCACGCATTCAATCGCGGTGATCACGCCCAGCATGCCGTCGTACTTGCCCGCGTCGCGCACCGTATCCAGATGCGACCCCAGCATCAGGCACGGAAGACCCGGGCGCTCGCCTTCGTAGCGGCCCACGCAATTGCCGATGGCGTCGAGCCGCGCGTCCATCCCGGCTTCGCGCATCCAGGCCAGAACGAGTTCGTTCACCTGGCGCTGCTCGTCGGAAAGGAAGACGCGCGTCAAGCCGCCTTCCAGTTCGGACAAGCGGCCGAGCGCGTCGCAGCGATCCCAGATGCGCTGCGGCTGCAAGGCGGAAATAAGTCGCGGATCGGCGGCCATATCGGAAACTTCGCGGAAGGTTCGCGAAGCCTTCTGGATTCTAACCCGCGGAAGGGCCGTGACGAATCATGTTCGCGCATCCACGATGATAAAATGAGCCATCAAAACGAAACGAACTGGAAGGAACGGCTAATGGATTGCAAGACGCTTGTGGCCTGTGCGGTCGCGCTCGCCGCCTCAGCGTGCCAGGAGATGCCGCAGTCCGGAGCGGCGCCTCCCAATGCGCCGCCGTATGTTCCCGCGAACGCGATGCCGCCCGTCGTGTCGATGGCGTCCGATGAAATCGTCGGCCCCGTCTGGCAGTGGCAGCGGACACAACGCGCAAGCGCTCCCGCCATCGTATCGGCGGCACCGGATCGTTACACGCTGTCGTTCCAGGCCGGCGGTCGCGTCAACGTGCGCGCGGATTGCAATCGCGGCAGCAGCAGTTACGAGGTCAACGGCGCGCAGATGAAGGTCGGCGCGATCGCGCTGACCAAGATGGCGTGTCCCGCGGGATCGCAGGACGCCGAATACCTTCGCTCGCTGGTCCAGGTCTCCGGCTACGCCATCGACGCCGGCGAGCTCGTCCTGACGCTGGCCGACGGCGCATCGATGCGTTTTCGCGCGGTCCCCTGACTCTAAGTCGTCCTAGCGTCCGGTAAATCTGGGCGCGCGCTTTTCGAGGAATGCGGCGATGCCTTCGTTGCGATCGTGACTCGCGGCGAGCAACGCGAAGGCCTGCCTCTCCGCGGCGAGTCCCTCGGACAGTGGGGATTCGTAGGCGCGCAGCACCGCTTCCTTTGCGAGGCGCACGGCGAGCGCAGGCTTGCCCGCGATGATCGAGGCGATTTCCACGGCGCGAGCGAGTGCGACTTTCGGTTCGGCGACTTCCACGACCAGCCCTGCAGCCAGCGCCTGCTGCGCGTTGATCGGCTGGCCGGTGAGCACCATCTGCATCGTCAACGCCTTGCCGACCGTGCGTGCGAGTCGCTGTGTTCCGCCTGCGCCGGGAATCATGCCGAGGTTCACTTCCGGCTGTCCGAACTTTGCATTGTCTCCGGCGACGAGGATGTCGCAGCAAAGTGCGAGCTCGCATCCGCCGCCCAGCGCGTAGCCGCACACGGCACCGATGAGTGGTTTTGGAAACGTGGCGATCGCGCGCCAGTATTTTTGCCGCTCGTGCGTCAGGACGTCGACCGGGCCGAGCGCCACCATTTCGCGCACGTCGGCACCTGCCGCAAAGCAGCCGAGTCCGCCGGTCAGGACAACCGCACCGGTCTGCGGGTCAGTCAGCGCTGCGGCGAGTTCGGCCGCAATCTCGGAAAGCGTCTGTGTCCGCAATGCGTTGCGCGCCTCCGGACGATGCAGCGTGATCTCAACGACACCCGCAATCGGCCGGTCGACGATGACGTCTTGCACGCTTTGATCCACTGGCGGTGCTCCGCGACGTGCCGCCTTTACCGGTGCTTGAACACGGGCTTGCGCTTTTCGACGAACGCACGCATGCCTTCCTTCTGATCGGCTAGTGCGAACGTCGCGTGGAATTCACGGCGCTCGAACCGGATTCCCTCCGCCAATGACGATTCGTACGCGCGGTTGATCGATTCCTTGACCTTCAGCACGACGGGCAGCGAGAACGACGCAATTTTCGCTGCGAAGGCCAGCGCTTCCGTTTCCAGTTGCGCTGCGGGGACGATACGTGCGACGAGTCCGGCACGCTCGGCTTCCGTCACATCGACCATGCGGCCGGTCAGGCACCAATCCATCGCCTTCGCCTTGCCGATGGCGCGCGGCAGCCGTTGCGTGCCGCCCATCCCCGGCATCGTGCCGATCGTGATTTCGGGCTGCCCGAATTTCGCCGTGTCGGCGGCGATGATGGTGTCGCATGCCATGGCCAGTTCGCACCCACCGCCGAGGGCGTAGCCCGCCACCGCCGCGATCACCGGCTTGCGGATGCGAATGACTTCCTCCCAGTCGCGCGTGATGTAGTCGTCGCCATAGACCTTGGCGTAATCCCACTCCGCCATGGCCCCGATGTCGGCGCCGGCCGCGAACGCCTTTTCGTTGCCGGTGATCACGATGCAACCGATGCCATCGTTGTCGTCGAACGCGTGCAACGCCGCTGCAAGCTCCTTGGCCAGCGCATCGTTCAGCGCGTTCATCCGCTGCGGGCGGTTCAGGCGGATGAGGCCGACGCGGTCATGGCTCTCGACGACGATGTTTTCATAGGTCATGGCGGTTCCTGAAGTGCGAAGTTTCGATAGCGAAAGCGAATGCTAACGGCTGCCGGACCATCCGTCACGCGGGCCGAGCGGCGAAGCTCCGTCGTGACTACGGCTTCGACGGATCGAAGTGCTTGCGCAAACCCTGCCAGCACCGGAAATATTCGTGCTGCAGCTGCGCGGATTCGAGCGCGAAACGCGTGGGCCGGATCACAGCCCTCGTCTCGAACATGAATGCCATCGTGTCCTCGATGCGCGTCGGTTGCGAGAGGTCCGCATGGGCCGCCTTTTCGAACGTCTCCGCATCGGGCCCATGTCCGGTCATGCAGTTGTGCAGGCTGGCGCCGCCGGGCACGAAGCCCTCGGCCTTCGCATCGTAGACGCCGTGGATGAGTCCCATGAATTCGCTCGCGACATTGCGGTGGAACCATGGTGGCCTGAACGTATGCTCCATCGCGAGGATGCGCGGCGGGAAAATGGCGAAGTCGATCGTGTCCACGCCGGGCGTGTCGCTTTGCGACTGCAGGACCAGGAAGATCGACGGATCGGGATGGTCGTAGCTGATCGAGCCGATCGCGTTGAAGCGGCGCAGGTCGTATTTGTACGGCGCATAGTTGCCGTGCCACGCGACGACATCGAGCGGCGAGTGCCCGATCTCCGCGGACCACAGGTTGCCCATGAATTTCGCGACCAGCTCGAACTTTCCTTCGCGATCTTCGTAGGCGGCGTGCGGCGTCAGGAAATCGCGCGAATTGGCGAGGCCGTTGGAGCCTAAGACACCGAGGTCGGGAAGGCGAAAGTGGGCGCCGTAGTTTTCGCACACATAGCCGCGCGCCGGGTTTTCCAAATTCGCATCGGGAAGCTCGACGCGAAAGCGCACGCCGCGGGGAATCACGACGATTTCCTGCGGCTCGACCTCGATGCGCCCGAACTCCGTCGCCAGCCGAAGACGTCCCCGCTGCGGCACGATCAGCAGTTCTCCGTCGGCATCGTAGAAAAAGCGGTCGGCCATCGACCGGTTGGCGGCGTAAACGTGAATGCCGCATCCGGTCATGGCCGCCGGATCACCGTTACCGGCCAAGGTGACCAGGCCGTCGACGAAATCGGTTGCCGACGATGGAATCGGCAGCGGGTCCCAGCGCAACTGGTTGGGCGGCGTGGGCACGTCGCCGAATCCGCTCTCGATGCGGCCGTTGCCGATTTTGCGGAAAGGCAGGTGCACGGCTGCCGGCCGGATCCGGTACGTCCACGAGCGCCGATTCGCGCCGCGCGGTGCGGTGAACGCGGTGCCCGACAATTGCTCGGCGTAAAGGCCGTAGGGTGCGCGCTGCGGCGAGTTCTGGCCGACCGGCAGCGCGCCAGGCAGCGCTTCGCTGGCGAATTCATTGCCGAACCCGGATTGGTACGTCAGCGTCGCGTCGTCGGACGCTGCCGCGTGGGGGGCCGCCGCGGGGGGTCGCCGGGTCGTCGTGGTCATTGGAGCCTCGCTCGTCGAATATTCGCTGCCGGCGCTTTCAGGTGGCCGGCACGACGTCTTCGCGCGCGGCCGCCATCGCCGCACGCAGCACATCGGCGTCGCCGACGTGATTGGCCAAGAGCAGGATGAGCTTCGCATTGACGAGCGCGCTCTGCGCTTCGGTCAGATCGCGATGCAGTTCGATGAGATTCTGGTAGAAGTCATCCGGTGCCGCGAGATTGGGCCCGGTGTTCAATGTGCCCATCGCTGGCTCCTTCCGATGTTGCAGGTCGCGCGCGCGATCGCGTCGCGCACCGCATCGGGATCGAAAGCTCTCCAGCGCGCGCACACGTGCTGATCCGGGCGGACGAGGTAGCACGTTCCCGGCCGACCATCGTAGCGCGCGCTCACGAGGCCGGACTTGTCCTCGATCACGATCCGGTCGTCCCGCGGCGCGCCGCCGACCTGAACGATGCCGCAGGCGATCGGATTTTGCGCAAGCGCATGTGCAGCCTCGCCGGAAATGGTGTCGCCGAACGCGAGCAGGCTGAATCCACGACTCAAATGCAGGAGCAACCAGTCGCCGCGCGGACCGGACACCGGCGCGTCCGCCGCAGGCGCCCCCGGAATCATCGTGCCCGAAAACGTGTCCGGATCCGGCGTATTCAGGCAGGAATCGGCAAGGACCCTTGGTACCGAGAGGCGCCCGCTGTTGACGAGCCGCCGCGCGAACGGGTGATGCCGCGCGAGACCAAGCACCGCGTCGCGGAATGTGCGCGAGACGGCGCTCTTCGGCGTAATGAAGTCGGTCGCGCGCGTCGAGTTGAGGATGTTCTCGTCGGCAGCCGCGACGCGTTCGGCATTGTACGTATCGAGCAGCGCATCGGGCGCCTGCCCGTGCAGGACGAGGTCGAGCTTCCAGACGAGGTTGTCGGTGTCCTGCACGCCGCTGTTGGCGCCGCGCGCGCCGAACGGGCTCACCAGGTGCGCGGCATCGCCCGCGAACAGCACGCGCCCGTGTCGGAATTGCTGCATGCGCCGGCACTGGAACGTGTAGACGCTCGCCCACTCGAGCTCGAAGTCGACGTCATTCCCGAGCATTGCGCGCAGCCGCGGGACGATCTTCTCGGGCTTCTTTTCCTCCTCGGGATCCGCATCCCAACCCAGCTGGAAGTCGACACGCCACACGTCGTCGGCCTGGCGGTGCAAAAGAGCCGACTGGTTGCGGTGGAACGGCGGATCGAACCAGAACCAGCGCTCCGTGGGAAAGTCGGTCGTCATGTGGATGTCGGCGATCAGGAAGCGGTCGCGAAATACCTGCCCCTCGGTGTCCAATCCCAGCATGTGACGGACGGGACTGCGCGCCCCGTCGCAGACGATCAGCCAGTCGCAGGTCAGCGCATAGTCCCCATCCGGCGTCGCGACGCGCAGCGCGACTTTCGCGTCCTCAGGCTCGACACCGACGACCTTGTGCCTCCAGCGGATTTCGGCGGGTGCAAGCGCATCGACACGCCGAACCATGCACTCCTCGAAATGGTACTGCTGCAGATTGACGAAGGCGGGACGATGGTGGCCGGGCTCCGGCAGCAAGTCGAACTGATAAGCCAGCTTGTCGCCGTGGAAAACCTTGCCGACATTCCAGCAAACGCCTTTGTTCACGATGGGGTCGCCGCAACCGAGACGATCGAGGATCTCCAGCGTGCGCTTGGCATAGCAGATCGCGCGTGAGCCGACGCTCACGGTGTCGTCGTCGTCCAGCACGAGCACCGGGATTTCGCGTTGCGCGAGATCGATGGCCGCAGCGAGGCCGACAGGCCCTGCACCCACGACCACGACGCCGCAATGCCGCGGCCCGCCGGTCAACTCGGGCGGACGGCGGTATTCGTAGACCGGATTCGTATAAGTCTTCAACTGAGGTCTTCAACCTTCGAGCGCCAGCCACATGTCCTTGTCGCGCTGCGCGGTCCAGATGCGCGGGTCCTTGTACTGCGTCGCCTCGTCGTAGGCGCGCGTGACATCGAACGGCAGGCAATGGTCGAAGATCACCCAATGCCCGAACTGCGGTTTCAATGCCGCATAGGTTTCCTTGTACACCGTTCGCAAGTCGAGGCCGGCCGCCGCGCCCCGCTTCACCGATTCGAACATCGCTGTGACGAATGCGCGCGTGCCGTCGAGCCCCGCCTTGACCTCGGCCGGCGTCTGCAACGATGCGCCGCGTCCGGGAACGAGCTTGTGCGGCTGCAACGCTGCAATCGCGTCGAGCGTCGCGGGCCAATCCGTGAGATAGGCGTCACCGGTATAAGGCGTGGCGTCGTACTCGACCAGGTCGCCGGAAAAAAGGATCTTCTCCTGCGGCAGCCAGACCACGGTATCGCCCTTGGTGTGGCCGCGGCCCAGTTGCATGATTTCCACCTGCAGCGTGCCCAACATGAGCGTCATCCGGTTCTCGAAGACGATCGTCGGCCATGTCAGCCCCGGCACGGACTCGACGGCCCGAAAAAGGCGCGGGAAGCGCTCGATCTCGCTTTTCATGTCTTGCTCGCCACGCTCCACGATGAGATCGAACGTATCGCGGCTGGCGATGATGTGCTCCGGCTGGTAACCGGCCGCACCGAGGACGCGCACCGCGTGATAGTGCGACAACGTCACGTACTTTATGGGCTTGTCGGTGACTTCACGGATGCGCCGGATCACGTCCTGCGCCATGACCGGCGTGGCCTGCGTGTCGATCACCATGACCGAATCGTCGCCGACCACGACGCCCGTGTTCGGGTCGCCTTCGGCCGTGTACGCGTAGGCATGGTCCGAGAGCCGGTCGAAGCTCACGTTCTTCTCTTCGAGATCGGCGTGCGAGGCGAACTGTTTAGCGCTCATGCTGGCCTTCCTTGGTCGGGGCTGCCCAGCTCGCGATAATAACAAATACGTTCGATAATAGCGAATTACCACTATGGCAAACCCGGCGCTACTTGCGATCGAATAGCGGATCGCTGAACAACGACTTGATCGTCACCTTTCGAATGTCCGGATTGTCCGGTACGACGTACAGGATCGGCGTGATCATCTCCTCGAAAATGCCGCGCAGGCTTCGCGCGCCGGTCCTGTATTCGATTGCAAGTTCGGCAACCTGCTCGAAGACTCGCGGCTCGACGATCAACTCGACGCCTTCATTGCGGAAGATGTCCCGGAACTGGACGTAGATCGCGTCTTTAGGCTCGGTCATGATCCGGACCAGCAAGTCCCGCGAGAGCTCCCGGAATTTCGCGATGATGGGCAGGCGCCCCGTGAATTCGGGAATCAACCCGAACGTGAAGAGATCGGTCGGCTTGATGTGCGCATTGAGCCTGTCCATGATGCTCTTGTTGTCGCCTACGGACGTCGAGATGTACCCGTAGCTGTTCGACTGCGACATGATCTCGTCGAGGCCGACGAATGCGCCGCCGCAGACGAACAGGATATTGGTCGTGTCGATGTACTGCGTACTCGAAAGCTTGACCGGGGAGCCTTCCATGATCTTCAGCAGCGCGTGCTGGACGCTCTCCCCCGACAGGCTGCGCGGCTGGCGGTCGGTGGCCTTCAGCTTATCGATCTCGTCGATGAAGACGATGCCGCTCTCGGACTTGCCGACGTCGCCGCCGGCCTTGTCGACCAGCCGCTGCAGGATGGCTTCGATTTCCTCGTTGACATAGCGCGATTGCGCGATCGCGGTCGCCTCCGCGGTCACGAACGGAACGCCCAGGATTCGCGACAGCGTCTCGCACAGCAATGTCTTGCCGGTGCCGGACGGGCCGATCAGCAGGACGTTGCTCTTGGTCATCCGCGCGTCGTCCTGCCGCACCCTGGCGATTTTCCTGAAATGCAGGTAGACGGCGACCGCCACCGTCTTCTTGGCTTCGTCCTGACCGATCACGTACTGATCGAGACGCTGCACGATGCTGCTGGGCGTAAGAGTCTTGTCGAGCAAGGGCGACTTCCGGGTACGCGGCGATCAGCCATGATACCCAAGAAAAATGCCGCACCCCCGGGAAGAGCGCGGCATCCAGGGCGAGAATCGCGTCAGCCGCCGTTTTTCTTGATCAACGCCCGGGCGTCTTCGAGCAGCGCGGAACCATTGCCACCCTTGGCCGCGACCTCGGTGATCCAGTCCTTGTCGACGCCGTCGGTCGCCTTCTTCCAGCGATCGAATTCGGCGGGCGACAGCGTGTCGAATACTCCACCCGCTGCGGCGGCGAGCTTCTTGCCGCCTTCGGTGGTGCCGTCGAAGACCTTGCCGATCTGCTTCGAGAACTCGAGGCCGGTATTGGCATCGAGGATTTTCTTCAGGTCGGGCGGAAGGCTATCGTATTTTGCGGGGTTCATCGCAATCACGAAAATCGAGTTCGACATCTTGTCGACTCCCGGCGCCGTATCGAGATGGTATTTGGTGACTTCCTGCAGCTTGAGCGCCGGTGCGACTTCCCACGGCACCATCGCGCCGTCGATCACCGCCTTCGAAAGCGCTTCCGTCACCTGCGGCACCGGCATCTGCACCGGAACCGCGCCGATCGCCGTCAGGAACTTGGTGCCGATGCGCGTCGGCGCACGCACCTTGAGCCCCTTGATCTCATCCATGTTGGTCACGCGCTTGTTCGAGAAGTGCAAGAGCGAGCCGTCGTGCACGTGCGCCGCGAGGAGCTTGACGCCGCGGAATTCGTCCAGCGAATTCTTCTGGATGTATTCCCACAGCGCCGGGCTGCCGGTTTCGGCGTTCTTCGCCATGAACGGCAGCTCGAAGACCTCGGATTTCGTGAAGCGCCCCGCCTGGTAGGTCGGGATCGTCCAGATGATGTCGGCCACACCGTCGCGCGCCTGGTCGAAGAGCTGCGGCGGCGTGCCCCCGAGCTGCATTGCCGGATAGATCTGGCACTTGATGCGGCCGTTCGATTCCTTGCCTAACTTTTCGCACCAAGGCTCGAACACCTGCGCCTGGATGGTGCCCTTCGGCGGCAGGAAATGGTGGATCTTGAGCGTCACTTCCTGGGCGTGCGCGGCAGCAGCAAGCGTGAACGCAGCGCCGAGCGCGATGGCAAGCTTATGTGTTTTCATGGCGTTTCCTCCTTGGGACAAATCGATTCACTGCTTGAACGTATGGACGAGGTACAGCGAGATGATCGGCAGGTATACGAGCAAAGCGATCCGGGCAAAATCGGAGAGCAGGAACGGCACGACGCCTTTGAAGGTCTCGGTCAAAGGGACGTCCCTGGCGAGCCGGTTGATGATGTAGACGTTGAGGCCGACGGGCGGATGCACGAGCCCGATCTCGACGACCATCAGCGCGAGGATGCCGAACCAGATGGACTTGTCGTCGTTCGACATCCCCCAGTAGTCGAGCGCCATCACCATCGGGTAGAAGATCGGAATTGTGAGCAGGATCATCGCGAGCGCGTCCATCACGCACCCGAGAAAGATGTAGATCAGCAGGATCATGACCATGACGAGCAGCGGCGAGTATCCGCTGGCCTTGACCCAGTTGGCGAGCTCGGCGGGCATCTGCGACAACGCGAGCGTCGAATTCATCATGTCGGCGCCAAGCAGGATGAGGAAGATCATCGCCGTTGCCTGCGCCGTGCCGAGCGCGCTGTCCACGAGGCCCTTGCCGCGCATGCCGCCAGCCACGACGGCGATGATGCCGCAAGCCGCGGCGCCGATCGCAGCGGCTTCCGTCGGATTGGCCCAGCCGCCGTAGATTCCGACGATCACGACGACGAACACGAGCAGCACCGGCAGCACGCGCAGCAGGCTCCGCAGCCGCTCCGGCCAGGCGATGCGCGGCCCCGCCGGTCCGGCCTCGGGCTTCCACGTCACGACGATCTTCACCACCAGCATGTATCCGAGCATCGCGATGATCCCGGGCAGCACCGCGGCCACGAACAGCTTGCCGATCGACTCCTGCGTGAGGATCGCGTAGATCACGAGCGGCACCGATGGCGGGATCATGATGCCGAGCGTGCCGCCCGCCGCGAGTGCACCCGTCGCGAGCGATCCCGAGTAACCGAACCGTCGCAACTCCGGAAGCGCCACCTGGCCCATCGTCGCGGCCGTCGCCACCGACGAGCCGCAGATCGCGCCGAAGCCCGCGCACGCGCCGATCGCCGCCATCGCGATACCGCCGCGGAAATGGCCGAGGAACGCGCCGACGAACCGGAACAGCGACTGGCTCAGACCGCCGTGCGTCGCGAACTGCCCCATCAGCAGGAACAGCGGGATGACGACGAGGTCGTAATTGGAAAGCCGCGCGTAGGCAAGATTCTTGAGCGAATTGAGCAGCGCCATCACGTTGCCGCCGGTCAGATAGACATAGCCGGCCGCGCCGACGACGAACATCGAGATGCCGATGGGCACGCGTATCACCATCAGCGCCAGCATCACGCCGAACACGACGAATCCGACTTCGATGCCGGTCATGCCGCGGAATCATTGATCGATTCACGTGCGGACGCGCGCAGATGGAACACGCACATGTAGAAGCCTGCGGCGGCGAGCATCGCAAAGCCGGGCACCATCAACGCCTGCGCCACCCAGACGGGCCAGCCCAGGATGGCCGAGGTCTCGCCCACGTCTTTCAGCGCCAGTGCGCCGGCCGCGGTGCGCCACGCAATCACCGCGCCGAACAATCCGACGAGGAGCGACCCGAAAGCATCGAGCCGGGCCACTTTCCGCGCTGCCAGGTTGTGGGTGAAGAAGTCGACCTTCACGTCGCCGTTGATCATGTGGCAATACGCGAAGAAGGACGACGCGGCGAAGGCCGCGCACATCTGCAGCAGCTCGACGTCGCCGGGAACCGCCCAGGAAAAAAGCTTGCGGCCGACGATGGAAATGATCGACATCGCGACCAGGCCGACAAAGACGAGTCCGCCGGCGATGGCGAGGTTTTTCGACCACATAAGCAGGAACCGGCCGCCCCGACCGAACATCCTGCCATCCGCGATACGTGTCATTCGCACGCCCCGCGTATCGATTCCGGCGCGGCCACGGCCTCGATCCGCTTGGGATCATCGGCGACACGCCGCGCAAAGATGCGCACTTCCTGGCCTTCGACCAGGACATCGCCGCCGCGCCGGACGACGTGGCCCAACACGAAGCTTTTTCCGCGCCACTCGCGGATCGTCGTTTCGACTTCGATCGCGTCGCCGTAACTGGCGGGGCGCAGGAAACGCGCCGCAACGTCGACGATCGGCGTGCCGATGATCCCGGTCTGCGCCTCCAACTCGCGCCATGGCGGAACGCCCATTGCGCGGAAGAAATGCAGCGAAGCCGCGTCCATCCAGCGGAGAAAGTTTGGATAGAAGACGATTCCGGCTGGATCGCAGTCGCCGAATTCGATGGTAAAGCGTGTGACGTGGATTTTGCTCATTTTTGCTCTTTGTCAGCCCGGACGCGCCGCGTGCGCGGTCGAACGCTTCTTTGTCCAGAGGATGGGCTGCGCGACGACGGGTCGCGGCGGCGCGCCATGCTGGACCAGCGTGCGGTCGAGTGCCATCCCGCCTTCATCGGCAAGCGCTGCCTCGCGCGCCTGCCGGATTGCCGAGGCGCGCGCAGCGCTCGTTGCAAATACTCCTGCGGCCGCCAGATGGTCGACGATATGGGCGAGATTGCGCTTGCCGCGCTCGTTCGTCGCGCCATAGCCCTTGATGAGCCGGCCGCACAACGCGATTTCGAATGCGCATTGCCAATCGTCGGCGGCGGCGGACTCGATCGCGCCCAGCCAGGACTCGATCTGCGCCTGCTCCTGCGCGTAACGCGTTCCGCGACGACGCATCCCGCGCAATCCGGCCAGCATGCGCAGCGCAAGAAACCCCGCAACCGTATGGGTGCGCAGATGCAACGCCATTGCCAGCGGCGCTTTGCCGCGTCCCCGCCGCTTGCGATCCCACGCGACGAGGCGATTCGAGAGCGCGCCCGGCAGAAGTGCCGCGACCTCGGGCACGCCCGGCTTGAAATAGTCGACGATGCGCACGACATCGCCCTCGGCCGCCCCCACCTCGCGCCGCACCCGGGCAAAGCGGCTTGCGCGCACCTTGAAGTCGGCGACGCGCACGATATCGTCGAAGGCCATCCACAGCGCCAGGAAGCGCGCCGTCTCCCGCGTCAGCGAATAATCGTGCAAGGCTTCCGCCCCGCTCTTCGTTTCGGCAGCAAGGATGCGCTTCAGTCGGTCGAGAAAGAGCTCGCCGTAATCGCGATCCTGGAAGGCCATTGTCCGTTCGTAGCCCAATCGCGCGAACTGCCGGACGGCCGCCGGAAATGTCGCGTCGATCGTGGACTCCGGTGGGTTCCTCGATGCGAAACGCGCAGCGGACTGCGCAGCAGCACCGATCGACGGCTCGCCGCGCCGCACGGCATCAAAGGCGTGCGCGAAGCCGCGCAGGCTGGCTTCCACGCCGCGTTCCGATTGCCGGATCACCGTCTCGTACTGCTCGCGTGCGAAGGGAAGCACGCCGCAGCCGGCGATCGCGCCAAACATCACGGCGCTCGGGCTCGTGCCCGCGTCGCGCGCCGCGCGCTCCATGTCGAAGGCCGCGAGGCGGCGGCTGTATTTGCCCGCGACGTCCTGCAGCAGGTCCGAATCGAAGCGGCCGTCGCCCAGCGACATCTTCTCGGCCGTCGTCAGCGTTCGGCTGGTGGACGTCACGAGCAGCGTCCGGTCCGGGCTGACCATGCCGGCTTGCACGGTGCGCACCGCTTCGAGCAACTCGGAGGCGACAACCAAGTCGACGCATCCGGGCACAGGCAGCAAGCTCAAAACGGGCGCGCGTCCCTGCAATTGCGCAAGCGGTTCCGGATAGACCTCGATGTAATAGGTGGTGGCGCCGGTGCGCTGCGCGACGCCCGGGATCGACGTGCTCTGGGCCGGATAGCCCGCGAGCCGCGCCGTATCGACGAGCCATTCGGCGAGCACGCCGCCGCCTTCGCCGCCGAGCGCGGCGATGAGAATGGTAATGGGCGTCTTCGCGCTCATGGCGTGGGAGACGAGGCCGGCGGGAAAAGTCCGATGACCGCGGAGCGGATGCGCGCCATCGCGCGATCACGCCAGTTCGGGTTCTGGATCACTTCGCCCCGATAAAACGATGGGCACAGTGTCGCGGCGTGCGCGTTTTCCCCGCACAGTCCGCAGCCCACGCAACCTTCGAGCACGGTGGCCACCGGGTCCACGCGCAGCGGGTCCGCACTCTGCCTGACCGATAGCGTCGGACATCCGGACAAGCGGATGCACGAGTGATCGCCGGAGCACGTGTCCTCGTCGACGCCATATTTGACGCGCACGAGACGCCGGCGATCGCGCAGAAGCTTCGCGCGCCACGGCCTGACGCGGCGCTGGCGCTCGAGCTGGCATTCGCCCTCGGCAATGATGACCTTGAGCCCGGGAAAGTCCGTCGTGAACGCCTCGTCGAAGGTGCGGCGCAAATCGCCGACGTGGTAGCTGTCGACCGTGCGAAGCCATTGAACACCGATGCCTTTGAGCGTCTGCTCGATCCGCTGGTTGGTGTGGACCTGGCTCTCCTGTTTGTCCGCGGCATCGACTTTCGCATCGTCGGCCGGCGTCGAAATGATTTCCTGCGTTCCGGTGGCCGACGTGTAACCGTTCTTGAGGATCACCAGAACCGCGTCGTCACCGTTGAAGAGCGCCGACTGCACGCCGGTGATGAGCCCGTTGTGCCAGAAGCCGCCGTCGCCCATGATCGCCAGCGTCCGCCGGTTCATCATCGGCGAGACGCCGGCACGGCTGGCGAGGCTCATGCCATAACCCAGGATCGAATGGCCCATCGAAAATGGCTCGAATGTCGCAAACGAGTGACAGCCGATGTCGGCCGCAATGTGCACGGGGCCGATATCTTGCTGTGCAAGCTTGAGCGCCGCAAAGACCGGACGCTCCGGACAGCCGATGCAAAACTGCGGCGGCCGCGCAGGCAGCGCCTTCGCAAGGTCCGACACGACGGCATCGCGCCGCGCCGTTGTCTCCGCCAGCCACGCGGTCCCGGCGTCGATCGGCAATTCCGGCGCGACTCTGCCGAGAAATGCGGCCAGGCCCCTCGCGATGACTTCGACCGTATATTCGCCGGCCATCGGCAACACATCCTTGCCGGCGATCGGCGTGCTCACGTCATGGCGGCGCAGGAGGGCCAGGATTTCCTGCTCGATGAACTCGGGCTGGCCCTCCTCGACCACGAGCACGCCGCGTTTGCCCGTGCAGAACGCGCGGATCTCTTCCGGGACGATCGGATAGATCACATTCAGCGCCAGGATCGACACGCCGGCATTGCCCAGCGCGTCGGCGAGACCCATCTGCTGCAGCGCGCGGATCAGCGAATTGAAGAGCCCCCCTTGCACGATGAGGCCGATGTCTTCGTGGCGTCCGACGAAGATTTCGTTCAACGCGCGTTCGACGATGTGGCGCCGCGCGGCGGGAAGGCGCGCGTCACCCTTCAGCTTCTCCTGGCGGTACGTGACCGGCGGATGCGCAAGCTTCGCGTAGTCGAACGACGCCGGCTCGGCCATCGGGTGGCGCGGCGAGACGGACGGAGCAATGTTGTCCTTGCAGACGAAACTGCCGCGCATGTGGCACGCGCGTATCCGCAACTGCACCATCGCCGGCATGCTGGAAGCCTCCGACAACGCGAAGGCCTCTTCCACGATCCGCACCATGTGGGCCAAGTCGGGCCGTGGGTCGAAAAGGAGCAGTGACGACTTGAGCGCGTACGCATAGGTGCGCTCCTGGATGACGCTCGCGCCCTCTCCGTAGTCTTCGCCAACGATGATCAGTGCGCCACCGGTGACACCGGGCGAGGCCAGGTTGGACAGGGCGTCGGCGGCGACGTTGGTGCCGACGATCGACTTCCACGTCACCGCACCGCGCAACGGGTAATGGATCGATGCGCCGAGCATCGCGGCGGCCGCCGCTTCGTTGGAGCAGGCCTCGACATGCACGCCGAGTTCCGTCAGATAGTCCTGCGATTGCACCAGCACGTCGAGCAGGTGCGACACGGGCGCGCCCTGGTAGCCGCCGACGTACGCGACACCGGACTGGAGAAGCGCTTTGGTGATGGCAAGGATCCCCTCGCCATGGAACAGGGCGCCGTTGCCAAGGCGCAGCATCTGCGCTTCCCTGCTGAACGAGACTTCCAACGCTTCCTCCTGCGGGCGCGCGCTAAAGGGCCGATCGTGGCCTTCGGCCCTTGCAGCACCCGGCATTGCCTTGGCGGTGATTCTCGCTCACTTCGCCGCGGCCCATTGGTTCGATTATCGAAATAGGGGGCGTTAATCGAACGCCGCGACAAACGTCGATCACGGGTAGAGCTTGAGAGTCTGCGCCTGCAGCCGCGCGAGTCCCAGCAGCACATCGATATCGGGCGTCGCAATGGCCGTGAGCTCGCCGATTTCGCGCACTGCCGTCACCAACGCGTCGAGTTCGACGGGCTTGCCCGCCTCGACGTCCTGCAGCATCGACGTCTTGAATGCCCCCAGCTTGCGCGCGACCGCGATGCGGTCCTCGCCGCTTTGCGCAATGGGGCACCCGATCGCCGTGCCGATCTTCGCGGCCTCGGCCATGGCGGCCAGGCAGAAGCGGTAGACCAGCGGATCGTCGAGGATCCGGTCGACGGTTGCGCCGGTGAGCGCCGAAACCGGATTCATCGTCATGTTTCCCCACAGCTTGTACCAGACGTCCGACTGGATGGAGGCCGACACGATCGTCGCAAAGCCGGCCGCCGAAAGTCGCGCCGCGAGCGCCTCGACGCGCGGCGACTTGCGCCCGTTGGGCTCGCCGATGATCAACTGGTTGCCGAAGACGTGCCTCGTGACGCCGGGCTCCGCTGTCGCGCACGAAAGGTGGACGACGCATCCGATCACGTGCCGGTCGGGAATGGCGGCGGCGATGCGGCCGTCGGGATCGATCGAAGTGAGTCGTGTTCCGGAAAACTTCCCGCCAAAGCCGTGGAAAAACCACCACGGCACGCCGTTCATCGCGGTCAGCACGACGGTCCCGGCATTGAGGAGCGGCGCGATGCGCGAAGCGACACTCGCCATCGCCGGCCCCTTCACCGCCACGATGACGAGGTCCTGCGCTCCGAGTGCCGCCGGATCTTCGGCAACAGTCACCGGGGCGCTTGTCAGCGAATCCCCGCTTTGGAGGCGCATTCCGTGCGCCCGCAGCGCATCGGCGGTCGCACCTCGCGCAATCGCCGACACGTCGCAGCCGCTTTGAGCCAGGCGCACTCCGAGAAAGCCTCCGATCGCGCCGGCGCCGAAAATGCAGACCTTCATGAGCTGTACGACGTATCCGTCCGGTCGATCATCCGCGTCAGAGCGTCGAACACGTCCTGGCCCGCCCCAAAGCCCACGCTGAACTGCAGCGAGTCGCGCGTGGATTTGCGCTGGATATCTTCCGAGAGCTCGATCACCGGGCCCATCGCCATCGATGCCAACTGGATTTCGCAGGCGCGATTTAGCGTCCACAACGTCGCGAATGCGCGGGGCACCGTTTCGGCCCACGCAAGCAGGCCGTGGTTGCGAAGGATCACCGCTGGCCGGTCGCCGATGTTGCGCACGAGCCTCGGGCCCTCATCCGCATGCACAGTGATGCCTTCGAAATCGTGGTACGCGACCTTGCCGTGCAATTGCGCTGAATAGAAATTGGACGGCGACAGTCCGCCGGCGGAACACGCCACTGCCATGCCCGCCGTCGTATGCGTGTGCATCACGCAGTGCGCACCGGGAATCCCGTCATGGATCGCCGCATGCACGGTGAAACCGGCGGGGTTGACCGGCCAGGCGGATTCGCCGATGACGTTGCCCGCCAGGTCGATCTTGACCAGGTTCGACGCGCACACCTCCGTGTAATGCAAGCCGAACGGATTGATGAGGAAATGCTTGTCCGGACCCGGGAGCCTTAGCGTGATGTGGTTGTAAATAAGCTCGGTCCAGCCCTGCATCGCGAAGATGCGATAACACGCGGCGAGCTCGATGCGCGCCTTCCATTCGGCGGGCGCGAATGCCGCCTGCGCGTCGTTCGCGCTACTCTGGGTCAAGGCCTTCATCTTTTCTCCTTGGCTGCGTCGTCGCGGAAATGCGGCGGTCGCCGCTATACTGGCCAGTTTAGCGATATTCCCGGCAGCAATGGCGAATCCAAAGGCACAACGCAGGATCCAGTCGATCGAGGTTGGAGGAAAACTCCTCGCGGCGCTCGTCGACCACGGGGAGCCGATGCCTTTGCGCGATCTCGCGCAGAGAGCCGGAATGACCTCCGCCAAGGCGCATCCCTATCTCGTGAGCTTCGGCACACTCGGCCTCATCGAGCAGGATCCGGTGACCGGCCAATATGCGCTGGGGCCCTTCGCGCTGCAAATGGGCCTCATCAGCCTCAAATTGCTCGACCCGGTGCGGCTGGCGATTCCCGCCATTGCCGAACTGGCCACGGACATCGCCCATACCGTCGCGCTCGCGGTGGCGGGAACGCACGGGGCAACCATCGTCTACATCAACGAATCGAGCCATCCGGTCCACGTCAACATGCACACCGGAACCGTGATGTCGACGCTCAATACGGCGACGGGCCGCGTCTTCGCGGCGTGGCTGCCGCCGCGAGTCGTCGAACAACTGGTCAGCCGCGAGTTGCGCGACAGCGCCGTAATTGCGCAAGCGACGAAGCGTTTGGCGAAGAAGGATTTCGATGCGCTGCTCGCGGAGGTCCGCCAGCGCGGAATCGCGCGGGCCGTCGGCCATCCGATCCCCGGGATCAATGCGATCAGCGCGCCAGTCTTCGATTACACGAAGCGCATCGTCCTCGCGATCACCGCGATCGGCCCGAGCGGCTCGTTCGATCCCGGATGGAACGGCGCGATTGCCCGTAAAGTCCGCGCGTGCGCGTCGCGCGTGTCGTCACGATTGGGCTATAGGTAAAAGCGACGCAACACCGAAATGCGAAAACGCCGCCCTGGAGGCGGCGTTTTAGCTTTAACGTCGCAAGAGAGGCAGGCGCCGAATCTAACAGCGTTAGCTTTTCTGCCGTTTGTCGACGATGCGTTTGGCCTTGCCGAGCGAACGCTCGATGCCTCCCGGTGCCGCGACGCGCACCTCCGCAGTGACGCCGATCAGGTTCTTGATCCGGTGCGCGAGCCGCGTTCCCGCCGCGTTGCCGTCCGCCGATCCCGCCACCGGCGCGCGCTCGACCATCACGGTCAGCTCGTCCAGGTTGCCGGGGCGCGTGATCTCGAGCTGGTAGTGCGGCGCCAGCGCCGCGTCCTGCAGGATCAGCTCTTCGATCTGCGTGGGGAACACGTTGACGCCGCGGATGATCATCATGTCGTCGGAGCGGCCGGTGATCTTCTCGATGCGGCGCATCGCACGCGCCGTCGGCGGCAACAGGCGCGTCAGGTCCCGTGTGCGGTAACGAATGATCGGCAGCGCTTCCTTCGTCAGGGAAGTAAAAACGAGCTCGCCTTTTTCACCTTCGGGAAGCACCGCGCCCGTTTCCGGATCGACGATCTCGGGATAGAAATGGTCCTCCCAGACGGTCAGGCCATCCTTGGTCTCGATGCATTCCTGCGCGACGCCCGGACCCATCACCTCCGACAAGCCGTAGATGTCGATCGCGTCCATCGCGAGCCTCACTTCGATCGCCTGGCGCATCGTCGGCGTCCACGGCTCCGCACCGAAGATGCCGATTTCCAGAGAGCACGTTGCGGGATCGATGCCCTGCCGCTCCATTTCCTCGGCGATCGCCAGCATGTACGACGGCGTGACCATGATCACCGACGGCTTGAAGTCCTGGATCAACTGCACCTGCTTCTCCGTCTGTCCGCCCGACATCGGTATGACCGTGCAACCCAATTTCTCCGCACCGTAATGGGCACCGAGCCCGCCCGTGAAGAGGCCATAGCCGTAAGCGACGTGAATGATGTCGCCGGCGCGCCCTCCCGCGGCGCGGATCGACCGAGCCATCACGGTCGCCCACGTGTCGATGTCGTTGCGCGTGTAACCGACCACGGTCGGTTTGCCGGTTGTGCCCGACGACGCGTGGATGCGCGAGACCTGCTCGCGCGGCACCGCGAACATGCCGAACGGGTAATTGTCGCGCAGGTCCGCCTTCACAGTGAACGGGAAATGCGCCAAGTCCTCGAGCGTTCTCAGATCCTCCGGCTTCACGCGCCTGGCGTCGAAGGCCTTGCGATAATGTGCGACGTTGTCGTATGCGTGCCGCAGAGACCACCGGAGGCGCTCCAGCTGCAGCGCACGCAGCTCGTCGCGGCTCGCCCGTTCGATGGGCTCCAATTCATCCGGTCGCGGGCGTTTCGATGGCATCGCTGGTCCCGACTACTCCGCGTGACCTGTTTCGATGACGTGTCCCTTGATGCGGGCGCTCTTGCCGCGAAAAAAGGCGATCGTGGCGCCGTGCTGATTGGTGACGTCGATGTCGTAGACGCCGCTGCGCCCCGCCAATGCACGCTCGTGGCCGGTGGCCGTCAACACGTCGCCTTCGCGTGCGGGCGCCAGAAACTCGATCGTGCATCCGGCGGCGACGGTGACCAGGTTGTGGCTGTTGCACGCGAACGCAAAGGCGCTGTCGGCGAGCGAAAAGATGAAGCCTCCGTGGCACGTGGCATGGCCGTTCAGCATGTCGGCGCGCACCGCCATCGTCAGCGCCGCGAACCCTGGCGCGATTTTCACGATGCGCATGCCGAGCGCCTGCGATGCGGGATCGCGCGCGTACATCGCCTCGGCGCAGCGCTCGGCGAGCATCTGAGCCTGGTCGGGATTCAACGGCGGCTCGTGATGGGTTGCCGAATTCATTCGGACAACTTTCCTTCGCTCGCACAACGGCGTGCGATCAGCGGCGACAGCCGGTAACGGTCCTCGCCGTAATGGGCAGCGAGATGGATGAGCGTATCGCGGACGAAGGCCGGTCCAAGCGCGTCCGCCCACGCGAGCGGTCCGCGCGGATAGTTGACGCCCTTTTGCATCGCGAGGTCGACGTCGCCCGCGCTCGCAATGCCCTGCGTCACAGCATCGCACGCCTCGTTCGCGAGCATGGCGACCGTGCGCAGCACCACCAGCCCGGCCACGTCATCGATACGCGAAACAACGATGCCGCACGCCTGCAGCAAGCCGACCGCCGCCGCAAATGCCGCGTCGGCGCACGTGTCGGCGCGCGCGACTGCGAGACGTGTACACGTCGCGTAATCGAACGCCAGGTCGAACGTCGCGACATTGCGCACGCCCGCGGCGGCGGCAACCGCCGTCGCCGTGCGGCCGTCTCCGGGGATCAGCCACGTCGCATCGCCCTCATTTCCCACAACCTGCAGCGCGCCCTGAGGGAAGCGCGGATCGGCCGCGGCCGTATCAACCGTGACGCTCGATGACGCGATGCGCGCAGCGAGGTCCGCACCCATTCGCAACGCTCCATGCCGCGTGACGTTGCCGGGCTTCTGTTGCGACGGTTCCATCGATGGCGCGGGCTTGGTCGCGTTCGCAGCGTAGTCGTAGAAGCCGCGCCCGGCCTTGCGTCCCAGGTATCCCGCCGCGACCATTTCATGCTGCATCACCGACGGCGTGAAGCGCGCGTCGTGAAAGAACGCCTCCCACACACTTCGCGTGACCGCGACGTTGATGTCGAGACCGATCAAGTCCATCAACTCGAACGGGCCCATCCGAAAGCCGCCCGCCTCGCGCACGATGGCGTCGAGTGTCGCGGGATCGGCCGCCTGTTCCGCCAGGACACGCAGCGCTTCGGCATAGAACGGCCGCGCGCAGCGATTGACGATGAATCCGGGCGTGGACCGCGCATGCACGGGCGTTTTGCCCCACGCCTTCGCCGTCGCGTGAACGGTGGCCGCGACTTCCGGGTCGGTCGCCAAGCCGCTGACGACTTCGACCAGCGGCATCAACGGCGCCGGATTGAAGAAATGCATGCCCACCACGCGTCCCGGGCGCTTCATTCCGGCGGCAAGCGCGGTGATGGAGAGCGACGACGTGTTGGAGGCGAGGATCGTATCGGCGCCGACGACGACCTCGAATTCACGGAACAGGTTGCGCTTGACGGCAAGGTCCTCGACGATCGCCTCGACGATCAATTTCGCGCTGACCATATCGCCGAGCGCGTGCACCGCGGCGACGCGACTGGAAGCCGCATCGGCCGCCGCGCGATCGATTTTTCCTTTCGCGGCCAGCGTCGCCAGGGTCTCGGCGATTTTCGCCTTGGCGCGATCCGCTGCGCCTATCCCATTGTCGAACAGGCAAACGCGATGACCCGCCTGCGCGGCGATCTGCGCGATGCCCGCGCCCATCGCACCGGCGCCGACGATGCCGATTTCCGCTGTGCCTGCCAGCGCGTTGGCCATCAGGAGCCTATCGGCCGGTGAAATGCGGGGCGCGCTTGGCGATGAACGCGGCGACGCCTTCGCGATAGTCGGCGCTGTTCCCGAGTTCGCGCTGCAGGTCGCGCTCCTGGTCCAACTGCGCCTCGAGTGTCGCGTTCGCCGATGCGTGCAGCGCGCGCCGCGTGGCCACCAGCCCTTTGGTCGGCGCCTGCGCGAGTTGCGCGAGCAGCGCATCGACGGTGGGCGTCAGCTCGACGTCGTCGACGCATTTCCAGATGAGCCCCCAGTCCGCCGCCTGCTGCGCCGACAGCTTGTCGCCGAGCATCGAGAGCCCCATCGCGCGCGCCGTGCCGACAAGACGCGGCAGAAAAAACGTGCCCCCCGAGTCCGGAACAAGGCCGATTTTGCAGAACGCCTGGATGAAGCTCGCCGATTTCGCGGCGATGACGAGGTCGCACGCCAGCGCGATGTTCGCGCCGGCGCCGGCCGCGACACCGTTGACCGCGCAGACGACGGGCATCGGCAGCGAGCGCAGCGTCAATATCAGCGGACGGTAGTTGTTTTCGATCGATGCGCCGAGATCGACCGGTGCATCGCCCGGCGCGACCGCGCGGTCGGAGAGATCCTGACCGGCGCAGAACCCGCGTCCCGCGCCGGTCAGCAGCAGCACGCGCGCCGACGTGTCGGCCTTCACCTCCGCGAGAACCGCACGCAATTCGTCGTGCATCTGCGCAGTGAAGCTGTTCAACCGGTCCGGCCGGTTGAGCGTCACGCGCGCGATGCCGCTTGCGCTGGCGTAGAGGACCGTCTCGTCACTCATGGCATCAGGGAAATCGAAGCGACCGGGACGCCCGCATTCAAGGGAAGAAAGTCAGACGTGGCGCCGGTGCTGCACGACGCGGAAGCGATTCGCGACGTAGGCGGAATCCGTCAGGGCGGCGTTGGCGGCGGGGTTGGCGCCAGTCCCATGGAAATCGGAAAACGCCGCGGACTGGTTGACGAACACGCCACCGGTCAAATTGATCGACAGCGCGACGCCGGCGTCCTCTGCCACTTCGATTGCCTCGCCGATCACGTCCTCGCTGGTTGAATACACCGATAGCGTCAGCGCGCCATGGCCGCGCACGGCGTCGCGCGCGATCTGGAGGCTCTCGTCCGTCGATTCCGTGCCGATCACGAACGCGATCGGACCGAACCACTCGTTGAGATACGTCGCGCGATCGGCGGCCGTGAGTTTGACAATGAGCGGTGTGCGGACCGTCGCGCCCGGGAAAGCAGGGTGGACGATCGTTTGCGTATCGAGCACCACGGTTCCCAGCGACCGCGCCGCCTCGAGCCGCCGGACAACGCCATCGTTCTGCACGGCGCCGAGCACCTCGACGGCACGCGCCGGGTCGCCCAGCAGCTTTTGGACGCCCTCGGCGATCGCCGCGGCCACCTGATCGAACGTCATCGCGCCTTCCGCCGTGGCGATGCCGTCCTTCGGCAGGTAGATGTTCTGCGGCGCCGTACACATCTGTCCGGAATAAAGCGCCAGGGAGAACGCGATGTTGCGCGCGACACCTTTGATATCGGCCACCGAATCGATGATGATCTGGTTGACACCGGCCTTTTCGGTATACACCTGCGCCTGCCGCGCGTTCTCCTCGAGCCAGCGGCCGTTGGCGGTGCTGCCGGTGAAATCGATGATCTTCACCTCCGGCCGCAGTGCGACCGTGCGCGCCGTGTCGTCGCCAGCCTCGTGCGCGAGAAGCGTGACGACATTGGGGTCGCAACCCGCCTCGGCCAGCACTTCCCGCGCGATCCGAACGGTAATCGCCAGCGGCAGGATCGCGCCGGGATGCGGCTTGACGACGACGACGTTGCCGGTGGCGAGGCTCGCAAAAATTCCAGGGTAGCCGTTCCACGTCGGGAACGTGCAGCAACCGATGACGAGGGCGACACCGCGCGGCACGACGCGATAATGCTTCTCCATCCGGATGGGCTCGTTCTTGCCCTGCGGTTTTTCCCAGAGCGCCTGCGCAGGCACGCGGCGCAATTCTTCCCATGCATACGCGACCGCTTCGAGCGCGCGGTCCTGCGCGTGCGGGCCTCCCGCCTGGAACGCCATCATGAACGCTTGCCCCGTCGTATGCATGACCGCATTGGCGATCTCGAAGCTTGCGCGATTCAGGCGCGCAATGATCTCCAGGCTGACACCCACCCACGTTTCGGGGCCGGCCTTGCGCCACTGGTCTTGCGCACGACCCGCCGCCGCGAGCAGCGCGTCGAGGTCGGCCTTCGGGTAGGAGATGCCGAGAGCGAGGCCGAAGGGCGATTTTTCCGAACCGACCTGTCCGACGGAGGCAGGCTGCGTCAAGGGAAAGCGCTTGCCGAGCAGGCCCTCGAATGCAGCATGGCCCGCCTCCGCGGCGCCCTCGCCGTAGTTCTTGGGGCTCGCCGACTCCGGAAACGGGCTCCAGTAACCGCGCTCGCCGATGGCCTGTACCGCGCGGTCGAGCATTGCGCGGTGGCGTTCGAAAAATGGGTGGGACAAGGGTGAACTCCTGCGGACTTTCCAGCAGTTTATATCAAGCAGGCGCGCGCAATTCAGCCAAGAGCCCAGGAGCCTGTCCAGCGCCGCGCACCTAATTCAGTTATGGTCGTAGTCGATCGTGACCTTGTCCGTCACGGGGTAGCTCTGGCAGGAAAGGATGAACCCGCGCGCGACCTCGTAGTCTTCCAGCGCGAAGTTGACGTCCATGTCGACCTCGCCTTGCACAAGGCGGCACCGGCACGTCGAGCACACGCCGCCCTTGCACGAGTACGGCAATTCGATGCCGTTCTTCAAGCCCGCCTCGAGGATGTTCTCCTTCGCTTTCTCGACCAGGAACGTGCGCGTCGCGCCGTCGAGGATCACGGTCACCTCGCACTCCGTGTGACCCGGTTCGGGTGCCTTGTGCGCGACGTGCGTGTGCTTGGGGATGCTCGCGGCAAAGCGCTCGATCTTGATCCTGGCGTCGGGAAAGCCGCGCGCCTTCAGCGCCGCGACAACAGCATCCATCATGCCTTCCGGGCCGCAGACAAACGCGGCATCGATATCGTCGAGCCGGACCCACTGCGCGAGCAGCGCGTCGGCCTTGGCGCGATCGATGCGGCCGTGCAGAAGCTCGATGTCCTGCGCCTCGCGCGACAGCACGTGAACCAGGTTGAAGCGGCCGAGGTAAGTGTCTTTCAGCGCCGCCAATTCCTCCTTGAACATCACGGTGCCCGATGCACGATTGCCATAGACCAGCGTGAATGCGCTGCGGGGCTCCGCGGCGAGCGTCGTCTTGATGATCGACAGGAGCGGCGTGATGCCGCTGCCGGCGGCAAATCCCAGGTAGTGCCTCGACGCGGTGGCGTCCAGCAGGACGTTGAAGTGTCCGAGCGGCGGCATGACGTCGATCGTGTCGCCGGCCTTGAGCGCATCGTTGGCCCACGTCGAGAACACGCCTCCCTGCGCCTTCTTCACCGCGATGCGCAGCGTCCCGTCGTGCACGGCCGAGCAGATCGAATAGGACCGGCGAACGTCCTCGCCGCCCAAGTCCGTGCGCAGCGTCAGGTGCTGGCCCTGCTCGAAACGGAACTGGTCTGCCAATGCGTCCGGCACGGCGAACGTGATCGCGACGGCGTCGCGCGTTTCGCGCTCGACGCGGGCGATGGGGAGGCGATGGAATTTACTCAATGCGTGCTCAATGCGCGTTCAATGCGGCTTGAAGTAGTCGAAAGGTTCGCGGCAGTCGAGGCATCGGTACTGCGCCTTGCACGCCGTCGAGCCGAATTGCGAAAGCAGTTGCGTATTTTCCGAGGCGCACCGGGGGCAAGGCACGACGACGCTTGCGCGGCGCAGCGGGCTGATGCCGGACACATCGACGCGCCCTCCGGTCACGTGCGGAGGCGCAATGCCGAAAGCCCGGAGCCGGGACTTCGCTTCGGGGGCGATCCAGTCGCTGCTCCACGCCGGCGAAAGCTGATTCACCAGCACGACGTCGGTCACGCCGAGAACGGAGAGCGTTTCGCGAATCAGCGTGTTGATCATTTCGGTGGCGGGACAACCCGAGTACGTCGGCGTCACCTTGACGACGAGCTGCGGGCCCTCCCAGCTGACGCTGCGGACGATCCCGAGCTCGACAATGGAAATGACAGGAATTTCCGGATCGGGGACGGTCGCGAGCGCCGCCCACACGACATCGAGCGCCGGACGGCTGCGGAGCGATGCCGCAACCGCGATCGTGTCACCGCATGAATCCGCCACCGTCATCACCACTGGGCTCCCGGGTAAGCGCGTTGCAGGAATTGCATTTCGGTCAACAGGTGCCCGAGGTGCTCGGTATGCACGCCCTGCTTGCCGCCTCGCGCGTTGCCGCCCTGCATCCATTCGCCGTTCGGCAGCGTGAGGGTCGCCTCGTCCAGCACCGCGCCGACCGATGCCAGCCACGGCTCCCGCAATGCGCGCGCGTCCACGCCGACGCCGGCTGCGGCCAATGCCAATTCGGCTGCGTCTGCAGTGAACATCTCGCCCGTGTACATCCACAGATCGTCGAGCGCGCGCTGCATCCGCGCATGCGATTCGTCGGTGCCGTCGCCCAACCGGATCACCCAATCCACGCTGCGTTCGACGTGATAGGTCACTTCCTTCGCGCTTTTGGCGGCGATTTCCGCGACGCGCGGATCGGTCGATTGCGTGAGCGCGCGCAAGAGCGGCAGGTGGAACTGGTCGAAATAGAATTGCCGCGCCATCGTGGCCGCGAAATCGCCGTTCGGCATTTCCGCAAGCTGCAGGTTGCGAAACGCGCCACCATCGCGCAGGAAGGCGAGTTGATCCTCGGTGCGTCCCTTGCCATGAAGCCGTGTTTCGACCTCGCCAGCGTAACTCAGCCACATCCTTCCCTGGCCCAGAAGATCGAGGCCGACGTTGGCGAGCGCGATGTCTTCCTCGAGGACCGGACCGTGGCCGACCCATTCGCCGAGCCGCTGCGCCAGCACGACATCAGTGTCGCCCAAGCGCAGCAAGTAGTCGAATAGGACCCCCACGCTTGCGGCCAAGGAAACGAAGGCCGCTGCGCTGCCCCCAGAGGGGGAGCTATTCGCGCCTTGGGGCGGCCCGGCGGCGCTCATACTCGCGTTGGGGGTCGTCATATATGTTTGACTTCCTCGGGCATCGGGAAGAACGTCGGGTGCCGGTAGACCTTGCTGTTCGCCGGTTCGAACAGCGCTTCCTTGTCACCGGGCGCGGAGGCGACGATGTCGGTCGACTTCACCGCCCAGATCGACACACCTTCATTGCGCCGCGTGTAGACGTCGCGCGCATTGTTGATCGCCATTTCGGCGTCCGGCGCGTGCAGGCTGCCCACGTGCTTGTGCGCCAATCCGTGCTGCGATCGTATAAAGATTTCCCACAAGGGCCAATCTTTGCTCATGCCGCCTCCCTTGCCATTCGCGCCCTCCGCTTTTCCGCATGCGCCGTCGCCGCATCGCGCACCCACGCGCCGTCCTCCCATGCCTTGACCCGCGCCGCGAGCCGCTCGCGATTGCAGGGTCCATTGCCCTTGAGCACGGCATGAAACTCGCTCCAGTCGATGTCGCCGAATTCGTAGTGGCCGCTCTCCTCGTTCCATTTCAGATCGGGATCGGGCATCGTGATCCCGAGGTAGTCGGCCTGCGGCACCGTCTGGTCGACAAAGCGCTGGCGCAGCTCGTCGTTCGACAGGAGCTTGATCTTCCACTGCGCCGACTGCGCGCTGTGGACGCTGTCGGCGTCGGGCGGTCCGAACATCATCAGCGACGGCCACCACCAGCGGTTGAGCGCGTCCTGCGCCATCGCCTTCTGATCGGGTGCGCCGCGGCAGAGCGCCATCATGATGTCGTAGCCCTGGCGCTGGTGGAACGATTCCTCCTTGCAGACGCGGATCATCGCCCTCGCGTACGGGCCGTACGAACAGCGGCACAGCGGAATCTGGTTCATGATCGCGGCGCCATCGACCAGCCAGCCGATCGCGCCGATGTCGGCCCACGTGAGCGTCGGGTAATTGAAGATCGATGAATACTTGACCTTGCCGGCGTGCAGATCGTCGATGAGTTGATCACGCGATACGCCCAATGTCTCGGCCGCTGCATAAAGGTAGAGCCCGTGGCCACCTTCGTCCTGCACCTTCGCCATCAGGATTGCCTTGCGCTTGAGCGTGGGCGCGCGGCTGATCCAGTTGCCCTCGGGCAGCATGCCGACGATTTCGGAATGCGCGTGCTGCTGGATTTGGCGCACCAGCGTCTTGCGGTACGCATCGGGCATCCAGTCCTTGGGCTCGATCTTGATGTCGGCGTCCACGCGCGCCTGGAACGCGCGTTCCTCCGGCGACATGTCCTCGACGCTGCGGACCTTCTTCTGCCCGGTCTCGACCATCTGTGCGTACATCGGGAACCTCCTCCAGCGCTCAAGCCTCCGAACGTGGCTGGCGCGTACTTGAAGCATATGATACAGTTTTCCAATGCGTCAAGAGAAATCTGTATCACATTCGACCGGAAGGGGCCGCGACGCCGGCGGCGCGCCCGACCCCTTGGTGGCGCGCTGGATCAAACGGACGCTGAAAGCCGACCCGCCGCGGGCCAAGTCGCTGATCGTGACCGTCTGGGGCGACGCACTGGCGCCGCACGGCGGCACGGTTTGGCTGGCCGGGCTCATCCGGCTGATGGCGCCGTTTGGAATCAACGAGCGCCTGGTGCGCACCAGCGTGTTCCGCCTGGCGCAGGACGGCTGGCTCGATGCCGCAACGTATGGCCGGGTGAGCCGGTACCGGCTGACGCGCGAGGGAACGCGGCGGTTCGACGACGCCTATCGGCGCATTTACGCGCGCCCGGCCGATGGTTGGGACGGCACATGGGAACTGGTGCTGGCCGACGCGGTGCCTCCGGCAAGACGCGGCGCACTGCGCGAGGAGCTCCGATGGTCGGGCTTCGGCGCGCTGGGTCCCGCCGTGTTCCTGCGGCCTGCCCAACTCGATCGCCCGCTGCCGGGCGCCGTGGATGCCACGGGCGTGGCCGAGAACCTGCTCTTCGCAATGGCGCAGGACTTTCCGGGACGAAAGGCCCTGGCAGAGGCCGTTGCTACGGCGTGGGACCTGACGATGGTTGCCGCCGACTATCGCCGGTTCCTGCAGCGCTTCGGCATGGTCATCGACCGCTTCCGCGCGAAGGGCCAAGGCACCCACGATCCGCAGCAATGCTTCGTCGTGCGCACGTTACTGATCCACGCGTACCGCCGCGTGCTTTTGCGCGACCCGCTTCTGCCCGCCGCATTGCTGCCGCTCGACTGGCCGGGCGCCGCCGCCTACGCGCTGTGCCGCAATTTCTATCGGCTGACGCACCGCAGCGCCGAGCGCCACCTCGCGGCGACGCTCTCGAATGCCCACGAAAAATTCCCTCCGGCCAACGCCGCGTTCTACGACCGCTTCGGCGGGTTGAACGGAAAGGCTTAGCGCCGGTCGCTCTTGCGGCTGAATCCGCCGGATGCGCCGTCGCGTCCGCGATATCCGCCGTGCGAGCGGCCGCGCGCCGCGGGCTTGCCGAACGCCGGCCGCCGTGCGTCGCCCGCCGAAGACGAACGCGCACACGGCTCCAAACCCGGAATCGTATGCGCCGGAATCGCGGCGCCCGTGAAGCGCTCGATCGTGCGCAGTGTCGCGCGCTCCGCGTGGTTCGCGAACGAGACGGCGATGCCCGACGCACCGGCGCGGCCCGTGCGGCCGATGCGGTGCACGTAATCCTCGGCCTGCCGCGGCAGGTCGAAATTGATGACGTGCGAAATCCCCGGCACGTCGAGGCCGCGCGCCGCGACGTCGGTGGCGACGAGCGTGCGCACACCGCCGCGGCGCATGTTGGCCAGCGTGCGGTTGCGCTCGAACTGGTTCATGTCGCCGTGCAATGCGGCGGCGGCGTGGCCTTCGCCCTGCAGCTTGACCGCGAGCGCCTCGGCATCGCGCTTGGTCGCGATGAAAACGATGCTCTGCCCCATTCCGGCGTCGGCGAGCAAGTGCCCGAGCAGCCGGTACTTGTGCGAGCGATCGTCGGCGAAATGGACGCGCTGCTCGATCGCGAGCGGCGACGAGTTCTCGCCTTTGATATCGACGCGGACAGGATTGCGGGTCAGTTTGGCGGCGAGGCGGCCCATTGCGCCATCGAACGTCGCGGAAAAGAGCACCGTCTGGCGCGTCGTCGGCGTAAGCGCACAGACCCGCTCGACGTCGTCGATGAAGCCCATATCGAGCATCCGGTCGGCTTCGTCGAGCACGAGGACCTGGAGTTGCGACAGGTCAACGCGGCCGCGCTCGACGTGGTCCATGAGGCGCCCCGGCGTCGCGACGAGCAAGTC
>Ga0070708_100000162_pt1 | contig 47341 bp, 80 predicted proteins | sample KBSK5503metaG_FD_65469 | JGI IMG/M metagenome (GOLD analysis project Ga0070708, IMG submission 65469) | Corn, switchgrass and miscanthus rhizosphere microbial communities from Kellogg Biological Station, Michigan, USA - KBS K5-50-3 metaG | ecosystem: Host-associated > Plants > Roots >... | reverse complement strand
TCGATTTGCGCGCCCTCTGAGGCCACCTTGAGGGTATTCATGGCCTCGGCACCCCGCTGACCCGCGCCAACAATCAGGTACATCGCCGGGATGAGTTGGCCCGTCAGCGTGCCCGTCGCGACGGCTACTTGCTGGATGCCCGTGCGCAAAGAGGCGAAGGTGTCCTGGATATCGCCGCCGCCCGTTCTCAAGCGGTTAATACCCTGCTGCAAATCAGCGTCCATCTTGACGGCAGCAGCGCCCAGCGCCACAAGGCCGGCAGCAGCAAGCACGGTTCCACCAACGGCCAGCCCGGCAAGTTTCTCGCCCGCGCTGTCTGCCGACGCACCGACACGCGCGAGCTTGAGCACACCCTCATCAGCACCGCGTATAGTGACGATGCCTAACAATTCGGCGGCTGAAATCACTGTGTACTATCTCCCATGCGGCTCCAGGATCTTTCTGGCCGCGGCTTCAGCGTTCATAAACATGATTGCCCGATCTCTCCACCAGATCGATTGCTCCAGCAGTTCCCACGGCGCAACCCCGTAGTATTGCGCCGCTTTCACCAGGGTGTAATCTTCAGGACAGGCGCCCATCTTGCCGCCCATTGCGATCCAACGCCCCAGATTCACTTGTTCCCATTCATCTGAGGCGCTGCCAGGTTTGGGCGCATATCTTCTCCAAGAGCTTTCGCGAGCTGCTGCATGAAGGGGATGCCAAATTCGTCAATGCGCTCAATCGGGAACATCACGGGCGGATCCACGGTATCGTCTATGATGTCCCAGGATTTGATAAGTGTAGGGAAATACTCCTTGTCCGTGACCTCTCCTGCCTGAGCTCGCGCGAGCAGTTCTTGTGTGAATTTGTTGGGATAATAGACAAGGTTGATCGTGATATCGGCATTGTCCTCATCGCCCTTGATCACAAGCTTGACCTTTGCCGTTTTCGCGGCAATCTGTCTAAACGTTACTGGCATGCGTCTCCTATTCCTGCTATACTGTTCCCTGACGGGCGTACCCTCGGCTAGTCAGGTTACGTGCTACGACCGTAGCACCGCCCGTCGAACACCCGACCTATAAAGCGGTCAACAAATTCGTGACGGTGACCCGCTGCGCATTTCCCCACGTGGCATCCTCAACGATGGTGAACTCCCATTCCTCGGCAAACACGCCATGGTCATCCTTGAACGGGTTTGGCTTGCTCACCTTGACCGCCAGGTCGTGCTGGTAGATGTTATAGGCTTGCGCCACCGATGAGACGGTTGGCGTACCACCGGAAAGGCTGACATTCGTGACACCCACTGGCGACATATCCGAAGCCAAGGCGCCCGAGAAGGTGAAGATGTATGGGCCACCGGCGGCGCCGGTGACGGTACAGTTGGCTCCAACTGTTGAGAGCAACTGGAAGGCCGTGTTGACCGTGGCACTCGTGAGGGCTGCGCTATAGGTAATGTTGGCTGTGGTCTGTCCTTTATACGAAAGCGTAAAGTTGCCGGCTGTGGCGCCGCCGCCAATCGTGACGGTCTGCAAATTGTCGATGATCAAGCCTTGCGCCTGGATGCGCAAGAACTGCGTCGAGCCGGTTTGCAGGCTTGAGAGCGGGGTCATGCCGGTCGCGTCAGCTTCCATCAAGACTTTGATCACACAGCCCGGATTGAGGTCAACGTGTGATGTCCAGCCGAGGGTTGCGCGGTTGAACGGGAAGAATGGGCCATAAATGCCGGTAAAGGCATAGTCCAGGTTCAAGACCTTCATGAGTTGCGTCGTGCCGAGTGCAGCCGATGTTGGGTCAAGGTAGATGTTGAGATGCTTGCCAGCCATAGGCGCGAGTGCGATAGCGGTCGGGCTGCCTGTCATGGTGACGCCATCGACTATCGGCTGTGCCAGGAGCTTACTCCCGATAGAGATGCCTGTTTGCCGATCACCTTTGAAGCTGTACTCCGTAAACAGGCCGTAACTGGCCCTGCGTGCCCGCACGCTGTCGCCTTGCTCGATGGTGTAGGGTTGTGGCACGACGGAGCCGCTGAGCGGCGGGCTCCACACCCAGTCCTTTGCTACGGCTGAGGCGCCATGCGCTATGGGCGAGATGGACCCCATCGTACCGGACAGCAAGTAGATGATGCAATTGTAGTCCAGGTAGCCGCCAACGGTACCCTCGACCCATTCCGAGTTCTCTATTTGCGCTGAGGGGTATTTACGCCCGGTGGCCTCGTACATCTTCACATCGGCCATCGGCCCCCATTGCAAGTCAAAGCATTGGATGAGCCGGTTGGCCGGGACCGTGACGCCAAGGGCGGAAGTCGATTCAGCGCCGAATTGCAGGCGCTGGTTGACCGTAGAAATTTCCTGAGTCCATGCCATGATGGGTTCTCCTATCTATATCGTGCCGGATGTGCGCGCAAGCAATGCGTCAATCTCTGCCGCCGCCGCTCCTAGCGTTGGGCTGAGAGTCGCTGGCCCGGTAACTTTTACTTGAAACAAGGGATTGACAAAGAGCCGGGTCGCGTTCATCGTTAGAACATCAGTTCCTGCCTGGAACGCAATGACGATGAAAGGTGTCACCGTGCCCGATGGTGCCAGGCCACGCCATATGCCGCCAGGTGCGTAGCCTGTAAGCGTGCTGTCGGCTGCAAGCACCGATTTGAGCCAGAGGAAGCTGTAATAGAGTTCGTGCCCCGGCACGATTGCCTGCACCTGCAAGCGATACAAGCCGCCTATATTGCTCCACACCTCGCCGTTCACCAGTTCATCGATCTCTAGCGGGCTCTCGCGGTAGCAGGACAAGATGGCGGCATTGCTCATGTGCTATACTCTCCTCTACAAGCCCTCAAGGAGCAACTTCTCAAACTTGGCAGCCTCTGCCGGGAAGACCTGCGCGCCCTGCTCCATCGCCTGATCCCAAAATGGTTGAGCAGCCATGAAACGCGTCCCATAGTTCACATAGCCGCCGTAATTGGCAGCCACACCAACTACTGAGTCATCCGGCCCGTCCGGTTTCTCTTCTGGTAGCGCATACGAGTCGCCCGGGGGCGTGCCCATCGTCGCGTAGGTACTGCCATACTTGGGCGTCACTGAGTACGCGCTACTCGCCATGAAGCCTGTCCGCACCGGCGCATTGGCTGCTACTGCCGCCTCAATAAAGCGCGCTGTATCGCTTGAAATGGTCTGACATGCCGGACGCAATGCCCGCGCAAGAGCCGGGAACAGATTGTAGAGCACGCCTGATACTGACATAGCTACCACCTCATTCTGTCCATCCCTGAAGAGAGCGCCATATCGTTCAGGGTCTTGCGCACTTCGACGCGGATAAACTCGCGCACGGCGTCTTTACTATCGAAAGGCACGCGTGCGCTATCGTCCAGCAAGGCTTCTTTCAGGATTTCAGCCACGATACTACGAATAAGCTGCTTACTTACCTCGGTCATCTCATAGTTGACTTTGACAGTCACTTCTCCAACTTTTACCGTCATTTCACCTCCGCGGCAATCACGCTATGGAACATCTCGTAGCTTCTCGGATTGAGCAACACATGCACCTCGAGCGTCTGTCCCTCGATAATGAGCCTGTCTTGATGCGTGGCATCCGTTGCAACAGGCATGAGCACCGTCCATGCCGCCTTGTCACCGATAACGTAGCCATAATTCTGCAACTCGCCTGCTGTGGGCTGCCGCATGCCTGCCACCGTCGTATTGATCGTGCTATAGTTCCCGGTCGGCTCGCCCGACGGGCCTGATGTCGTCGGTCTGCGTGTAACGACGCACGTCTTGTCGCAGACAGCCGCCACGAAGTCGGATTGCAGTTGCGCCTGCTCAGCAGTAGATAGCAAGCTCATGTCTCACCTCATCCTGAACCCATGTAATCTATCTCGCGTGGCCCCAGGTTCACACCGCTGCTCGCGCCTGAGGGAATCTGCAAGTCCGAGCGCGTCATGGTCGTGACGCCGATGCGCTGCTTCGCTCGGTATTGCTTCGCCAGGTTCAGCAGGTTTGTGGACACGCCCTCAAGGTGCAGCGTCTGCCCGTCAGCCGTGGCGTTGAACCTCATTGCCCAACGGGCCGCCATGCGTACGAGCAAGTCGGCTGCTGAGCGATACAGGTCGAACGTCTTGCCCGTGATGTACACCGGCGGGTAGGTGCTTTGTGCGAACGTCCAGTGTCCCACGATGTCATCCGTGGTCGATGGCGTGACCACGACCGTCATGTATTGCTTGAGCACGATATCGTCTTCCCAGTCACCCAGTTGCGTTGGCGCGAGGTAGTCCAGGTAGAGGATCGTGCTGCCGCTAAACGTCGGTTGTGCGATGAGCGGCTGGTTATAGAGATCCTGCCGGCTCTCATCCAGCACATTCTGGACGGTTTGATCATCGAATACTTGACTAGCTCCAGCGGGGTCGTTTATGAGCAATCTCGTCCGTGTTATCAAGTTCGCCATTGTCGCTCTAACAGGCATGGCACACCCCCTGACTGTGGAGTTTTCGGAGCGGATGTGGTATAATGGGGGCAAATGAAACGAGGCTACAAGCGATTTCAGCGCAAGCAGCCTCTAAGCTACAACCTTTCGGGAGGCCATAGCCATGACCGCATTCTACCACGAGCCTATCCCCGCCACATCGGGCATTTACCGTATTGTTTGCACTGTTACAGGCATGTTCTATATAGGAAGCGCCGTCAATTTGCGTTGGCGCAAAGCTAACCATTTTAGTGAGCTTCAGCGGAACAAGCACTATAACCCCAAACTGCAACATGCTTTTAACAAGTACGGCCCCGACGCTTTCACCTTCGAAGTGTTGGAATTGGTTTTGCCGATGAGTTTGACGGCACGCGAGCAATACTGGCTTGACCGATACCAGCCGTTTGGAAAGCGAGGCTTTAACATTGCTGTCACTGCTGGCTCTAGCCTGGGTATGAAAGCCTCGCCTATCACTCGCAAGAAACTGAGTGCTGCTCGACGTGGTAACACCAATCATACCGGCAAGAAAGCCTCGTCTGAAACTCGCAAACTGCTCAGTACCATCAGGCTTGGCAAGAAACATACTCTTGAACACCGTAAGAACGTTGGACAGTCCAAGCTTGGCAAGAAGCGCTCTCCTGAGACCATAGAGAAAATGAGACAAGGGAGGACTAACACAAAAGCCCTCATCGTCATTGCACCCGATGGCACTGAGCAGACTATTTACGGTATTCGGCAATTCTGCAAAGAGCATCATCTTGATCGTTCCAACCTCATGCACGTTGCTAAGGGAAACAAGATCAGCCATAAAGGCTGGAAAGCGCGTTTCCCTGAAACTTAAGGTGCCGTTTGCGACCAATCGACCTGATACGTGATACTAGCAGTACCAGCACCTGCAATTGTGACTGTTGCCCTGATTTGTGGGGCAGTGATCACGCCTGCTACAACCGTTGGACGCACGTTAAAGGGTATAAAAATTTCCCCTGACTGCGCTGTGGTCGTAAGGTTCAGGATTGGCGCAACAAAGTCAATTTGCCACAAAGTAGGAATTCCATCGTAGCAGGCATCAACGGAAAACGTGGCTGTATTCGTTGTCGTCGAGGTGGCTGCTGAGTAAATCACACGCGCCCACGCGCCACGCCGGGGCGTGCCACCGTTCACAATGAGCGGCACGCCACTAAATGTGGTCGCCTTCGTAACTGATGCTTGCAATTGTACAAGGGCATCTGTTGGCATGTTAGGCTCCTTCCTGAGCAGGTGCTACAGGGGCTGCGGCGGCCTGCTCTGCCGCTTTGGCATCCTCTTCGGCTTTGGCGGCTTCCGCTGCTGCTTGTTCCTCTGCGGCAGCCTTTGCTTTCGCGTCCTCTACCGCCGGGTCAAGCCCGTGCGCATGCCCCAGGTGGAGCACGAGCAGGTCAAGCACGCGGCCAAGTTGCACATCTTGCACCGAAACGGCAGCGACTCCCGCGCGCAACTCGGCGAACTCGTCCGGTGACATCGCCATCTCAACCGGGGCCGTATCTTCTTGTGGCATCGTTCTATCCTTTCCGGCTTAGCCGATCTTGATGTCGAACAAACGCGCGATAGAGCGCGTGTTGTTGTTCATGAGGCCAACCGCCCAGTCGATTAGTGTGCGGTAGATGACGCCATTGTTGATCAGGCCAAGATCCTGCACGTTGGGGCCATCGGTGAACTGCCAGCCGAAGAAGTAGTCGGTGCCGAAGTTCACAGCGTAGATCGAAGTGAAGTTCGCAGAGGCACCCGTTGAGTCCACACCGGCTGCCGTCTCACCAACGGAGCCTGAGCCTGCCGGGATGGCGTTGCCTGCGATGATACGAGTCGTCTGGTCGGCTTTGACGCCAGGGTCGCGGATGACCGCGTTTTTGTAGGTCGTGATAGTGCGGTTGAACTGGTCTTTGCTCTCGTCAAGACCACCGGTGGTACCCAAACTGCGCAGCACGAAGTTGAGGCGCCTCTTCATGTAATCGTTCATGTAGAGGACGATGCCGGTGCCATCCTGTGAGCCCACTGACCACAACAGGAGGTCGAGCATTTCAAGGAAGGCGTTGCCTTTCGCGGCGCTGATGCCCGCCTGTGAGATGTCGGCGGTTGCCCCGCCACAGTCGATCTTGTTTTCTGGCCTTACCCCGAACTTGTTGGCGCCTGCCGCATCGTCAATGCGCGCACGCAGACCGACCGGCGCGTTAGGGTCGCCGGTGCCGTCGTGCGCATTCTTGAAGAATTTGAAATTGACATCATAGGTGAGGGCTTTGAGCACCGCTTTTGCCTGTGATGCGCGGGTGTCGGTGATGGCGTTCTGATCCAGGACGATGTACTTATCGACATCGACATAGTTGCGCATCAGATAGGCTTGCTCTTGGTAGGGGGTTGGCTGAGCATGTACCGTGACACCCTCAGCGTTGAGTGGCGACCAGTTGATGACGGGCAGGTTGCCCTCAAAGCGTACACCGTTGGCTTGCAGCGTCTGCTTGGTCACCATCGGTATGTCCTGGAGGACATTGCCGTAATCGATAAGGGACATGCTTACTGCCTGGACTGCCGGCTGATTCGAGTACAGCGCGTAGTCGGCTAGTGTGAATGTCCCTGAGCCTATAGCCATAGGGACTCTCTCTTTCTTCTGTCATCCCGACAGTAGCGAGATAGTTTAGTTGTTCAGTTGTTCAGCGCTTCCAGGGAATATCCTCTAAGCGCGGTATGCGGCCCGGTATCGTTGCGCCCGGTGATTGAATGCTGCTACGCCCCGGATTCATGGCCGGGAGCGCCGGATTGCCAGATGTCCCTGGTGCGGCAGGCAGCGGTTTCACGAGTTCGGGCTCCGCTTTAGCGAGCTTCTCAAGCAACTTCTCAATGTTGGTCGGATGGCCGTCCTCAAACTCAATGGCGCCATCGTCAGCAAGCAAGAGCGTTGCAATCGTCCGAGCACTCGGGATAAAGTTGAATTTGCCGATTCTGTCGGCCACGTCCTGACGCACTCGCGCCTCATAGAGTTCAGCCGCGAGTGCTTCGTGCTGCTCTTGCAAGTCAGCGGCCTGCTTTTGCGCCTTCTCCAGTTCGCTCATTTGCGCCTGGGTGCGCACTGCTTCCTCATCCTCAAATTTCTTGAGCTTGGTGCGATGACCGGCGTTCTCACGGCGCAGTTCAGCGAGCATGCGCTCATAGTCTTCTGGTGTTTTACCGCTGCCCGCCTGGGGTGTAGGTGTAGTGGTAGTTGCGCCCGCCTGGGGCTGGGGTTCGTTACCAGCATTGCCCGCCTGGGGCGTTGCCGGTGGTGTCTGTGTCATAACTATACCTTATCCTTTGTGCTGTTGTCAAGATGACGGGTCATGAGCTTGACATCAAGATAACCTCACTTATCTTGATGTCAATTGTTCCACTCGCCGGAATAGCGTTCTTGTGAGTGGAACCATCACGCGCTCTTCTTCCCGAGTATTCTGTTGGCTCGTGCCCGCACTTTGGCCTTCTGTGCCGCAGTTAAAGGTGGCTTCGCCTGATTGAGCCTTGCCAGGGCGTTGCGTGCGTGCGCCTTATCGGGCATAGGGAACTTGGCTTGCCCATTCACCACGATGGTGGCGCTGCGCTTGCGTTGTTTCGCGTTGAGAACTGCCATAGATCACTTTCCTTCCACGAGACTATCCACAACGGCCAGCGCCTCTTCTGCGGGTAGCGCAGAAAGCAGGAGCACGTCCCAGTGGAATGTATGCCCGCCCTTCTTTGCCTCAAGGAGTTCCGATCCTGCATACGTGGTCGGCCTGGCTTCAAATCCCTTTGCTTGCAGATGGGCTACTAATGCATCAATCATTGCTTGTGCCATAGATCACCTTCCTTTCTGTGGCGGCTGCCCGCCCTGCTGCTGCTTTGGTTGTGCTGGCAATGGTTGGCCTGGGAGCGCTGGTGTCCCAGGGGCTTCCGGCGGCAGGTTCGACACCGTTTGACCCGCCAGGATCAGTTCCGTTTCAGACGTGGCGAGCTTCGCCTCTTCTTCAGGATCTTCCCCGATTTGGCGGAGTAACGTGGTATTCGTCACACCCAACTCTTTCTTCGCGACCGCCGTCTGCACACCTGGCAGATCGTCATGTGGGATGGGGTTCTGCCACGCCAGCGTGATCTCGATGTCACCGCTCAAGCCATTGAGCACAAGCAACGCCTTGCTTATCTCGATGATCGTCCCGCCATAGGTGCATTGCTTCGTGTCGGTCTTTTTATTTAAGGGCATGAACAGGAGTTCTATCGCCACGCCTGAGAGATTGCCGCGCGGCATGGTGCTGATACGCCCGGTTGCCACGCCTGGCACATGGCTGAGTTCGTCGATGTCGGAGCGCAGGTCGGCTGCGAACTGGATAGAGCTAGGGATGTCGGCAGCGATCTTCACGGCATCGACCTTGGCCCCGTCAGCGAGCATCAGGATGCGCCCCGGTTGGATAGCGATAGACGACTCAGCCGCACCTGTACCCCACAAGATAGGCGAGCCGAAGATCTTCAGCGTGCGATTGGCGCAGGAGTTCGTCAGGTTCAGCGCGTTGTTGAGGCCAATCAGTCCCGGCGTGATGTCAGGCCGCCCCCAATACGAATTGGAGTTCGGCAGGTTCTTGTTGCCAAAAAGCGGCGGGAACGAATAGGGCCACTCAATCGGCGGGCCTGCAGGTGTCCAGCCCGTCAGCTTGGGCTGTATGCCGGTGGTACCGATCTGCGTCCAGTGCTGGACGGTCCACGAGGTCGCTTGCTTTGCCCGCCTGCCTGGACCAGGGGTTGGATAGTTGCCCGCGATTTCTTCGCGGTAGAACACCTCACGCGGTATGCCGTTGATCTTCTCTATCGTGCTGTACTGAATGCAAAATAAGAGCACACGATTGCAGTCCTGCGGCGCGGTCTGCACGAACACGGTAGACGGGTCAATATTGACGATCTCAAAGCCGCCGTCATCGTCAGGCACGATGCGCAGGAAGCCCTGGCCAGCAAGCGCGCCATTCATCGCCCATTCCTGCAAGAGTGGGATACGCTCTTCCTTGGTACCCCACGTTTTGTTCAGGAAGTCCTGTGCTTCTTGCGGCGCCGCCTTCCCCACGCTGATATCCAGTTCAAGCCCGAAGAGGAAGTCGATGCCTGCGTCAACCACGGGTTGGCAGCGGTTGGACATCACGTTATCGTCGGGCTCGCCATCCATCGGCACAAGCGGCTTGTCCAACTCGTCGTTGTAGGCACGCCACGCCTCGGCTATCTTCTTTTGGCGGCGCTTGTCAGCTTCCGTGATCTCGTAGACGGGCTGGACTGGCTGTGTGCTGGATACCGTCGCGGGGGGTAGCATCGTTTGTGTCATGACTCATTCTCCTCGCCGTATCTGTCGGCATATTCCCATCGGCAAGGGCCGTCACACTCTTCGCACTCGCCTTGTGACGGCGGCGCAACGCTCACGGGTACGGCCGTTTCCTTACCATCATCTACCAGATACGCCGTGCCACGATAGACGTACTCACCGTGCTTCACCTCTATGGTGATGGATTGTGGCGGGAATGCCTCGCTGTAACGTATCAGGTTTTGCCAGGCAAGCGTCCCTAGTACGGCTTTCATACTGCCTTCTGGTGGCAAGTCTGGGATGAGTCGTTTCTGTTCGCTCACAATGCGCCTCCTAATACACCCTTTGGCTATAGCCAACGCTGAGCGGCTTCAAGTCGAAGCGTGCGACAAGATAGCGCGCCGGGTCTAAGCCGTGGTCGTACTCTTTGACCGGCGCTTCCTTTGCGAGCGGCTTCCCATCTGGCCCCACTTTCCACACATACACGTCCGGCTCTTCTTGCAGACAGGTCGGCTTCTTTTGCTGCGCGAGCTCCTGGTCATGCTCTACCAACGAGCCGCGCATGACCACAAGGCGCGGCTTGCCATCGCCAGCACGTTTCATGCGTGCGGCTGTCGCCTGAATACCGTCAAGCACATTTTTGTGTGCGTTCATGGTACGCAGCCCGAGATGGCGCTCGAGTACAGCTTTGCCCTCCGCATCGTGGTCACAGATGATCTCGCGTGGCAACGGGTCAGCCCATGACGCGGGTTGGTCTTTGTAGCGGTAGTCTTCTCTTGGCAATCGGTTGAACCATCCTGAAGCGGCATTGATATCTGCCGCGTGGTCTTCAACAAGTTTCTTGGTGCGGTAGATTTGCCGGTAAATGACAATGCGGCCATCGGGGTCAATCGCTGACCATAAGTACGCAAATGGGTTGGTGAAGCCGAAGTCAACGCCATGAAAACGAGGCCATTCTGCAGGGATGTGCTGCCTATCATAGCCCAACCATGTGTCGACGACGTTGTACCTGGCGTCCCACGAGTCCTCATACACGGTCCCTTCAGCAGCAGCCCACAAGCCCAGCCTGTAGCGGGCATAGCGCACGCCAGTCAATCCCTCCAGGACACCGAGGACGTAGCGGCGTCCGTCCTCGGTCCAATCATTTGTCCTGCTATCCCAGTAGCGCGGATTGTCTTCGTAGCGAGAGAGCAGCCGTGTCGTTCTGCCCTCGTTCATGCGCTGGTTGAGCCAGTGCGTCGGCGCATCGGGGTTGAAGTCCATCACGATCTGCTGCCAGGGCAAGACGCCTCTACGCAAACGCATACGCGCGTACTCCAGATGCTCGATCTCGATCTCGGTCGCTTCGTTGATGTAGATGATGTCGCACTCAAACGACTTCAAGCGGGATGGTCGATCAAGTCCTGAGACAGCCAGGAAGGAGCCGTTGGGGTAGATGTAGCCAGGTGGCTTGACCCGAGAACCACCGAAGTAACGCACGCCCTCGCTCTCATGGAGTACGTCGTTCTGGTAGGTTGCCATAGCAGAGCCAGCCAGATCCGTATTGTAGCGGCGCGTGACGAGTGCCTTGGCCCCAGGGAACATGAGCAAGAGTACATGGATGTAGAACAGAATACCAAAGGTTTTGCCGGTTCCTGCTGGTCCATCGATGCCCACCTCCGTGTCATGACAGCGCCCGAGTTCAAGCACCGCGCCGCGCAGTTCGGGCGCGGGAATACGCAGTTCAGGCTTGGCGGGCGCGGCTACTGTCATGTCGTTTGTGCCTCCACGGGAGCCAGCCAGCCAGCAGGCACTTCACGCACAACGGTGAAGTTGTTGTTGATCGTCTGCTCTACCGGGATATCCAGACCCATCAGCTCAGAGATACGCTTGCTATAGTTGGCAACCCTGTCAGCAGCCCAGTACCAGTTCGGGTCTTTCTCATCCATCGCGGCCTTGTAGCACCGCGCCTGTATCTGCGTCAGCATGTACAACTGCTGGTCGCGCAACTCGGTCACGTCATGCGTGATGCAGCGGTCCAGCTCGCGCATAACCGCATGGTGAGCAGCGCCGCGTGATTGATAGCCTGCTTGCGCTGCCACCTCGTCCCAGTTGTGACCCTGCACTTTGAGCTTGAGCGCCTGCTGCACCCTGGTAGCCGCGTTGACATCACGGGTCGTTTCACCCCTAGCGTTGTCAGTCTTGCGCTTGCGAGACGGGTAGTTCACGCTCATTCGCCACCTCGCACATGTCGAAAGCGGGCGAGTTCGGGATGGTCGCGCCAAAACGCCTCGTCCTCAGCATCGCTCATTTCCTCGCCAAAGGGCACATAACTGCGGTTGCGTGCGCGCTCCACGCCCTCGTCGAGCGATGCCTGCGGGTTCACCTCGCGGTACGATTTGTGACCTAGTGGCGTTGCTCTGCTATCAGGCGTACGCTTGAGCGGCGGCGTCTTGTGTACAGCGATGTAGAGCAGGCGGAGGCTGATGCGTTCTAGGAGGTTCATACCTGCTCCTTGGGCTTACACGCCTCGTGCTTTGCGATGAACGAGGTAAGCCTTCGCGACATCTCACCCATCCCGAAGTGGAAATAGTCGATCAGCAGGGAGTCGCCACACCAGCAATGCAGGTGGCAATCGACGGGATGGTCACGGTAATCGTCAAGTGAGAACTGGTGACGGGCCAATCCCGATTTGATCCTTTGTTCTAGCGTTTGTGCCATGTGTCACCTCAGTGAGCGAGCAGCCACACGTAGGCGCCGCTATAGCCTAGCAGGATAGCAGCAGCTGCGAGCAGGGTGGTTTTGTGCCACGGTGGGAGCTGCCTCCAGGTGCCCAGGATGTCGATGTCCATGTGTGCCTCCGATGTCGCGTACTGGCTGGCGTCGAGAATGGTTTGATTCGAGCAATAAAAAAGACCCAGTGAGTCGAGGACTCAAAGGGTCTGCAATGGGCGGCTGGCCTACTCGGTATTCGTGCTACAGCGGCCTGCTAATCAACGCTTAGGTTATGCGCTTCTCTTCTTGTTCGGGATGCGCGAGGTCGATTCAAATTCCTCGATCTTGCCCCGCACGATGCGGAGCAGGAGGCTCCCATTGCCACCTGCGATCTTCTTGAAGAAGCTGATGAGTTGAGAAATCATACTGACATCCTCGGTGTGGACATTCTCAAAATGCTTGAGTTGTCCAACACAGACGGCGGGAATTTCACCTGTATCGCATGCATACATGGGTCACCTACAAGAAGATGGTATAGCAGTAGTATAGCCTAGAATGTCGTGGCTTGCAAGATGTGGTACACTAAAGGTTCAAAAAGGTTTTGTGCCCTATAATTGACAAGAAGCAACGCTCCTGGTGAAACGGAAGTAATCAGGAGCGTTTGCACGTCATACTGAGTTAAATCCTGTCAGGTTGCCCGCCTTGCGATCTGCCCGTATCTGCTCAACACTCATACCCGTATTCTTGAGCAATGAGTGGCAGGTGCAACAACACAGAAAACCTATGTGGTAATCTGGATACCGTAGGCTGCACTCGCTGCACAGCCGTTCCACCTGACACACAGGACAGATGGAATCGAGCAAGGGAGCTTCGCAGATATCGCATTGCATGCTATCCTCCTTACGCCGCAGGCTGCTCGTTGCCCTTGGTGGCGCGCTTGATGCTGGACAGCTTGTCCCACAGCTTCACCCGGTCGTCTTCGGTCAGCTGCTCATTCGCTACCTTTTGTCCAAGGGCCATCTGCTTGAACGTCTCCCAGCGCTCAGGCTTGTAGAGCTTACTGAACAGATCCCAAATCTCAGTAAGCGTTGGAGCCTGCGGCATGGCATCCTTTGCTGGGAACGCTGGCGAGCCGTCGCCGTTCGTCAGGTGCTCAGTACCTGGGTGGGCTTTCGGCTTTTCAGCGGCTTGTGCCTGGGAGCGATCCACCGGCGCATCGACCAGGCGCTCACCCTCGTCAAACTCGGGCGCAAACTGTGTGCCATAGCCCAGCGCGGCCAGCGCCCGGCCTACCGCCTTGGTTTCAGCCTTTTCGATGTAATCGGCGAAGTCTTTCGCCGCCTCGCTGCCGTGCCCTGTCGCGATCGCGTTGCCATTGCTAATGACGGCCTTGAACACCGCAACTTGGCGGTCCAGGTCCAGTTGCAGCAGTTCGGTTTCAATCGTTGCATCCGGGGCTTGATCGCGCAGCCACACCAGGCGCCACTGCACAGCGAGGTAGTCCTGTATGCCCTGCTTCGTCTTAATTTTGCTCAGGTGTTCGTTAGGATTGAATGTCATTATATACCTCTTTCTGGTTCGCTTCCCGCTCAATATAGGACGGCACGGCTTGTAGTTCGTCCCAGGCGGCTTGCAGGGCAGCCTGCTCGTCGGCAATGTCGCACTCGCTGGCAATTAGATCATCAATGATATCTTGGGGTGCGCCTAGGATTGTATTCGCATAAGCCCAGATTTCGCTATCCGTGAAACTCATCTCTGCATCTCCTTGAAATTCTTCTTGGAGGAAGAAGCGGAGTGCCTCTTCCTCGTCTCTGTATAATCGCTCCCAGGCGTCCATTAGCGCATCAACTGGAAGCCGCGCTGCCCGTTGAGGCTGCCGCGCTCATCGATGGGTCGAGCGGCTGATGCCAGATTGGCTACCACGCGCTCTTCTATCGCTTGCAGCCGGACCGCTGCGGCTCTGCGTGCCTGCATCACTTGGCTGCACGCTCGAGCATGCTTACAGTTTGTGCCGCCGCGCTGGTACTGGCAATGCTCGCCGTTGCAGGTCCAAGCCAACCGCTCCGAGTCCCATCTGACTTCGTGGTAGCAATTCTTGCAACTGTCGCTCTTCACCAGGAAGAACTTCTCGCCGGTGACTTTATCGGTGACACGGTAGATAGCCGCGCTCTGGATGGTTGCTTGTGTCTTCATGCTCTTGATCTCTTTTACCTCATCGAAAGTGACATCACGGAACCCCAGGTGGTAAAAGGCTAGGATAGCCGCTTTATGGCTTACTTCAACAACGGTAAATGGCTGAGAGTCTCTGGTGATCTGATAGGTCTTCATGGTATAATCCTTTCACTTGTTCGGACGCTGATCTCTGTGAAACGTACCGGCGTCCGATCTACCGCCTGGGCTTCGGCTCAGGCTTTTTGTTTGTCCCTCTTGTCTACTCTAATTATAAGCTATTTGTCCCCATTTGTCAAGTGTTAAGCATGCGAGTTTGCCACTTTTTGCCATACCTTGACAAACTCGTTAGAAGCTGATATACTATGAACATGACAAGACAAATAAGGACAGGAGGTATACATGCCGGAGACATTGCTCACCATTGAGCAGGTAGCTGAACAGCTAAAAGTAAGCACGAGGACTGTCCGGCGCATCATGCAGTCAGATCGACTCAAGGGATTTATGGTTGGGAAGCGCTGGAGGATTACGCAATCGGAAGTCGATTGCTATCTGAGGCGTCAGCAAGAGGAAGCACAGAAGCATGAGTGAACTCTTTTACGTCTATAAAATTGCCAATACAGTGAATCCTAAACTGTATATTGGCTGTACAATCGACATTGAGAGGCGCTGGCAGCAACATCAAGCAGATGCGAGAAGGTGCATTGATAGGCCATTATATCGTGATATGCACGAGCATGGCATTAACCACTTCTCCATTGAGCAGATCGAAGAGGGTTTCTCTGAGTCAACTATGCTGAGAAGAGAAATCTATTGGATGCGCATGCTGAACACTATCCATCCACATGGGTACAATCTTCGGGTGACAAAAATCACTGAAGTAGAGCTAGCCATATACCTTATCCGGTTTGATATCTGGAAATGGCCTGTAGAGCGGTATGCCGATTTCTTTGGCATTAACGCCAGTCGGGTTCACCAGATTCAATCTCAGCGAGGCACCCCGTCATCTTTCGCAAAAAGCTGTGAACTAGTAGCAAAACAGAAGCCCTGGCTCGCCGGGGAGAAAGAAAACTAATCATGCAAACCGACAACCAACAACAGAATGAGACACAACCGTATCCATCGTATACCGAACTACAGGCTCCGCCGCCACTTACACCCAAGAAGCGCGGCAAAGGCAAGTTCTTTGCCATCGGCTGCGGCGGGCTCGTAGCCCTGGTCGTACTCATCGCTGTAATCGCTTTCGCGACCTCGGCAGGCGGAACGTCGAGCAACAGCCCATCAACGGTAACCGTAACTGACACGCCCACAAGTGATACCCAACAAAACCCGCAGAATGCACAGGAGGTAGCAACTGCTAACGCGATTGGCAATGGCACGCCAGCCGCCGGTGCTTGCGGCTCTCAGTGTGGTCCACCAGCAAGTACACCGCCTCCGCAGGCTGCGCCGGCACATACCTATAGCGGCGATGGGAGCAAGACAACTGAAACGTTCTCGGTGTCGGATACCTGGACAATCACCTGGACCTGTGACGCCACGAATAACTACGGCGTTGATGGAGCGATGTATGTTGCTATCTATGATAGCCAGAATAACTTGATTGATCTTCTGTCTGAAACGTGTACGTCTGGTGCTACATCGAAAGGTGTTTCGCAGGAACATCAGGGCGGCGATGTCTACCTGAAAATTGACGGGAGTGTTCCGTGGACTATCAAGGTCACCGAGTAGCGGTAGACCTGGGCGTGACGCTGCTGCTGCACGTCATCCCTGCTCTGTAATATGAGACGCGCGAGAAAGGCAATTGTAAAAATGAGATGGAGTGACCTGACGGTAGAACAACGCGAGCAGCTTATCAGTGAGCGAGTACCGAAGAAGTGGCGAGACTACCCGCTCTACTGTCATGACCTTGTGGAAGCAGGACTTTGGACGAGTAAGGGCTGTTGTGATTCCTGCCATGAGGACCATCAGATGTATGGCTTTGATTTGGACCTCGTGTTTCTTCCCGATGGGCGTGAGCTTGAGTGTTGCTGTGGTCTCTCCATCTGGATACATGAGGCAACACAGGGCTATATCACAGCACCTATATGGATGCTTGATCTTGAGAAATCCCTAGGCTGAGACAACCATGAGCCACTACGACTAGCTATACTAAGAGGCGCACGAGATATGCCAAACTATATAGACATCAATCTTTCAGTTATGGGCAAAGATCAAGACCTGGGAGAGTTTACACGGCAAGCAAAAGGGGCAAGGAAACCAACGGGTGATCTCCCAACTTTTCCTGATGGACAGGAAAACATCAATTATGATAGTGCTGCAAATCCACCCAACTCTGTTTTTGAGTTTGATCGTCTCATTCCGCTACCGGAAAGCTATAGCCAGTTCCCGTATTCATCTCATGGCTATGACCTAGAAAGAGAGACGTGGGGTATAAAATGGGGAGCATTTGGGCATAAGAAGCCAAAGTTTGAAGAGGGATGTGCAACCTACCAGTTTAGATGTGCATGGGAAGCCCCGCGTATCTTTCTTGAAAAGGTGAGTTCGAGGTATCCTGATCTTTGGTTCGTTGTGAGTTATGGTGGTGAGGGTCCGGTACGGGGTAGGTTTGCGCTTCATAAAGGGGAATATCTTGATAATGTTGCCAGTATCGGATATGCATTCGATGAGGATGAGGCAGATGAAGAGATGTGTGATGCATGGGTAGATGCCTATCGAAACGCACATGAAGCATACACAAAGCACATTCTGTTTACGTATATCTTGGAGCAAAAGGACTAGCTACAAGTCAGCGAACTTGCCCATGAGCAGCGCCGCGCCGTTGTCTCCTGTCGTCTGCATGGCACGCGCATAACGATACGTCAGGTCGAGCGATGAATGCCGGAGGGTTTCTTTCAGTGAGAAGATGCTTTCACCACCGTCGAGCCTATGTTTTGCGCTCGTGTGCCGCCAGATGTGGACGTTACGCTTGTGCTTCTCGATGCCCGCACGCTCTGCATATTCTTTTGCCAGGCGCAGGATCGAGCCATCACAGAGGCGCTTGTAAGGATCGATAGGTGAGCCGCCGCCTTTAGGATTGGGCACGGCTATAAAGATCGGGTCATCGGCTGCAATGGTAGCCATGCGCCCCGATGCCTTGAGATAGAGCACGATGGCGTCATAGGCAGGCGCAGGCAGCTCGGCAGCATCCATCTGTCCACCTTTGCCCTTGCCCGCCCAATGATAGAGGTAGCCCGGCCTGTTCCCCTGCTCGTCGCTGATCGTGCCATATTCGATATCGCCCCACAAGAGGTTCGCAATCTCGGAGAGCCTGCGCGCCGTGAGGAAGTAGGTCAGGAAAAGCGCTCGATCCCGCAGCCCGCGCAGGGTATCACGTGGGATGGCCGCAAAGAAACGGAGCACCTCTTCCTCGGTGAGATAGCGTGGCCTGACCTCGACCTTCGTCCTGTGCAAGCCCTCGGCCGGGTTCTCACCAGCAAACAGCTTGTAGGGCTGCCCATAGCCATCGTAGACGGTGTAGCGGGCCGCAAACTTGTAGAAGCCACGGACCACGTTCAGGCGATAGTTGCGCGTGTTGTGGCTTGGTGGTGTGCCACGAGAAGTGCGCATGGCGATGAAGTCGATCACGTCTTCTCGCGTGCAGTGCTCAGGGGATTTGGCGCTGTGCTTGAAGAACCGCTGCAAGATGCCGCTGTAATCCCTGATGGTGTGCGCGCTGCCCGAATGCGCGTAAAACACCTCCTTGAGGTAGGCAGCGATGCAGTTCTCCCACAGCAGGCTCAGGTTCATACGCCGGACTCTCAGGCTATAATAGATGACAGGTCGGTGAATGGGAAAGACTACATCGGCGGCGCTACTGTGGAGCAGGGGTATACAACAAGTATAAAGTATAACCACCGTAAAATGGAAGGAATGCATGTTCGATACCACACTTTCAACCCTGAATTTGATGCATCGTACGGAGACGCGAGTGAGAGTGTAGATCATCAGGACACGAGCGTCAAGGGAAAAATCATCTCGCAATGCAACTGTAATCTTTCCCTACATTCCGTCTGCAATGCCAACACATTATGAACCGGAATGTGAAGAAAGATTACAGATTGTTCATAAACTAGGTAATTGTATTGACACAGCCTTGAGGATATGCTAAAGTTCTGTATATGCATACTCGTACTTATCTATAATCGTACATAAACGGACATGCATCAGGAGAAGCTATGGTAACTCTAATGGCAGAACAAGCAAAAATCTACACCATCGATGAGGTAGCAAGCCTGCTCAACCTTGATCGCAAAACAGTAAAGTTACTTATAGAAAGCGGAGAACTGGGAGCATTCCGGGTGAGACGCCAGTATCGTATATTGCAAAGTGATGTGGATGAGTACATTGCCCGGCATAGGGTGAAGAGGCAAGAGGAAGAGCAGCCATGAGACCAATTAAGTTTCAGGCATGGGACGGCAAGTTCATGTATGAGGTGACATGGCTTGATCTTAAAGATGGAAAAGTGTTTCTGGTTGAGGGCTACGTTGTTGGTGGCAGTGCTAAGGGATCCCTTCACCAGAGCGAGATTAAAGCCATCCGGCAGTTTACTGGCTGGCACGATCACAAGGGGCAGGAAGTCTACGAGGGTGATATCGTGCAGATTGATAAGTTTCGCGGCGTGGTTGTGTGGGACACCATCATTGATGGGTGGCGTATCCGCGTACACGACACCTACAACCTTCGGAACAATGAGATGGTTGTCATCGGCAATGTTTACGAGCAGCCCGAACTCATAAAGAAGCAAGAGGAAGAGCAGCCATGAGAGACAATGTAAAGATGTTACTCGGGATCATGCGCGATGCTTATGGGCAAAAAATCTTTTTGCTCCCCGAGGTGGTTGATATCATTTGCAGGAACCTGGGAATTGACCAGCAAGGTTTGGATGAAGTGACCGCGATCCTGGAAGCCGATGTACTAGAGAAAGTAGCGATGAGGCCAGAGTTTGAGGAGGTCAAATCCTTCATCAGACGCAAAGGCCGTCCATAAAAAGAAGTAGCCGCTGCACATCCGACTAACAAAGACAGCGACTACTCGGGATTGTACTAAGTGCTTCGGAGGCTTCATGGACATCGACTGTTCAGTTGCTATCCCAAGAGGCTTAGTTGCCTAGATTATACTTAATATGTACTTGTTTGTCAAGCCAAGCACAGCAGCAGCGGATAATTCATAGTATCCTTCTTGCACAACTGTAGATGCGAGTACAGCAATAATAGTAGACACTCTATAAAAGATGTACCATTGTGTATCACATTTTACCAGAGCTTATTGTAACAGATTGGAGGAGATATGGCAACACAGTTACGATGGGGCCATCATGTGCGCGTCAAAAGTCCTGAGAGTCCCTTTTATGGCGAACAAGGCACGGTCATCGATCAAGGCCGGCGCTACGGTCATCTGATTGTAGAGATTGTCTCTTCGAAGGATGGCAAGACGTATAGGCCGGAGATCGCACGCGGCAGGTTGGAGCTGGTGCAGGAGGGCGAGGGTGAACATGCTGAGCCGCGCCTTTAGTGCAGCATTGCACTGTTTGGACAGCGAGACAGGAGAGATTATGAGCGAGCAGCATGAACAAGGGATATGTGACTATCCAGGTTGCTATGAGCCTGCAACGATCACGTGCAGCATGATCGGCTGTATGCATCGGGTATGCGAGACACACGGTAATGGCGGCATGGAAGAGGCGGGCGAACAATTCTTCCCGCTGTGCTGGGGTTGCGATGGCAAAGGCTGGGGAGAACAGGAGAGATCATCATGAGAGAACGAAAACCACTTACACAGGAACAAGCAATTGAAACCTGGACAGAGTTGCAGCGCCTCATTTCTGTAGGCGCCTATTCAGAGCGCAGCGCAGAGCACTACGAGACGGACACCTGGCCGGAGGATGGCGTCGAGGAAAGCATTTTCAATCTGGAAAATTGGGCAGCCCAGCAGGGGTTTGAGTTCTGCTGGAATGTCGATAGAAAATTCTGGCATCTTGAGCCGATTGAGCCAGGAAACGAGGCAGAGCAGGAGAACTCATGAGCGATCTCACACAAGAGCAACTGATGACATATGTAGACCTGGCAATTAAGGCACTTGAACCAACTCTGGGGCATCGCATGATGATACGCGACATCCAACGCTATCTGCATGAACAGTGGAGCATCCAGGAGAGTATGCAGCGCATCAAGGATGCTGAGACGGAGATATACCAACTGAAAAACAGGGAGAATTGAGATGAGTACTATCGTCTTTGGCGAAACGCCTCCGGTCCCACATAAATGCTTGACCTGCAAGAAGCCGCAATGGCATTGGAACGGTGAGAAGTGGCTGTGTCTCCATTGCGCCAATGTGAACCCGTGTGTGACGAAATATGGTCCTGATCCAGAAGGCAGACACTGCTGGAATTGTGTTCACCTGCTACATGACTACTACCATGGCAGGTCGTACTTGAAATGTGACCTGCGAGAGCATACACGGGGAGCGGGTTCAGATCACCGGGCATCCTGGGATGCATGCTCTCGTTTTGAAGTCGCTCACCCGGAGTTTGATAGAGCAAAGGAGGTGCCACATGATTGAAACGATATGGTTGATGGACTCTGAGTGCTGTGCCAAGTGTGGTTGCATCCTCGACTACTTTGAGTCAGTGATCTGTACCGATTGCCTGGAAGATGCCTGGTATGACGAAGAGCAGGCACGCTATGCCGATTGGGACGATGAGTACGAGGATGAGCAGGAGGTGCCAGGTGAGCATTAAGATCTACAAACGGGTCGTACAGCCAGGCTGGTATCGCCTGTACGAAACTGAGGAAGAGAACGCACATTGGATCCTCGTGAACGCGCAAGACCTGCTCGACATCATGGACTGGTGCTTGCGCAATGCTGAGCAGTTGCGAGCCGAGGCGGGCAAGAGTGAACCGCCAAAGGAGGTGCCAGGCACAAAATAAAACAGCCGCTGCGAACGGCTGCCTTACCAGAGGTTTGCATGAAATTTCCCGGTTTCCCTGCTTTCTTGCATTATAGCACCGATGTGCTACAAGCGCAAGTGTGGCGGGGATGATTGAGAAAGTTAGATGACCGTCGGGAGACGGACAGAAAAGGAACGAACGAATGATTAACACGATTATCCAGGGGGATGTGCTTGAACGACTCAAGCAGCTACCCAATGACTATGTGCAAACGGTGATAACTTCACCGCCTTACTTCGGTTTGAGAGATTACGGCGTTACCGGGCAGATTGGCCTGGAAGAGACGCCACAAGCCTATATAGACAAGCTCGTAGCCGTGTTCCGTGAGGGGCGCAGGGTGCTACGCCCGGATGGGACGCTCTGGCTCAACATCGGTGATAGCTACGCTGGTAGTGGCAAGGGCGGGCAATCTGAAGAGAAGCGTAGCGAGAACTGGCAACCGACCTATATGAACAAGGGCCTGACTCCCCGGGGGTACAAGCCCAAAGACCTCATGATGATCCCTGCGCGGCTCGCCATTGCGCTACAAAGCGATGGCTGGTATTTGCGCTCTCAGATCATCTGGCACAAGCCCAACTGCATGCCGGAGAGCGTCGAGGACAGGCCCACGACCTCGCATGAGTACGTCTTCCTGCTGGCGAAGAGCGAGAAATATTACTACGATGCTGATGCGATTCGAGAACCTGTAAGCCTTGCGCATATAGAAAAGTGGGGAACCGCAACACCGGAGCGCAAACCACCAAAGACACACATAGGATTGGAAATAACAAGGATACAGGGTGAAGCCACAACATACGGCGCTCATCCTCTAGGGCGTAACAAACGCTCTGTATGGTCTGTCTCAACCCATAATTATGAAGGTGCGCACTTCGCCACCTTCCCGCCAAAGCTCATCGAGCCGATGATCCTGGCAGGCACAGCACCGCGCGCCTGTGAGCACTGCGGCGCACCGTGGGAACGGGTGACTGAGCGTATTCAATTCGGTAAGGCTCCGAGTGCCACAAAGTTTGATAAGACCATGCAAGGAGGGCCGCTATCAGGCTCCAGACAAGCCTATCGTGCAATGGGATTGGAAGGACCTCCAGCACCCATAACTACAGGCTGGCAACCTACCTGCACCTGCACCAACGAGGGCACGGGCCGCTGCATCGTGCTCGACCCGTTTATGGGCTCCGGCACGGTGGCGCTTGTCGCTATCCAGCACGCTCGACACTGGCTTGGGATTGAATTGAGCCCTGATTACGTCGCCCTGGCACAGAAACGTATCGCCTGCGTGCAGGTGAACATGTGGGAGAGCGAGGTGGCAGTGTGAGAACATCATGCATTCGCCTCCGACGAAAGAGCCGCATTGCTATCCTTTATGAAGATTTCCTGGAAATCTGTGATGGCAATATGTTAGCGGCTATGCTCCTGGCTATCCTGGTGTACTGGACTGACATCAAGATCGCAAAAAAGGATAAAAACCTCTGGGTATGGAAGACCCATGAGGACTTCCAAGAAGATATGATGTTTGATAAGCCTGGGATGAAGCCCCCACACCGTACAACAATCAAAGCGGCTCTCGATCTCCTAGAAGAGAAAAAGTTCATCCAGCGGCGTAAAAACCCAAAGATGCCGCTTGACCAGACACGGCAATATTTGGTAGAGCAGGAAGTCATTCAAGCCGCTATAGATGCACTTCCTCCGATTGTCGAAAAAACAACAATGGAAAGTTGGAATACCGACAATGGAATGTCGGAAAGGCAACAATCCACGTCGGAAAACCAACAATCCAATGCTGAAAAACCGACAAGCAATACCAATGATTACAATACAGTGATTACCGAATCAGTGATTACGGAAGAAGAGAGTAATGCGCCCGCCTCTCTCTCAGCATTTGCTGAACGCAAGAAAATCACTGGTGAGCACCCGGCTATCACTCAGGAGATGCTTACCGAAAAGGTGATAGCACCAAAGATCAAGCTCCCCTCCAAGCAAACACCACCTCCTCAAAGTCAGGTGAATGGGACACCTGACGTAGCGCCGCCTGCGAGTGTTGCGAGGGGCACTGCGCAGGCGGGCGCGCGGGAAGAGTTGCCAGCGCTGGCGCTCACGGCAAAGCAGATTGAGAAGCAGAATGAGCGCCGCGCCAAAGAGATATGGGCCATCGTCGAGCGTGAACTGAAGACAAAATTCATGGCCACGCAGCGCAAATCGGACAACAATACCAAGGGCATGCAGAACTTGCTAGAAGATCAGGTATCCGATGAGACGCTGACTGCTGCTCTCAAAGCAATGCCCTTGTTCTACGTCCAGCAGTTCAACCTCAAGAAATTTCACGAGATGATTCCGGGGCTGACCTCAACACGCGATACTCCGCCACAAAACGGCAAAGCCCCTGCCCCAGCTAACGTCACAACCATGTATCGCAACAAATCGGAAGAGTTAGCAGCACAGCGCGAAAAATATGCAGCACAGGGAGGCTACTAACATGGAAAAGACCGTACCCTACAGCATTGCCGCTGAGCGGGATGTCCTGGGAAGCATTCTCTTCTCGCCACAGTCTATCGCCTACGTCGCTGACTTTCTCAAGCCTGAACACTTCTACCGGGACATCCACGGCGCGATTTATCAGGTGATGCTCTCTCTCTCGGAGTCAGGGCGAGCCATTGACTTCCTGGCCATCGAAGAGGCGTTCAGCAAGCTTGGCCGCCTGGACGACATCGACAACGGCTCGCTCTTGTACGACCTCGCGGGAGAAGTGCCCACGACCGTCTATGTCGAGCCACATGGCCGGGTGATTGTGGACAAGTGGAAGATGCGCCACCTGTTCTTTGCCGCGGGCAAGATTGCGGCCCTCGCACTCGCAGAGGACGAGCACGCCTGTGAGAAAGCAGAGCAGTTGATCTTTGACCTGGGCGTGCCTCTTACCGATGAGGATGCAGACCTGATCGACCTCTCAGATATCATGTCTGAGTGCCGCAACGACATCGACAAGGCGCACCAGCGCCGCCATATGGTCGTAGGCGTGCCAACCGGCTACAAGGACATGGACGCGATGCTAGGTGGCTTGCAGCCTGCCAACCTCGTGCTCATTGCCGCCCGGCCATCGATGGGTAAGACGGCACTAGGAATGAACATTGCCTACTACGCAGCCAGGCGTGGCAAGCGCGTTGCTGTCTTTAGCCTGGAAATGGGCAGGCGGCAACTGGGCAACCGGCTTATCTCCATGCTGACGGGGATACCGACACAACGCCTGCGCAACGGCTGGATCGAGGAAGATGAGTGGGATGCCGTTGTCGCAGCTCAGGATCATCTGGCAGCCTTGCCCATCTCTATCGATGATACCTCAGGCAGCCCGGTTGTCTCGATCAGGAGCAAGGTGCAGCGCCTGCAAATCAGGAAGCGCGAGAAAGTAGACCTGATCGTGGTGGACTACCTGCAACTGATGGAGCCACCCGACGAGGGTAGCAAGCCGCACTATGAGAACCGCGTGCAGGAGATCACACAGATCAGCCGTGGACTTAAACGCCTGGCCAAGCACTTTGATTGCCCAGTGCTCGCAATGGCGCAACTTTCACGCAAGGTGGAGGAACGGCAAATCAAGATACCACAGCTTGCCGATTTGAGGGACAGCGGCTCCTTGGAGCAGGATGCGGACGTGGTGATGTTTGTCTACCGCGACGAGTATTATGCAGGCTTCGATAAGGATGGCAAATCAAAGTCAGATCGTCCGGGCCTGGCTGATATCATCGTGGCCAAGCAGCGTGATGGAGATGTGGGCGAGTTTCCTCTGCGGTTCATTGGCAAACGCACGCGCTTTTACAACCTGGATGATGCGGAGGCACCGCAATGAGATACACGAAAGCCGACCTGCTGGCCTGGGCTAAGGCGCATGGGAGATTGACACAAGGTGTAAAAGGTGTTAAAATACACCTATGGACAAAGATATTATTACTACCAAAATCAAGCGGGAGAGCCTGCGGCAATTGAAGATCATTGCCGCAATGACGGGTGAAACGATGTTAGCAGTACTTGAGCGGCTACTAGCTGCTGAGCTTAGACGCTTACAGGAAGGAGAAAAAGAGCGCAATGGCAAACCCTAGTAAAGCTACATCAATCCCGTCAGATGTTCTAACTCAGATTGTACAGAGTGATTTACCCCCTGGCATACTTGTTATGAAGCTGAATGAGATGGAAATTTCCTATCGGGGTAAGACGCCGATCCCGATGAAAAATCCCTCGTGGAAACTCTGTAAAGTTTGCTCTGCTTTGTTCTACTGCTCTACTTCAAAGCAAAGACAGAGAATGGTTACATGTTCATCTGCATGTAAGGGGCAACTACTTGCTCGTTCTAGGTCTGCTCAGGTGCATCCGCCAGAACAGCGCAGTGGGATGATTTTAAAAGTTTGTGACCAATGCGGTAAAGAGGTATGGAGACCAAAGGCATGGATGAATAATGAGCATTTCTATTGCTCGCGTCGGTGTCATGGATTGGTAGCTAGTCAGAAGCTGATTCCATATGCGGGAAAAGGTAGAAAGAATTGGACAGAAGAGACTATCGAAGCTCATCGTGAGAGAGTAAGTGGGCCAAATAGCAATTTCTGGAAGGGCGGCATCACTCTTTATAAGAAAAAGGGAAGCTATAAGGGAGTAAGGTATGTCCATTGCCCAAAGGAGTATATGGACATGGCACGATCAGATGGTCTCGTACCAGAGCATAGATTGATTGTGGCGCAAGCCATAGGGCGGTCATTGCAACGTTCCGAGAACGTGCATCACATCAATCATGACTCAACCGATAATAGAGTAGAAAATCTCGCGCTCTTTGCCTCTGTCACTGATCACAAAAACTTTGAGTATCACGGATCACCAGCACCTATATGGTCTGGTGGTGATTTAAGTGGGTCGGTGGCATAGATGAGAAAGACGAGAGAATCATTATTAGCTTGGGGTCGTGACCATCACTATCCATACCTGATCCTGAGCGACACCGACCGTGTGCGGCATGGCGAACTGGCGTGGCGGCGGCTCTCTCGCAACAAGGAGCGCAGGCAACTCGCGTGGAAGCGCATTGAGCGCTGGCAAGAACTACTAGCGCAACAATCAGCATAGAGGAGGAATGATGGACGAGAAACTACAGGCGATCCGCATCGGCGATGTGCTGGACTTTCTCCACGGCATCGTAGCCGCCCGTGGTACATGCGTCGGCTGGCGCGACACGCCGGAGTTGGGCCGCTGCGTGATCATCCTGGACAACACCAGCCATGAGCGGTACGTACCGCTTGCGCGCGTACTGGGCCGCCATCGGGTAGGACACCCTACCGTTACGTTTGAATAAGGAGGGAACCATGCCAAGGAATTATAGCCGTGATCTACGCCCGGCCAAAGTAGAGGCGAGGACCGTACAACTCTGGCGCCGCTTCGGGGACAAGCGCTGTCCACATCAGAAGATCGTCCCAGGGTGCAAGCACTGCATGGACGCCGTGCGCATCGAGATCCAGTGGAACAAGCCGCAGCAAAGGAGCGCATCATGAAAGCTGAGCAAGCCCTCGCCAATCTGCGAACCGCGCACGAGAAGTTTGCGGGCGAGTTGATGATTCTGGAAGTCGCAACGCAGGCACACGAGCGCGGCCCTGCATACAAGCGCCAACAAGCCAACGCCTACTGGGCTGCGGTGAAACTGCGCAAGGAGATCGATCTGGTGAGCGCGCGCTACGGCCTCAAGGGAGTCGAGGAGGTACAAATATGAGCCGTGATGTCATGATCAACATCGGCTGCACGGTCTTTACGCTGGCCTATATCACGCTGTGCCTCGTCGTAGGCATCTTAGCCACGCGACAGGATAGCAGGCAGACGCCACAGCCGAAAGACGAGCCATCGGGCATTGAGACGTTCGACGCTGAGCAAATGGAGCTGTACCAGACGGGACTGTGGTTGATACAGCACAAGGAAACGATGCCGTATGATGACCTGTAGATGTGATGTGCGTTTGACGCAATGAGAAGCCTTTTTTGAGACGCTGCTACAAGTGATAGCAGCGAGAGGCATTTCGAAACACCACGGTCATCTCAGAGGCTTCTAGCTATATCAGAGAAGAGAAAGGAGAATTGTATGGGATTTATCGCATTTATCACCCCGGCGGTTACAGTGCTCGCCTGGACTGTGTGGGGATTAGCCGTCTTCATCGTGGTCAATGCTGTCGTGGTGAGCAGCTTCAGGCAGGCGTGCAAAGCGTACTTCGGGGACAAGCTTGGCTTCTACCAGGAGTTGCACCGGCAATCACAGCAGGATGCAGACGAGATGAGCGCGCTGCTCTGGGAGAAGATGAAGTAGAAAGCCTGGCATGTTGAAAGCACACCAGGCTTAAACCCTGTAGGTAATCGTATACAGGATTACTTGTAGAACGTGCAAGTAGCCTGATAGCGGGGGCAATTGTATGGCATCGTATAAGAAAGTCATTCGGGGGCATGAGAACACCAGTAACGAAACGGCGTCCCATAACCGGATTCAGGTGGAGACTGGCTCGGGCTTCAAAATCCTCGCCATTTTCTTCTGCATCCTCATCACTGCTGCTATTCTCTTTGTGGCATGGCTCAACCTGGAACTGGTGAAGACATTGGTGATCATCTCCTTTATTGGCGCGTTCGTGGCAGGCTGGGCTCTCCTTTTTTTCTATACCAAGCGTCAGTGGAGTGCCACGAACACAGAACTAGAACTCGACCAGGCGATCCAGAGCCGCGCGAAATTAGAACGTAAGGTCGTGTATGCCACCGAGAACTACATCCTGTACGAAGATCAGGATGGGAAGTATCAATTCCAGGGGACGGTCATGGTGAACGAGAACCGCACATTCCCAGCGCAGATTGCAGCCCCTGCCGACGCGACCGAAATGATCCTGGCCGATTTCGATCAGGGGCTGAGCGGGCGAGCCATCGAAAAACACCTGAAAGATTACAAGGTGAGCTATCATCGGATACAGCAAGTGCTCAGCCTCTATCGTCCCGAATGGAATAAAAAGACCGTTGACAGTACCGACGCAGATATGTGATTGCCGATACCCGTGTAGAATTGTCTACATCGGTTGTCTGATTGCAGACAGAGAGCATGCATTTTGAGGCTAAAACCTGTCGTACGACGCTCAATTATCATTTCGGGCATGTGTCCCTTTCAGGGAGGTGTGTTTTTTATTCTAGGGGGAGCAAGCAGGGGGTGAAATGAGTACATATATGGTGTATGCGTTGATTGACCAACGGATGACAGCTATTCGCTATGTCGGCATGACGAATGATCTCGTTGCACGCTACTCTGCACACATCACGAACAGGGAAGTGAATCGAGAGAAAAACCTCTGGATAGACGAGATGCGTGCGGTTGGCATGATCCCGTATTGCCGCACGCTAGAAGTCTGCGAGGACGAGCGGGAAGCGAGAGATGCTGAGCGCAAATGGATTGAGGCGTTCCGCGAAGTGGGCGAGCCGCTATTCAATGTGGAAGCCACTGGACGGCAACGCTAGAAAGGAATAAGTATGAAAGGAATAAGTATGAAATTTGATGGTGACGTTATCAATGATGGCCTGCACAATTTCAAGGTGTGGTTCTCTGATTTCGCTATCGAGTTATCGCCCCTGCTCGTACTCGTGGGTATGCTCATGACGGGTGTGGATATCTACCTATCAGGCCGGTTGGCCACGCAAATATGGTTTGAAATTCCGTGGGCTATAGCCCAGGTGCTGGCCATCGATGGGCTATGGTTTGCCGTGTGGCTACGCATTCTTGGCCATAGCCATGAGAAAAAGGTGTGGCCATGGCTACGGTTCGTGGGGCTGGCCATCGTGGGATTGGCTATGGTGGTCGTAGCCTTTATCATGAATGATATTGTCCTGTTTCAACAGGTGAATGGGATAGCGAGTAGCGTTGGAGTCATGGCCACGCTCGGTATCCCTGTAGCCATCTTCACTCACTTTCGTGCTGGCCTACTCGTGGTCACGGCTACACTGGCCATGCTCTTTAGCCGCAAGCGTCATAGCCAGGATGCCCCCAAGAAAGCTACGCCAAAGTCCACACCCAAGGCTATGGTGGCCATGCCAGAAGTGACCGTTACACAAGTAACCAGCCCTCAACTCGTAGCCCTGCCAGCACCTGCCCATAGCCAGGAGTACGAGGCTATCATGGCCATCATGGCTATGCCTGGCGGGAGAGAGAAAAGCTATAAGGCTATATCCTTGCAAGCCCAGGTGGGCTATAGCACGGTGAAGAAATGGGCACCGAAGATCCGCCGCGAATTGCAAGGAGGCAACGAGAGAGATGTTTGATTGGATCTATCATCTACTCGGACTCAATTCACCACGTGAACTGCTCCAACTGAATGAACACTGGGGTAAAGATATGCGCGGTGCCGAATTGCGCCTTGCGCGGGCAATGGCAGAGAGTCTCACGGGAGAATTGCGCGCAAAGGCGATGACACAGATAGCAGAAGCTGAAAGAAAAGAGGGATTTACCATGCTATTAGGGGACATTCGATTAACTGCGGATGATTGTGTTCAAATCCTGGACGTTGACGGGAGTATCCAGGCCACGCTCACCGTAGGCGATGCCTTGGAACTCTCGCACCGGCTCATGCAGATGCAAGACCTGTTGCTGGAACGCTACCGCCAACAACTCGCCCGAGACAGGGCAAAAGCAAAGGAGACACAATCATGATCGATGTACTTATTCTCATCGGGGCAGGCGGCATCATCGCAGTGCTTGCCATCATCGCCTATCTCGCCATTGTGGACAGCAATCGGCAGGCGCGAAAGAAGGATGCAGCAATCCGAGATGCCGAGGGGGCGCAGCGAGAGTTAGAAGTAGCCATTGCAGGCAAGGAGGCGCTGAAAGCTGAGAATGCCGATCTTTACTTACGCATTAAAGCACGCGATGAGATGATAACCAGGCTGGCCCAGGAGAACGAGTTCAAGCAGAAGACCATCGATCACCTGAGCGTCAAGGTCGATGAGATCAGAGCGCAGAACAGAGACCTGGAAGAGATCAATAGCGACCTGATAAAAGTCCAGGCCGCCATGCGTGCCCAGCTTGCAGAGCAGGCCACCGTGCGCACTCAGACAGCAGAGCAGCGTAAAACCGTGCCCATCAAGCGCGTGCGCAAGGACACACAAGCACATCAGCAGGAGGAAGCATGAGCGATTATCGATTTCAGGTTGTTGAGCACAACGGCATTCCTTGCCTGCATGTCATGATTGATCATGTGGAGATTGATAAGAATGGCGAGGAAATCATTCACACACATATCCCACTCGATGACATCTTAGAAGCAGCAGTTGCACAAGGCTCTCTGCGCTTTGTGTCTCATGACACACTTGTCTTTGAGACTTCGCCGTTGACAGGTGAGGTTATCCGTCAGATTCCAGATGAACCAGGAGAACAAATACCATGAAACATGTGAATGTCAGTGCCGCCATTCGTACCGCCCTCTACTGGTTGCTTGACCGCTTGAAGCCGTCAGAGCAGCCATCTGAGCAGGAATTGATCGAGTATAGCAAGGAGCTAGCCCAGAGACGCACACCACGCCTGCTGTCGCCTCCACAGCCACAGCCACCGAGTACCTACGAGCCGCCTGGCAAGACGACCGACCCGACGCAGCAGGTACACCACCTTGCGGAGACGGGGCGCATTGCAAGCATGATCCGCACGCAGAAGCTACCCACGGTCAAGTTGCGCAAGACAACCCTACATTTCATGCCATCGACGGAAGAGGTGCAAGCCGATAGGTTCCTGCTCGACGTCGAACCGATAGACGAAGAGCCAGAGGACAAAGACCTCGAGGATACCGAGCATGGGCCCATAGCTACGCTCTATAAAGAGTCGCGCTATGGGCAGAGAGGCAAGGCAAGCTGATAATAGAAAATAGGAGTAAGTAACCAATGTTAGATACAGTACAATTGGAACCATTTGTAAAGCTTGATAAGGATTTGAAGCACGCTGCTCAGACCTTATCAGCAGATGAAGCCCGTTATCTCGTAGATGCCTACTACCAGATTCAGAATTACCGTATCCGCTTTGGCAATCAGATACGCGCCTTGTCGGAATCAGGCGAACCGCACGACCTCATACGCTGGATGCATACCAATGCCGAAGGGCTAGAGAACAATATCCAGCGAGCCCTAGACAGCTACAGCAAATCGAATGTCGTCGGCAAATGGGCACGCTCTATCGTCGGTATCGGGCCTGTGCTGGCCGCTGGCCTCTTGGCTCATATCGACATCACGAAAGCCCCAACGGTCGGGCACATCTGGAGCTTTGCCGGACTGAACCCCAATGCGAACTGGGAGAAAGGCCAGAAACGCCCCTGGAATGCAGAACTGAAGGTCATCTGCTGGAAGATCGGGGAGAGCTTTGTCAAGGTGCAGAATAACGAGCGTGATGTGTATGGCAAGCTCTATGTAGCACGTAAGCAGGTAGAACAGGAGCGCAACGAAGCGGGAGAGTTTGCCGATCAGGCGGCGGCTCTTGTCAAGAAAGTTGGCAAGGATACCGAAGCATATAAAGCGTATTCACAAGGGAAGTTGCCACCCGCGCACATCAACCAGCGAGCGAAACGTTACGCGGTAAAGCTGTTCTTGTCACATCTCCATTGGGTGTGGTATGAGACAGAATATGGTACACTACCACCGAAACCCTATGTGATTGAGCATGGAGGGCATGTTGACCTCTTGACGCCGCCAAATTGGCCGATGGAGGATGACTAAGCCAAAGCCTTGGAGAGCACCATCGCAAAAGAGCGAGCCAATAAAACAGAGAGTGCCAAGATGATAGAGCGAGCCAGAGACTACGAGAGTACCATAGTCTCAGAGTGAGCCATTTTCCAAGAGAGTGCCAGGGGGTACGAGCGAGCCATACACCATGAGAGTACCAGTGGAAGCGAGCGAGCCATGTACCAGGAGAGTGCCACCGACGGGGAGCGAGCCACGTAAGGAGAGAGTACCAAGTAGACCGAGCGAGCCAGGCGGCTTGAGAGTACCGAAACAGAAGAGCGAGCCATCCTTGAAGAGTGTACCAGCTAGCGTGAGCGAGCCATTGTTTGCGAGAGTGCCAAGGCGTGGAAGCGAAGAAGCCCTTGGTAGTTAGCCAAGGGCTTCTTGCTGCTCACGGCTGCACCGGCGGCGTCACGGCTGGCATCTGGCTTGTGCTGAACGCTGCCATCGATACGCCTGGGTCAATGGGCGATGGTGGTATAGGCGCCTGTACCGTTTGTCCAGGTTGTAGCTTGAGTTCGGACAGCGGAACCTGACCGACAGGCGGCTGTACGGGAGAGGCTTCGGGCTTCGCCTGAGCCACGACCGCTGGCAGCACCGAGAGCGCCTGTGAGGTGAGTTGTTGCAGTTGCGCCTGTTGCGCGGGCGAGGGCGCTTTTAAGGCGAGATTGCCGCCGAAGAGGGCGAGCGCGAAGGTCAGCATGAGCGAGGCATCTGTGAAGCTGATCTTGCCAGCCCACATGAGTAGCCCCGCTGCAATGACTAGCAGGCCGGCGAGCACGATTGCGCCGATTTCTGTCAAGGGATTGTTGTTAGACATGGTATAATTCCTTTCAAAAAGTGAGTAATATTACCCGAAATGTGAGTAATTATGGCCGAAAATGAGAAATATGAACGCGATACCCATTTCCAGGGCTTTGCTAAGTCCTTGTATCCTGAACTTGATCACTTGTTCAATCTCCTTTATAGGGCGCGACTTGACCGCATCGACAGGCAAATAGAGCAGAGTGAACGCATGATCAAACTGCTCCTCACGCAGCGGGCCTACGATCTGGTGTATCATACTCTGGAATTTTACACGCTGGGTGAGACAGTGTACGAGCCGCAAGATATACCCGACCTCAACCAATGGCCTCCTAACTGATCGGCTGCGCCGCCAACTGCTCGACTTGCTTGCCAAGCAGCCCTAAAGCCGCAAGCCTATCAGCAACCTTGGTAGCATCAACGCCCGTAGGCTGTTGCGCCGCCGCCAGGTCTGCTTTCAGTTGCGCGATTTGCGCGTCTAACGCTCCGATTTGCGCGGCTTTGAGTTGCACTTGTTGCCGGCAAAAGGCTAGCTCCCGAACACCCCATTCAAAGAATACCCCTCTCGTGGATGTCCAGCCGAGCAGGGTCCAGTTGAAAAGCTGCTGCGTCCCGCCGCCTAAACTCGGATTGGATGATTCGAGCAAAGACGTGCCGAACTCTGCGGCTAACGGGACGTTCCCTGGATCCCAGTTATGAGCTAGCACATAATCCCTGAAGCCATGCACGACCTTGACGCCGTTAGGCGCGGTCAGTACATTGTTGGCATCCGTCCAGCCTGTCGGTACTCCCATAGTTCCACCTCCTTGTAGATAGGTATGTAGTTCATCCCAGGGGTATGCACCTGGGCAACGCGCCCGGTTGATCGGGTCTATCGTGTTGTGCCCCTTGATATCAATCATCTGCCCGTGTCCATCTGGCCTAATATCAAAGCCGTATTGATCGACAAGCCACTTTATGAGTTTAAAGGACGATGCCTTTTGTACAGTCGTCAACGGCGTGCTGTTGTCTGAGGCAGGGTCGCAATGCTCAATGGATATGGTGATCGTGTTAAGGTTTGTGCCACCACTTGAGCCAACGTGCATCGGGTTGAATTGGTCCCAATACGAGTCATACCCAGTCTCAACGCAACAATTAGCGCCGGCTCCGTTCACGAGGTGGACGCATTGCACTATTTCACCGTCTTGTCCAATGATGAAGTGAGAAGACGCTCCGTTTGGATCATTGATAAAAAAGTTTGCGACAGCCTCGGCGCTCGTTCCTGAAGCCGTCTTATGGATGATAAGCGCGTTGCCTGGTTGTGCCCCGATGAACGTATTTTGTTCAGGTACAAGCATGACCTTATTTACCATAGGTGGATCGATAATTGCCATAGTCCCTCCTTTCATATGCTATACTGTTAGTGCCCCGTGGGTTCAAATCCCACATGATGTTTGACGGGCGCCTTAAGTCAGGCATCGTTGCCGGAGTGGTTTAACGGAACTTCCAGGGATGAACTCCCTGGAAGTGGGGAAAAACTCCCATCATTCACCATAGGTGGATCAATAATCGGCATGTGGGCCTCCTTTCTTTCTCAGTCTTACGAAGCAATAGAGATTGAGCAGGAACAGTTTGAGTCGAATCCACATGTTGCCTCCTCACGAGCACACACACGAGCGTGCCCAGGAACACGAGAGCGGAGAGCCCGCTCCACAGGACAGCGTATAGGAATATCATGCTCTCTCCTTTTCTTCATATTTCTTCATTCTCAATGGGATGAGTCCTAAAGCTGATCTTGACTTACTATAGTGATCGTTTGCATCCGTTTGTTGCTGTATCTGAAAGTCTATCGGGAGTCCCGTCATTGCCTTGCCAAGTGCTGAATACGCGAGAACAAGCGATACCCACTTTTCATTGTGATGTGAGTGCTCTGGATCACCTAATCCCATGTGCTCATATTCCTCATCTGGAAGAATGAGTCGTACATCCACATCCCTCCATTGCTTGCCTTCCAAAGCAGACCCTACCAGATAGGGCATATGGCCGAATGCAGCCCACACCTGATGGCCGAACTCATCTAGCACTAATGTTGCTGGCATTCCTACCCCCATACTCCCTCCTTTCTACGGTAGGCTCACGACCTGCAGCGTCTGGGCATCCATCGGCACTGGTCCCGTTGAGAGCGTCACCACGGGGTACGCTTTGTACAGGCCAGCCTTGCCGAGCGGGTTGGTTGAGAGCAAGTCAGCCGCCGATGGCGTGAAGTCGGCCAGGCCACCTGCCGCGTTGGTGATGTTCCACGCCCCGGTACAGATATATAACGAATAGTTATTATTCACGTCCTCTAAGTGCATGGCGATTGAGCCATTTGCGACTCCTACTAATGAGAAGATGCCGGAGTCAGTGGTGAATGTGTGATGGCTGGCCCGACCGTCGCCAGCCGTGATAGGCGACCATGACATAGATCATTCCTTTCCATCTGTGCTATACTAACCGCATGGAAGAGAAGCAACCTCCACAAAAGCAAATACATGTTACTGAAGCCTCTATCGTCTTTGCCGATGGAAAGACGTTCCATGCCTCTGCAAAACTCTTGAGAAAACTGAATGAACGGGTGAGTAAGGAAAACAAGATTTCCTGCCCCGAACCGGTAGAAGATTGTACTTATTGCTTTCATTGGATAGAGACCTAGTGTCATACTACCTCCTTGTTTTCCATGTTGCTTTCTCGTCTCGTGTATCCCACGTCGCCTGATCATCTCTACTTCCCCATGCCGCTTTCTCATCCCGCGTTGCCCAGGAAACGATACCGTCGCGCGTGAGCCAGGTTGCCCGCCCGTCTCGTGTCACCCACACCACATCAGGGGGAACCATGAGCACGAACCTGCACGCAATATCCTTTGTCCGGGGCGCGCCTATCGATGTGAGGATGAAGCGCAGGGCGATGTCCTTCAACTGGCTCGCGCTCATGAGCCGGAAGCGTGCTGCTATATCACGCAGGCTCCCCAACCTGAAGCGAGTAGCCACATCACGCAATCGGGCAAGTCTGAACCTTGTAGCTACGTCTCTCAGCTGATTGGCAGACATCAACCTGAAGCGGCTCGCTATATCCCGTATGCTCTGATTGGCGGTTCCCAGCTTGAAGCGTGTGGCTATGTCATTGAGCTTCGCCAACCGGAACCGTGTAGAGACATCCTTGAGTAGCCCTAAACGGAACCTGCTCGCTATATCCCTCAACTGATTAGCCGACATCAAGCGGAACCGTGTCCTGATGTCATTCAGTTTCGCCAGGCGGAATCGAGTGGCTATATCGTTCAGCTTCGCTAACCGAAAGCGAGTAGCAATGTCTCGTACACTCTGCTGCATCAAGCGGAATCGAGTGGCTACATCCTTGAGCAAGCCCAGCCGGAAACGGGCAGCAATGTCCTGAAGCTTTGCCAATCGGAACCGGGTTGCTACATCCCTCACGGATTGCTGCATCAGTCTGAAGCGCGTGGCAATGTCCTTGAGCGAGCCAAGTCTGAAGCGGGTAGCGATGTCTCTCACGCTTGCCAACCTGAAGCGTGTCTGGACATCGCGCACGCTCTGTTGCCTCAACCTGAACCGCGTGGCGATATCACGCACCTGATCCAGGCTCTGTACAAAGCGCGCCCCCAATGCGCGGGGCTGCATGCGCCACGTTTCAGGGATATACGTGCCATTGAGCGCGCGCGGGATAAACGTGCGGATCTCGTAGATAATCGTGCTGCCGATACCACGCTCTTTGTACGCAAGCGGCTGCGTCACCGGGTCGGGCACAATGGTGGAGAGAAAGCCACGAGGAATGTAGCGCGGCTTGGTTGAGGGTGCCGCTACGACTGTATCGGTCGCGGTGAAGTGATCATAAAAGATCGTATCGGTCGCCGTTGTGTTGATGGAGGCATAGATGCCAAAGCGGCCAGCCGCGCTTATGGGTGTGCCATCCGTCACGACAATCTGTGGCGCTGGCTCACTGCCTCCATCGGCCCACATCGTACAGGAGATTGTTGATCCAACAATCTTGCCCCGTATCCAATAAAACACGCCTGAGGACATGGTGACCGTAACATCAACGCCGATAGTAGTTGATGAGCCTGCATTGATGCGGCGGATACCCAGTGAGCCGCTATTATTTCTCACCCGGTAGAAGGTGTTAGAACCATTGGAGCGGAACACGACACCTGGCACGTCATTGCCGGAGTTGGTGACTTTGAAGCGAACCAGGCAATCGGTATCGGCCTGGTTGGTGCTGCCAAGCACCAACACTTCATCGCTCGCTATTTGTCCGGTAAATGTGCCCTCATTGGAGGCGATAGCGAGCGTACCAGCGCCCTGGACTTGTGACCATACTTGCCCGTCCGAGGCGCTACCCCAGCCTGATTGATCGGCGCGTGCAAAGGTGTCCTGCCCGATGATTGCCACGAGCTACCTCGCCTTACTCTTCAGTGAAGGTGATCTCCACATCGTAGACACCACCAGTAGGCACTGTTGGGCTGTTGATGGCGAACTCTTGCGCCACACCACGCAGCACTAATGGCTCATACGGGTTGCTATCCCACACGTAGCGGTCGGTGAGCGCGGTGCTTGCTGCTGGCGCAATGCCCATCGTGAGACGCACGGTCTTCCAGATAGCCGCCGTTGCGTCGATGGTAGGAGCAACCGAATAGAGCAATACCAGCGCGGTTGCAGCCGGGTCGCTGCTATCGTGCTTCACCACTGCTGGGTTGGTGGATGTGCCCGCCGTGTTGGCGATGGTGTGCTTCTTCAGCGTGAAGACGACGGAGGTTGCAGCGGTGGCAACGCCAGTGATCGAAATGCGCACAATCTTCACGAGTGTGGTGGCGGAGCCGCGTATCACAATCCAGTCGGTTGGGCTTGCATACGGGGCTGTCGCTGAGATAGCGTAGGTATAGGTTGCCTTGCTGTTCGGCGTAATCTCCGCCCTGATCGGTGTTGTAATGTTGCTATTCGCGTCGGTATATTCTTTTCCTCCCTGGATTTGCTGTGGCGTCGTGTCGCCGGGCACACCAGCACACCCCAGAGGAATATTCCCGCTATCACGCGGGGTTGAGCCAACTGCCATTGATTTGCTCCTTCTGTCTCACGACAGTAGTTATGAGTCCTTCCCTAGATGTAGGTGACAAGCGCCGTGATCGTCACCGTCACCAGCGTGATAGCGGCCATGGTAATCACGAGCGATGTGTTTTGTGCCGATGCCACCAGTCCCCAGCCCGGCAACTCCACGACGGCATCCAGCCCTAGCGCCGGGCCGCTCCACAAGTTGCGCAAGAAGCTCGCGTTACCGCCCGTGATCGTGAGCAGGGCCGAGGTGAGCGCCGCGGGCAAGCCCACGCCTGAGACATAGAGTCCATTAAGCACGGCGTACGTGTTTGCTATACCTGCAATCGTGAGCGTGGTTTGTGTGCTCACCGTCCCGGTGGTGGACGAAATCGAGGGCGTGCCACCAGGCAAGACGGCGAGCGGCCCATGCCACACGCCGTTTGCATCCTGGTGCAAGCCGGCGGCGGCAAGGTCAGCAACATAGGACTGTATCCCCATTGGTCAATGTTCCTTTCTATAAACGAAACCCTTGTACATCAATACTCAGTGCAGTAAGCGGGGTGACACTATCGCGCCACCCGCCAAAGTGATAAATCGTTGATTTATACGCCACGAGGTTCGGCTCCCCTGGTTTGGGCTTGTAATCCCAGATGAAGCACTCACAGCGACCCGTCACCTTGTCGATCACGCGCCCGATCACCTGATATTCAAGGCTATTGCCGCCCGCGCCGATCATGTCCAGGCTTTTCGTCTTGAACTGAAACGGGAGCATGCCGTCTGCTATCTCAAGCGTGGCTGTCCTGCCATCGGGGCAATGCAGCCGTATCTCCTTGACGCGGTGTACATCGCCAGTTGAAACGATGTCCTCGCCCCAATCAAGCTGTCGCACGCCTGCTTGCCCTTTACGCATGGTTGGGACCATGTGATGCTCGGACCACTCCTTGCCCGACGTGAGCAGCACCGACCAGTACGAGAGCTGCGGGTCTATCATGTTGGCTACAGCCACAAGCGAACTGGTGAAGCTCATATGCTATAATTCTCCTAAAAAGGAAGGTGAACGATGAGTACCGAGAGAGACGCACACTTTGCAGGCTTTGCTGAATCGCACTATCTCGAATTGAGTGACCTCTTTGCCCAAATGTATGCTTGCCAGATAACGGGCGACCATTCCGGCGCTGATCATGCGCGATATGCAATTAAAGTACTCCTTGCTCAGCGCGCCTACGACCTGGCGATACACTGTTTTGAGTCTGTCCCTGACGAGAAACAATCTGAGTATGGCGATCCCCCTGATTGCGTCAAGCATGTCCCCGATCTTACACAATGGCCGGACTCCTACACGAAGCTATAGGTGAACGTGATCACGGGCAAGAGCGTACCCAGGCTTTGGTTCGGGCCTGTGAACAAAGCCAGCGTAAAGAAGATCTTGCCTGCCGTAGTGGCCGCCGGTGTCCTGCGATGCGTGATGTACTGGATCACCCCCTGGAGCGATTGGAAGTTCGCGATCCACGCCGCAGCACCCGGACTCACGGAGCCAGCCGTGCCCGATGTGACGGTGACCGTGCCTGTGGTGCCAGCCGCCGGATTGGCCGTCTGATCGTCCCCATACAGGTTGGCCTTGAGATACGATGTCGATGACGTGTCGGTGGCATGGCCGTTCACGATTGGCGAGCCTGATAATGCGCCGGGCTGTGTGCCAGCGACAGGTGCCGCATGCGTGTTGTCGCCATAGGCGGTGAGCGTTGGCGCCGCTGCATACGTGCCTACTGCGTCGTAATCTATGCACATCACATTCGCGTTGGCGTTAGTCCCTGTATAGGTCGCGCACTTGATGCCAGTGGTGTCTGCCGAGAACCCCCACATCTCAGCGACAGCCGCCGTAGCGCCGGGGCGTGAATACTGAGGCCAGGATGCCGACGCTGTGCCAGCAGCACCTGCTGCTGCCGCGCACCATCTCATTTCGTTCGCGCCCGCCGAGCCACCGAAGGTGATGGTGTTCCACGTAGGACTTGCATCAGTATTAGAATTAAATTGGCTTCTTATGGTGGTGAAATCTGCGATGTCACACCTCCTTTATGTGAAAATGAGAATGACCCAGGCCACGATAGCCATGATGCCGCCAATAAGCCAGAGGAGCCAGAGAAAGCCGCCTGTAGCCCGTTCCCTGTAGCCTGGATAGCCGTAGCCCACTAAGCAGATTAAGGCGAGGACAAACATCGTCACTGCATGTGGTTGCACTAAATTCAAGAGTGTGTGCATAAGAACTTCCTTTCTATGGTTTGGTCACGACGATAATAGTGATGATAATGCTGGCGACGGCGATCACGGCGGTAATCACACTCACGATTGACGCCAGGTTGCCACGCACATCAACATTGCCAGCACGCACAGACGCAATCTGTTCGACACTGCCAAGTCTTGTGGCTTCAATGGCGACGATGCGGCTTTTCAAGTCGTCAACTTTGTCGTCTGACGCCTTGGTAGAAGTCGCAAGCAATGTTTCGACCGCTTTAATCCGCTCATTGGTCGCCGTCTCCGATTTGGTGATACTCTTCTCAGATGCTGATGTCTGCAACGCTCCTGCTTCCTTTTGGGCAGCGAGGGCTGCATCGAGCGCATCCTTGGTGTCCTTCTTCTGCTCAGCTGTCCGGGCCTCAGCGTCCCTCTTCTGCTCACCGAGACGGAACTCTAACATCTGGAACTGTGTCTCAACCCGCGCTAACTTCTGATCGAACAGTTCAGCTTGGTGCTCAATCTCCGTCTTGATCAGGTTGCGTATCATCGCTTCCAGCCGTTCGGAAGCAGCCGTTGTCAAGACAGTTGGGTCTGGTATAGGGCGAATATCCCGTGATTGTTGCATCTCTTGTGAATCAGCCATACTGCCTCACCTGTTATCTTCGCGCTGCCGCCTCGTTGTACCCTAAAAGGAGTACAGCTATGTTTCGCTTCATCTTTCGCAATCTGCGTGGCCTTGCATTCTTCGCGGTCATGCTGCTCTTCCTCGCGATTGCGCTCTCCGTCTTCTTCCTGCCGCACTAAGGCGTGAACTTGATGGCGAGGCCATTCACGTTAAAGGTATTGTCTCCGACAACGGACACCTGGGTGCTGGTCGTGTTCCAGTAAAAGAGTGGATGCGTTGGCGGCCCGCCGAAGTTGCCCGAATACATCAAAATCACATAGTCAGGCGTGGCCCCCAAATTATGGTTAATCGTTTGGCCAGTGCCTGAAGCCGTGAACTGAAAGAATGATATGCGCGCGATCGACCCGGTGGTCAGCAATATTTTAGCCAGTCCGAGATTGCCGGTCAGGCAGTTGTCGATGTCATTCATGACATTTTGATCGATAGCAGGCGCTATGCCATTGCTGAACGGGCCGTGAGCCGTATAAACCATCTTGTTGTCTCCTTATCAGACCGTGAAATCAAGATCGAACTGAATTGATTCCGTATTCGTATGTGTATGTGTTGGCGAATACAGCCCCCGGCACAGCAACACGCCTGTACTCGCTGTACCGTTCGCATTCCCTCCAAAGAACCCCACTTCAGCAATGACGACACCCACCGCATCGCCCGGGGCCAGGTACAAATCGATATGCACCTCGCCTGGATTGGTGCCGTTGGTATAGCTTGACACCCGCTTCCTGAACACCTCGGCGGCTAATTGTGTATCGCCCGTAGTCGGCGCGGTGGTGCCTGTCCCCAGCGCGACATAGCTAATCTTGGGACTAGCAGTGCCCTTCGTGCCGTCTCGCATCAGATTGTGTCCAGCGTTTGTATATGTGTAGGTTATGCTTGGCATAGATAGTCACCTCAACATGGAAAAAGCGTCGTCGACGGGAACGTCGTGCTTGATGGCAACGGGCATGCATACACCGTCGCTGTACCGCTCAGCGTCATAGCCAGGCTCACACTGCCTGTTACCAGGATCGCCACACTTTGCCCCGTGCCCACATTGATATTGTTGGTTGGCGCCTGCTGCTTCAGAAGCTTGCTAAAGAAATCCACCCACGTAATGTCATATGGGCCGAGTACCACTGTGACCGTGTACCAGATGTTGAATGCATCCAGCGTGTCGGCGGCGGATACGTTCTCTATCAGCATTTGGGCATTGTAGAGTGCGTAATCCGGTAAGTTGACTGTCACGAGTTGCCCCTGCGCAAAGCCTGTTTGTAGCGTCTGAAAGGCAAGCTGTGTTCCTTGCTGGCTGTAGAGGGTGAGCAATTGGCCTATCTCAGACAGGCCATTGGCAAGGCTGGTGATCGTATTGTCGGTATCCACCCTCTCCACGATGCCGGTAGAGCCATCAAGCGTCTGCTCGTAGCTGACCTGGGCCGCATTCTGACCGCTGATCACCGTTGGATACTGGCCGAAGTACACGACTTTGAGCAGATCAATCGGGGCATTTGGCCCGCGTAGTTTCGTGCCACTGCTATCTTGCGTCACGATTGGATCACCTTGCGCCCAGTACCACTGGCTGCCCGTAGTACCTTTAAGGCCGACTGTTTGCGAGCCATATGCGCCGCCATTGAGGCTCACACTCACCGTTGGTGCCGATGCCAGGCCATAGGCCATCGTAAAGGATGTCTTGTTGCCATCCCCCACTTGTATCTCAGTCTGTGAGACGGTCTGCTGCATGCCGCCCAGCAGGTACTGTGTATTGCCGTAGGCCGGATTGGCGCGTACCACAGAGGGCGGATTGTACTTGTGGTCAATCTGCGTCCCGTCCACCACGGTCGAATTGACTACTGATGTATAGGGCACAAACCATAAATGCTTGAATTGGTCAATTTGCCAATAGTAGGGCACGCCCGCCGATGATGCGACTTTCACGAGTTCATCGAACGCCTGTGCTACGGTGCAGTAGGCAAAGGTGGAAGTTGGAATAATGCCAGTGTTCCCTGTTGGGTAGAGCGTGGCGCTCGGAAAGACCGTGGTGTTAGGGAAAAGATCAACCAATGCCGTGCTATCGAAAATCTGCCCGATGGTCACACCCTCGGAGGCAAGAATGTTGGTGTAGATGTCGTTGGCGATGAAGCCATACGACTTGCCGGTATAGCTTGCAGCCACCACGCGCTTGTCTGCGAGGAAGTGCTGATCCACGCAGGTGATTTGGTGCTCAAGCACCGGTTGGAAGCCCGGCTTTGTCTCTTTGGGGCTGCTGATATAGCCTGAGAAGGCAAGTATGCCGCTTTTGGCGTAGATGCTCACCTGCTGGTACTGCTGAAAGTGTGTGCTCGTGTCGGTTTGCACGGTGAATGAGGCCGTCGAGCGTTTGCCGATGGTGCTATTGATGGTGAGCGAGCCTGCCACGACAAACACAGGGTTGCCGCCAATGAACACAGAGATCGTGCCATCGGTGCCATAGAGGCTTGAGCCATAGGGGCCTACTGCGTACACACTCGGCATAGCTAATCACCGTACCATTTCCAGGTAGGAGCCCCAGTATACGTGATTGCAATGGTCTGCCCAGCAGGGACACGGACGGTATGCACAGAGCCAGCCGCCGCCGCCGCTGTGATGCCGGTTGCCGTTCCGCCAACGGTTACGACTGTAAGCGTTCCACCGGCAATATGCACCATGCAATCAACCCCGGAATTATTGGTTGCATTGACGGTTGAGGCTGGCACCGCCGGTTGCGCTACAGAAAAGCCCAGTGGGTTGTAGTTCGTGTTGTGGTGTACCTTGTCGGTGCTTGTCGCATTGAGCGAGATGACGCCCGATGTGCCAGCAAGCAAGTGGTTGTCTGCAATGATGTTATTGCTGAATGGCCCGCCGCTCTCCGCCACAGCATAGGTGTAGTTGCTCCCGCCTGCGGTCGTGTCAAAGCTGTTGCCGATCACGCGGTTTGAAGAGGAGCCGATCTGGATACCGGGCACGCCTGTTATCGCACTTCCAGGCGAGCCTAATGCATTGAAAGCAAATTCGTGGTTGCCCGCATTGAGGACTACTGCCTGATTACGTACCTGATCGAAGCGATTTCCGATAATTCTGCAAGGTCCACTGTTAGAACACCTGATGGCTTCTGTGGTGTACGTGCCGCCTTTGCCGAAGATGTTGCCAGCGATGTACATATACCCGCCTGAGCAGCGACAATGTAGCCCCGTCGTGTCTTGCGGCGTAAATGCCGGCTGTGAGGCTGCACAGGTGCCACCACACCACTTGAAGCGGCATTCCACGATATCGTTCGCCTCTGAGTTGACGGTCCAGATATTGGCATTGCAGAGATCGAAGATGCATTTATAAAAGACATTATCATAGCCGAAATTATTTCCAGGTCCGGTGTTATCCCCATCTGAGAGGATGGCCCAGTTCTTACAGGATTGAATAAACAGATTGCAGAAATAGCTGTAGCGTGTGCCGTAGAGGTGGATACCATTGCCTTGCCCCGCTGTGGTCCCGGTCATATTGGTACAATTGATCTGAAGATCGCACACCCCGATATAGTTACGCACAAAGCCCGAGAGGCCAACTGAGCCAGGAATTGGCGTTGAGATCACATCGAACTGAGCGCCCGAGGCAGGTTGAATGATTGTTCCCCAACCGACCCCCCTGAGGATCACATTATCGTAGTTGAAGACAAGCGAGGCTGATGTTTTGTAGGTGCCGGCAACTGGCAACAAGGCAATGCCGCCACCAGCAACCCCGGCGGCGTCCATAGCCGCCTGAATGACGCTGGTAGAGTCAGCGGTGCCTGTCGGGTCAGCACCGCTGACCATAAACACGGGTTTCGGCGTCCCATCGGCCTTGAGAGAGACGCTCAAGAAATCATTGAGGACGGTGCCCCAGGTGTTGCTGTCGGCTCCTACGGTTGGCAATCGTGACATGTGGCTTCCTCCTTAGAACTTCGCGCCGGTTGCTTCTCTAATGGCTTGCACGAAGTCGGGCAATGCTGCCTGGGCCAGTTGGCGACCATTGACGACGAACTGAATCACCACGGGTCTGCCTGCAACGCTGGCGGCAGACGGTGCGCCCATGCTCTGATTGTGCGGGATGATCTGCGCGCCGCGTGGGATATAAGCGAGTTCAGGCCCGAGCTCACCGACCCACGACCAGCCGCCAGGGGCGTAGTTTGTGCCCGAGGCAAAGTGATGCCCGGTAGCGCCCACATTGCCGCCATAGCTTCCGGCTGTCGTCGTATAGGTGATATTGCCATTGATGGGATGCCCTGCAATATAGTTCGCCACGTCATTCCAGTAGCCGATGACGTTGGCGTCCATCGACTGTGCTTGCTGCGTCATGTCACCGTTGAGCCGCTTCATCGCTGCTACCGCATCATCTGACATGGTGTTCGTTTCGCTGTACACCTGCTTATGCATGTTGAAGAAGTTGGTTGTGACCTGGGCCTCCAGGTTGCGTGTGTAGTTGCTCCCATCGTCATGCAATATTTTGAACTTGCCGGATGCCATCGCCTGCATGTAGGTGACGGTTTCCGTTAGTCCACTCGACATCTGGTTAGCTGATATCGTGACACCGCTTTTGAGGCGCGCGGTGTCCGTTGTTGCGCCCTGGTACATGTTGTGGAAGTCCAGCACGATTTGTTGGGTGCCCTGGTGGAGCGGTGCCAGCGCAGTAGACATCGAAAAGAGTTGAAATTGCTCCAGCAGATTATGGAAACCAAGCTTGGCCCCATCAGCTACCGGTGGGAGAGCCTGCAACGCGAGTGTCACCCCGGTGGCTATGCCGATAATTGGGCCCATTGCCAACCCAAGCCCTTTCACCGATGTACCCATGCCTCCAAACGCAGTACCAGCTTGGGTTGCGGCCAGGGCGTCCCCATCAAGGGTTGCCTCAAGCTGCACAAACCACCCGCGAGCGGCAGCCGCTGACGTGCCGGCACCTTGAGCAGCAACGCCCACCTTTGTCAGACTCATCGCATCGATATCGGCTGCGTACTGCATACCTAGCAATTTCGCGCCGAAATATTGGACATCCAATCCTGCATTAGCTAATGCAGTTCCCAGAGCACTAGCGAACTCAGCAATCTTGATACCAGCAATCACCCCGCCTATCGTGAGCAGCGCCCCGCGCAATATTTGCCCTTTGGCACCCGTATCGGTAAATTGGCTGCTGAGCCAGGACATGGCATCCGTCAGAGGCTTGACCGTATCGAGCACACGTTTGAAGCCATTGGCTACATTGGTAGCGGCGTCCGATGCCTTCCCAGCGTTTGATGCCGTTGTGCCGAAGATCGTACCCAGGAGCGATAGTGCGGTATTGACTACGTTGTTGACAGTGCTCCCGATATCCGAGAGGATCGCGCCAAACTCTTTGATCGCGCCGTTGCCTTGCAGATCCCTGACGAGGTAGGTGACGAACGAGGCAAGCTGGTTGATATCCCCTGCCAGTCCTTGCGTTGAGGTAGCCCAATCACCAAAGCTTGTCACAAGCGGTGTCACCACACCAAGCAGTTGAATCACATACGGCAAGAGTAGCTCGCCGACATTCTGCCCGAGCACTTCCAGCATGGCGCGTCCCTGGTCGAGCTTGATATTCAGGTTGCTTTGTGCGATATCCCAGCCCTTGACCTGCGTGGTACTGTCGGCCATCGCACTCCCGATGTTTTTAGCGTTGTTGATGAAGTCCTGCATGTGCGGGCCGGTGAGTCCGAGAAATGCGGAGAGGCCGCGCAGGCCTCCAACCATGTCGCCGACCGCCCTATTGAATGGGACTGAGCCTTCTGGTCCTACCTTGAGCGCTGCCTTCGTGATCATCTCTAAGGCACCGGGCAGGCTCACCTTCATTTCATCGCCAACCTTCACGCTATCCAAACCGAGAGATGACATCTCGTCTCTCGCCTTTTTTGTGGGATTTTCCAGCGCCATCATCATGAAGCGCAGCCCGGTTGCAGCCCTGGCAGCGGGGATCATGGCATTGGTTTGCGTGGTCATGGCCGCTGCCACGTCCTGCATGTGGATGCCCAGTTGCTGAGCTATCGGGTCGATTGGCCCCATTGCTGTGGAGAGGTCTTGCAGGGTGATTTTGCCGTGTGCGACCGCGTAGATCAGGCCGTTCATGTACTGGGTCGCGTTATAGAGCTTTGTGCCATAGTTGGTCATCACGCCTGACACGACATTTGCCACATCGGCCACATTGGCCTGCTCGATTTGCGCGCCCTCTGAGGCCACCTTGAGGGTATTCATGGCCTCGGCACCCCGCTGA
>Ga0070708_100000160_pt1 | contig 47479 bp, 49 predicted proteins | sample KBSK5503metaG_FD_65469 | JGI IMG/M metagenome (GOLD analysis project Ga0070708, IMG submission 65469) | Corn, switchgrass and miscanthus rhizosphere microbial communities from Kellogg Biological Station, Michigan, USA - KBS K5-50-3 metaG | ecosystem: Host-associated > Plants > Roots >... | reverse complement strand
TAGGCCTCGACATCGAGCTCACCTTCCAGCTCCCAGCTCATCTGTATGTGGTACGGCCGCTCCTCTGCCGACCCCATCAGGCTGTGGAACAGCAACCCTTCTTGCATCGATGAAAGCCGGAATGCAGGTGCGTCAAGCAGCTCTTGCATGAGGTCGTAAGGGTTCCGCTATTGAGCGCGACTAGAGGATGATGGGCGGCAATGCGGTAACGGCATGTCGAAAGCTCCTTCGACTAAGAGCACGCTCCATCGTCAACATCCGTACATCCCGAGTGGGAAGGGTTGATGCGACCGCTCCATATAGAAAAGGGCCGAACTGATACTCACGAACCCACCAAGATGAGCCACTTATCCTTGTTGTTACTGTCCGAGGGCCAGGCGACACGCCGATGTGCACGTCCGACATCGGCGCCGCCAACCCTAAACCGCAGGCTTTAGCTAGAGCCTCCTTTTGAACCCACAGTCGAATGAACGCCCGATCTACATCCGGCTCGCCTTCCAATCGAGTCAACTCAGACTCTGTACATATTTGCCGGGCCAACGATCCCGTGTCAGGCCGCACTGCTTCAAGATCGACACCGATCTCTGAATCGGCACTTATCGCTACGAGTAATGCCCCTCCGCAGTGCGCTGCCGAAAACGACACGTTTGCGCCCTGAACCACGCGCGGCTTGCCATGTTGCGAATCACCACACAAACCACACGTCGTGTCAAACTCAATGGTGTCCGCAGAAACGCCTGTGTATGCCGATAGGATCTGGCGGAGCGCGATACGGTGGGCAACCCATTGGGTTGCAAGAGCCTCGGAGCGAAAACGACCGGCGCGACGCACCTCATTTGTGGAGAGGCTTAGGACATATTGTGACCCGTCAAGTGACACATGCCCCGGTCTGCCAAACCAGAGGTCTATAGCCCTGTCTTGAAGGCGATTGATTTCGGTCGCCATCTCGCGATCCAAGTCTAGAACTTAACCTGATACAGCCGATGGTTACCTGCAGCCTCCATGACTTCCTTGACGTTGAGTTGCTACGTGTGACGAAGGCGCCTAACACATCGTTTCTCTCACGTGCACGAGAAGCTTCGGATATGACAGTTCCAGCGACACATTCAAGCGTAGAAGCAAGCCAAGCCCACCATGGAGGTAGCAGCCGCGACATGTCAGAGGAAGCGGCTGTCGAATGACGGAAACAGATCAGCGGCGTGCGGGAGACAATGAACTCATCGACGCTTCCATAGCAGGTCAACGACTGTTGCCTTATCCGCGTAGCTGTTACCCAGCCGCACGAGGCGGACAATGAGCCTTGACGATCGTTGGATCGTCTGGCCTAGAGGTTCGAACCTGCGGCCTGCCGCGACGCTCATTGTAATTCCGCACGCGGGCGCTGGCGCCGGCATGTTTGTACCGTGGGCCAAGTGGACTGATCCTCGCATCCGCCTGGGAATAGTCAGGTTGCCGGGCCGCGAGAGTCGTTGGTCCGAAACACCTATTCGCAGCATGGAAGCTTTGTTACCGGCCCTGGTGCAATCGGTGGCTGATGTTCACGGCGATGTGGCGATCTTCGGGCACTGTTTGGGCGCCACCATAGGGTTTGAAATAGCCCAACAGCTTTCACGGCATGCAACGAACAGGCCGAGCATTCTCTTCGCCTCTGGGAGCGTCCCGCCTGACTCGGAAGAGCGCGGACCCTCATTAAGCACGCTGCCCGACGACGCTCTCGTGGAAGTCCTGCGGCGACAAGGCGGAACGCATGAATCAGTCTTGCAGAACCACGAACTGCTCGACCTCCTCTTACCCTCGATTAGGGCCGACTTTGCAGTTCAGGAGTCCTATCGCTATTACCAGCGGCCGAGATTGGCTTGCCCGATCCTCGCTCTCTGTGGGGAACGCGATCAGGACGCCGGGCCGACCATCGTGAATGGGTGGGGCGTCTACACTCTGGCCCAGTTCCAACTAGTCTCATTCCCGGGCGATCACTTCTTCATCTGGCAGCATCAGGAGAAGATAATGCAGGTTGTCTGCCAGCGTACGCTGGAAGCGATTGCGTGACATCAATGCTGAGACCCGCCCAATTGGCTCAGCCGTCTCCAATTAACCGTAACCAAACCCCGAGCCCTTCGCTGGCATGGCTGTAGGGGCGATCGCTCGAGCTATCGATGCCCTCAAGACCTGTGCGCTTGGCTGCGAAGGCGTGACCCACGCAGTAGTCACCGTTTCCGCGACCTATCCGCGGCCGCAATTGCTATGTCAGCTCACGGCCGAATGCTCTGATTCCCAGTCTTCCGGGATAGACCCATGGGGTAAGCGCCACATTGACTCCTGGACGTCGGCGTTCGATGAAATGTATCAGGGGCGGGGCGACCTAACCGGACAAGACGAGTTTGTCGCGTGGATCAGCTCATATACAGGTCGAGCACTCCCACTTGCGGATATGTCGGAGTGGTTAGTTACGACTCTTGACAGGATCCGTCGTTTAGGAGGGCGACGGATCCTGGAAATCGGCTGCGGAAACGGGTTACTCGCGCGGCGATTGGTCCAGTGGTGCGATAGATATGTCGGAACCGACGTTTCGGACGCGGCGCTGGGCCGGGCTAGACGCCTGCTTGCTGGCGGAAGGCATGACTCCTACCAATTGATCCACCAAGCCGCTGGGAATTGGGAGGGACTGAATGAAGAATTCGACGTCATTATCCTTAACTCGGTCGTTCAGTATTTTCCTGATCTTCGATACTTGGACGCGGTTCTCCGGAGGTGCTTTGAACACCTCGCACCTGGCGGACATGTGTTTGTAGGCGACGTCCGCAGCCTGCCCCTCTTCGAGGCATTCCTGACTTCGTTGGCATTACTAAACGTCTCGAGAGATTCGCCCTGCCAGGCGCTGTTGCAGTGGGTGAACGGCAGACGCGCTGGGCTGTCGGAATTGCTGCTACACCCGTCCTACTTCGTAAACCTCTCCCATAGGGATGCGGGTCCATCATGGGTTCAGGTCATGCCCCGAAGGGGTTCGAGACTTAACGAGATGACAGTCTTTCGCTACGACGTTGTGCTAGGCGCGGGTCATCCGACGGCCGAACAAGCGATAAATTGGCAGGAGTGGCCAACGCAGCGAGTGGCGGCGACTAGCGCGCGAGAGAGATTGGGCAGTGGCGGCGGGAGGGTGGGATTCCTGCACGTTCCGAATGTGAGAGTCCTCGGATTCGCTGAAGTCTGGAGACTCGCGAGCAACAACGCAGTGGATACAGTGGATGAGGCTTGTGTTGTTGCCAACAGAACTGCTCGCAGTATCGGCGTTGACCCTGAAAGCCTTTGGACGCAGTATCCGGGTGTATCGCTCAGATGGGATACAGGGGAGGTTGATGGCTCCTTCACTGCGGTTGCCCACGCCGAAACTGGCCCGGGGGCTTGGTTCGCGATACCAAGCAGCGGTGATCCGAACTTGCGACTCGCCAATAATCCCGCCAGGGAGCGCTGCATTCGCCAGCTGATCAGCGCTGTGCAGGTCGAGTTCAAGAACGTGATGCGGGCCTTGGGTCTCGAGGACTTGCCAGTCGAGGTCGTGGCTGCACCATCGTCTGAAGGGATCAGATGAATAAAGTGCAGACGATCGCTGTTTTGGCCAAGACGGTCTGCCTCGCCTAGATACCAGCGAACGTGGCACAGCCGAGGACATGCTGAAGGAAGTGGCTGGTCGGGTGGTGAAACTTCCGCCCCCGCCTAGCCTAGGTCGTCCCAGTCGGCAGAAACTGCGGCCGGCGTACACCGGGCACAGCGAGAGTCAGTAGGACCGCGACGGCTCCCGCTAGTCCAGCTCCGATCAGCACTACACGAGGCCCGATGAGGGCTGCCATAGGCCCGGTTAGCAGCATCGAGATCGGGATCAACCAATAGGAACCTAGGAAGTCAATACTGCTGACCCGGCCGCGGATGTGGTTTGGAACGGTTAATCCCAGCAACGTCAGCCACAGGATCTCGCCGCTCCACAAAAATAGGTTCCATACGAATACGGCCAGTGCAGCCTGCCAAACCGTTTGAGCGAGCCCCACGCCAGCGATGGATCCGATACCAAGTGCCCAGCCGAACACCATCGCAACCACCATGTGGCGCGGGCGGGACACCCGACCCATGAGTAAGCCCGCAGCCACCGTTCCCAATCCGGCGGCTGTAAAGACCAAGCCCAGCGCAGCCGCCGACGCGTGGAGCTCGAACTTGACCAGGTACGGCACGAGGGCCTGGTTTGGTCCCGCGTAGAGAAACTGGGCTAGCGACGAGGCTACGATCGGGCCCCACAGCCAAGGTCGACTCGCTACATACGCGATCCCTTGCTTGGCCTCGGCGAGCACTGACTCGTGCGCGCTTCCTCTCGTAAGTGGACGAGGGCGCATAAAGATGAGTGTTGCTATTGAAACAACGTAGGTCGCACTGTCAATCCCGAACGCAGCTGATGTCCCGAACTTGGCGATGAGTGCACCGCCAAGCGCCGGCCCGACCACACTCAAAGCTAGCGGGCTGACTATCGTCCGAAGCGAATTCGCCCGGCCCAGATCGTCGGGAAGCACGATCTCTGGTACCAAGGCCGATTGGGCCGGCCCGAAGAGCGAAGCCGCAACACCTTGGAATGCCACCAGTAACACAATGGCCACCAACTCGCCGTGTGGGCTCAGAGAAATCGCTGCCAGCCCCCCTACCCCGACGGCACGGCCGAAGTCTGCCGCGATCATCGTCCAACGACGCTCAAGGCGATCGCTAAGGACCCCACCTGCGATCGTCACAAGAAGCCGAGGCAGAAAGAATGCGATGCCGACCACCGACAAGGCGGCAGGTGAGCTGTAGGACTGATACACGCGCCAAGCGAGCGCTACCGCAAAAATGCCATCGCCCACCTGCGAAACTGCTTGACCCGAGATAAGGAGAGCAAAGTCTCGATTCCGGAGAGTGCTCAGCACGGCCGACGACTACCCTGCCACATGTCTAGCCTTGATGAACCCAATAGGGGATCGAGGCTACCAACGGTGTGGAATTGACCCGCTTTGGTGGACACCCTGTGGGTTAACGGCGACACTGTTGCGCATCACCTCCTTGGAGAACCATCCGACGTTGAACCTGGGTCGGGGACTGGATGCCCACCGCGGACGCAGGATCTAACGGAGCCCGAAATCCTAGTCAGTCGGTCGCTACGTCCGTGCCTCTTTCAGAACCGAGATCACTGCATGTCCTCGCTCATCGGCTGCCTCGCATTGAAAGAGGGATGGAGCCCACGGGCGGACTCGAACCGCCGGCCTTCTCCTTACCAAGGAAATGCTCTAACGGCTGCCTTCCGTGAACGCACCCCTGCGAATGGCAGCCGCGCGGACCGTTGCGAATGCCCTGGTCAGCCCACTAATAAGGCGACGCGCGCTCGAGGGCCGGTTGATCTCGCTAATGAGCACTTATCGATAGCAATCGGGCTCTGCCGAGCAGACCATGGCCTCTCCTTCGGCGGCTATACGGCGCGCGCGGGCGTGGACGAGATGGGCTGCCGGCGCAACGCCAGCTTTGCCGCTTCCTTCCAGTGCCGGCTGGCGCCTTGAGCGTCTCCGCGCGCCTCGAGCATCTCGCCATACGCGGCGTGGGCTTCCGCGAGTCGATCTCCTGGCCCCTCTGTGCGCAGCAGTCGTAAAGCCTGGCCCATCTGCTTGTCAGCCAATTCCCTCCGGCCGGCCCGCTCCTGCAACTGGGCGAGCAATTGATATCCGCTGGCCTGAGCCAAGCGCTCATCGAGTCGCTTCGCCAGATCGATGGCTCCCTTCACTGTCTGAATGCCATCGTTATGACGGCCGGTCCTCAGCTGAAGCTCACCGAGGCTGAGGAGTACGTGGCTCTTCGCCCTTTCCGTGCCGGCCTCCTCGAAATGTGCCAGGGCTGTAAGAAAGGTATCCTCGGCGCGTGCCATCTGGCCTTGCCTCATGAGCAACAGGCCGAGCTCATTCTCGCCACGAGCCAAGAGGGCATTGTCATGTTCGAGCGCGTACAGCGCCAGCGCCTTGTGCGTGTACTCGACTGCTCTCCCGAGCTCGCCACGATCCTGATACGCGATGCTGAGGCCGTGATATGTCCTACCGAGTCGAGGTAGGTCGCGCACCGCGCCCGCGGCGTGAAGGGCCTCCTCATAGACCGTGATGGCGCGATCGAAGCTGTGGCTCTTCACGTGAATGGTGGCGATGTGCTCTAGGATCCGCGCTTCAGTTCCGGGAAGACGGGGCTTGGTCGCGCGACACAGTTTGAGAGCTCCCTCGGCTACGGATAGAGCCCGATTGTCTTCCTTCAGGTAGAGAGCGCAGGCCTCCCAGTCGGCGCATTCGGCTGCCAACCACGGGTCTGGGGCCTGCTCTTGAAGCGACTGAGCCCGGTGCAGGTGTTCCAGACCCTCGTCTGGACGGCCTGACCGCACCAAGGCCTGGCCCAGATAGTGTCTGACGTGGGCCTCAACCGCCGGTGCCATTGGTCGTTCCAGCATCGAAAGGCCGAGGGTGGTCGCCTTGTCGAATTGCTGCTGTAGACAAAGCGCTTGGAGCTCTTCCACCCTGGCATCCGCCGCAGCCGGGCCGCTTGAACGCCGATTGCCGCGGGGCGCCCTGAGGAAAGAGTCCACCGGCTTGCCCGTGCGGCTTGCGATGAGTTCAAGCGTGCGCATGGAGGGGCGAGCCTTACCCGCCTCGATTAGGAAAATGGCCTGCCGCGTCAAGTCTGCACCCGCGAGCTGCGCCATGCTCAATCTGGCGTCAAGCCGCGCCCGCCTGATGAGCGCGAAATCGACCTCGACGCCGGGAAGGCGCCCGCGTGGCTTGGTGTGACGATTGCTGATGTCGGCGTTATACCACGCCGACCATCGGGACTATGCAAGGAAAGCCACGCGGGCTGACCACTTGACTAGATTCCTGGCCCGGTGCTGTCGGCCAAGACCGCGGCCGCGGTCAAAACCAACATTGCGATGGTCAGGACGGAGGAGAGAATGAACCTGCGCATGGCTGCGCCTCCCATGGAATCAGCCGGACGGCGCCGGCAATTGGGGGCGATATAACAGTCAATTGACAGACCGTCAAGTCATGACTGCCCTGCATCGGTTCCGCGTCCGCGCCATCGGGTCGGGTTCGGTCGGGATAACTCACGCGGCCGCTTGCGTCAGTGGCTAATCTGCGGGGTTCGATCTACTCAACGTCACCGCCAATTCGGTATGAGCGGGGCTCATCTAGCCAGGCGCAGCGCTAGGAGCGATTAAGGATCTGCATGGGTTGGCCGGCACCGAACATGGACCCCCGAAAAGAGCGTTAGGTTGCGGCTTCAGCGGATCGTTCAGATCTCCAGGTGCGTCGGCGTGGAATTCTCTGGCAGGATGGTCAAGCCAGAGAAGGCCGCCAGCAGCAACTATACGTCCGCGTCTGGCAGGGCAATTCTTGAGTTGGCTCCGACCTACATGGCTGCAACTTTGGCGGCGTGCTCAACTAAAGGTTTTCTAAATGCTGGCAATACGAGGTAGTGCCAACCTGCTGAAGGCCTCCCCTCTCGGGATCAGAACCGACGGGATGGCGGGGTCAACTAACCGCAAATAGAACAAACCTATCCCAGCGAGGCCCAGAAATAGGCCTGGACTCTGTCCGCCACGAGTACCGCATGGCCAAGGCTTTCCGCGAGCGGGGTAGCTACTGATACCCAAGGCTGCGACTCGATTTGCCAATCGCCCAGATTCGCTCGCGCTCGCCCCAAGTACCTGCTCACCGTAAAGAAGGACTTCTGCATTGCCTGCCAGGCCATGGCAGATGGAGTAATTAGCCGAGCCAACCTCAATGTCTGCTTCAACCGATCGCCGTGTCGTCTCCAATGCCAGTTCCGCTTCGCGCCGGCACAAACTATCTCCAAGCAATTCAAACCCACGCAGCCGGCACAATCCAATTCCTGGAGCGCCATGACACCAGAAGGTCGCGAAAACGCGACCCGAAAAGCGGCTCTGGCCAGGGTGGGGTTGGCGCAAGTCGGGCCAATTGCCCGCCTTTTCATCAAACAGCCCACGCTCATACATGAATGCCTGCTCTGCTCCGGCCCTGTAACGTACATCGCGGGTGGCACGATGCAGCTCGAGGAGTGCATAGCCAACGCCAGCGGCTCCATGCGAGAAGCCCGTCAAGTTTTCTGAGTTCGTATTAGTCGGCGACGACCATGACCAGCCCGACTCTGTTTTCTGCGCGGACGCGATGAGCTCATCACCTAATTGGGCCGCCCTCGACAATAAGCTTTGCTCGCCGGTCATTTCGCTTGTCATCAGGCAGCCCACGAGCGCGCCCGCCGCGCCGCTTATCAGGTCGTATTCACGCCCTACTCCAGGCTCTGCGTCGGCACCTTCAAAAAGCTGTGTCGCCTTTTCGAGCAGCGTGTCCTCCCCCAGAAGTCGTCCCACGCATGCTGCGGCTAATGCAACGCCAGGGCGACCACCATATAAGCCGCGGTTCGAGGCCGACAACTTTTCGACAGACCGGGCCACCGCCTGCCGAATCGCCCCAAGCGCTGTCTTCCTGGTCGCTACATCGCCCGTGAAGCGGTATAGATTGGCCAGAAAGACTGCCACGCCGCTGGTACCACCGTAAAGATCGCTGGTCAGAGTCGTGTATGCGTCGACGAGCGAACCACCGGGACCCTCTTCGGGCAGCGCGCCTATCCAGTTGCACCGGCCCTCATGCCAGATCGCGTCAGCACATAGATGACGACCGATCTCGTCTGCCGCAGCAATATATGCGGCATGAGCAGACAGCGGAGTCTCAGTCGACTGGAAAGCCATAACGATCCTTTGAACCAGGATTCAAAAAGGGCGCCGAGAGGCTTATCCCCGTCTCCTCGAAATATTGCTCGACCGCTTTGAAGCGTTCGGTAACGGAATCTCTGGACTGCTCGTGTGCTCTGATGATGCCTTCGGCGAGCAGGCCACAACGATGCATGCCGAAGCTATCGCCGTGGCCCGGATCCTCCGCCAGCCCGAGCCCGGGCGCCAAACGCTTGGCGAACACGGGTGTTGTCGGCTCCAACTGGGACGAGACGTCGGCATAGACAGCGCGCACCACGCTTGCCAGCAAGGCGTAATCCCGCTTTCGGGCATACAAAACGCCCGCATCACAACGCAGGTAGCGTTCGGGCTCACTGACGACTTTCAAGCGAAAGGGCAGCCGTGCTCGGTTCAGCCTAACCGTGGCAGCGGCGACCAATGCGTTTGCCCCGTCGCTCCGAAGATGCCAATAGAAACGCAGCACGTCGTGGCCGTTCTCGGCGTCCAGCCAGCGATCGCCGAGAGCCATATAGAAACCTGGCGAAAGCTGTAGCAGTTCCTTCGGGAAGCGAACGCTGACGGTAGTCTCGCGCGGAGGCACTCTCCTGCGCACTCGGGGCCAAGTATCCTCATGCGACAACCAGAGGCTAAGACCATGACGTTCGACGATTACTGTCCGATTCTCTGTGCCCCGCACTCGCCAACCTGGTTCGCGGGTTCCATTGCCAACGTTTGAGGCCGAGAGTCGTTGAACGAATGGCGTGAACCCTGGCCGAATCACCCCAAGAGGGCTCTCACGCATAGCGGCTGCGCCGCCGCGACAGTAGAAGTTCTCGTACAGGTGAGTTTGCATCGAATAGTGGAGGTAGGCTCGGGCCGTGGCAGGAGGCATTTCCTTCTCGACACGCTCCGGAAGCAGTTGGACGATCTGGCCAAACCACGAGTAGCTCGTGGGGGAATGAATCGCTAGTGAGCTGACGGCTTGTTCGACTAATTGGCGGGAGCCGCTCATGATTACGCTGACTCGTACAACGGGAGTCCGAGGAGTTGGACAGCCGCTTCGGCGCTGCGCTCGAGTACGTTCTGAGCCAACTGGAGGTGGAGCACGATCGCGCCATTGAGGTTCATCGACACCTGCGACACCTCGAAGGCTGTCTGCACAAGGCGGGCGCCAGCATATTCAACCGACCGCAACAGCCGGCGACGTACTGTGGCCGGGTCCGCTCGCAATTCGGTTATATAGGAGCGCCAGCAACGAAGAATTGCCGGCTGCATGGCCTCGAGTGGATACGCAGCGAGGCCAGGGAAGTCCTCCGGGGGCGACTCACCGGTGACCGGAATCGAGAACAGCCATGTACTGAGGAAGCTGCTTAGCGCGGAGCCGACGTCCCAGCAGGGGTCCCCGTCGACCGCTCCTTCCCAGTCGATCAGCTTCAGGCAGGTCGATCGTCGAGCTCGGGACGTCTTGAGGACGATAACGTTGTCCCACTTGAAATCCTGATGAATTAGCGCGCTGGGTATCCACTCACTACGCAAGTCGTCCAACCGCCTACCAAGGCTCGGCGCATGCTGAATTATCTTGATCAGCTCAACGCTCGTGGTACTGAGGTCACGAAAGATCCTGCTATCTGGCTTGTGAAGCGAAAGGACGAAGGGCGCTCTCTCAGGAGCTGGTGTAGCTCCCTGTGTGAAAGCGGTAGTCCGGTGCAGAGCTGCTAAGGCCCTGCCCAGCGACTCCGCCAAACCGAGGGTAAAGCGGCCACGGCTTTGATGATAAGTTCGCAAGTTGGTTCCCGGCCGGACCAGCTCTAGTACCAGCACTTCTCGCTCAGAGTCGTAGCCAAGGTATCCGGGGATGTATTGTCGGATGCCCTCCGTCCGTGACAGGTATTCGTACACACCAGCCTCGTGGGCAACTGTCGCCACAGCCTCGGGACCAAGACCTTGTTTCATTAGATAGGACGGGCCTTGCGAGCACTCAACTAAGAAGTTCCGGTTGCGGCTAGACGCGTCGCGCACACTGACGTCGCCATCGACCACGGAGTCAGCCGTGAGCAAGCCTCGATCCAGCAAATACCTGGCGGCTTCAGACTGCGACAGCATCTATCCGCCGCTCAAATTCGAGAACGACGCGCTCGGCTGGAAGGGCTGCTTCGTAAGCGGGGTCTCCACCGCAACGGGACGGCGTCCAGCCTACAGAGTTGATCTATTCAGCGGGGTTGCCACCAGCTCCAAAGCACGCCGGCCCGGAAGGGCAAGCCAGGGTACTTGGGCAAATTTGGCCGGTTTGACAGGGAATCGAAGCGGACGGGCAGATCCGCGACGGACACAAAACGACCTCCGAGCGGTAGCAGACATACGCCGCCGTGATTGGGGGGCAAGCCAGCCTAGTCGGGCATTGCGCCAGTACTGTGTGGAAACAGATGTATGGATGGATTGTTGGGGTGGGGCAGATGACCCACCTGCTTGGTGGACACAACTCAGTCGGACAAAATGGCAGTGTGGGCGGGCAAGCAACCACCTGGGAATGGAAACAGGCCGGGTACGTGGTTGGGTGACAGAAGAGAAGAGTTGCCGGCGGAGTTGGCTGCACGTGAGCGGCGGTATCCACGGCCCCGATACCCGATAGGTGCGCTGCAGCGATGCCGCCGCTCAGGAACTGGGCCTGGACTTCTGCCGACTGGGTCGTGTGTTGCTTGAGCACGAGACTCCGCGGCACCCAGACCACGGTGCCCTGGTCGTCCGGTAGTTGCTGGCTGTGTAAGACCTCTGCTTCCGGGATCTCCACATACGAGCGCATGTCGTTCGTCGTGTAGAGGCGCAGACGGCTTGGGTCTGTACTATTGCCGACCCAGCCATGTAGAACCACCGCATCGGGCGGCGCCGCCGAAGGATCGGGGACAAGCGCCTCTGCGAGTCGGTCCCTGGGTAGCTTCTTGGACGCCCCGCCCTTAGGTCTGTCCTGTGCCATCGATCCACCCCATACTGGCCGCCGACCCCGTTTTCAAACGTTAACTCTGACCAGCGCTCTTGTCAAGTCGTGACTTGACAGCCCCGGTGAGGGGGGCTACAAGGGCTTCATGGAGGCACTGTTGACGCCTATCTTGGGGACAGGCGCCCAACCCAGATAACTCGCGCTCGGGCTCTGGCCGCTGTTAATTGTGGCTTCGCTGCCCATGGCCTTATCGGCGCCTCGGCTCAAGTGCCCTGCTTCTCGTGCAAGACCTGCGCGGGCCGCGTATGACATGGACCCTTCCCGTCTGGCACAGCTAGGGTGCTACGGCCCGACGGGATACAACGCGTACTCGCATTGATCCGGCGAATAGATCCAGATGTCACCGTACCCCAGCACAGTGAGCGTGACTTGAGTGTTTTGCCTAGCTGTAAGAGTCCCTGAAGCGACGGGGAATGGAACTGGCGCTGTGTAGCATCGATACGCACCATTTCTGGTCGATGAAATGAAAATGGCGTACTTGAGGACTTGTAGAGTGCCGAATTGATAAACGACCCGTCTCCATTTCCTTGCTTCGAGAATGCCGGATGTGCTCCCGTTCATAAGGCTCTCCGCGAGGCACTACTCCAAGCCGCGAGCCAATCGGGGCGCTGGGTGGTCTCTGCAAGACGTTGCGGTCATGCTAAGTCGACCACGATGCTGTCCTGAGACCAACCGATGGGGCTGCTCGTAAAGTTCGTCGTGACTGCTTGAATCGCGAACTTCATAGTGGGCCCACCATCAATACCGGGTTTGAGCACTATCTTTTCGTTCAGCATCGGACAGTGGTCGAAGTCCACATCCACAGAGGGCTGGCCGGGAACATTCAGCGTCACCTTCAGGATCATTGCTCTTATCTCCTAATCCTTCTGTCGCCGACAGATCCATGAGATGGCGTCCCGCACATCGAACTGCAAATGCGACTTGAAGAGAGACAACTATTTATTGTGGCGGAGTATGGACTCAGTCCTTTCGGGAACGCGTGCGGTTGAGACCACTCATAACGATTCACTTGATTGGCAGCTGGTCTCATGTGGGACGACAATGCGGCCGCGGGAGGCTCCGATTTCTCCGACGTTGCCGACACTATTGGTCGGCCGCAGACGGAGGGTCAGCCACGGCAATTCCTTCAGGGAACACGCCTGATCTGGCTGAGGTCATTAGCTCGTCCCTCCTCGTTTGAGCCAGTTGATGGAAGCGAGTTTGCCAGTCGCCAGAGGGAGAATCCGAACCACTTGTGGCTTCCGCCACCAACTCTCGTTGCGCTTCTGCCATAGCCAGGATCGTCAGCCCATGATCTGTAGGAGCTTGGGAAATGAATGGTGCTGCCTGACCAACCGCGACCCCCAGAGGACGGTCGGTTCGTGCGGACCCGAGTGTAAGCACCGGCCACACGACGGGCGCTTTCCGGATTCTCTCGTTGTTTCCGAGGAGATCCCTTCCGTCGCGAAATATCCAGTCGCGAAGAGAAGCCAAAATTGAAGTGTGGTCGTAGTCAGAACCAGGCGTTCCTCGAAAGACGGTGCCCGGCTTGATGAACGGCGACACAACGACTGCAGGCACGCGGGGACCGTAAATGGTGAAAGGATCGAGTTTCCCCACCTCAAATTGGGGAGCGGCGTTGTCCGGCCGCGGCGCGTGGGGAGGAGAGACGTGATCGTAGCATCCACCGTGCTCGTCGTAGGTGATGATGAGCAGAGTGCGATACCATGTCGGGCTTTGGCTGACTATTTCATAGACTCTCTTGATGAGCGCTTCTCCTCTTGTTAGTGTCGAAGGAGGATGCTGATCGCTACCTTCCACGACATAACCAGGCTCAATGAAGATGTACTCGGGAGGCCGTGAACTTATAAGATCCTTCGGCAGCGCTTCTAGGTGATCGGCCGCTCGGCGTAACTTCTGAGCAATGGTCCAGAACTGAATGCTGACGAGCGTACCGAGTACGGCAGCCTCCTGGTAAAGACCCCATCGGACGCCAAGCTCGTCCAGGACATCGAATATGGTGCGTTTGCCGGCGTAAACGAACACGTTTGGCACACAGCAGTCGTCGTATTTCTGATCGCACATGTTTAGGCGTCCAAACGACGTGCCCGCGTGTACAAACGAGCGATTGGGAAATGTCTCGCACGGCACGGATCCGAACCACCGATCGCACACGGCATAGCTCGTTGCGAGCTGACTCAGAACGGGAACTTGGTCAGGCGTATAGCAGTCCATGATCCCTGCAACGTCGGGATTAGGCCGATCAAGTGGAGGTGCGCATGTCCACTTGGGGTTAAAGGCGTTCACACGAACTTTTGCGTAGTTCTGCACAAAGCCCCACATGTTCGGCTGCTGCTCGGTAGCTGGAGTTTCGGTTCCGAACATCTGCTCAACGAATGAGGGGCACACCTCGCTTGGGTTCGGATTGGGTTTGTCGTTTGAACTGGCCCCATGCCTTACGTAGATTCGCTCGGCCGCGGGAGCTGTGTCGTGGCGATCTGCCTCTCTGGTGTTCCAGTATCCTCCTTGTGAAAGACCCAAGTAGTAGGGCTTGCCAGCCGGCTGCGGGATGTTTAGTGGTGGCTGGTTACTTGTTCGCTCGTACAGCCAGCCTAATAAGTTGTCAAACGAGCGATTCTCAAGCATAAGCACCACGAACTGATTGATCTTGTCCATCGGCACCGCGTCACCCAGATGGTTGTAGACGAAGAAGCCGTGTTGGTCGTGGGCGATCGTGGCAGCGCCGGACGTGAACACTGATTTGGGGCTGGCAAGCATTGTTCCTAAAGCAGCTTGGTTCCAGAAGACAATTTGCTGACGCTGGCCGTGCGGTGAAAACGTTCCTTGTGCATGTGGATTGAGCCTTTTTCGCGATCCCCAAGGGAAAGTGGTAGCTGCGTAGAGGGTGTCGGTCAGCGAATAAAGGCCCAACCAGACCGTCTTGTCGGTGCGGTTCTCAACTTCCATGGTCGCCCGCTGCCAGGATCGAAGTCACCAAAATCCGACGACCGATTACGATGGGGATGTCGCCGCGGCTCTGAACACAGGGGGACAAGGCGACAAGGACGCGATCGTCGCCGGGACCAAGCAACCTAGAATCGGCCCCTCCGAAAATGATGACCCTCACTTCGTTCGCTTTGCCCAAGCCTTGCTCCATGTATCCGCCCATGCTTGTGCAGACGTTACTAGGGGCTGTAAATCCGCACTGCTTAGCCCCATAGCAGAGAGGTCGGCGATTAGATCAGGAAGCATCCCAACGTGGGCAAGTCCATCCACGTTCATGTCGTACCGCTTCTGCCCGATCTGGCTTGGCCCCAGCTCTTGACCTGATACCGACGTGAATGGATAGGTAATGCCGGTCTGCTGACCCGGTTTTCTCCGTCCGTTGCCTGGGCAGCGCTCCGAGCCAAATCTCGGTCCGGGCAAACCCGCGAACCCATTCAAGTCGGTGCCTATCGCAATAGGATGACCAGGAGCCCTGTCAACCAAATAGAGATAGGCCTGGGCAAAGCTGTTGCTGCTGTTGCTGCAGGTGTGAGGAATCGTCCTCCCGGCTGGCCTGGTCCAGGTTCCAGTCTCAGCGATCGAACCCTGGCGGACGATCGGCGAGATCATGCCGCCAGTGCCATATACGCGTTCCACTTCGTCGGCAGTTAGCTGCCCTTCTGATGCAGCATTGCCTCGGCAAAGGTCGACTAATCCAGTATGTCCAGACATGGCGGGATATCCCAACGTTTCCGCGATGTTCAGGGCGTCGCTCCGAGAACTTCGTGACATGTGGTCGACGTCCCAGAGGATTCCGTAACCCGACAACTCGTGGAGTAAGAACTTTCCGAGGTCTGTCAGGCCGTGTGCGTTGATATGTCCAGAACTTTTATGCTCGACATCGTAAGGCCAGCCAGCGCGAAATCTATAACCAAACTGTGCGCCGTCGACAGTGTCGTGGTGGTAAAAGGGCGCAATTCCCGCTAACCCAACCGGGCCTGCTGTCTTAAGGCCATTCTGGTATGCAGCACCACCAAAAAGGTTGTCCCCGAAGTGGATTGGAAAGATGTACCGGACGCCTCGGTCAAACCATGCCTTGACTTGCTGCGCGACCTGAGCCTCAGAAAGCTTGTGGCCGAGGTAGCTAGCGAACAGGTAATCGACTTCAATTCCAAGCACCACCGCCAATTTGTCGCCGGCAATCGCAGCCGCTGCCTCTTGCGGGCTCCGAACGATGCGATACCAACCCCGGCCCGGTCCACCAGCCTGCGAGTCGATTGCCGTTTCCATATCGACTGCGCCCCGCAGCTGCCGATCGACCGCGTCCATGTCGTTGCAGGTGAAGCCCTTGCGCTTGACGCCTGGAAGGCGGCACATGTACTCGTTGTTGACGGCCAGCATGACCATCAGTCGCAGACCGCCCTGCCACGCCCGACGCAGCCAGTCCACATGCATCGATTGATGGGTAACGCTGTCCCATCTGGGCCAACCATCGAACTGCGGATTCCCCCCCACCTTGTGCCCTACTCGAATCTCTGAGTAGAGGCTCGCCTTAATCACCGTGCTGAATACATCCAATGCTCCAGCAGGACCGTGGGCCGGGGTGCAGTAGGGTACGGCGTGCTCTAGAGCACCCTCCGGTACGCCCCAGAACATTCTGCCCCCAAATCCGAAGTTGGCGAACTGGTGATTGTGAACATCGGCGAAGCCTAGCGCTGGAGCAGCGGACACTTTCGGGCTGCTTACCTCGTCGGGCTGAAAAGAGGATCCGGTTTTCTAGAACGATAAGGCACAGTGAAAAATCCGAAGACATGTTCGCCGCCGGAATATTGAAATGCGGTGGTGTGCTTCGGATTGTTGTTGTTGAATGTGATATTGGCCGAATCGTCTCCAGGAGCATTGGGATCGTAGATTTTGACCGTGGTCGTCGTGCCGCGGTCGGTGTACGCCCACGCCAGCACGTGGTGATTCTTACCGAGCAGTGTTGGATCGGCGGAATGCACGCAGACCAGACCGAGCGGGACCGGATGTCCGGCATCGATACTGCGACGCAGCGGTGGCATCGTCTGCCGGATAGTGCGCCACGAGGTTCCATGCGGACCAAGCACGGTGTCGTGGGCAGGCAGGTTCATCCACGCGTAGTATTTCGCCACGCCTTCTGGAAGGTCGAAGCTGGCGAACAACCGATTAACCAAATAGTCGAATGCGGGTGAGCCTTCCTGCGGCTTGCCAGGTGGCGGAAGCTTGTGCGCTTCATAGAGGTCCCGCACAGCAAACACCATGCCGCCACACAGACCATTGCTGGCATCACCAATCTTTATCGACCCAAATGGGCGTGGAAGCTTGATCGTTATGTCGGGATAGTGGTCCCAAGAGTTTGAGTAAGGCAATCCTTGCTTGCTTGGTTTGAAGTTTGGGATCTGTCCCATTGTTAATGCCTCCTTGGTTTTGGGATGACGCCGGAACGCCCAGGCGAACTCTCGAAGCTCCAGAGTCAGCGGAGCCTCCGTCGTGTTTCGACCAACAAGGCCGCGAGACCTCGAGGTTGGCGGGAATCCTGAGAAAGGTCGTTCTATTACGCACCGGAGGGGATTCATTCGTGTAGGCGAGGCCGGCTTTCTGGGCCCAGACCCCGCCAGATTTTGCCGTTCGCAGACGTTTGGACGGCACTGAGGGCCTTCGCTTGATCATCGAGTCGGCTCGTGACACCAGGGCCTGTGATAACCATCGTCGGCAACACTCTTGGACACCGATTGGCCGTGGTTCTGAACAGGATCAACCGGCCAGTTTCCGTTCCGCTGCCTACTCCGGTCATTCTCGCGTATTGATGCTCGATCAGGGCTCCCCGGCGCGTACCAGCTCCCGGAGGCGCGGCGGGCGATCGGCGCCCGATGTCTTGGCGACCGGCTGCGGCTTGGCACTCGTCGCGGCGGTCCAGTCGATCACCGCTATCGCCGTCGAGATCGTACTCACGTTTCCACCTGCGTCGATCGCGACGAGGTGGAATGTAAAGGCCCCGTTCTTGCCCGCAAAATCGGTGCCGTCGACAGTCTTCCCCAGCCACCAGGCGAAAAGCTTGTCGGCGCGATTGGCCGGTACCGATTTGAATACCCAGTCGCCGACCAATGCGCCTGAGTTGTTATATGGGTCCTCGGTGCGGACGAAATGAGGACGCCCATTGTCTTTGCTCACCGTAAGCCGCGCATAGATCGTGTGATATGCGGGTGCCTGGATCCGGAAAAAGACGCTCGGCACAAAGAAGAATGCAAACCCATTTGCAGCGAAGTCTGCGATCTTCGGAACTGCTGGTTGCTCGATCACAAAGGTCGTGTCGCTCGGGCCGCGGTGAGAATGGTCACCCTGGTCGCCCGCCTGGATCCGGGGGCAGAGCTGCCCGTGTTTGTTTATGCCGGGCCAGTGGAAGTGGTTGTGGTTGTCAACGTGCTTCATCCCCCGTTGCGCGATCTTCCACAGGTCAGGCTGGGAGCCGCTGCAGACCCGCAGTTCGTTGAACTCGTAACTCCATTCGACCAGACCATCGCAGCGAGACGCGCCGACCGACTTGAGCGTGCCATCCCACCGTTTGGGAAACGCCAAGACGGATGGCCGCATCATGTCGTACCAGGTCCACCAGATGTCCTTATGGAGGAATGAGTTCGCTGTCGCAAGCACCGACTCGCGCTGGCGGATCGTCAAACCTGCCAGTGTTCGCGCGTCGTAAACCTTTTTGTCCGAATGCCCTTCGCGAAACGCCTGAAGGAAGTCGCCTTTCAAACCGGCCATTGTCGCGGCGACATCCGTCGTGGGCGACGCGAATGACCGCTTCGCGCTCGCGATCGTGATTGCGTCACCAGGCCACGTGCTCGCGTTGATGGCCCGCATTTCACCCAATCCAGCAGCATCGCCATTGAACCCGAGGTAAATCCCTGCGTGCCAGTGGTCGCCGGGCAGGATCAGGTCGCGATAGAGGGCGTCCCCCGCGTGAAACCCCGTTGAGAATCCGCGCTGGGGCGGAGGGGGTGAGGGAACCGGTCCCGGCCTGGGCCTCTGCTCGCGCGGCACCCCTTCCCAATCGCCGTTCCGAGACTTTAGTGCTCGCATTCGATGCGCGCTAGCGTCTTTCAAGGCCGACAGGAACTGCTCCTTGGGCACCCCGCCGATGATGCCTGGCAGACTGACGCGTTCGTGAAGGGCTGTCAGGCTGCGATCTGGTGGCAGGTTGTTGACAGCCGCCCGCGCCTCTTTGGCAAGTTCTGAGTTGGGGTCACTTGTGAGTGTGAGAAGGCGCCGTCGGTCAACGTCCGAGATGCTGGCCGGCACCAGCTCGAACAGAAACAGGAACTCGCGGCGGAACCCGTGATCGAACAGGGTGGCGAGCATCGCCTCGCGCTCCGCCAAGAGACCGCGCAAAGCACCTTTCTCATGCGCGCTCCTCGACTGCATCGCTTCACGAATCAGCTCGGCAAGCAACTCGATTGCGATCCGCTCTCCGGCGGCGGCGATCAGACGCGCGCGATGGTCCGGCGTGGTAGCACTCCGAACCAGCTGGCGAAGCGAGGCGTTCGTCTCGTCGGTGTCGAGATGGGCGAGCGCCGCCAAAATGGCGGGGCGACGGAGCGCGTCTTTTTGGTCACGACGCGCAACCTGCGCGCAGGTCTTCGCCAACTGTTTCGGAACTTTCGTCCCTGCACGCACCGCGTTCGTGAGCACGCGGCAGGCTGCGTCAGATAGCCAGGGATCTTTGTTGTCAAGAAACCGCTGCAGGAGCTTGATGGTTGCCGCATCAAACTTCTCAATGGCGGAGCCCGTTGTGAGCGCTCGCAGCTGAGACGGCTGGCGAGCATCTTCCGTGATCCCTCGAAGGAGCTGACGGTAATCGGTGAGCTGCGTCCGGCTGAGTGGTAAACCGCTTACGAAGTCGATGAGTACCATGCGCAACTTCGCGTTGAGACCGGGATCCTCTACCAGTGCTTCAAGCGCGGCGAGGACGTTTCGATCGACCCGACCCTTTGTCGAGATAACCTCACCCAGAGCGGGAAGGACGAGCCAGCCCAACGCATCGGCCGATATTTTTGGGCCCGCGCTCCTCAGCGCTCGCTCGATTTCTTCGGGCCGCGCGTCCTGGAACAGCTTGACGAGCCCACTGCGGCCTCCACGCGCGCCGGCCTCTCCCACGTGCAAAAGCCGATCTCCTAGGCTGTTCACGGCCATGTTCCTCCCCGAACCGTTAGCCTGCCCGCGTATCGACCGAGAAAGCGTTGATCACGCAGTTCGCCTTGCGAACCCCCAGATCCAGATTCTGAAAACGACGAGGGTGCGCCGCATATGTGCCACATAGAGTTGTGTCGAATCGATTGGCCTCACATGCCTGCCATCCTGGCGCATTCACTGCGCCTCGACATCACCACGAAGCTCAATGCCTCCAATCCGCACGCTGGCCTGCGCTGCCACCGAGCGAACGTCTAGGACAGCATTCCCGCCCGGCATTGGGTTGCTAAGGTCGGCGCCCGACATGTCGAAGGAGATGTTCACTCCGAAAGCCCACAGCTTGTTCTCCGAATGGCTCACCTTCGATTCGGTGGTCACGCGCGAGGCGGCGCTCGGACTAAGCGACGGAAGTAGACCTTGGAAGCTACAGGCGATCGCGATGCTATCCGCGGGGTGCTCCTTCCATCCGGGTCCAGTCCGCCCAAACCAAGTCTTGTGGCCAAGAGTCCAGTGGTAAAGGGTGGCCTCGGCTCCGATGCTCTTGTATACGAAATAGCTGTTGTGAAAGGCGTCGAATTCTGCCTTCCATTGCTTGTCCGGACTGATGCGAGTGACTTTGCTTGGCACCAGCCCCTCTTCTTCCCCTTGCAACTGACCGCGGCCGCGGGTTGTGGCGACCACAGTGACTGGGCCTCCTTCGCGCCGGCGAGTGGCCAGATGGGAAACCCGCCTTGTCCAGCCCGAGCGCAGTATAACGACGACCGGCGGGCTGTCAAGTAACGCCACTTAACGCGCGCGAGGTGGGCCCGCCGTGGTGTTTGCAGTCTTGGAGATGGCGTTAGGCGTAAAGCGATGGGGAGGTGGTGAAGACCAGGAGAATTTGGTACCGTGCCGGGCTTCATCCGACTGAGGTCAGCTCCTTGTCCGATCCCTCCTCTCAGCTCAAGCTATTGAGGCCAAGACCGCTGGCCGGCGGCGACTCGCTGGCGTCCGGACGATCTTGCGAGGCGCTCGTCGAAGTGCTCCCGCCGAAACATCTCTATCCGTCGATGCCACTAAGCGTGTCTTAACGACCCGCCCCGGTCGTCCAAACACGCCGATATCGGCCTGGAATGAGGAAGGCCTATTGATTTCGAGCAACAGTTGCTCATAGTCTAAGCCTCGTCCCACTACCGGCTCATCAATCTGTAACAGATTGGCTATCAGATCCACGGCTATGTGGACTCCATCGGGGAACGCCTCCTCGTTGACTCCAGCGAGTATGTCAAGATTCTGCGGCGATTTGTGCGGCTTCAAATCGTTGTAGAAGAGGTCGGCAAAATATCCGGCCGAGTGGCACGCACCGATCGAGAAAATCTGATAATTGGCGCTGAAGTCATCACGATAGCTGCCCACGTCTACGGCCCACAGAATGTCGTTGCTTCGGTTGCCAACATAAAATCCACCTCCATAGTTGGCATGTCCGTCGTAATGGATGACGTCGTTGTCCCGGAACGGCGACACGAATTCCTTGACCAGCTCACTGCTTGGTTTGTGTGACGACTTATCGAAATTGTAGACGCGGATTTCAGCATTGATACGGTGCACCGACCTAGTGGTTGGATCCGTGATGCGAATCTGACCGCCGTGCTGTGCGTCCCGGATAAAGAGTAGCGGTTGGCTCTGGTCGGCCCCAACAACTTTGGAGAAGCCCAGTCCAGGCCCCTGATAGCCGAAGGGGTGGGTCTTCGTAGCCTTAAATCGTTTTTTCGGATCTGCGGTAATGATCTCCTCAATAGAACGGGCATCACGGGCAAAACTGTGCCCCGAATAGAACTCGTCGTAACCAAACAGGAGAGCCACGCGCACGGTCCCGCTCTTATAGAGCTTATGGTACTGAGGTGTGATAACAGGACGCTCAGGGCGGGGGCGCATGCGAAGCGTTAAGCCAAGGATTCCGATTGTTGGATGGCGTCGCCGCCATTTCGCGGGCGTGAAGTCATACCACTCATCGCCAGCAACCTCGCGAGCATCGGGCGACTTCGGCATATTGATCCCAAAATGGAGCCACCCGGCCTTCATGCTGGGCGTCGGAACGGGGACCGCAGTCTTGTCCTCTAGCTTGCCCTGAACAAACCGGTAGAGGTCAGCTCGGCCAACCAGGATGCCATCAGCCTCAAAGCTGTATGTTCCCGACTTGAGTTCTTTAAGGTGGATTGGCCGAAGGGTGCCGCCCCGAACAAAACCCACCTCCTTTTCAGGACCATAGCGGGGATGGGTTAGGAATGTCGAGAGATACTGCGCCAGATCGTGCAAGCGGTTCTCCACCGCCGACGCCACCTGATAGCGGTTGCGGGATGGAACTCTGACCGTCAGCGGAGTCTCGAGGACGAACTTGTAGTCAAGAGCGAGCGGACACATGAAAGGAGCACTCAGGCGATCGCCGAAGTAATTGTTGGTGTACTCAATCGGCGTGCGGCCGCTGACGCGAGCGCCGAGGGCTGGTAAGCCTAGGAGGCTGACGCCCGCCGCCGCGGCGCGCTTTCCGCCATACCACTTTCCGATTGCTCGTTTGCCGCCTCTAGTGCCCTTCGCGCGTCGCGCATCCGTCACGGGTCGCTTTCGCGCTCCGATCACGTCGATCTTTCGGTTCTCGCCCGCGGATCGCTTAGCCACCCGCAGCCCTCTGGTTTACTTCAGACTGCTTGAATGTCAATTGCCAACAAGTTGATGACGTAGTTGCCATTCATCGCCTCCGACAGATCGATATTTCGCAGCGCGACCATTTCAATGCGGCTCTTGTTTTTGAGCCCTTCGAGGGCGAATAAGGCGCCCGTGGCCTTGAGGCACGACACCGTGACGCGATTAGTGATTTGAGGAGAGTCGAAGGTGAACGTGGCGGGGTCCTCGGAGTTCGTATTGGGCTGGATATCGCTAGCCGTTCCCTTTACGAGTACGTAATTCAAGTCCATCCCTTTCATGCCCGTGAACGTTAGGCTGTCAGTCCCCTGGTCAAACGCAACATCTGTCTTGGCGTCTTCCTTATTCAAGTTGCGACGCTTTGCCGTTTCGATCCATTTGTGGATCGACTGCGGTTCTGGCTTTTCGACATCGAGCGACACTAAGCCCTGGCCATCCCCAAAATCGATCGCCCTCACGGGATGGATCTCAAATATGTGAGCGTCCGCTCCCTTTGAGAATCCTGGATGTTCGAACAGACAGCGAAAGAACCCCGCAACCGTCACCTGGTTACCTATCGACTCGTTGATTTTCTGGTGCCAGTGGCCCTTCGCCTTCTGTATTTCGCAAGCAACGTGGCTCTCCTCATTGGCGCATCCAATGCCAAAATGCACGTCACCATCCGCCTGCATTGGATAACTGTCCCCAAGCTTTTGCGAGGGAGGCTTGGCTGTACGAGTGCTGCCGTCCGGATCGATCTCCATGATCCGACGAGGTAGCAAGGTCCCAGTCACTGTGACGTCCCGGTAAGAGGCCAACTGGTTCGCATTTGGAACCGTGACGGATTTCGGGCTCCTCTCAACCGTGTAAGCGTTCACTAGTTTCGCGAGTTCGCATCCGTCTAGCTGCGCCATGACCCCTCTCCCTTACACGACGTCCCGCACCTGGCCAGTGATCCGCTGATCTTGATTCAGCGACCGGACGTTAGGCAGCCAGGCCAGTTGCCTCAGTGCCAACACTTTCTAGACGCTTTGGAGTCTCCTGTCAAGTCGGGACCGCCTAACCACTTAACATCCGCCGGTCGGCGAGGTCTCCACAAGTCGACCGTGCCAGTGCGCAGAGTGCCATTCAAGCAACGCGACTATCCACCGATGAACGATCACGAATGCAGGCCGATACCTCGTATTGCGTCGATTGTGTCGGTCGTCGTGTCAAGCCAACTGCAGCAGCGGAGCTGGCCAAGTTGGGGCAGCAGTTTGACCTCAACGGGCCCAACTGCGACCTCGACAAAGCATTGCCGTCAGCGCGATCGGGATCGGAAGGCGCCAACCCTCTGAGGATTTTGAGGGGCCTCTTTAAGCCGTATGCGGCGAGGTTCGCTAGCGAGACAGCAACTACGCAGCTCATGAACCTGTCCTCGAGTCGGACAAGTCGACCGCGTCTTTGCGGTTGACGGAGCCTCGGCGTAGCCGTATTTTCGGGAGCAGCTATCGTTGCCGACCCCGACCACGACACGACTGAAGGAGCGGATCGCCCCCGTGATTCCGGCACCCTTAATTCGGCCTCGATCGAGCTGAAGGTGCGAATGCAATTCGCAATCATCGCCAAGGGAGCTGCGGGACCGCCCGACGGATTTCTCTACATCCTGGGAGGGGGCATTAACTCCTTCTGGGTTGGTGACGTGCCGACCATGTTCAAGGGCTCTCTGGTCATTCGGCTGTTGGCAGACCGATCAGAAGTCGGCCGCTCACAGACCCTCGATGTCCAGATCGAGGATGCCGAAGGCGACAGCATTCTGTCGACTCCGATCCATGTCGATGTCACGCCCCAAATGCCGCCACACTTACCACCTGGCTGGCCTATCGCCGTCAACCTGAACGTTGACCTCACCGGGCTGCGACTACCGCGGCTCGGCCAATACTCTATCGAGCTGTTGGTCAACGGCCATCATTTGGGAAGCGAGCCTTTCCAAGTAATACGAGGGCCGTCGGCCGCGGCCAACTAAGCACCGGTTTCTTAGCCTCGCCCAGTCAAAGTCTCCAGCATTGATCACTAGGGCTCGGAAGGACGAGCACAGAGAAAACCAGACGAGGGTCCACGGATAAGCTGGCTCACATCAAGTCCTAGGCTTACCAATTCGTGTCAATGTTAGGGCCATTGGCGCGTAGCCAAAGCGCGTGATATCGAGGTACTGGACGCGTCTTTAGTCTCGAGCGTGCTGGCCTCAAGTGCCGCCGAGTACCATGACGAATGCAGGCAACCGGGACTACTTGGCGGCATCGCAGCCGGACTCCGTTGTTCAGTTCCTTGACAGCCGGCGTGCGTCGAACCATCATCACTATGGCATGCCGCCGCGAATCAAGGCTTGAGGTGCATCTGCATCATTGAGGACTGCCGCTCCTTCCGTCCTCCTGGCTGCTCAGTTGGCTCCACTGGTTAATGGTTACAGCATCAGCCCTGGCCCTCCAAAGGTGATTTCAGTCCCGCACGCTTCTCAGCTGGCCAGAATCCAGGACATCACCGTCACGGGAACACTGCTTAAGAAGCAACTCGTCGCCCTGGATCCGAAGACCAGCAAACGAACTGCGACCATACCCGCAGGTGGAGGTGGCTACACGGCCCAATCGGGCGATGGCGACTTGCATTTCTGCCTTGGCACTGCTCAGCTCAAACCGCATATCGCCTGTGAGCTACAGAGCGCAAAGCCATACCTGGCGATTTTCAACCAGGCGATCGGCTCGACCGTTGCGGTCAGCGGATACTTCCGATGCATGTTCGAGCATCCAGGTTTCAACTCGAACGACGATGCCCACATCTTTGAAATCCATCCGGTGCGCGCCGCCACACTCGGCGGTCACATCAACACGTTCTTGGTCGGAATTCCGGACCAGAAGTCGATTCACACCTGGACGAACCCGCACCCGCTCGGAGTTCAAGACAGCCGCATCAAAGTCAAGTACGACAAGGCGACCGACACCCTGACCTTCACCGGAATGGACGGCCAGGATGAAAACTACGTCAATGTAGCTGGCATGATCAGCGCCATTCACACGGGCAACGGCACAGCACCGTCAACATTCACGTTTACCAGCCCTGACATAGGCCATCCGGTAGATGGAATTTGCCTGCAAGGAACGACAGCGGCGAGCCAACTAGCCAGGTTCAAGGGCAGTCGCGTTTCGCTCGTGGCGCTGAGAAACATAGATCTCGCGAAGGCGGTGACTGGCAACTACGTTATCTGCCTGCTGGCCATTGACATCCAACCGGGCTAATCGCGGCGGGCTCGAATCGACTGCGAGCCCGAAAGCGCTACATATCTGCTCGCCTTATCGCAACCAACGGCGCGGTCAACTCGCCGCGCGGCACTCGAGGACGCGTGCCCGAGGGACCATGATCTCTTTAAGCTCGCGCTATCACGAGAAATCGACCCGATCGGAGGGCGCGACGGCGGAGATGAGACTGGCCCCGGCGGGTTCTCAATCGCGCCTCAGCTCTAGTCCTATCGAGGTGTGAACAGCCAGAAAACTCCCGGTCCAATTCACCGAATGCTTAAAGGTCTGCAAATCAAACCTATTGACGGGCACCGTGGTGGGAGCACAATTCGATCAACAGTTCCGGCGAATGTGGCTGTGCGACTGCAGCTACGCCACCGGCAAGCACGACCTTCAGTCGTTAGATCGCGTGACTTACCGGCCATAGGCCGGGGGAGGGATCAATGGCGACGAAGACCGCTCGTGGGCGGGCATTTACAGCAAAGTTCCCGCGGAATCAGATAGAAGCCCGCAGAGCTAAAGCAAGTCTGCGCAGCTGGGAGCAAAGGCAGCCGGTTCCAAAGGCACCAAAGAATCCGCGGGTCCGGATTAAGGCCGTTAGACCCAGTACGCGGACATTGGCCAAACTGCGGGCGGTCCATGCGAGCAAGACCGCCAAGGAAGTTCGCGATGCGCAGATGAGCCGCGACGCGTTCCTGGGAACGCTGTACACGGCGCTGACCACATACCAATACACGCGCCTGGAGTCGGAGTACAGGACCCGCAAACAATCTGGTCGCCCTGGGGTCGAGGCCGAGTGGGCTGCCGTGCAGAAGGCGGCCCAGAGTGCGTTCGCGGCCGGTGGCCTCAGGACTGTGTCTCCGAATGAGCTGGCGCGCTTCTCGCGGACACTCAATGCAAACAAGGCAATCCGCGACGCGGTCATCGCGATCGCAAATACCGGTGTGACCAGTGGTGGCCCCGTCCGGCTGACCGATGGCACGGTCGCAACCGCCACCCTCGTGCCTACCGTGGCACGGCTCATAGACGACCTGCCGGGTCTAGTGATTCCGATTCCCACGATCTGCAGCATGCCGTTGGCGCAAGGCTCGTTCACCCGGCACTTCGGCGGCAGCGTCTCTTTGAGCGTGTCGATCACGTATTGGTGTCCGACCTGGCTCCATCCCTTCCGGACGTGTACGACAACGTTCACCGTGGCGGGCGTCTCATGGGCCGTCGATGTCAACGTCGGCTACAAGGTCACGTGCTGTGGCGCGACGGCCTGGGGGATAGGGAGCGCCTCGGCCTGCGCCACGATCATCGGGATCAGCCTCTGCGCGTCCTGCACCGCGGCGATCGTCGGCGTTGCGGGCGTCAGCCGAACGCCGGCCGGCAAGTCTTGCCTGTATGGCCTTGGTATTAATGCGAGCTTGACGTGCACCCTGTTCGGGGCGACGATTTTCTCCGGATCGGCGCCGTTCGGCTGGACAATCTCCGGCCCGTGCCCTCCTCCTGGTGCGTGCCCATAACGCTGCAGCGGCCGCCGCATGCACGCGTCCGGCATAACAGAGCATCGGCGGCGCTGAGGATATGCCTCAGCCCGCCGACGCCTCGCTTGTCTGGCTCGTTGCATGCTGGCTTGCGGCATGGCGGCTGACAGCCCTCATCGCCTACGAGGCGGGACCATTCGACGTATTAAGTCGGTTGCGTGTTGCGCTGGCTCGGGTCCGCCTCCAGGGCTTGGCCACATGTTTCCACTGTCTCGGCTTCTGGATTAGCGCGGCGGTGGTGCTGCTTGTCTATAAGATCGAAGTGCGATCCCTGCTCCTAATCCTGGCGGTCGCCGGAGCGGTATCCATCAGTGAGCGGCTGGTCGGAGGAGAGGTGCAAGCCGGAAAGGGAAACAGCGAATGAATGGATGTTGTGGACAACCGGTACGAGCGCGTAGGGTGCCGGTGCCCCGTCACCTTCCATCGAACCCTCGTATCACCAAAGGCGTACGTCTGCTCTATCTAGGTGCCGGGCTCCGCGAACTTCGCGGAACCGAAAGCGGACTTGTCTACCGAGTCGCTGATCAGAGACGCGATTTCGTCGCCGACCCAGCCGACGTGAAGGGACTGCTTCGAAACCAGTTCGTGATCCTGCGCCCCTAGCTCGCTACTGGCCTACAGCTTTGCGAACCAGGAAGATGGCGACGATTGCGACAAGAAGGACGAGAAGGGTCGTGCGACAGCCCATACCAAGGCAACTGAACGTCCCCCGCGTCCGTTGGAATCGCTTGACCAGTTCCAATGGATCCTCGTCTGAGGGCGGTTGCGAATCGACAGTCACGGTGCGCGTCCAGCCTACCGGTAACTCTGTGACAGAACCGATTGTTTCGAGCCGACCGAACACTGACACCGCCCAGGAGGCCGGGTCAGGACCTATCGGCTAGCTGCTTCCGATACCGATGGGGTTATCGCGAGCAACATCGTGACGGAGGCGCGGATTGGCTGGACTTACGACACCGTGCGTGAGGGCACTCGGATGCGAGCCGCGGACGCTGGCGAAGTTGAGGTCGGGTCTTTGGGGCTCGCTTTAGCCAGAAGTCACGCCGGGTCCAGCGTCGTCCCTAACGTAGCTGGTGCCTCTCGACGAGTAGTTCTTATGACCGGTTCTGTCGAGACACCAGAAAGCCGACAACTAACGCTAGGAGACCAAGTCCTCCAGCGACCCAAGCTGCGCCATTCCTGAAGGCCAGGACAAGGAGCCCGACCACAATGATCGTGGCGACGATGGTCGCAATGCGCACTAGGTTCACTTGGCCACTAGGACGGCACCGAGGCTAGTTGTACCGACCGCCCCGCCAAAGACGGCCAGGGAGTAACGGCCGATCGATTCGCTTCCTACGTGGCCCGTAGTTGCAAGGACTTGTTGGGCGACGTTGGTAATATCGGTCGCGAAATACACGGCGAACACAATGCAAGTACCCATGACGATGTCCGCCAACCACTTCATCCGGCCATTAACTGCATCGCGTTCTCGCCAGAGGCTTAATGCTCCTGTAGCCCACAGAGCAACGGCTGCCGGCACAAGCTCACCTTTCATTGACAGATCAACCGGATTGAGGTTTGCATGGTGGATCTGATCGAATATCTGTTGACCGCTGGCGGTGAACGTGAACGCCACTGATAGCACTAGCCACCAGAGAACAGCGCCGAACCAACGCAGGATGTCGACCCCACCGGCGTGCCAATTTGCCATTAGAGGTGTGCTGTCGGACTCTGAACGCCTCTACGCTGACCCCTGGTCCTCCCGACACGCTGCCATAAGAGCTGGGCCCTGCTAACAAAAACCACCAGCTGTAACCATCCCGCAGACACGAGCCGATGACCGTGCTGCTTATAGCTCTGTCTAAACACTTTGTCAACACGGCCCGATCGCTGGTCTTGGACGGCACCAGGTAGCGCAAGCCGTGCGACGCAGAGTTCCTACCAAACATCTTGCACACGAATGGCGGGCCTGGCGAGCTCTTCGGTGGAGAGCTGTACTCGTGTGACATCGAGCCAGAAGCGGTCTAGACTGCCCGCCATGTCGCGCGGCTCAAAACGTGGCAAGGACGACGCCAAGAAAGCCCCGCTCAGAATGCCCGACTTGGAGGCTGCTGTTGAGGATTTGGCGAGCGCGGAACAACACCTTGAACAGGCGGGAGCAAACCTCCCAAATACGGACCGCGAGCTACACCTGTTTTACGAGCAAGTGCTAGACATCCACGAGCAGGGCATTCTGATAGCAGATCGCCTTCGTCACGAGGGTTCGCTTGGTAAGAAACCGCCAGCCGACAGCGCACGCACGAATGTCGAGGAGACGGACGTAGGCGAGTAGAGGGGGATCATGCAGTGGCCGACACGAAGACCGAGTCCAGTGCAGAATCCATTTCGGAGAAGCTTCACGACCGGTTCCGCGATGGCTCGGACAGAATCCGGCAGCGCGCGGACCTCACGGCCAAGACCCTAGGCGGGCTTGGGACTACAGTTCTGACCGCCCTTGGCATCGCCAAGCTCGGCGACGTTTTTCCAGTGCCTCAAGGACCCCCAATCATGGCGGCTTTGGCACTACCTCTCAGTTTCCTAGTGATGGCAGCCGTGGTTGGATTTTTCACTTATCGGCTATGGCGCCTGAACGAACCGATTGTTCTCGCGTCGGATGTCGAGCTCATGGAGGACCTGCGCAATGGCGAATCCGAAAGAGTGCAAAAGATCTACCTGCGAGCTGCGACGCTCAATAGGGCGCCGTCGCTCGCGGCATACGAGGCCCGCGCTCATCAGCTTGAGCGGATTGCGCAACGATCAGACGACGCGGCCGCGAAGCGTTATCGCGCCATGGCACATGAAATCGAGTATGACGTACTCGAAACTGAGGCAAAAGCAGCTCTGGTTGTCATCCGTGGCCGAGCGTCAAAGTCGGTCGGTGACATCTGGGCATTGCTGGCTTACGCGATATTCGTTCTTGGCGTAGTTGCGTTTGCTTTATCCGCTGCCGAACTCAATGCTGTTCACTCCGGCGAAATCGCCATAGCCAAAAACTGTGCCGATGTGGCTAAGGCTGGTGCTACCCAACTACCGACCGTCTGTCGCGATTACGTTACTTTACCTGCCACTCACGCCTCGGCTAAGCAGGAAGCCGACAGCGCACTCAAATCGTTAACCGACGCGTTCTATCTGTGCCGACGCGCGGCAGAGAGCTCGGGCACGGGCGAGCGGGATTGCCAGGCCATACGCAGTGCGATTGTGGCGCTCGCATCGGGTTGAGTATGGCGTCCGAGGCGGTTCAACCTGGAAAGCGACGATCTTGGACGGTCGTGTGCGGTCGTTTCGATAGTGACGGCTGCACTCCGTGACGGATGGAACGCCTGAGGTCTGGCGTTTTGAGCCGTCCTAGTTGGACGCCATGGTGGTGATAGGCGGTGCCGCGAAGCGAGCGAACCCACAGGAGTCCTGCCACTGGCGTTGCTACTGGAGTCCGGCCATCGGTGTCGTTAGGTGACAATGGGCGACCACCACCGTCCCGACTACACAGGAGTTGGACTGCTGCTCGGGGCAGATGCTGCGGCGATCGCGCTTTTCGTGCCGCTTCACGTTGACGGGACCCAGGTCTTCATCTTTGCGGTCGCGCTGGTTGTAGTGAATGCACTAGCTGCTCTGATCCACCGGCGGGCAGCGGGTTCGCCGCTGTTCGGTCGATGGTCGGGTCTGGGAGCTGCGATCCGCGTGGTGGGTGGATCGCCGCAGTCCGCGCGATGGGCAGTTGTGGCGTCTGTGATCTGCGTATTGGGCGCCGGTGCTGCGGACATTGGGGCCTCCAGCAGTCCAGCCCCCACGCTAACCAGAACAAAGACGCCCGTAGCATCACCTACCACCCCCTCGTCTGCCACACCTTCGCCCTCAACCCCATCGCCGTCAACCCCGTCGCCCTCAACCCCCTCGCCAAGCGTAAAGGTCTATGACCCGACGACCGGACCCGCAAGCCTTTCGATTGGAGTAGAACGAGCCTACCTCACAAATCGGCTATGGATCACGATCACCGGGATTACATGGACCAGGCTTGCGGTTAGTGCCACGATCAAGATTCGCACTGAAGGCGATCACGTGTGCGTCTATCAGGTGTCTGATGGTTCCGATGGCGAGGGGACGATCATGCAGATTCACGAAAGCGATTTCGACTTCAGGGTCTTCGTTCAAGGCATCACATTCAACTCGGGCAACGTCGAAACTCTCGCCATCTCCCCACCCTATCCGAGCCCCAGTGCCGTATGCGGTGGGTCATACCACGGTTTTGACATCAATTTTGTTCGGCCGTAAATTCCCGTTCTCCCTCGTCCTAGGCGAATGCCGCTGCTGATAGCGGCGCCTTATCGCAAGCAAGGGTTCGATAGGCTCGTCTCTGCACGCGGCGACGGAAATTGACTCGGCGTCACACTTGTGGTAGACCTTGCGCGGAAGCAGCGGGACCGGGCCGGCTTGAGTTCCCGGCCTGAGCCGTTTGGGTCTGCGATCTAATGAACGAGTCGGGTCTGCGGCCCAAGAAGTAGCCAAGGACCCGCGGCGCCCTGCTGGTGTTACCCAATGCATCGTCAACAGTTGATCGTTGCCATACTGTCAGGTGCTGGTCATTGAGCATCGATCCGCCCGAATCGCCTCAAGCTAACGAGAACGATCTGCCTGATCAAGCAAGGCCAGCACCGACGCAGGCCCCCCGTCAGGACGGTGCAAAACCCAGTTCTATCGCCCAGTTAGACGCAGCATCTCGACCGAAGGGTTTGTTGCCCCGATTTGGGATCGAAATCGTTGTTGCTTTGATCTTGTTGGTTCTCCTGTTCGGCGTCGGCTACTGGGATTTCGTGATACTTGCGTTCAATAGCGGGGCTAGTGGTTCGGCCACCGATGGCATCGCAGTCGAGCGCCATGACAATCGCGACCATCCGATAACGATCTTCATGTGTATCACCGAGGGCTCAAATACCATTGACACCTCGGTCCTGGTAGACGACTATCCGTCGACTTTCCTGAATCTCGCGTTGCCGAGCAGCGCTCACCCCGGAATCCAGCTTGGCTACCTCCAGCAGTACCTCGATACTGGATCGATATGCGGAGATAGCACATATAGCAATTCGCAACTCGCTTTGTTGCCTCCCGATCCATTGAGGCTGTTTCCCCCCAACACAGATTTCGGCCCTCCGCAATACCCGATTGACTGTGTGACGTACGATTCGGCCAAATCGTCGGGGATGCCAGCTCCAGTCGTCGACTCCGTGAAGCGGGGATTTCGCTGTGTCCTATTTCCGGTCAAGACTCAAGGGCCGGTCCCAGTGCATTTTCAATGGACGGGTGGGGTACAGCACCTCAGCTACACAGATCGGTCAGTTGTACTGGTGATTCCACCGTTGACCACGACGGCCGCGTCTAGCGATGCGGTGGCCACTGGTGAGAGCCGACAGCAATACCCAATCAGTGTCGTGATATTTCTCCCGAAAGACGCCGATGTCTACTACAACGCAAGCGGAGCGCCAGTCGAAGCAACAATCATCAACAATCGGACCGTGCGCCGCATTAGCACAACAATCGCTGCAGAGCGATACGCACAGGTGATCGAGGTCGACTGGCACGATGAGAGCCTCTCATCAAGTAGAGACTTACAGCTGCTGGTATCTGGCACTGCAACGGGTGTGCTAGCGAGCCTCCTCCTAGGGCTCTTTTTTGCCAAGCCACGGTGGAGCAAGTGACTTGGGAACGATACGGGGCAGTTATCGATAGCAACTGATGCCGGAATGGCTCCATCTGTTTCATGACAAGCGAATACAGCCACCACCATGCGGCGTGGGACTACGACGGTGGGCGCCCAAACGGAAGGCTTGAGATCAGTTCATCCGTGGCTCGATAGCCAAAACGACGAAGTACCTCGCGAATACTTAACTTCAGGAAGTCCTCAGGCCAGTCACCGAGATCCATCGGCGCTGAGCTGTTTGAGAAGTGCCGAACGTAATAGCTTGGAGTGGCTTTCTGGGGCGGCTTCTGAAGTATTCCGAAATCGACGTCTTGGAGGCGTGGTGTATCGTGGCTTCCAGACATGATCAAGGTGAGGCCGTAGCGGATTCGGCGGACACCCAGGGCCTGCGCCAAACGGCGCCCGCTGATCATGTATACCTGCCACTTCGTCGATAAGTCGACTAAGGGAAGACTCGCGGTCAAGCCGGAGCCCGAGTCTGCCAGCTCGGACTGCAAGTCAAGCACTGCCCCGGCGCAAACGCACGGTCCAGGAGACGCGCGCACCCAGAACTGTTCGTTAACCGCTCCTTCAGGCTGGTATGCCCATCGCGCAAGGTCGGCACTTGCCCGTTTCGCACGCGGCTCCAATGTGTTCACCCACTCCTGGATTACATCGACGTCATATTCGGCGAGTCCGAGGTCGAGCGCCGGCACTGCTTCCCAAACTACCGCAGTGTGGCATTCGGAGTAATTGCCAAGCACGTGTGTTGCCTCAACGAATGCTGGACCAGGCGGCAATGGGACCTCCGGTTGCCGATAGTTCAGCAATTGGAAGTACTCGGCTGTCCAATCCGGAGGCATCGCTGAGCCGTCGGCGTGCACACGACTGAACACTTCCGGCCGCGGCGTACCGGGCAAGAATCGAATTGTGTTCCCGAGTTGATCCTGGCAGAAGATCGCCTCCACTTTCTCCCCCAACAAGGAGAGTGGGTTTGCTTCCATCGATTCGACAGGCTCCGCGGGCAGCTCTATGCGATGGCCGACTCCAAGATCGAACAGGGCCGTACGCATGAAATTGCCATCTGCCGACTCCGCCGCCCGCACGTATGTGCAGTTCAGGGCTGGTCCACGACCAATGTTCGTAATCGCAACATCGCGGACCACTCTTCCTTGTGCCACCCGCATGCTTCCTTCGAGTCGGACGATGACTGGCTGAGCATCTAACTCCCGAGTTCGGCGCAACTCCTCGAGCGACTGCGTCGCGATCTCGGCTTGTCGCATGGTGGCTTGTGCCTGCTCACGTGTCGCCCGCGCCTCATCGCGAGTAGCCTCTGCTTCGTCGCGAGTTGCTGAGGCTGACTGCTGCGTCGCATTAAGAACACCTGCGTTATAGACGAGGATCAATACGGTCAGTCCAGCAAGGATCAGCGTCGCCGCGCCGCTAAGGCCGTTTGCGATTGCTGGCATCTGAGACGCCAGCGCGATACTCAGAGCGACGATACCGATCTGGATTCCGACCACCGCGATCAGCAGCCAGAGCTGCGTGATTCGTCTCTTCGTCATTCTCGCGTCGATGGTACGCTAACGCGTACATCCGTTCGTTTAGTCCTTCGGAATGGAGCGAATGACGTGATAGACATCACAGCAATTCACATGAGCCCGGGCGGTTCTCGCCACGAACACATTGAATCCCTGCGTTGGCGCAATCCAGAAGGCGGAGCGACCGGGCAGACGGATCGGGCCGGCATGGTGAATTGGATCAGCGATGGCGGCGAGGCGTACGTCGTTGTTGGGAACTTGCGGGTGCAAGTGCTGGTGGTCAGCGCCAATCCTCCATACGTTCGGACATCTAAGGACGGAGTTTGGCAGGACAACCTGCTAGCCCTGCCAAGGTACTGACACATCCCGGCAATTCTCGACGGCAGGACGTCTTCGCCGATGCCCAGCGAGGATACCGCGACGTCCGGCGACCGGCAGCCTACTCCCGGCGCCGCGCCAAAAGCCTAGCTTTGAGCGTCAACGGCTTCAGCGACTCCCGAAGTAACTGTTCCGACGATTCGAATGCGTAATGAGCGCTGGTTCCGCTAGAAATGGCGAGAACAGGTAGTTATCCGAAGCATCTGCTCGACCTCTACACATATAGAGGACGCGCGCGAGGCCAGGCTGCAGATAGTTGCCTCTTATCGATAGCAACGGTCGCCCAAACCGTCGAGGGTCGATTGGTCTCATGAACTCAAGCACGCGACCCGAAAACGTCATCGAACTCCGCTGTGGCATCTCGCGAGTGCTCAATCAGCGCGTCCATGAGCGGTCGCAGGGCTTTCGCGTCGAGAATGTCGTCTGGCAGCAATACACCGAATTCCGAGAGATCGCCGCCGGTGGGCCGCAGTGGGAGGCTAAGCGAATCGGCGCCTTCGAGGTCAAGGAGGCGTGCACGGAACCCGAGAGCGATGCCTGCCAGAGGGAGGTAGAGTTTGCGTAGCACCTTAAATTGTTCTTGGCGCCCGGGTGCCAGCTCGTCCGCCTTCCGAAAGATCCGCGAATTGATTGGCTCGGTGTATTCCTGGAGTGGGTCGGTCTCAATAGCGAGTCTGGGCAGCATGAATTGCGTGAACCAACGTTCGATGAACATCTCTTGGAACCCTGCCCAATCGAGAAGGCGCACGGTCGAGTAAGCGGCGGCTTTTACAGCACCTTCTTGGAATCCGGCAGATGAGACGACGAGTCCCACGTTCGCTCCGCTGTCCCCGACCACCGTTCGGAAGCTGTGAACGACAGTCTTCGGGACTGGAGTCGACCATAGTTTGCATTCAACCGCGATGACGTTTGGCGGCCTACTGTGGTCATCTGCCCAAACGTCGATATCGACATCTCCTCTCGCAAGCTTGACTGTCTTGTGAAGCTCAACGTCATAGCCGCATTCGACCAAGATCCTGGCGACAGCCTCTTCCAACTCTTGCCAGCTGTCCGGTAGGTCGGCCTCAATCAGGGCAGTCATAGCCTCTGTCATAAGGTAATTCGGTTCTGGGCCTGCCCGTGTCCGAGAGCGCGATTCTGCCTCATGGCCACAATGGTGAGCTCAGACTCCGGGGACCAAAAGCAGTGTTTCACGGTAAGACCAAGGCGAGACACTCCTGGCCAGTGCGACGTAACCGGTACCGTCTTCTACCCTGTCTGTTTGGGCATGCCAATAGAAGAAACCACAGCGCTCATTGCAGGGATCGCTGTTATCGCCGGCACGGTGTCAGGCGGACTGATCGGCTTGGCAACCGAACGCTGGCGAGCGGGCAGAGAAACGATCCAGCGTGTCGCGGAGCGCCAAGCTGCTCGAGACGACTTACAGCGGTCTACCTTGCTTGAACTCCAAGACGCAATCGGAGACTGGATGGTAGCGGTAGGTTCGTTGGAGGACTGGGTCAGAGATGCCGAGGTGGCGAACAAGACATGGGCTGAGCTGAGGGGGTCGCCACTCGGTGAACCGCAGAAGGCTGAACAGAGTGCCCGCGTACGGATGCTGAAGCTTGTGGAGCGTGTTCGTGATGACCAGTTGCGCGGCACGATCAATGCATTCATCGAACGAGGCATCACCACGATCCTCCGGTCGGACAGCTACGAGCAATTCTGGGCGCACTACAAGCGATTCATAGACTCGCACCAGGATGCGAACAAGGCCCTTGGGATTGAACTGCGCAAGCTCCTTTAGCCCAGCGTGTGATTGGTCCCTATACCGAAGTCTTATCGAAAGCAACCGCGGTAATGCCGTCTCCTGTCGTGTCCTTCGGTGTCAACGTGGCTCTTGAATTGAGGCTTCTTTGTGTTCTTCTGTGACCTCCTATATGCGTGACACGGATGTGTCATGGTGACACGGGTGTGGCACAGACCCAGAGTGTGTCGCCAACGAGACTGGTCCCGGTAGCTGATACACCCAAGCAATCCGGAGCCTGACTTGTCAATGGATGGAGTGGTCAACGCGCTACCTAATCGGCTTCCGCAACAACGCCTCAAGCACCAAATGAGGAACAGCCGATTGGGCCATGTCAAGCGCATCTTCAAGCGGGACAGCCAAATCTGAGCGATTGACTTCAAGCGCGGCAACCCAGGCATTGGGGTGGTACCGGGCGAGCATCGACAAGCCGAAAAGCAGCGCCCACCACAGCATTAGGGGAGACAACACCTGCCCTTCAGACATGGCAGGAACGAGCCAATAGTGGTCGTAGAAGCGGTACTCGGGAGCGCGACTCTCCAGGATAGTGAGTTGAGGGAGCGGTTCTTCGTTCCCTCCAAGTGAGAAATGAACGCGGATGCTCGGCTCACTGCCGACGTAAGACGTAATCATCCCTGGAGGATTGGTACCAGGCACCGTCGCGATGAATGCCGGAGCTGCTTGAGGGTAGTTCCTTAATCGATCCGCCGCCTCCTCTGGAGTCATTGGCATAGGGTCAAATAGGACATGTGCGACGGCGGTCTTCGCAGGAGTAAATCTCAATGGACCCTCAAGGACAGGCACAACTCGAAGCGCTTTAGCTCGCGCTGGGGGTGGCAGGGGGGTACGAGCAAGGTCAGGAATCGCTGCCCACAATTGACCCAGTTCCGCCTTTTGCAAGAGTGGCGATGCAACGGCTTCGCTAACAGCCTGATACCAACCGTTACCGTGCACTTGCACCGCAGTGGCCATCAAGTTGGGTCCAGGATCAGGGAGCGTTAGCCCATGCGATCTCGGGGGCGGTTTTGGAAAATGTGCGGCTACGATTGCCTGACCAGCCTGCGCAAGTGCATAGAACATCGTCAGCGGGCGACTTGGAGCCGATAAGGTGGCTGACGCCTCCATCAGCTCCTCGAATTGCTCCAGCGCCGCTACATAAGTTCGAGCGCGCTGGGAGTCGCTTCCGGCGAGGCCCGGTGGTTGAGAGCGCGACGAACGGATGTGGTACCAAATTGGATCGGGCATCGGCGCGTCTAGCGTGCTCCCGCTTCCGTGTTCGTATCCTCAGACTCGTGCGAAGTTGGTGGCATGTCTGATGGACTCGGCTAGCGCCGACGATTCGGTTGTGAACCGCTGACATTTTAAGGTGGCGATGTACTTAGGCTTCGACAGTGACTCACCGGGAAATCGAGCCCGTCTCGCCCGAGCCAAACGGAATTCGGTTTGCGCTGTCGTCGGACCGTCCGCTGCAGCCATAGTTTCTGCGCACGCGGACGAGCTAGGAACGATCAACATACTGAGGTCGGGATCGTGGTAGTGGGGAATTGACCGACCGCGCAGTTCTCCAATGAAGCGCATCGGTGTTCGGGAACTCGCCGCCCTGCTCGCGACTCTTGACCGGGCCAAATTCGTGACCGACGGTGTACTCGTCGAGGAAGCGCCAGGCTATCTGGTGTATCTCGACGCGGACCGTCGATTCCTGGAGGCCATGGGCTATGCAGTCTCAGTCGCGAACATGGATGCCTTCCGGGCGGCGCTTACCACGCAACCACTCGACGGCAAAACCATCCGACGCGCCGCCGACCATCTGTACGAGAACCTGCTGCACGAATTGCGCGACAGCTATTTTCTTGTCTTGAGCGAGCAAGAAGCAGCCTGGTTTACGAACCAGCAACCCTTCGGCGAGGAAGTCGCCAAGGCCTTTCCGTCTGCTAAATATGACGTCGCCGAAGCAACGAACTGCCTCGCGCTTGGGCGTGGTACCGCATGCGTCTTTCACTTGGCCCGAGTGGTTGAATCCGCCATTCGGCAAATTGCCGAGGAATTGAACTTTCAGATTCCAGTGAATCCGAACTGGGAAAACGTGATTGCCCCTTTCAGGGCTGAGTTGAGCAAGCCTCCCAAGGATCGATCAGTTGAGTGGAATGCTGATGCAGCGTTCTTCGCATCGATAAGCGAGCGCGTAATGGCTATCCGTGACGCTTGGCGCAATAAGGCCGTGCACGTTGAGGGCAAGTACACGCCGGACCAGGCTGAGGAGATTTGGGAATCAGTCAGGACGTTCATGCGGCTCATGGCGACCAAGCTTCAAGACAGGTCTTAGGTGGGACAAATCGAACCACGATCCGGTCGGGATAAGAACAAGCGAAACGACCACGGTATTCGACTAGCGCCGTAAGGCAATCGTGGCGTCCCGATAGTCGTCTCGTATCGCAAGCATCGAGGTCGCGCCAGTTGCCACCTACGTGTAGGTCGCTGAGAGAGACCCGATCCCATGAACCGAATAAAGCACCACGGTCCCGAGATCTGATCGGCTTCTTGACCGAGGTTGGTTTCGAGGTTTGGAGTTCGATTAGGGTCTTGCCAATGCTGAGCGAACATCTTTGGACCCGGTACCGAGTCTGGATTACAACACGAATTACTACACATGCAACGGCTAGACGTTCAGACCTAATCGTGAAATCCTTTCGCTCGAATGATCTGGCAGGTCGCGTTTCTTGTACTTCTATGCCTGACTGTGTTGACCGGTTCGGTCCGGTTTCAGGCTTGGGCACCTGGTCTTCGCAGTCCGGTCGCCAAAACCAGGTGGCTCACTGTTAGCACGATCTGGAGTGTGACAGTGCTAACCGAGTTGGGCGCAACTGGGCTGCTAGACGGCCCGATTCAGCAACTCGCCCGACTTGTGCCTGCAGTACTGCAAAACAGTGCCATCACTTTCGTCCTCGGAATCCTTGCGACTTGGATTGCTAGGTACGTCTTTGAGGTGCGGCGTGACGCCACGAAGCGGCGAGAGGAACTAATCGCCGCCATTCGAATCGTTCGTTACGAACTCGCGGCAAACTCTGCCGCGATCGACCTAGGCATCAAGGCTCAACAACAGAAGTTGCCCTTTGACTTGACTGACCAAAACTATCGATCTGTCCAACTGCTCCTGTCCAGGGACTTGGATCAAGGGCACCGGTTACTCCTCTATCAGGCGTACGCCACAATGCCAATGGCTCAGATGAACCTCAAGCTTCAGGAGATCCGGGTCATCACGCCTGACGAGGCGAAGGTCCTGACGAGTACCAGAAGCCAGTGCGACACGGCCAACGAAAACCTCTGGGGACTCCTTGTGAACACGTTCCGTGTTGCGGAATAGTTCTCCAGGCGTTCTTCTCAGTGATGTAGGGCGGCAAGGGTCCGGTCCCGTCATTTCGACCGACTTGGCTGGCGCAGGACCCGCGAGGTCCAGCACAGTCAGCACTCTGACTTCAATGATCGGGTTGGCTTTTTATCCGAGGGCTTCCACACGGTCTCGACGACCGGAAAACCCGAGTCTAGCGTCGCAGCGCTTCGTTAGCTCGATATAGGAAGTAAAGGTCGTTACGCGCGGCCTCGGCTTGGCGCAGCTCGCGATCTGTTTTCACCCTCTGAGCAATTGATAGGCCCAGGCTCGCCCCTGTTAGCAACGCACTGACAACGGGCCCGAGGTGGGCGATCTCGAAGGCGACTAAGCCAAGCACACCCGGAAATGGCGACGATTCCAAGCCTGCCCGAAGGATGACACGCGCGACTGGCGGCGACTGCAAGGCTTGGTGAATTTCATCCATCGCGGCTTGGACCTCGGTCGCATATACCGAGGCTACTTCATCCCTAAAGCCCTCCGTTAGCGCTGTGGCCTCGAGGTATCCGCGTAGTTCGTTCACGGCACGACGGAACCGAGCGACGTGCGGCTCTAACGAAACGCGAGTCTCGAGGACACGATCCATGTCCGCATTGGGGAACGCCGGTAGTTCTCCAATTAGCCCCGAGGCAAGTCCAACTTCGGTCGCACGGCGCTCTGCGGCAGTGGGCACGACGAAGATCCCAGCCTCGCGGCCGGCGCGAACAAGACGACCTGTGTCGTCATCGAATAGTGGATATGTCGTCGGATCTGACAAATACGCGGCGATCTTGCCTTGGTAGGCGTCAATAATGCCTGTCGTTGACTGCTGGAAATCCAGCAGGTCAATGCTGACCAGTCCGCTCTTGATCGCCGGCTCGAGCTCGTGAGCGCCGGCCTCGTCGAGCATCTGACTCACCCGCGCACGAATGTCCCGCCACGCCAGATCGAGCTGGTTTCTGAACTGCATCGCCAGAGCAAAACCAGCACCGCCTTGGTGACGCTGTCGAAGGAAGAGGATGACCTTCTCCAGTTCGGCTTCTCGACCTGGCATGAAGGTCGGCGCTAACTCTCGGATAAAGGCTAGCTTCTGTTCGTCGTTGAGGGTCGCAAGAGCTTCGAGGCTGGCTAGAAGTGTCGAATTTCCACTGCAAATCGTTATGTGATCGGCATAAAGCAATGCTGCCTTCGCCAGCTCCAACTCCCGCTTGAGATCGGCTGCCGGGCGCGGGAAAGCTGCAATGGCGACATGAATGCCCGGGCCCGACGTTCGCGCCTTTGGCCGCTTATGCGGGTTCACTCTCGCGATTGCGTGGCCGAGCGGCTGAGCTAGCGGATCGCTATTCGGCTGCACCAATCAGCAAAGCCTACCTGCACCATGAGCAGCCCGACAACGCCGATGTGGCCCCGATCAAATGGACTCGCACGCCTACCGCGATGGAGCGGTCGACGCTCGCGCTACGAAGGTCCCAGTAACGGAACTGCGACTCGGCGGAGGATGATGAATACGCCTCCGTAGTTGTCACCCTCAAGGCAATCGAGCGAAGCGTGGTCGATGTCTTCAGCTTGGCCTATCTTGCTGGTCCACCGACCTGTGGACAATTGGCGCGCTGCGTGTGTGGGAACGCCCGCTCGCACATAGAGCGCAACCTTCTCATAACCAGCTTCGAGCCCGGCAGAATCGCAGGGGTTGTATCCCAAGTCCGCGAATACTGCAAGAAAGGCAGGTACCGTCACGGCCTTAGGTGCGGTTTCGGGCCAGTAGAAGGGAGGGGCAGGAATGGGCCACCACCATCTGGTTGTGTCCTCAGCCGCCCATGCGATGCAGTTGTATGCGGCAGTGGCATCGCTTGCGGGATCGGTATTGCTGTCATTCAGCCCAGGAAAAGCAGTTTTCATCTCGTCCGAGAGCATTACCTGATGTAACCCTTTAACCGTCCCCATTCGAGCCATGCCTGGCGGCGGCCGTCGAAATCCGCACCTGAAGGGGCTGGATCCTCACCCGAGACCGACTGCAGAGCCCAAAACCAGTGGCTCGGATGCTCTTGGAGCTCGCCAAGTATCAGCGGTAGTACCGCAGGCCCAAGGCCAATGATGCGTTGATAGGCCGGATGAAGGACGAGTTCGGTCCCTGACGACGTGAACTTGGTTTCCCCATACCACTTATCTGCAAGTTGATGAAATACACGAGACAATTCGTCAGAGGTGTAGGCCCGGCGCATTGCGGTTGGTGGAAGTACAAAGGAACCAGTGGGTACGAACGGCTGCACGGACATCAGTCGGAAAAGCGATGTGGTTACGCCGAAGTCCGACGCAGTAATCGACGTTTGACTCTTTGCCTGACCGGGAACTGCGGTCCGGGACGAGTTAGGCTCCGTCAACGCAGTCGACCATCGCGACCCATCGACTTCGGTGAGGTCGATATCGCGCGGCATGACTAGCCTCGCTCCCGCTCGAGCACGCTGAGCTCGATCCGCTTAAGAGTCTCTCTCAGACGCTGGGCCTTTGCCTGAGCTCGGTTCAATGTTTCGATCAATCTGATCACATCGACCTCGTCAAGAGCTATGTGGAATTCACTCGCTTCCTGCTTGTTTCCATACGTGACTCTGAGCTCATGAACGATAAGGGCGGACACAGGGCTATCTGCCACATCAACGAAGATGGGCCGCATCTCAGTAACGATGCGCGCATCACCAAAGTTGGCTTGATTCTCTGTTTGTATGTCCCAGGCCTTTGCGGTAACCACCAAGGATGGTTCTCGCAGGGCACGCAATAGGGCGACTTCAAGTCCTTCACGTTGTGGCCGCGGTATCTCCAGATCGGTTGAGTTCGCAACGCCCCATGCAAAGTCCTCTCCGCTCAACTCTGACTCCTCTCGGCCAAGGCTGACTGAAATTAGAGCCTGGAGTATGGAGCCTGAAGTAGGCTTCAAGCGATCCGGCACAGCGTCATGTATGGCTTCGATAAAAGGCGCGTGCAGCAATCGCGGACTCTGTCGGTGGATAGCCGCAAACAAAAGATCTGTCAGGGCGTCGTCCAGACCAGCCAACTGTGTTAGGCCTGAGCGAGCTTCGTCCGGTACCGATAGAGGCCTTCTAAGGGTCACGGCCGTTCTGGATGCACAGCGAGCCGGCTAGGCTCTTCACGCGGACTGAGTGTACACAGTCGTTTGCTTGGCGATTCCGGTTATTTCCAGTTCACCCTAATGTCAACCAGCCAAAGCCCATGCTCTGGTCTATTCAACGGCCGGCGCGCCGCGCGCCTTATCTTGTTACGCCGAAGGCGTACGTTAGGCCCATCGTTGTGGGCATGTTAGGCCCATTGAAGGTGCACCCCTAGGGCCCACACGCGAACCGTCCTCTGGCGTCCCATGACAGCCGGACGGCTGGAAGACGGAGGCAGAGCCCGGAATTGAGGGCCCTACCTCCGCACGAACGGTTCTAGGAATTCGTACCTTGGATCGTGATAAGCACCAGAGCTTGACCGTCCCAGAGGAGCAAGCCGTTGTAGTTGGCATAAAAGCTCTTGTCGTTCTCGGCGATGCCTAACCAGTCGTATGAAGCCGACATCGCGAAGCTGCCATGGACTGTAAATACCCCACTTTGCTGGTCGAAGGCTACGGTCGCGTTGGCTAGCGGATCACCGCTCAGCGTCCAGCGAACGTTTGTGACGCCGGCCCCAATGATGTTCTGGGGGCAGTCAGGCGGGCTTTGAAGCTGTTGCGCCGCGCACTGTTGCAGCGCTTTGGAGACTAGATCCTTCGCCGTCTGGTCACTGGCACCGGCCGGGCGCTGAAGCGCCGGCAGCCCTTGGGCATCACTGATCGACCCTACTGCTACCCCTCCGGCTGCTAGTACCAACCGAGTCGTATAGCCCCCGCTCGAGAGGTCGTGATGTGTCCGTGGGGCGCCATCCTGGTACGCGATCTCCATTTGATAGTGGCCTGTACCGTGCGGGTTGAGGTCCGGGTCGAAGGAGATGGTCAGGTCCTGCAGAGGGTCGCCGACCAACTGCCATTGAGGGGAGTTGACGAAGTAGGCGTCGTTGCTCTGAGGGCATCCCTGAGGCGAAAACGATGTCAGCTTGGTACATGCGTCAAACGCGGCCTTGATCGCTGCTTTCGCGGCATCGAGGCCGGCAGAGGTGAACTTGGGTTGGTAGGGCACGGTCTGCTGCTGCGACGTGAAGGCATCAACGCTAACCGTCTGCGCCTCCAACATCTGGGTTCCGTTGAATTGGATCTTGTGGGCGAGGGGTAAGACGGCGACGGTGGACTTCGCTCCGTCCGGAAGCGCAATCGACTTGCCGTCGATGGTGACTCCAGCGCTGCCCTTGGGGAGCCCGATCTGCAGGACGACCGGTGTGATGACTAGGTGCCAGAGCGGATAAAAGCCGAAGCTGGTCGCACCCGAACGCTGCACGGCCAGCGTGCCCTGCTTGGTGCCGTGTGCGGTCTCGTAGCTGAAATTGACCGCCGCCATGCTGGCGTCAGCGTTGGCGGTTTGTGTGATGGCGAAGCTCTTGATGTCTGGCTTGGCGGAGGCGAGGGCAGCACTCATGGCCGCGCGGTCGGTCAGCGTGACGTCGACGGTCGAAGTGGGCGCCGAGACCTCAATGAGGCTCCAGGCAGCGGTCGTGTCTCCTTTCTGGACCGCGCTCAGATACTGAGTTACTGCGCCTGCCGGCGAGTACTGGCGGGCAAGAAAGTTGTTGACTGCGAAGGCAGCAATAAGGGCGACGGCGACCGCGCCCGCCGCGATCTGGTAGCGGCGCCGGTGCCAGAGCGCCGGCTGCCCAGTCGACAGCCTTGCGCCTATGGATGGCGTCGCTGCCGGTTCGTAATTCGCAGACTGTTTGGTCTCGACCTCGGTGCTCATCTCATTTCTCCTCGGTGAGATCGAATTCGAGCCGCGCTTGGTCCGCAAGCGCGGTCTGTCCAGTACGCATGTAGGCGACGACCAAAAGCCGGGCCAGATCCTGTCGTGCAGGGCTCCCGGCCAGGGCCGCGCGCAGATAGGCGATCGACGACTGCGGGTGGCCGCTGGCCTCGTAGTACTCAGCCAGTGCCCGCGCAAGCTCCGCGCGTTGCCCGGCGATGGCTGACCGAGCTTCCTCGACGACTTGGCCAGCGGTTCCGCGACCTTCGGTGACCTGATGCTCAAGCTCAGAGAAGTTGCCCAGGAATTCGCCGCTCAAGGTGTCGTCGAGCACACCTCGGATCTGATCCGCAATGACGTGGTCGAGAAGGGTGCGGCGACGCGCCATGAGCCGGCTTGCGTCAAGCAGCCGCCCGAAGTCGGTGTCGACACCACCGAGCTCGAGTCGCACCTCTGTGCTGTTCACTCGAAGCAACGGTTTGAGCTCACTACCGAGCGCTACCTGCAGCGCGTACAGCTGCTTGCGGAGCCGGTCGCGCTGACTGCCGGCGGGGAATCCGGGCGCCACTTCGTCGGCTAGCGCCGATCTGTCGACGCCGCTATCGTCGCCACGGGCTATACGTGCCAGCAAGAAGGAGAATAGGAACTCCAGTCTCGGCTGCTCGTTCAAACGTGCGGTGACGTCACGCTCGTCGGCCGATATTCGCAACCGGCCAATGGACTTGATGGCGATCCTCGAACGCTTTGAGCCCGCCAAATCAGGCTCCGTCGATTGTTGTCGAATCCCGCTGGCCGGGGCCCCAACCTCAGCTTTTCCTGAGGTTCGAGTTGGCGAATCCTCAACTTTTCTTGAGGATTGGAAGCTGTCGACACTGAGTCCGCGCCCGCCGTCCCCGTTTTGGGAAGGTGAAATGGATCCTTGAGCCGAGGGTTCCAGCCCGTCGGCCAGATTCCGACTTTCGGCGGGAACCGGCGTGAGGGCGACCGTGGCCAGGGCCAGTTCGATAACGAATTCGACCCAACCACCGGCTCCACCGGCCAGCACGGCCGCGGCCCCGGCGCTGGCGACCAATAGCCAAAGAAACGTGGTCAGGCCGCGGGTCTGGATGAAGAAGTAGCCGACAACGGCAACGGCGAGATAGGCGAAGCCGATGGGATCGCTGGGCGGATTGAGCAGTGCAACGATGCCAAAGGCAGCGCACGCGACGAAGCCGCACAGGAGCACGATCCCGCGCGGATCCCTTGGTACACCGAGGGCCTCGAGCAATTGGACTGATCCTTCCCCGCAAACCAGGCCCTCCTCCTTCGGGCCTGTCTCCGCGTTTGAATGAGTTGTAGTGGGCGCGAAGCGCCGTGTATATCCACGAAATCCACGTTTCGGCCTCATCGATTTCCATGGCCGCGCGCCATGGATTTCCAGCGCTTTGGTGCCTGTGGTGTTCATCGCTCGAGTTCCGTGAGGACCTCGTAGGAGCATTGGTTTCGCTGGCGGCGATCTTCTCGTGCCAGCCATCGAACGACGTACTTGTAGGCGCGGGCGAGGAGCCGGTCTTGCAGGTCGAAGCCATCGCGGATCGGGATCCGGGCGGCTGCTCGCAAGAGCTCAAGCACCAGTTGCTGCCGGATCTCGTCCTCGTCGAGGAGCGGGGGTACCGGCCTAAACATCATCAGCAGTTCAAGCAGAGCCGGCGCCAGCAGGTCGAGAATCACCGGACCCCACAGGCGGCGTGGACCGGCTCGGTAGGCGGTTAGGAGCTCCGCCAGAAGCCGGTCTCGGTTTATCCGCCCTACATAAAGGTTGTCGCGCGCGCGTGTGAAGAGTTCCCGCACATCCGCGGGCAGTTCCTCGTCCAGCTCGTAACTGGCCCGAAGGTCGGCTGCAAAGGTTTTTGCCATCGGCACCTCCTGTGTTTTGGTGCCCGCAGACTCCCAAGAGGCCGTCCCCTGGCCGTCCTCTGAGCGTCCTCTGGCGTCCCCTCAGGACGACTGATTTGAATTCGAGGCGTCTACATCAGGGACCCGAACGTCCTCTGGTCGTCCTTTCTGTGCAGAAAGGACGCTGGAGGACGCTTTGCGAGGGGTAGTCACTGTCCTTTAGGGGGAAATGTGAGGACTTCTCGCCGCTTTCACCTCAACCTCCCCTCCGAACTGGAGTCCGCCTTGGCCCTCTTTGCGACCCAACGAGGGCTGAGGCTCGGACCCGCGATCCGGCTCTTGCTCGGAAACGCAATGCGTTCGGACGCGCCAAACCAGTGGGTCGACTCGCCGGCAGCTCTTGCCGCGCTGACCGCTGCCGAGCTCGCAGTACTCATGGTCGCGTCGGTCTTGCCCGAGGGCCAACGTAGGATGCACGAGCTCGCGACAGAAGCAGCGCTCGCGGCAGAGGAGAGGCTCGCGCTCTTCAGGGAAGCGGGCCAGTGACCGAGCGCT